>Ga0194123_10004301_pt1 | contig 16237 bp, 14 predicted proteins | sample TA2MahsurfametaG_5_FD_155479 | JGI IMG/M metagenome (GOLD analysis project Ga0194123, IMG submission 155479) | Freshwater microbial communities from Lake Tanganyika, Tanzania - TA2015023 Mahale A surface | ecosystem: Environmental > Aquatic > Freshwater > Lake | place: Tanzania: Lake Tanganyika... | reverse complement strand
GGCTGCAGGCGCCGCTCCGTATCGAGGGCTCCCAGCTCGCGCAGCAACTGGTAGCCGTCGCTGATTGCGGTATGACGTGGGGGGTCAAGCAAGGGGAAGTCTTCCAGACGCCCCAGCCCCAGATCGGCGAGACGCAGGATCACGCCGGCGAGGTTCGAGCGCTGCAATTCCGGCTCGGTGTAGCGCGGACTGCGCAGGAGCTGGGCTTCGCTGTAAAGACGGATGCAGATCCCGGCTCGCTCGCGACCACAGCGCCCCTTGCGCTGATCCGCGCTCGCCTGGGAGATGCGCGAAACCGGCAGCCGCTGCAGCTTGCTGCGGGCGCTGTAACTGGCGATGCGGGCGAGGCCACTGTCGATCACGTGGCGCACGCCCGGCACCGTCACGGAAGTCTCGGCCACATTGGTGGACAGCACGATGTGACGCTGCGTGTGGGGCTGGAACACGCGCTGCTGTTCGGTGATCGCCAGCCGGGCGTACAAGGGCAGCACATCCGTGGCCGGCAGACGGGCGGCGCGGATGACCTCCGCCGCTTCGTTGATCTCGCGTTCGCCCGGCAGGAACACGAGCACATCCCCCGGGGCTTCTTCATCGAGCTCCTGCACGGCGGCGACGATGCCGTCGAAGAGCCCACCGCCACCCTCGAGCTCATTGCCGGTCGGTCGGTAACGCACTTCGACAGGATGGATGGCGCCGGGGATCTCCACGATTCCCGCCTCGTGGAAGAAGCGCTGGAAACGATCGGCTTCGATGGTCGCCGACATGAGGATGACCTTCAGGTCCGTCCGGCGCGGCAGGAGCTGGCGCAGGTACCCGATGAGGAAATCGATGTTGAGCGTGCGCTCGTGGACCTCATCCACGATGAGGATGTCGTAGGCCCGCAGCTCCGGATCACGCGCGATCTCTAGCAGCAGGATGCCATCGGTCATCACCTTGAGGCGGGTGCCCTGCGAAACCTGCTGGTCGAAACGGGTCTGGAAACCGACGATCGCGCCGAGGCGGGAACCCTGCTCCTGGGCGATGCGCGTTGCCACCGTGCGGGCGGGCAGGCGGCGCGGCTGTGTGAGACCGATGCGCGCCTCGGGCCATTCCGTGAGGCAGAGCTGGGGAATCCGGGTGGATTTGCCGGAGCCCGTGGCGCCACACACGATAGTGACGGCCTGTCGCGCGAGACAAGCCCGGATCTCGCCCAGCAGCGGCGTGATGGGTAGGGCCTGCAGGGCGGTCAGGCCTTTGCGCGGGACCGCTTCGTTCACAGCACAGCCGGCACCAGCCGGGTGGCGACCGCCGTGATCAGCAGCACCGAGGCGATGTTCATCACAAAACCCACCCCGGCCATGTCGCGGGTCGTGATGTAACCGCTGCCGTAGGCGAGCGCGTTGGGCGCGGTGCCAACCGGCATCATGTAGGCGGAGCTCGCGCTCAGGCCCGCGATGATGGCCACCTCGACAGGCGTCAGGCCGAGTGCGGGCGCGACCGCCGCGAGCAGCGGGGTGAGCGCGGCTGCGGTGGCGATGTTGCTTGCCACCTCGGAGACAAAGATGACGGTGGCCGCGATGACGGCAATCACTACCGGCCTAGGGTATTGCGGCATGCCGGACAAGGCCACGCCGAGGAGGCTGTCCACCCCGTTTGCATCGATGGCGGCGGCAAGGCTCAGCCCTCCTCCGAACAGAAGCAGCGTACCCCAGGGCAGGCGTTGGGTGTCTTCCCATTCGAGGGCAGGCGCGTGGCCGCGGCTCACGGGAAAAAGATACAGGGTGATGGCCGCCACCATGGCGATGCTTGCATCGGTCAGGGCCGCGAGCGGTCTCAGTCCGGCGATCTCCACTTTCGTCAGCAGTCCGCGCGTCATCCAGGCGAGCACCGCGCCCAGGAACACCATCAAGGTCACGCGCGCCTGGGGCGTCAGCAGGCCCCAGCGCCAATGCACATCGCCCGCCATCACCCCTTCCAGGGACAGACGACCGGTCGGCAGCCGGAAGAACACCCGCGTGAGCAACCATAAGGTGAAGGGCAGCATCACCAGCACGATGGGCATGCCGAGTGCCATCCAGCTCCAGAAATCCAGCGTGTAATGGTACTGACTGTGGAGGAATGAACTCACATAGACATTCGGTGGCGTGCCGATCAGCGTCCCGATGCCGCCGATGGTGGCCGCATAGGCCACGCCGAGGATCAGGCAGCGCCTGAGTGCGTCGTCGGCAAACTCATGACGCGCAAGGCTCAAGGCCACCGGGAACATCAGGACTGCCGTCGCGGTGTTGGAGAGCCAGCAACTGATGAAGGCTGTCGCCACCATGATGGCGAGCACCAGGCGTTGCGTCTGGCCGCCGCTCAGGCGCAGCAGGGAAAAGGCGAAGCGCCGGTGCAGACCCCATTTCTCGATGGCGGCCGCCAGCATGAACCCTCCGAGAAAGAGAAAGAGGAGCGGATCGGCATAAGGCGCCAGCGTGGTTTCAATGTTCCCCACTCCGAGAAGCGGAAACATCACGGCAGGGACCAGCGATGTCACGGGCAGGGGGACGGGTTCGCTCAACCACCACCAGGCCATCCAGACCGCACAGGCAACCGTCGCGCGGGCCGCCGCGCCGATCTCGAGGGTGCCGCCCTGCCCGTCCTGCATGCCGGCCGGCAATAACCAGGCAAACAGGCAGGCGATTGCCGGACCTGCGAGCAGATTGATCACGCGCCACGGCATCGCCTGCATCACCGAATACTCCCTTTGAACATGATTGCGCTTGCGCACCGTATCGGACAGGTTCCGTCATGGTAAGCTCAATCCCCATGAGAGATCGCAGGACTTTATCCCGAACAGGCTTGGCCGCTGAGGGATCGGTGACGGGCGCCGCATGCTGACCTTCGATATCGCCGGTTCGCAGATCAACGGTGCGCGCGAATACCAGGAAGACGCCTTCCTAATCACACGCCTGTCCGATCCGGACGGACAACGCTCGGCCTCGCTGGTCATCGTGGCCGATGGCATGGGTGGACATGCCGCCGGCAATGTCGCCAGCAACATGGCGGTGCAGTCCTTCAACAAGTTCCTCACTGCCCGCTTCCCCAGTGATGCCCTGTCCTCGGTACTGCGCGAGGCCGTGTTCGAAGCCAACAGTTCGATTGCGGAGACGATCCGCGAGACCGCCGCCTTGCAGGGCATGGGCTGCACACTGGTGTGCGCCGTGATCGAGGACAAGGCCCTGCGCTGGATCAGCGTGGGCGACAGTCATCTCTACCTTCTGCGCCAGGGCGAACTGCGCAAGCTCAACGCGGACCACAGCTATGGCGGGTTCCTGGCGCGACTCGGCCAGGATGGCCGGCCGGCGAAGGCCCAGTCCGGCTTCTCGCACAACATGCTGATGAGCGCCATGACGGGCGAGGAGATCGCCGAGATCGACTGCCCGGACGACGATTTCGAGCTGCTCACGGGCGATCGCCTGCTGGTGGCGAGCGATGGACTTGACTCGCTCTCGCACGCGGAGCTGGTGAAATACCTGGGTGGCAGTGACAACGCCCGCCAGGCGGTCGATGCACTGCTGCTCAGCGTCAACGAGGCCGGCGTGCCGCGCCAGGACAACACCACCGTCATCGCCATGCTGGTGGGGGAGAAGCCGGACGAACTGCCGCGACCCGATTTCAGTGCGGCTCGCCTGCAGAGCATCCAGGAGGGGCAGCCGCAGCCGCCCAAGGCCACACCGATTGCCGTTGAAACGCCTCCCGCGAGCGGCTTGGTGCCGCCGATGAAAGTACTGCTGCCGCTGCTGCTGATTGCCGCCGGGGTCGCCGGGCTCTGGGGCTGGAAGCAGCAGATGTCCGCGCGCATGGACAACGCCGGCCAGACCGCGCAGACCGGGGCCCGGACTGCCGACAGCGCGCCGGCAACACCCGAAGTCCCGACTGCCGAGCCGGTCAAGACACCCAAGGCCGCTCCTCCCTTCCGCGATGGAGGTGGTCCACTGATGGTGCGACTGCCGGGTGGTGATTTCCTGATGGGCAGCCCCGAAAGCGCGGCCAATTTCAATGAACGCCCCCAGCATCGGGTGTCCTTGAAATCGTTTTCCATCAGCGTGCACGAAGTCACCGCCTCGGACTTTGCCCGCTTCCGCAGTCCCAACGCCCTGCGCACCCAGGCCGAGACGGGCGTGGACCGGAGCAGGTATCCCGTCACCTTCGTCAGCTGGGAAGACGCGCGCGCCTATGCCCAGTGGTTGAGTCGACAGACCGGCAAACGCTATCGCCTGCCCACGGAGGCGGAGTGGGAATTCGCCGCGCGTGGAGGCAACGACACGACCTACTGGTGGGGACGCACCCTCGACAAGGGCAAGGCCCATTGCCTGACCTGCGGCAACGAGCTGGATCCCCGCCATCCCACCACCGTGGCGCGCTTCGCCGCCAATGCCTATGGGCTGCATGACACGGCCGGCAACGTGGCGGAATGGGTCCAGGACTGCTATGTCGACAATTACAAGAACGCCGCAGCGGATGGCCGTGCGGTGGAGGTGCCGGGGTGCACGCGACGCGTGGTCCGTGGGGGTTCCTTTTCCAGCGGCCCCCACGCCCTGAGCACCACGGCTCGTGATGCGCTCGGCAGCATGACCGCCAATGACAGCGTGGGCTTCCGGGTGGTGCGCGAAGACTGAGCCGCAAGCTGCGGCCGATCTGCCTCAGGCGGCAGGCGGAGTGGGCGCAGTATCCAGCGTGCAGAGCAACTCACGACAACGCACGAGCAGCCACAGCCCCGGCACCGCCAACACCAGCGAGACGCCGAAGAATTCGACCCATCCCACCACCGCGATGTCCCCGGCGAGCGGGCCAATCAGTACCCGCGACAGGCTGGCCAAGGCCGAAAGCAGTGCAAAATGCGTGGCGGTGAATTCCCTGGCGCACAGGCCGACCATCAGGGCAACCAGCACACTGGTCCCCATCCCGCCCGAGAAATTCTCGAGCGCCACCACTACCACCATGCCGAGCCAGCTCTTGCCGCCCAGCGCGAGCACGAGGAATCCGACATTGGTCACGGCTTGCAGGACACCAAACCAGAGCAGCGCCCGGTAAAGCCCCAGGCGCGGCATCCAGAGTCCACCGCAGATGCCGCCGAGAATGGACGCCACCATGCCCAGGAATTTGTAAGTGGTGCCGATCTCGGTCAGCGAAAAACCCTGACCGCGCAGGAAGAAACTCATACTGAGCGAGCCGGCAAAAGCGTCCCCCAGCTTGTACAGCGCAATGAAAGCGGCCAGCCAGACGATGCCCGGACGGGCGAGCAGCCCGATGACCGCCGCCCGGAAATCCGTCCACAGCGCGGTGGAAGGGGGTGTGTCGCGTACAGGCTCCGGTGCCAGCAGGCTGCCAAGCGACAGCGCCGCCATCAGACCCGCCAGCAACAGGAAGGCCGGACCGAACCCCACCCTGTCAGCCACCAGCAAGGCACCCGCCCCAGAGACGATCATCGCCACCCGGTAGCCGGCAACCGACAGGCCTGATCCCAGCCCCCGGTCTGCGGGGCTCAGGATCTCGGCGCGATAGGCATCGACCACGATGTCCTGGGTCGCGGAAACGAGAGCCAGCAGCACCACCAGCCACACGATGGATTCCAGATTGTGGACGGGATCCGCGCCGGACAGGGCGAACAGCAAGACGGCCAACAAGAGCTGGGTCAGCATCAGCCAGCCGCGTCGCCGCCACAGCGAGCCCAACCCGTAACGGTCGAGCAAGGGCGCCCACAGGAATTTGTAGAGGTAGGGAAGACCCACCAACGTCAGTGCACCCAGGGTTTGCAGATCAACCCCTGCGGTCGTCAGCCAGGCTTGCAGCGTGCTGCCGGTCAGTGCGAGAGGCAGGCCCGACGCGAAACCGAACAAGGCCACGTTGAACAACAGGCGTTTGCGCGGGGCGTCCGCGCCAGCACGTGACTGCAGGATATCGAGCATGGGCCATTGTGGCACACTGCCGCATCAACGCAGCGAAAGTCCTGAACCCATGGCCTTGGAGATAGAGCGCAAGTTCCTGCTTGCCAACGACGCGTGGCGTGCCGCCGCAACCAATTCGGAAACCCTGTGGCAGGGCTACCTCACCACCAATGAACGCTGCTCCGTGCGCGTGCGTGTGGCAGGAGATCAGGGCTGGCTCAACATCAAGAGCACTACCTTGGGGGTGATTCGTCATGAATTCGAATATGCAGTACCGGCCACGGAAGCACGCGAACTGCTGGATCTTTTCTGCGCCGGACGCAGTCTCGGCAAGACCCGCCACCACGTGCCGGTGGGTGCGCATGTTTGGGAGATCGATGTGTTCGAGGGCGAGAACGTCGGACTGATCGTGGCCGAGATTGAACTGTCAGCCGAGGATGAGAGCTTCGAGCGCCCGGCCTGGCTGGGCGCAGAAGTTTCGGGAGATCCGCGCTACTACAACACTTCACTCATTGCACATCCCTATTCGCAATGGACTCGCACTTGAGGGGGACTTCGCGGGGCAGGTGCGCGATGTATAATTCCCGAGCGTTACAGTAAGAAATACCTTACGCCAGCTTACGGAAATTGCAGGTATGCAAGAACACCAAGCATTCGGATCCTCGACTGCGCGGGCAGAACAGCCCGCGCCGCACGAACAGCTCATCGACCGCTTTGGCCGGGTCGTGGACTACGTGCGCATCTCGGTCACGGATCGCTGTGATTTCCGCTGCGTCTATTGCATGGAGCCGGACACCCGCTTCGTGCCCAGAGCGCAGGTCCTCACCCTGGAAGAGCTCGCACTGGTCGCCCGGGCCTTCGTCGAACTCGGGGTGCAGAAAATCCGCATCACGGGTGGCGAACCCCTGGTCCGCCGCGATGTGGTGGACCTGATGGCCGAGATCTCGCCCCTGCCCGGCCTGCGCGAACTGGTGGTGACCACCAATGGCTCGCAGCTCGAACGTCTTGCACCCAGCCTGCATGCGGCCGGGGTCAAACGCATCAATATCAGCCTGGATTCGCTGGACCGCGAGCGTTTCCGGCGTATCACCCGTACCGGTGATTTGAATAAAGTCCTGCGCGGTATCGAAGCCGCCCGCGCCCAGGGCTTCGAACGCCTCAAGATCAATGCGGTGATCCTGCGCAACCGCAACCACGAGGAAGTCGTGCCACTGGTAGAGTTCGCAGCCACACGCGGCATGGACATATCCTTCATCGAGGAAATGCCGCTCGGCGTGATCGGCGATCACGACAGGGCCGAAGCCTACTATTCCAGCGACGAAATCCGCCGCGACATCGAGGCCGTGCACCGCCTGCTGCCGACGGCGGAGCAGACCGGCGGACCCTCCCGTTATTTCAGGCTGGTGGACTTTGGCACGCGCGCCGGTTTCATCTCGCCCCACAGCCACAACTTCTGCGAAGACTGCAATCGGGTGCGCGTGACCGCAGAGGGCCGCCTGCTGCTCTGTCTGGGTCAGGAACACTCGGTGGATCTGCGGGCGGTTCTGCGCGCCCATCCGGGCGATCTCGCGACCCTCAAGCAGCGCATTCGCAAGGCCATGGACATCAAGCCCCGTGGCCATGATTTCAGCCTGAAGGCGCAGCCCATCATCTTCCGCCACATGAACGCCACGGGTGGATGAACATTTGCGCACCCAGAACATCACCGGGCTGGTGCTCGCAGGAGGCCAAGGGCAGCGCATGGGAGGTCAGGACAAGGGCTTGCTGAACGTGGGTGGTCGTCCGCTGGTCGCGCATGTGCTGGCGCGTCTTTCGCCGCAAGTCGCGGACATCATCATCAGCGCCAACCGCCATCACGCGTGCTATGCCGGATTCGGTCCTCGCGTGGTGAGCGATGTCATCCCGGATTATCCGGGCCCCTTGGCTGGCATTCTTGCCGGGCTGAAGGAAGCCACGACGCCCTGGGTGCTGGTGGTCCCTTGCGACAGCCCGTTTCTCCCTGCCGATCTGGCCGAAAGACTGCTCGCAGCGAGTGATGACCCGGCCTGCATCCGCATGGTGGGAACCCCGGACGGGGACCAACCGGTATTCGCGTTGATTCCCCGCAGTCTTGCGGGCGCGCTCGAAGCATTTCTTGCGGCCGGGGAACGCCGGACTCTCGCCTGGTACCGCCAGCACGGACTCTGCCGCGTGAAGTATCAGGAAGACCACCCCTTCATGAACGTGAACACCCCGGAAGATCGGCTCCGGGCCGAGGCGCAGCTTCATGCCTGACTCCGCAATCCCCCTGCTCGGCTTTGCCGGCTACAGCGGCAGCGGAAAGACCACGTTGCTGCGCAAGATGATCAGTCTGCTCGTCGTGGGTGTAATCAAGCACACCCATCATGAATTCGACATCGATCAACCCGGCAAGGACAGTCATGCTCTGCGCGAGGCCGGTGCGCGGCGGGTGGCCGTGGGTTCTTCACGACGCTGGGCGTTGATCGTTGAGCGGCCGGAGCCGCGCGAGGCGACGCTGGCAGAACTGCTCGTCACCATGGACGACCCTGCTCTCGATCTCATCCTCGTCGAAGGTTTCCGCGATGAGCAATACCCCAAGATTGAAGTCCACCGGCCGTCGCTGGGCCGGCCCCTGCTCGCCGAGCGCGACCCCTCGGTGCTCGCCATTGCGACCGATGATGAAACGCTCGATACCCTGGGCCTGCCGCGACTCGATCTCAACGATCCGGTCGCCATCGAGCACTTCGTCCATCATTATCTGGAATCCCGGCGGCACCCTGCCCGCCCTTGCTGAGGCCAGACCTCCGAGGCCAGACCATGCAACAGTCACTGCTCAATACCCAACCCAGCTGCGATGATGATTTCGACCCCGCTTCGCTGACCTGCGAAGAGGCACTGGCGCAGATCTCGGCCCGTATCCAGCCGATTGCCGATGTCGAGCAGGTGGCGCTGCGCAATGCGCTGGGGCGCGTGCTGGGGGCGCCGGTAAGCTCGCGCATCAATGTGCCGGGTCATGTGAATTCGGCCATGGACGGTTATGCGATTCGCGCCGTGGATATTCCTGCCGAGGGCATCAACAGTCTCAAGGTCGTCGGCAGCTCTTTCGCCGGGCGACCGTTCCTCGAGCCGCTTGTGGCTGGCTGCGCCGTGCGCATCATGACCGGCGCCGTCGTTCCGGAAGGTGCAGATACCATCCTGCCCCAAGAGCAGGTGGAGGCGGCGGGCGATGAGATCCGCCTCGATGGACGTCACAAACACGGACAACACGTGCGTGCCGCAGGCGAAGATATCGCCATCGGGGATCAGGTGCTGCGCAAGGGACAGTTCGTGAATCCTGCGGAGCTTGGCCTGCTGGCCTCGCTCGGGATCCCGGAAGTCACCGTGATGCGGCGCCCGCGCGTCGCCTTTTTCTCGACCGGTGATGAGCTGCGGAGTCTGGGTGAAACCCTGCGGCCGGGGGATGTCCACGACAGCAACCGCTACACCCTGCACGGCATGCTCACCCGCATCGGAGCGGAGGTCATCGATCTCGGCGTGGTGGTGGATGATCCGGAAGCGCTCGCGGCAGCTTTCGAACGGGCGAGCCAGCTGGCCGATGTCGTCATCACCTCGGGCGGTGTGTCCGTCGGTGAGGCGGATTACACGCGCGAGATTCTCACCCGCCTCGGCCAGGTGCATTTCCGGAAGATCGCCATGAAACCCGGACGCCCGCTCGCCTTCGGTCATCTCGGCAACGCGCTTTTCTTCGGCCTGCCCGGGAATCCGGTGTCGGTAATGGTGACTTTTTATGAATTCGTGCAGCCGGCGCTGCGACGCCTGATGGGATTGGAGCCCGCGTTGCGTATCCTGCTCAAGGCCCGAACGGTAAGTGAACTCAAGAAGCGCCCGGGCCGCATCGAGTTCCAGCGCGGGGTGCTGCATCAAGCCGCGGACGGGACACTCGAGGTGCGCCCGACCGGGGATCAGGGCAGTGGCATCCTGAGCTCCATGGTGCAGTCCAACTGTTTTATCGTCCTCGACATGGAAACCGGCAAGGTGCCGGCGGGAAGTCTCGTCGAGGTGGAACTGTTCAACGGACTGGTACAAGGATTCTGCTGATGGAAACACAAGCGGTGGCAGTGGTGGTGGGTGTCGGTGCGGAACGCGGCCTCGGGGCGGTGCTGTGCCGGCGTTTTGCCGCGGGTGGGCATCACGTGATTGCCATGGGACGCACGGCGGCGCGACTCAAGCACGTGGTTGCGGGCATCCATGACGAGGGTGGCTCGGCCGAGGCCTGGGTGGGCGATGCCACGCGGGAGGAAGATGTCGCTGCGCTTTTTGCTCATGCAATGGCACCCGGCGCCCATCGCGCACCGGCGGATCTGGTGGTCTTCAATGCCGGCAACAACCAGCGCATCGATTTCACCGCACTCACGCCGGAACAGTTCGAGAATTTCTGGCGGGTGGGTTGCCTCGCCGGCTTTCTGGTGGGACGCGAGGTTGCGCGTCACATTGCGCCGCTGGGTCGGGGCACGCTGATCTTTACCGGGGCTTCCGCCAGTCTACGCGGTCGACCGGGATTCGCACATTTCGCGGCTGCCAAGGCAGGGCTGCGCATGCTGGCCCAGAGCATGGCCCGCGAATTCGGTCCGCAAGGACTGCACGTGGCGCATGTGGTGGTGGATGGCGGCATCGACGGCCAGCGCCTGCGTGAGCGCGTGCCGGAGATGCTTGAGCGTCTTGGCACGGAGGGCTTGCTGCAGCTGGAACCGATTGCGGAAGCCTTCTGGCAGTTGTATCGGCAGCACCCGTCCGCGTGGACGCACGAGATCGATCTGCGTCCCTTCAAGGAAAGTTTCTGACGGGAAGTGCTTGCAGCGAGGCCTTTAAGCAGGGCCTTTGAAGTGGCGCCCTTGCAGATGTGTCCTCGATCCGGGGAGCGCGGGCCGGCAATCCCGCCACGCGCTTGACGATCAGGCGGTCTGCACACTCCCGCCCAGCGGCACGCCGGTGAAAGTGGTGCGCTCGCTCAATTCGATCCAATTGCCATCCGGATCCCGGATGAACCCGAAGCGCACGAGATCTCCCATGTCCCGCAGCGGCTCACCGGGCAGAGCCCCCGCCGCGAGCGCTGCAGGAAGCGCAGCCCGCGCATCGCGAATCTGGAAGGTGATGTAGCGATAGCCCGGGCCGCGCCAGTCATCGGCCGAGCGTACCGGTGCCGCCGCCTGTTCCAGCCAGAGCCGGGCGCGTCCGCAGGCGAAAGTGTCAGCGTCCACCCTCTGCAGGCCGAGGGCGTCGGACAGGAAACGCCCATGCCGCGCGACATCATTCACGGCCATCACAAGACCATAGTCCCAATCGGATGCCGTGCGTGCCGGCACCAGTTCCACGGTATTCCCGTCCGGATCCTGCAGCCTGCGCAGGTGCTCGAGTCCCGACACCGCGACACGGAGGCGGCGGTACCCCCCGCTCCCCACGCCTTCCAACGGGTCCCGTGCATGGTTCATCTTGAGAATGGCGGAGCCCAGATGATGGCGGTGCTGCTGCATCCCGCCACCCAGCTTACCCATGTGGTCGTAGGTCAGCCCCACCTCCTCCTGCCAGAACGCGAGCTGCGCGTCGCGCTGGTTGGAGAACAGGCCGAGATCGAAACCTTCGCGGGCAAACTGCATGGGCGGCGTGTGCGCGTCAGGCGATGGCGAGGCGCTTGCGCACTTCTGCCACGCGTTCGAAATGGCGGGTCTCCTCGCGTCCGTTAAGGCGCAGCAGGTTGGCCACTTCTTCGTTCTCCTCCGCATCCGCCCAGGCCTGGTACTGGAGATCGCCATCCACTTCCGCCTGCTGCAGCAGATCCATGATCTCGGCCGAGGCCGGCACATGATCCAGCGCGAAGGGGTTGAAGGGATTGTCTTCGTTCGCCGGCAATTCGAAGCTGCCACCCTTGAGCTTGATGACCTTGAGCAAGCGATGGGCGTGGCCGCGCTCCTCGGCGGCATTACGCAGGAGCAGCTCACGGGCGGTTTCATCCGCCACTCCGCGTGCCAGCACCTCATAGAACACTTCGCCGTAGGTCTCGATCATCGCGAGGACCTTCACATCATCGATCGAGAGTGTCTGGTGGGTCTTGAGAAAGTCGAGGGCTTCGAAAGGCTGGCTCGGATATCCGGCGGGCAGGCTGGCCATGGGTGTTCTCCTGTGAGCGGGTATTGAGGTGGGGCGACACTAAACCACCCGTCCTGCCGGCACAACGCGGGACGCATGCTGCGCTGCGCTCACGGCAACCCCTGAGGAGGCATCAACCGGGCACCAGACTGGACCACCCGCCGGACCGCACGCCATACTCCGGCACGCAATCAGGATTCACGGGCCGCGCGACGCGCGCCCTTCCCTCTCGACTCGAACTGCCAGGAGCCTCTGCCGATGAAATTCGGAAAACTCGGTGTATTCACTGCCACTGACTTCATGAACGCAGCACAACTCACCGAGCTCGCGAGCAAGGTCGAGGGCTTGGGTTATTCCACGCTGTGGTACCCGGAAGCCTTCAATTACGAGACCTTTGCAGTGGGTGGCTACCTGTTGAGCCAGAGCCGCAAGCTCATCGTGGCGAGCGGCATCGCCAACATCTATGCCCGCGACGCGACCACCGCCGCCATGGGTCACAACAGCCTGAACTCGCTCTATGGCGGCCGTTTCGTGCTGGGCATGGGCGTGTCCCATGCGCCGCTGGTATCCGATCTGCGCGGTCACAGCTACCAGCAGCCGGTGGCCACCATGCGTGCCTACCTCGATCGCATGGATCAGGCCTGGTCGGCCATGAACAGCACGCCTGCCAGCAAGCAGCTGGTGCTGGCAGCGCTGGGCCCCAACATGTCCAAGCTCTCGGCAGAGCGTACCTTGGGCGCGTTCCCCTACAACATCACGCCGGATCAGGTGGCCCTGTCCCGCGCGGCCATGGGCGGCAAGGGTGCCGTGATCTGCGAACAGAAAGTCTGCCTGTGCACCGATCCGGTGGTGGCGCGACGCGCCGCACGGGCGGCTCTCGCGATGTACCTGCCGCTCCCCAACTACTTCAAGAACTGGTTCCGCCTGGGTTTCGATGAAAGCGATCTCAAGGACGGCGGCAGCGACCGGCTGATGGATGCCATGGTGCTGTGGGGTGACGCGGCCAGCATCAAGGCGCGCCTCAAGGAGTATTTCGCCAAAGGGGCCGACCAGGTCGTCATTCAGCCCGTGCGTGCTGATGGCAGCCCGCATCCGGACTATGCGGCGCTGGAAGCCCTGGCCGATCTCAACTGACACGAGGACCGAGCAAGATGAACACCGCCGTGCGACCCTTCCGTTTCGAGACCAGCGATGCCGAACTCGCCGACCTCAAGGAGCGCTTGGCGCGCACGCGGTGGCCGGAACGGGAAACACCAACCGACTGGAGCCAGGGCGTGCCGCTCGCCTGGATGAGGAAGATCTGCGAGTACTGGCGTAGTGGTTATGACTGGCGACGCTGTGAGGCGGTGCTGAACGCCTATCCGCAGTTCATCACCGAGATTGATGGCCTGGACATCCAGTTCCTGCATCTGCGTTCCCCACATGCTGAGGCGCGCCCGCTGGTGATGACCCATGGCTGGCCGGGATCGGTGGTGGAATTCCTGAAAGTCATCGGCCCGCTCACCGACCCCGTGGCCCATGGCGGTCAGGCCAAGGACGCCTTCCACGTGGTGTGCCCCTCCCTGCCGGGCTTCGGTTTCTCCGGCAAACCCACAGCCCCCGGCTGGACGCTCGAACGCATCGCGCGCGCCTGGTCCACGCTGATGGGTCGCCTCGGTTACGACCAGTACTACGCCCAGGGCGGCGACTGGGGCGCGGCCGTGACCATGGCCATTGGCGTGAACGAAGGCGCGCATTGCAAGGGCCTGCACACCAACATGCCGCTGGTGGATTTCACGCCGGAGATGATGGAAAACATGACGCCCTTCGAACAGAGCGCCATGGCCGGCTTCCAGTTCTACTGGGACAAGGATTCCGGTTACTCCAAGCAGCAGAGCACGCGCCCGCAGACCATCGGCTATGCCCTGGTGGATTCCCCCGTGGGTCAGGCAGCCTGGATTCTGGACAAGTTCCATGCCTGGACCGACTGCGATGGCAATCTCGAGTCCGTGCTCTCCCGCGACGAGCTGCTGGACAACGTGATGATGTACTGGCTCCCCGCAGCGGCTGCTTCCTCGGCACGCATGTACTGGGAGAATTTCGCGAGCATCAGTCAACCCAAGGGCCCGATTCACCTGCCCACCGGCATCAGCATTTTCCCGCACGAGATTTTCCGTCTGTCGCGGCGCTGGGCCGAAACCCGGTTCTCCCGCATCGTGCATTACAACGCGCTCGACAAGGGTGGGCATTTCGCCGCCTTCGAGCAGCCTGCCACCTTCGTCCATGAAATCCGCAGCGCCTTCGCGGCCATGCCCTGAGCGGCCTGCACATCCCCGACAGCATCAGGAGTAGAAGACCATGACCCAACCTCTGCAGACCGTACGCCAGCTCGCCTATGTGGTGCGTGATCTCGACGCCGCGCTCAAATACTGGACCGAGCATCTCAAGGTCGGCCCGTTCTTCCTGTTCGAGCACTGCCCGCTGCTGGACCAGAAATATCTTGGCAAGCCCTCCAATGCGGATGTGACGCTCGCGCTCGGCAACAGCGGCGCCCTGCAGATCGAACTCATCTACCAGCACAACGACGAACCGTCCGTATACAAGGAATTTCTCGACGCCGGGCGCGTCGGGGTGCATCACTTCGGCCTCATGCCCGAAGACTATGCGGCAGCTTGCGCGGATTACCGCGCGCGCGGGCATGTTGCCGCTTTCGAGTGCACGGTGGGCGGTGCGCCGCTCACCTACTTCGATACGGTGAAGACGGTCGGTCATTACATCGAACTGTGGGACAACAATTCGGTGTTCAAGGATTTGTTCATGCTGGTGGAGGACGCCGCCAGGAATTGGGACGGTCGCAACCCGGTGCGTCCCGGCCCGCTCTGATCGCTCATTGAGGAACTCCGGTCCGTTGCCAGGCAACGGGCCGGAGCGCCAGCGCCCCCACACACTCGGCCTGCCACGCAGGCAGCCCGAGTGCCTCCCTCAGGTCTCGTGCCCGAGCCTCACCCCGAATTGGCCCCAGCGATACAGCAAGGCCGGCATCAACAGCAGATTGAGCACCGTGGAGGAGAGCAGTCCGCCCACAATGATGGCGGCCATCGGCCCCATGATCTCCCGCCCCGGATTGTCGCTGTCTATGGTCAGTGGCAGCATCGCGAGCGCCGTGACCAGGGCCGTCATCAGGATTGCCGGCAGACGCTCCCGCGCCCCGCGCAGCGCGGTTTCCAGATTCCAGGCGCAACCTTCCACGCGCACGAGATGATCGTAGTGGGACACCAGCATGATGCTGTTGCGCACGGTAATCCCGAACAAGGTGACGAAGCCGACGATGGACCCTACCGAGACAATGCCACCGCCCAGCAGCACCGCAACCACCCCGCCGACCATGGAGAACGGCAGATTGAAGAGAATCAGCAGGAGGTAACGCAGCCTGTTCACCGCGAGGTGTATGAGCAGCAACACGCCAAACCCCGCCAGCAGGGCATGCGTGACGAGGTCATCACGCGCTGCGGCCTGCTCCACCGCCGCGCCCGTGAATTCAGGATGCATGCCTTCCGGGAACTTGAGGTCTGTGAGCACACGCGCCCGGAGTGCTTCGAAAAAAGACGCGAGATCCCGACCCTCGAACTCCGCGGTCACCACCTGCAGGCGCTGGGCATTGCGATGCAGGATGTTGTAGCGGCCGGTCATCTGCCGCACGTCCGCCACATCCTGCAGGCGAATGGGAGCGCCTTCGCGGCGGGCCACGATCAATTTACCCAGGCGCGAGCCATCCCTGCGCTGTGCCGCAGGCAACAACACCATCACCGGCACGCGCCTGTTGTCCCGCTCCACCTCGTTGAGCACATGCCCGCCATAGGCGCTACGCACCGCGGCCAACACCTGGCGCGCATCCAGTCCCCACGCGGCAAGCCGTGCGGAATCCAGCGCAACTCTCAAGACCGGCGTTTCATGTGCCGCGCGCACCCGCACATTCCTTGCACCCGGCACTTGCCGCATGACCGCGGCAAGTTCATGCGCCATTGCATCCAGCACCGCCAGATCGCGGCCAAACAAGTTCACGACCACCGGCGCGGTATAGCCGGAGATGGTCTCGTCGATGCGCTCGGTCAGGAAGGTGTTCGCCTCCCAGGTAATCCCGGGCTGCGTGGCGAGCGTGGCCCGCAGCGCATCCAGCACTTCCTGCTGCCCGGTTCCTGAGAGAG
>Ga0194123_10004291_pt1 | contig 16251 bp, 7 predicted proteins | sample TA2MahsurfametaG_5_FD_155479 | JGI IMG/M metagenome (GOLD analysis project Ga0194123, IMG submission 155479) | Freshwater microbial communities from Lake Tanganyika, Tanzania - TA2015023 Mahale A surface | ecosystem: Environmental > Aquatic > Freshwater > Lake | place: Tanzania: Lake Tanganyika... | reverse complement strand
GAGGGCGACGGGTAAGCTCCGTCACAACGGGGCGTGGCGCAGCTTGGTAGCGCGGGTGCTTTGGGAGCACTAGGTCGCAGGTTCGAATCCTGTCGCCCCGACTGACTTCTCAGGGATTGGATCAAAGGTTTGCGGACAAAACGCGGACAAAGGTTCACCCCTGTCCTGGCTGCGCCGGCTGCGGGTGGCGATCACGCACCTGGAGACAGTGGGGGCAATGAACTCAGAACAGCTTCAAAGCCTTGCTCTGCTTGCACTGGCGATGGTGCCGGTGGCTCTGCTGTGGCGCTCGGTGAAGGCTAAAGCCGCTGCGATCGCCAGCGACACCAGCCAGCTGGGCCCGGAGGCCTGAGCGATGCCAGGTCCATCCCCCTCGATTGCCGACCTGCTGGAGGCCACCTCACGCGAGCTGGCGGGCAGCGATGCCCGCGTCTACCGCCGGGTGGGCACCCACCTGCAGCGCACGGCCCAGGCGATCGAGGAGCTGAACAGCCCTGCCAGCGCTTCTGGCGCCAACCCCCTGGCCCTGCTCGGGCGGGGCTCCTTTGAGCAGCAGAGCGTCGCCACGCTGAAGGGCCTGTGCAAACAGCACGGGATCAAGGGCTTCAGCAAGTACAAGAAACCAGACCTGGCCCGGATCCTCGAGCAGCATGGGGTGGAGCCACCACCGCGGCCGTTGGAGAGCTTCAGCAAGAAGGAGCTGATTGGGCTGGTGCGGCAGCTCCTCCCTACAGAGATGTGATGCCAGACGCCGTCCTCGCCCCTGGAGCCCGCATCGAGTGCCGCAGCGCCGAATGGCTGGTGCGCAGCCTGGGCCGCAGCTCTGACGGCCAGCAGGTGGTGGATGTGGTGGGCGTGTCGCCGTTCCTGCGCGAGAAGGAGGCCCGCTTCCTGGTGGAGGTGGAAAAGGCGGCCGGCAGCTTCAAGGTGCTGCAGCCAGAAGACACGGCCCTGGTGAGCGACCCCTCGCCCCGCTACCGCGACAGCCTGCTGTTCCTCGAGGCGCACCTCCGCCGTTCGGTGCCCACCGACAACGCCCTGGTGGTTGGCCATCGCGCCGCGATGGATGCGCTGCCCTACCAGCTGGAGCCCGCCGCCAAAGCATTGGCCATGCCCCGCCAGCGGCTGCTGATTGCCGATGCGGTGGGCCTGGGCAAGACCTTGGAGTGCGGCATCCTCTGCAGCGAGCTGATCCGCCGGGGACGCGGCAAGCGGCTGCTGGTGGTGACCACCAAGAGCATGCTGGTGCAGTTCCAGAAGGAGCTCTGGACGCGCTTCTCGATCCCGCTGGTGCGGCTCGATTCGGTGGGCATCCAGCGGATCCGCGAGCAGATCCCCACCAACCAGAACCCGTTTCACTACTACGACAAGGCGATCGTCTCGGTCGACACGCTCAAGAACGACCGCGACTACCGCTTCTACCTCGACAATGCCAACTGGGACATCATCGTGATCGATGAGTGCCAGAACGTTGCCGAGCGGGCCCGCGGGGCCCAGAAGAGTCAACGCGCCCGGCTGGCCGAACGGCTGGCGACGCGCTCCGAGACGCTGATCCTGCTGTCAGCCACACCGCACGACGGCAAGCCGGAGAGCTTCGCGAGCCTGATGAACATGCTCGATCCCACGGCGATCGCCGATCCGAGCAAGTACAGCAAGGACGACATCAAGGACCTGTATGTGCGGCGCTTCCGCAAGGACGTGATCGCCGATCTACGCAACAGCGTCAAGGACCGCGACACCGCTGATGTGGAGTGCCCGGCGAGTGAGAAAGAAGAGCGGGTGTTTGCCCTGCTCAAAGACCTCAAGCTGCCCGACAGCGACACCAAGGCCAAGGCAGGCCAGCTGTTTAAGACCACCCTGGCCAAGAGCCTGCTCTCCAGCCCGATGGCGGCACTGGAAACGGTGCGCAACCGCCTCCAGCGGCTGGCGGCTGCCCCAACGCCAGCCCCCGCCGATGCAGCCGCCCTGCAGGAGCTGGAGCCCTTGTTGGCAGCCATCGGTCCGGCGGAGTTCTCCAAATACCAGCGCCTGCTGCAGCTGATCCGCACGGATTGGAGCTGGAACGGCAAGGACGCCAGAGACCGGATCGTGCTGTTCGCCGGCCGGCGGGAAACCCAGCGCTTCCTGGTGGAGCACCTGGCTGCCGACCTTGGCTTGCCCACCGGCGCCGTGGTGGGCCTCGATGGCGCCATGCCGGATGTGGAGCAGACGCGGGTGGTGGAGCAGTTCGCCCAGGAGAAGGAAGCGGTGCGGATCCTGGTGGCCACCGAGGTGGCCTCAGAAGGCCTCAACCTGCACTACCTCAGCCACCGGCTAGTTCATGTGGACATCCCCTGGTCACTGATGACGCTGCAGCAGCGCAACGGCCGCATCGACCGTTATGGCCAGATCCAGCAACCCCAGATCCGCTACCTGCTCAGCTGCTCGCGCAGCGAGGGCATGGGCGACGCCGAGAAGGTGCTGCGGCTGCTCAAGCGCAAAGACGAGCAGGCCCAACAGAACATCGGTGACCCGGCGGTGTTCCTGGGCGTCTACGACGCCGTGGGCGAAGAGGAGGAGATCAGCAAGGCGTTCGAGACCGGCACGGTGGAAGCGCTGGAGCAGCGCATGGATGCCAACGCCCAGCCCTATCTGGAGCAGGGCAGCGGCGACAACCTGTTTGAGGAGCTGTTTGGCAGCGTCCCATCAGACGACGGGGATGCCGATGACACGCCGCCGCTGCAGGTGCAGCAGCGCCAGCCGTTCAGTCTGTTCCCCAGCCTCTGGAACTACGTGGACACGGCCCTCGAGGCGGTGGCCCAGCAGATGGAGCGCCGTGGTGAAAAGCTCGATCTCCGCGCGGATCAGGAGCAACAACGCCTGGAGATCACACCGCCCAGCGATCTGCAGCGCCGCTACGACCGCTACCCACGCGAGCTGCAGCCGCCCCGTGGCCAGCGGCTGGTCCTTTCCACCGAGGTGGCAGCGCTGCAGCGGGCTCTGGAGCAGAGCCGCCGGCAGGATTCCAGCAGGCCAGAGCTGGAATATCTCTGGGATCTGCACCCGCTGGTGGACTGGCTGGCTGATCGCGGCCAGATCACCTTCCAACGCCACTGCGCGCCGGTACTGCAGCTCAGCGACGGCCTCGACCCGGGAGAGGTGGTGATGGTGTTTCAGGGCACGATCCCCAACCAGAAGGGAGTGCCGGTGGTGCAGGAGTGGGTGGCGGTGCGCTTCGCTGGATCGGGCCTCAACGTGGCAGCCGTGGAACCCTTTGAAGCGGTGGCCGAGCGGTTGCAGCTGGGCAGCAAGCCCTACGCCAATCCCAATGCGGCGATTCCGATTCACCTGCCCAAGCAGCTGCCGTTTGCGGTGCAGCAGGCCAACGACTACCTGATGAGCTGCGCCGATCGCTGGACGGCCCGCATGCAACCAGAGCTTCAGGCCCAGCGCGATCGACTGAAGCGCCTGCGCGGGCGCCAGGTGGAGCAACTGCAGTTGAGCTTCGCGGCGGATCAGCGCCCGCTGCAGATCAAGGAGAAGCGACGCCTGGCCCAGCAGAAGGCGATCGACGTGCGCTTCGACGACCACGAGCGCTTCGTAAACGAGGTGATGACGATCGAACCGGCTCCTTACCTGAAGGTGGTGGCCGTGCTGCATCGGGAGCCCTGAGATGAACCGCCGATTAACCAGCGCCGCGCAGCTGCTCCCAGCACCCTCGGGGGTTGACCAACGGCAGGGGTGGCTTGCTGCAGGCGAGTACGCCCTGATCACCCGTTACGAACAAATCGGCCTGGACGAGCACGGCACTGGCCACCACCCACTCGTCGTCGGCATCCACCAGCCCCAGCTCAAGGGTCTGGGTCGGCCTGGGGGACACGGGCTGCTCACGCAGGAACGCCTCGATCGCGTCGACCTGCTGGGCGGGCAAGCGACCCTTGCGGCTGAGCACATCGCGCAACTCAGCCAGCACCACTTCACTGGTCACCAGGGTGTGCTCGGTGAGCACCAGGCGCAGCAGATCGGCGCAGAGTCCGCGCGCCAGAAAGGCACTCACCAGCACGTTGGTGTCGAAGAAAACGCGCACGCTGCTCAGGAAACAGCCGCGAACACGTCGTCATCGGTGAGCCAGCCGGCCGCCTCCCCAAAGGGCAGGGCCTGGCGGCGCAGACGCTCAAAGCGCATCAGCTGCAGCTGGCGCCTGAGGGCATCGCGCACGATCTCGCCGCGGGAGCGGCCGGACTCGGCGCAGGCGGCTTCCAGACCCTGCTCCAGCTCCTCGTCGAGGCGGATGGTGAGCGAACGGTTGTTCATGCACCACATTGTAGTGCCGCCAGTGCCTCCCTGGCTTCGACCACCTCTCTGATCACCCGTTCACCCAGTCTCCGCCGCAACACGCCCAAGCCATGGCCCTCCCCGGCATCAGCAACGCTAACGAGTTCTATTCCGCCCACTACCTCGAGAGCGTTCTGACGAACGACATCAAGAAGGTGCGCGAGCGCTGGGCTGAGGAAGCAAGGTCGCAGGTGGAAGCCAATCCCACGGCGGATGTCTCCACACCGGAGGCGCTGTTCAAGGCTTTGCGCAAACCCTGGCAGAAGCTGCGAGAGGCGGAGCTGGGCATCACGGCGGATCCCGCCGAGCGCCTGCGGCTGCAGCGGGAGCTGTTCTTCCAGCCGCTGTGCGAGGCCCTGGGCTACCCCTACGCCCCCAAGGCCGAACCGGTTCTGATCGGCGGCGAGGCGTACCAGATTCCGCTGCTGGGGGAGGTGAGCAACGCCAAGGGGGAACCCTGGCTGTGGGTGGTGGAGTGCTTCAACCCCAGCGATGAGCCGGCCGATCCGCTGGAGCTCACGATCGCCACCAGCTGGGCCTGCCAGATCAACGACCCCTCCCTCGGCCTGGTGCTGGAGGGGGAAACCTGGGAGGAGCTGATCAGCGAGCGGATCTTCGCCCAGGACATCCCGCCGCGCTGGGTGATGGCGGTGAGCCGCGACCAGTTGCTGCTGATCGATCGCCAGAAGTGGGCGGCCTCACGCCTGCTGCGCTTTGAGCTCGACACCCTGCTGGGCGAGAACAATCCTGATGCCGTGTTGGCGGCAGCCACCCTGCTGCACCGCGAGCACACCTGTCCCACGGGCGGTGGCACGCCCCTGCTCGATGAGCTGGATGAGAACAGCCACAAGCACGCCTATGAGGTGAGCGGCGACCTCAAGTACGCCCTGCGCAGGGCGATTGAACTGCTTGGCAACGAGGCGATCCACTGGCGCCGCAGCAAGGGCGAGGGCGTGTTCAAAGGCAAGACCGACGCTGACCAGCTCACGCTCGAGTGCCTGCGGTACATGTACCGGCTGCTGTTCCTCTTTTACATCGAGAGCCGGCCCGATCTGGGCTATGCGCCGATGGGCAGCGATGTCTATCGCCTGGGCTACAGCCTCGAAAGCCTGCGGGACATGGACACGGCAGAACTTGGCAGCGAGGAAGACAAGGAGAGCACCTACATCAGCGATTCCCTGAATCGGCTGTTCCAGATGATCTGGGAGGGCTACCCCAAACGCGACGACGAAACAGCCCAGCTACCGCTGGCCGATAGCGATGACCCCTTCCACGACAGCTTCCGGCTTACGCCGCTGAAGGCGCACCTGTTCGATCCCGAGCGGATGCCCACGCTCACGCGGGTGCGCTTCCGCAACGTGGTGCTGCGCGAGGTGATCGAGCTGATGTCGCTCACCAAGGAAGGCAAGGGCAAACGGCGCGGCCGGGTGAGCTACTCCCAGCTGGGCATCAACCAGCTGGGCGCCGTGTACGAGGCCCTGCTCAGCTTCCGCGGATTTTTTGCAGAGGAAGACCTCTACGAAGTGCAACCGGCACCGAAAAAGGGGAAAGCCGCCGCCAGCGACGAGGACGACTTTGATGAGGGCGCCGATGAGGGAGACGACGACAACACCAAGGCCAGCGGCCAGGCCCACGACGAGCTGGAGGTGGGGCACTTCGTGACCGAAGAGCAGCTCAAGGCCTACAAGGCCGATGAGATCGTGCCCGATCCCGGCACGGGTAAACCCAAGTGCTACCCCAAGGGCAGCTTCATCTATCGCCTGGCCGGGCGCGACCGGGAGAAGAGCGCCAGCTACTACACGCCCGAATCGCTCACCCAGTGCCTGGTGAAGTACGCGCTCAAGGAGCTGCTGCCGGGCAAGACAGGAGCCGACATCCTGCAGCTGAAGGTGTGCGAACCGGCGATGGGTTCCGCAGCATTCCTCAATGAGGTGGTGAATCAGTTAGCGCAGAAGTATCTGGAGCTGCGCCAACAGGAAACCGGCAAGAGCATCCCGCACGAGCAGTTCGCCACCGAGCTGCAAAAGGTGAAGATGCGCCTGGCCGATCAGAACGTGTTCGGCGTGGACCTCAACCCCGTGGCGGTGGAGCTGGCGGAGGTGAGCCTGTGGCTCAACAGCATCTTCACGCCGGAAAACGGCAGGGCCTTTGTGCCCTGGTTCAGCCAGCAGTTGGTGTGCGGCAATTCGTTGATTGGTGCCCGACGACAGATCTATCGGGTGAGCCAGCTACCCACCAGCACGGTGCGTAGTGCCAGGCCGCGCAAGCTTTGGCATGAACACGCGCCTGAAGAGCTGGCGTGGGATGCGGAACTGCCGAAGGATGCGATCTTCCATTTCCTGCTGCCCGATCCGGGCATGGCGGCCTACACCGACAAGGTGATCAAGGAGCTGGAGCCAGATGCGATCGAGCGCTGTAAGCGCTGGAACAAAGCATTTGTGGGTGAGCCGTTCACCGACGCCCAGATCGCTCACCTGCTGCGGCTGAGCAAGCTGGTGGATGCTCTCTGGAAAGACTGGGCTGAGCAGCAGAGGCAACTGCGTCAGCGCACCACCGATCCCCTGCCGGTGTGGGAAGACCCCACTGGAGCCAAGGAGGGTGACTGGACACCTCTGAAGCTCAAGGACCGCATCCAGGAGCAGGAGGTGCTGGGCCGGGATGTGGCCAACACCAATGCGCGACTACGGCTGAAGTGGGCGATGGACTACTGGGTGGCGCTGTGGTTCTGGCCGATACGCCAGGCGGGAACCCTCCCAAGCCGTGACGCCTGGCTGCTGGAGCTGAGCATGATCCTTGGGGATCTGGAGCAGGGCGTGACTCCCGAGCCAGGGCAGGGGAACCTGTTTGCTGAGACCCAGCCACAGCAGTTGGCGGTGGATTTCTCCGATCGTCACGGCTTTGTAAATGTACAGAAGCTGAGAAATGAGTTTGAGCGACTCAGGCAGGTAGAAGCCTTGGCTTCGCGCATACGCCCTCTGCACTGGGATCTCGAATATGGGGACATCCTGAAAAAGGGTGGCTTCGACTTATTAGTTGGCAACCCACCTTGGATGAGAACAGAGTGGAGCACTGAACTAATACTTGGGGATATTGACCCACTCTTTTCCAAAGACTTCAAGAGCTCTTACCCGCAAGCAATTGCGAAGACGAAGGCCAAAGAGTGCACCCATCGAAATTCAGCAAGCCTTCTTGAAGAATTCGAAGCCACTAATGGCACCAAGGAGTTTCTTTCCGCGCGATTCGCTTTCCCGCCGCTCGAAAGCAACTTCAACCACTACAAATGCTTTCTACTCCTTTCGAGCAGAATAAGTGTTAATAAAGGAATCATTGGCTTTTTGCATGACGTTGGCTCCTTTGAGATAAGAAAAGAGCCCGCGCTAAGGAGATATCTCTATCCGAGGCTCAAGAGGCTGTTCCGATTTGTGAATCAGCTATACCTTTTTAAAGATTTAGGAAATATGCAGCGATATGAGATCTCGATATTCTCCCCGCAGCTAAGCGAAGCTGTTTCCTTCGACGCCATTTTTGATTTATTCCATCCGAGTAGCATCGATATCTCGTACTCTGGAGACGAAAAAAAGCCTATCAAGATCAAAGATAAGAATGGAAGCTGGACGAAAAATGGAAGCAGAGATAGGATAATCAGAGTTGATACAAAGTATCTCGAGATATGCCGCATGCTTTTTTCCACAGATTCAGGAGCCGAGAAACTTTCTCTTTACGAGACCGAGCTTTTGTCACCTTTTTCAAATGAGCTCGTCAATGCATTAGAGGCCATGGCAAAGATCGAGAAGAGCAGCGAATGGCCCTCATTTACTGGAAGCCTTTCATGTAATGAAAAGAGCGCAAAAGACGATGGCTTTATTGAGCAGATGCCAAATATAGCTGACGATCTGGGCCTTACAGTTCTATCAGGTCCAAACCTTGTTATGGGCAATGCACTAGGTCAGCATGCCATGAGAAAAGTCAAGAGTCAGAGGTCTTACTTGCATACTTATATTAAAGAAACCGTGGGATATCAGTACAGGCCAAGAACTCAGTACAAGCCGGTCGACGCTGATGCATTTAGGGCAAAGTACTGCGTTGTCAATACGCCAGACGGGGATGTCGATCTTTCCGAGACTTATCGCGTTGGCTTCAGAACAATGCTCAGCTCTAATATAGAAAGAACCGTCCAGTCTGCAATTATTCCTCCCGGATATTGTCATGTTTACTCAATTACCTCTGCAAGGCTCGTATCAGATAGAGACAACGTCTATTTCAGTGCCTTCCTGTGCTCTACTCCAATTGACTTCTATGCGCGGATAATGGGCAAGACGGCTCTCTATCTTGCTGACTTACCATCGCTGCCGATCCCTAATCCCTGCAAAGTCAGTCGGGTTATACTGGATCTTATTTGTGCTCGCTCACTCGCCCTTAACTGCATTACGAAATGCTATAAAGATATTTGGAACAGCGTAGCTCCAGGCCTGACTTTCGGTGTCGTATCAAGACTAGACACGAGTGCTACCCACGGTGCCGACTTTTTGTGGAAAGACTCCCAATTGCAAAAGTCGTGGAGCGCCGAGCAGAGACTGGAGAGCCACCTTGAGCGTCGGCAGGCACTTGTTGAACTCGATGTTCTATGCGCAATTGCACTTGGCCTCAGTCTAGCCGAGCTTGTGGCGATTTACGAGACTCAGTTCCCAATCATGCAGCAATATGAGATAGATACATGGTATGACTCATTTGGAAATATTGTATTTACTAATAGCTTGGGAATGCCCGGGGTTGGACTTCCAAGAAAAGGGAAGGGAAAAGCAGCCGCTAGAGTTGTTGGCTGGGAAGATATTCGCGATTCATCAGAGTCATATATACACACGGTGATTGATCAGTCGAATGACGCGGGTGACGTTGAGATCAATTGTGAATTCAGGCCGCCATACCGTACTCATCCCAGAGTCAATGCATATATCAATGCTTGGCATAGATTTCAATCCTTGATTGGGGGCTCTTAGCATGCTCCCCTCCGTTGTTGCCAGCGAGTTGGAGCAGGTGGCCGCCGATGCCATCCGCACCGCCTTCCACCCCACCACGCCGGGCTTTTCTGGACTGATCGATCGGTTCCTGGCTGACCGCGAGCAGCTGCTCAAGGGCCCTTTCGTTTCGGTGGCCCTGCCCTTCCATCAGGGAAGCGGCCGCAACTGGTTCCCGCAGATCCCCCTCCCCTTCCCGCCCTACCGGCACCAGGAGAAGGCCGTCGAGCGGCTGCTGCCCGGCAGCCCGCGCAACACCTTGGTGGCCACCGGCACCGGCTCTGGCAAAACCGAGTGTTTCCTGCTCCCCTTGCTCGAGCACTGCCGTCAGCAGCACTCTCTGGGACAGCGGGGCATCAAGGCGATCCTCATCTACCCGATGAACGCCCTGGCCACTGACCAGGCCCGGCGCATCGCCGATCTGATCCACAACACCCCAGCCCTCGCGGGCCTGCGGGCTGGGCTCTACATCGGCTCAGACGATGAGGAGAAAACGGCAGCGATGACGGCCACCAGCGTCATCACTGATAAGGAGGCCCTGCACAAAGCCCCGCCCGACATCCTGCTCACCAACTACAAGCAGCTCGACTACCTGCTGATTCAGCCCCATGTGCAGAGCCTGTGGGAGCACAACGGCCGCCTGCCCGATGGCAGCAGCACCCTCCGTTATCTGGTGGTCGATGAGTTCCACACGTTTGATGGCGCTCAGGGCACAGACCTCGCCTGCCTGATCCGCCGTCTGCGCGATCGTCTCCAATGCCCTGGCGATGAGCTGGTGTGCGTGGGCACCTCCGCCACCCTCGGCGGGCCCGACTCGCGCGAGGCGATGCGCACTTATGCCGGGCAGATCTTTGCCAGCAGCTTCGAGCCCGCCTCCTTGATTGAAGAAGAGCGGCTCAGCCCCGAGGAGTTCTTCCGGGATCACACCGCCTACGGCGAGGAGGGGCTGCGGCTGTTGCCCTTGCCAGGGCTTGAGGCCCTGGATCAACTCGATCCTGAACACGCCGCCAGTGCGGAGGCTTACCTCGCTGCCCAGGCGGTGCTCTGGTTGGGGGACTCGTTGCCGCCAGCACCTGAGGGGAATGTTCAGGACGACAGCTGGCGGTTGGCGCTGGGCAGCCAGCTCGGCACCTTGCCAGCCGTGCACAACCTGGTGCGCCAGGCCGCAAGTACCTGCTCGATCGAGGAGCTACTGGAGCGCTTCTCGCGCCAGCTTGGACTCGGTGATCAATACCCCCGGCACTACCGGGTGTTGCTGCTCGAAAGCCTGCTGGCGCTGATCGCCCATGCCCGCCGCACCACCACCAAGCTCGATGGCAGCCCTGTAGTTGTTCCCTGGCTCAATCTGCGCGTGCAGCTCTGGTTGCGGGAGCTCAAGCGCATGGTGGCCTCGGTGGAGGCCACCCCGCAGCTGCGCCATTCCGACGATCTGGCCGGTAGCGACCGCAGCATCCACCTGCCCGTGGTGCATTGCCGCGACTGCGGCGCCACCGCCTGGACCTCCACCGCGCTCAACTCCACCAGCCACACGCTGGATCGCGCCAACAACCTGCGCAACTTCTACAAGGCGTTCTTCTCGGGCGCTCCTGAACTCCGCTACCTCTTCCCCCAGGGCCATGCAGACGCAGAGGGTTGCAGTCACCAGCTCTGTTGCAGCTGCCTGTCGTTCCACCCCGTCAAAGAGCTGGCAGACGCCACACCCACCGGTGCGGTGCCCATTTGCCCCAGCTGCCAAAGCCGCGAGCTGGTGCCGGTCGACATCCCCGACTGCAGCATCGTCGACGACAACAATCACCCGCGCGTCAGCCGCGATTGCCCCTACTGCAACGCCCAGCAGGGACTGTTGTTGATTGGTTCCTCGGCCGCCAACCTCACCAGCACCTGGAGCGCCTCGCTGTTTGCCTCGGCCTTCAACGGCGACAAGAAGCTGCTGGCCTTCTCTGATTCGGTGCAGGACGCTGCCCACCGCGCCGGCTACATCGCCGCCCGCGCCTATCGCACCTCCTTCCGCACCGCCCTCACCACCACGCTGCAGCAGGCCGGCGCGCCGCTGCCGCTCGATCAGCTGCAGGAGCGCCTGATCGGCGACTGGCAGCAGCGCTTCCCGAATCCGGTCGACTTCGCCGCCACCTTCATCCCCCACGACCTGGAGTGGCTCAGGGAGTGGGATGCCCTGCAACACCAGCTCACGCCCAACCTCGAGGCCAATGGCACCCTGATGCGCTTCGTGTGCGATCGGCTGCGCTGGGAGGTGGCTGCCGAGTTCGGCTACCGCTCACGCCTGGGCTCCTCGGTGGAGCAGACTGGCGCGCTGGCGGCCGCTGTCGATCCCGCCGCGGTGAACAAGCTGCTGCCCGGTCTGCTCACCCGGCTGCAGAACGAGATCGAGCCCCTGCGCGGCCTGCGCCTGGGTCAACTGCAGCAGCTGGTGGTGGGGATGCTGCAGCACCTGCGCCAGCGCGGTGCCCTGGCCCTGAGCGAGCTGGTGGGGCGCGACGGCAAGGTCAGCCGCTACCTCGAGAGCGGTGGTGAGGACACCTATCCCTTCAACCAGATCCCCCACACACCGAAGTTCGGACGCACCGCCAGCCGGCCGATCTTTCTCACCAGCTACCGCGGCAAAGGGCGCTTCGAGCAATTGGTGCGCGACTCCGGCCGGCCCACCTGGGCCCAGCACTGGCTGGAGCGCACCCTCACCCCAGCGAGCCCCCTGGATGCCGAACAGCAGAAGGAAGCCCTCAACGCCGTCGTCGACGCGTTGTGCCAGGCCGGGTTGCTGGAGCAGTTCAGCGGCGGCCGTGGTGAGCGCATCTGGGCGATTCCGCCAGCCGCCGTCACCGTGAGCCATGAGGCACACCCCGTGCGCTGCGAGCACTGCGGCGACATGCACAGCGTGCCCACCGAGCAGCTCAGCCTCTGGGACGGTCTGCCCTGCCAGGTGCGCCACTGCCCCGGCAGCTACCGGCCAGATCCCCGCGGCGGTCTTCCCCTCTACCGGCGGCTGTATCAGCGCGGCGAGGTGCACCGCATCGTGGCCCGCGAACACACCAGCCTGCTGAAGCGTGGCGATCGCGAACGCCTGGAAACCCAGTTCATCCGCGGCCAATACCGCAGCGATCCGAACCTGCTCTCCGCTACCTCCACGCTGGAGATGGGCATCAACATCGGCGATCTCTCCACCGTGCTGCTGGCCTCGGTGCCACCCGAACCGGCCAACTACCTGCAGCGCATCGGCCGTGCCGGCCGCCGCGATGGCAACGCCATGGTGGGCACCCTGGTCACGGGCACCGCCCACGACCTTTACTTCTTCTCCGACCCGCGCGAGATGCTGCAGGGGCAGGTGAATCCCCCTGGCTGCTACCTCGATGCGGCCGCCATCCTGCGCCGCCAGCTGCTCGCCTACAGTCTCGATCGCTGGGTGGCGGGCGGCCTCTATCCGCTGGCGTTGCCACGCAAGCTCAAGCCCGTGCTCGATGGCGTGGAAAAGGCCCTCAGCGGCACCATCCCCCAAGAGTTCCCCTACACCTGGCTGGGCTGGGTGCATGCCCACCAGGCTGATCTGCTGGAGCGCTTCTGCGCCCTGTTCGGCGAGGAGCTGCAGCCCGCCAGTGCCGCTGATCTACGCGGGTTCCTGCTCACCCCCGCCGATGGTGGTGGAGAGGGCGCCTTCGATGCACCCTTCGCCCTGGAATTGCTGGCCCGGCTGCGGGATCTGATGGCGGAACGCAAGCGGCTGGGTGCAGAAGCCCGCAAGCTGCGCGAGCGCTACAACAAGCTCTGCGAACGCCCCAACGACGGCCTCACCCCCGAGGAGCGGGAGGCCAAGGATTCGATCCGCCGCGAGCAGTTCGCCTACAACCAGCTGCGCAAAGACCTCGACGGCCGCCCCCTGCTGGCGATGCTCACCGACGAGGGCTTTCTGCCGAACTACGCCTTCCCGGAATCGGGCGTCACGCTCAAATCGGTGCTGTGGCGCAAGCTGCCCGGCCGGTCCGGTGATGGCCGCCGCAGCGAGGAACTGCCGCCCCTCTCCTACGAGCGCCCCGCCAACGTGGCCATCCGTGAGCTGGTGCCCGATGGTCAGTTCTATGCCCAGGGTCGCCGCGTCAAGGTCGACCAGGTCGATCCCAACCTCAACCAACCCGAGCGCTGGCGCTTCTGCCCCTCTTGCTCCTACGCCGCTCGCGAAACCGACGACGACTTCGGCCGCAAGGAATGCCCGCGCTGCGGCAGCAGCGGTTACGCCGACCACGGCCAGGTGAAGGAGATGGCCCGTCTGCGCCAGGTGCAGGCCACCACAGAAGACGCCCGCAGTCGCTTTGGCGATGACAGCGACGAACGCAATCCGCTGTTCTTCCATCGCGAGCTGTTGATCGTTCCCGACCACAGCCGCCGCGAGATCTCGCTGGCCATCGCCGATGAGGAGTTCCCCTTCGGCGCCGAATACCTGGCCAGCACCACCTTCCGCGAGATCAACTTTGGCGAGCAGGCCGTGGTGGGCGCCAGCCACGCCATCGCCGGCAAGGCCCTCAAGGTGAAGGGCTTTGAGCTCTGCCGCAGCTGCGGCAAGGTGCAACGCGGCCCGGCCAAGGCCAGCAACCACACCTGGGGCTGCCGGTATCGCGACAAGCCCGATGACGCCCAGCTGCGCCAGCTGCTGTTCATGTACCGGGAGTTCAACTCAGAAGCCCTGCGCTTCCTGCTGCCAGGCGCCAGCTTCTGGGATGAGGCCGGTCAGCCCTCGTTCGTCGGCGCCCTGCACCTGGGCCTGAGGCAGCGCTTCGGCGGCAAGGTGGATCACCTCCAGTCGGCCCTGGGAGAGGAACCCCAGCCCGGCAGCCAACAGCGCAAGACCTTCCTCTACCTGTTTGATTCAGTCCCCGGCGGCACCGGCTACGTGCGCCAACTGATCGAGGCCGGCGGTGCGGATCTACGTGCGGTGTTTGAGCAATCGCTCCAGACCCTGCAGGCCTGCTCCTGCAGTGATGGCTGTTATCGCTGCATCTTCATGTACCGGCAGCGCTTCGATCGCGAGCGCACCAGCAAGCGCCGCGCCATTGAGCAACTGCAAACAATCCTGAACCGGTGGGAGGAGCTGCAGCCCTCAGAGCGCAGCCTCTCGGAGGTGGTCATCAACACCCGCGCTGAAAGTGAGCTGGAGCTGCGCTTCATCGAGAAGCTGCGAGAAGGCAAGGGCAAGCCAGCTGGTGTCACCGTCACCCTGCGCGATGACTTCATCAAGGGCAACAAGGGCTATCTGCTCACGTTCAACAGCGGCTCCAGCGTGGTGAGCTGGAAGGTGGAACAGCAGGTGCCGATCGGCGAAGCCGATGGAGTGGGCGCCTTTTCCCGTGCCGATTTCCTGCTCACGCCCACGGCCGGTGGCAAACCGATCGCCATCTACACCGATGGCTGGGAATACCACCGCGGCCGCCTTGCGACCGATGCCGAACAGCGCATGGCCCTGCAGCGCAGCGGCCGTTACCTCTTCTGGGCCCTCAGCTGGGACGACGTGGTGGTAGCGCCGCCGACCGCCCAGGCGCCGCTTGATCCCAACGGCCTAGCGGTGGGAGTCATCCCCGCGTTCGCCAACAAGCCCGAAACCTTCATCGAGCGCTGGTGGCCCCAACCCCTGCTCGAAAGCCTGACCTCGGCACCGGCGTTGATGCCCCGGCAGGCGCAGCTGGCCAGCAGCCTGCAGCTGCTGATGGCCTACCTGGCCAACCCTTCCGAGGCGTTGTGGCAGGGCATGGCGCAGCAGTTCTGCCTGGCCCAGGCTTCCCCTCTTGCGGTGGAGTCTCCGGAGCTCAGCGCTGCTGTCGATGCACTTCAACTCGATCCGCATGTGCAGGAGTGGCAGGCGGTCGGCGCCTCCCGGCGTGTGGGCCAGCACCTCATTCCCGCTCCAGGCCTGCAGATCCTCAACCTGGTCGACATGGGTCTGCATGAGCGCCGCCACCCAGCTGCCAGCTTCCGAGCCATTCACTTCGAACCGGATCCGAATGCCTCTGAGCAACAGCAACAGGCCCGGTGGCGGGAGTGGCTGCGCCAGGGCAACCTCTTTCAGTTCCTGCCCCATCTGCTGATCTGCACCCCGGGCTGGGGCGGCAGCGAGCAGTCCCCAGCGGTTGACCCACCCCAGGTGTGGGTGAGTGCCAGCCTTGATTCCGCTGAGGCGGCCGAACCTTCTTCCCAGGAGGCTGCCGGTGTCGAGCAGCAACGCGCCTGGAAAGAGCTCTGCCGAACTGCCCCTCAACAAGCACTGCCTCTGATGGAGGCCCTGGCCGGTCTCTGGCAGGGCACCAACCTGCCGGTTGCTGAACAAGCCTTTGAGTTGGAAGGCCCCCGAGGAGAGGTGCTCGCCCAGGCAGAGCTTGCCTGGGCCGTCCAGCAATTGGCGGTGGTGATCGATCCCGCCGATGGTGAGGCGTTCTCGGCCGCAGGCTGGCGCTGCTGGTCGTTAGAGGATCCTCCAGGCACCACAGCCACCACCCTGCGAGAGGTGCTCACCTCACCCTGATCAACGGACCAAACCACGCAGCCCTAGCCAAAGCCACTCCCAGTCATCGCCTCCAACGCCGCGCACCTGTCATGAGCGAGTCCCGCCTCACCGTCGCCCTCTCCAACGACTTCTTCAAGGCGTTTGGCCGGCTGCCGGAGAAGGCCCGCGGCAAGGTGGCCACCTTCATCTCCAAGTTCCGCGACAACCCCCGCAGCCCAGGACTGAACTACGAGCGCATCGAAGGCGGTAAAGACCCCTTCATCCGCTCCATCCGCGTGGATCAAGACATTCGCTGCATCGTGCGCGCCCCAGATGAGGGCGACACCTATGTCTTGCTCTGGATCGACAAACACGACGACGCCTACCAGTGGGCCCGTCGCCGCACCTGCCATGTGAACCGCGTCTCTGGTGCTCTGCAGG
>Ga0194123_10004289_pt1 | contig 16254 bp, 15 predicted proteins | sample TA2MahsurfametaG_5_FD_155479 | JGI IMG/M metagenome (GOLD analysis project Ga0194123, IMG submission 155479) | Freshwater microbial communities from Lake Tanganyika, Tanzania - TA2015023 Mahale A surface | ecosystem: Environmental > Aquatic > Freshwater > Lake | place: Tanzania: Lake Tanganyika... | reverse complement strand
GGCCGCACCGGTGCTGCTAGGGGTACGCACGCCGAACAGATGACGGATGCCCCAGCGTCGCGCGGAGTCGAGCACAGCGAGGTTGTCATCGACGAACACTACCTGTTCCGGAAGGAACGGCACCACCCCGCACAGGCGCGACCAGAACACCGGATCTTCCTTGGGCACGCCCAGTGTGTGAGCGCTGATGCGGTGTGCAAAGTAATCCTCGATCCCGGTGTGCAGCATCTTGCGGGCCAGACTGCCCGGATGCGCATTGGTGGCGATGATGACCGGATATCCTTGCGTGCGCAGAAACTCCAGGAATTCCAGCGTCCCCCGCCGTAATGCGATCAATTCCGCCAGTTCGAGCTCCAGTGCGTGCACGGAGATGCCAAACACCTGCTCCCAGTGATCCAGGCAGTACCAGGCCAGCGAACCCTTGGCGGCGCCAAGGGTCTCGGCCACCAGCGCACGGACGGCTGCCTCCGACTCCCCACGCAACGCGGCGAGCGCGCGCGGCAACGCATGATTCCAGACCTGGTCATCGAAATTCAGGTCAAGCAATGTTCCGTCCATGTCGAGGATGAGGGTGGGCAGCATGTCGGGTCTCCGCTTGGATGTGATGCTCAGGGATTGTGGGGAGACGCGGACGCTTCCTGCACTATGTCGGGATGGGTGGTGCGCAATTCCGTCATCAAGGCTTGCGCGCGGGCGCGCTCGGGTGGCGACAGCCCGGCGCGAAGCTTCTCCAGCATGCCATTGGCCGCAGCGTCGCCGTTGGCGACGGCAAGCCCGTACCAGGCAACGGCTTCCACGGGATCCGGTTCAACACCGAGACCTCGCTCATAGAGGCCAGCAAGATTGACCTGGGCCACAGCCAGTCCCGCACGTCCAGCCTGCTGCAGCCAGAACCGCCCCTCCTCATAGTCTCGGGGCAGGCCCTGGCCCAGCATGAGCATCATGCCGAGATGGTACTGGGCTTCGGGATTTCCGGCTTCCGCCAATGGCCGCAGGCCCGCCAGAGCCTGCGCAGCGCGTGCCGGCTCTGCGGCGTGCATGAGATGAACCTGCGCCACGAGTAATCGCGCGGCCTCGTTCTCCGGCTCCAGGGGTTTGAGGTATTCCAGCGCCCCGGCCTCGTCCTGAACTCCCCCCTGACCGCGCAGCAGCATGAGCGCGACATTGAACGCAGCGGCCGGAAGGCCCTGATCCGCCGCGCGGGTGAACCACTGCCTGGCGGCTGGCAGATCCTGCGCCACTCCCTCGCCACGATAGAAAAGCCGCGCGAGGTAGAACTGGGCGTCGGCGTCGCCTAGCTCCGCGGCCTTGGTAAACCACCCTGCGGCCTGCGCCGGATCGGGCGCCAGGCCGTGCCCACGCAGGTAGAGAACACCAAGATTGTGCATCGCTCCGGGTAGCCCCTCGGCCGCGGCGGCCTCGAACCAGCGCCGGGCCTCGGCGAAATCCTCCCCCGTGCCTCGCCCCTTCAGATACAGGACTCCCACATTGTTCTGGGCAATGGGATCACCATTCTCGGCCCTGCGCAGAAACTGGTCGAAGGCGGCGCCCTCCTCCCCACGCGCGAGCGCAGCGCGCGCCTGATCGGCAAGAGCCGTCCCAGCCGCCGCCAGCAGACCGAGCAGCACCCCGACTCCCATGAACATCCGGACTGATCTCACCGGCTCTCCCTGTTGCTCGTCTCGCGCTGTGTCTGCGCCCGACCCCGCAGTTGCGACGCGGAACCCGGGCATCTCCGGGTCCAGCCCCGGAGGCCCCGCGCGGAGTCTGGTTTACAGCCTGCGGGGGGCGTCATACCATCGTCTGGAGTCCGGCACCACGACCGGACGGTCAGCGACAGCACAAGGAATTATCGGCCGTTTTGGCGCATTTGCGCAGAGGCTGTCGGCAACATGATTCTTGCAACGAGGAGGAAGGTCAGATGAAGAAGAACACCCTGAAGCCTGTCGCTCTGGCGATCGGCTCGTCCATGGTATTGGCACTCTCCGCGACAGCCAATGCGGACAACCCGTTCCAGATGGTTGAATTCGGCGCTCCTGTCACGGTGGCCGGCGACGCTGTCGACATGCAGGGCAACAAGGTCGCCATCGACGACGAAACCGGCTTCACCTATGGCGGTGACCAGCAGGCGAAATATGCCAGCGGAAAGCTGGCCACTGGCACCAAGGATCCGGCCGTGTGCGGGACGTTCGGCGGCGCCAGCTGCTCGATGCAGCACCTGCAGAAGTAAGTTACCGACACACTCCAACGCGCAGCCAGCACCTGTCTGCGCAAGGGCTGCAGCACCGTGAATCCTCGCGCGCTTCACGGTGCGGGCCTCGGCCTCAGGCGCCCCCATCTGGGGGCCCTGCTCGAAGAAATTCCGAACCCCATCTCCTTCATGGAGATCGCCCCCGAGAATTGGCTGGGTGCGGGAGGACGCCTCGGTGAGGCGCTTACCACCGTCGCCTCCCGTGTTCCCATTGCCTGCCATGGCCTGCTACTGAACCTGGGGGGACCAGACCCACTGGACCTCCAACATGTGGCGGAGATTGGCGCTTTCCTGGACAGGCACAATGTCCGGGTCTATGGCGACCACCTCACGTTCTGCGGTGAATCCGGCCTGCTCTACGAATTGCTGCCCATGCCCTTCACCGAAGAGGCCGCGCGGCATCTCGCCGCGCGAATTCGCCAAGTGCAGGACGTCCTCGGCCGCCGGATCGCGGTCGAAAACCCTTCCTACTACTGCCTGCTCATGCAGGAAATGAGTGAACTCGACTTCATCCGACTGGTGCTCGAGGAGGCGGACTGTGATCTCCTGCTGGATGTGAACAACGTCTGGGTCAATGCCACCAATCACGGCTACGACCCTCGAGAATTCCTGCGCGGAATTCCTTCAGCCCGCATCGCTTACGCGCATATCGCCGGGCATCTGCGCACGGACAGCGGGCTCATCATCGATACTCATGGTGCACCGGTCGTTGATCCGGTCTGGGATCTGTTGCGCGACGCCTATGCCATGCACGGCGTTTTCCCCACCCTGCTCGAACGCGATGAGAACATCCCGGCGCTGGACGAGGTTATGCGGGAAGTCACCCTGATACACAGCCTGCAGGAGCAGGCGCAGAGAGACCATTGAGATCGTCATGAGCAAGGTCCCGGCTTTCATCCAAGCCCAGCGCAACTTTGCCCGCTACCTGCGCGATCCCCTGCGTGAACCCCTGCCTTCCGGTTTGTCCGGCGAGCGTCTGGAGGTCTACCGCCATGCCGTGCGCCACAACATCGACCGGTTCATGGCCGACAATTTCCCGCGCGTGCGCGCGGCATTGACGTGCGAGGCGTGGGACGAAGTCATCAACAGCTACCTGCGGCTGCATCCGGCAGTCACTGCCGCTTTCTCGCGTCTGCCAGGAGAGTTCCTGGCCTTTCTGAGCGGCAGCCACGCGCCGGCCACGTTGCCTCTCCATGTGCATGCGCTCGCCCACTTCGAGTGGCTGGAGAATTCCGTGGCCTGTGATGAGCGCGGCGTTCCTGCGCACGGCTTCGATGCAATGGGTGATCTGTTGGAGAAGCCTCTGATCATCAACCCGATACATCAACTGGTCAGTTACGACTACCCGATACATGTGATCACTTCAGACACTCCGGGCATGCCCCTCCCTGCACGGGAAACCCATCTGGTGGTATTTCGTGATTCGGCGCATCAGTTGCAATTGCTTGAACTCAACCCGGTGACCCGCGCACTGTTCGAGCGCCTGGGGGATGCAGAGGAGGTTTCAGCGCGGGAGATCCTTGCTGACATCGCCACAAGCCTGCGACATCCCGCGCCCGAAGTCGTGCTGCGCGGAGGTCTCGATATCCTCCAACGCATGCGTCACAGAGGTCTCGTGCTGGGCACTCGAACAGCCTGAGATTCATAGCTCGCGCAGCACTGATGCGGTGCGCTTCCCTGCATGATGCTCCTTCGCGAGGCAGGCCTGCGTGGAAAAATCAGGACGACTTTCGCCCCGCAAAGCCCTCGTGTAGAGTCCGGCCCGTATTCCCTGCGAAGTCTCCTGCAATCACACGAACGCGTGCCTCGTGCGCGCGGGCACGCGGATGAAAAGCCCATGCGAAAGATAAAACGCCTACTCGTTGCCAATCGCGGTGAAATTGCCATCCGCGTGATGCGCGCTGCAGCAGAACTCGAAATCGAAACGATCGCCATCTACTCACAGGAAGATCGCTTCGCCCTGCATCGATTCAAGGTCGATCGCGCGTTTCTCGTCGGCAAAGGCAAGACGCCGGTGCAGGCGTACCTTGATCAGGAAGATATCATCCGCATCGCACTGGAAGCGGGTGCCGATGCCATCCATCCAGGTTACGGTTTTCTCTCGGAGCGTCCCGAATTTGCCGAGGCCTGTGCTGCCGCCGGAATCATCTTCATCGGCCCGCGTCCCGAAGTCATGCGCTCGCTCGGCAACAAGGTCGCTGCCCGCAAGCTGGCTGAATCCTCCGGCGTGCCGGTCATGCCCGCCACCGGCCCCTTGCCGGACGACGCTGCCACCATCCGGGCGCTGGCTTCGAGCATTGGCTACCCCGTGATGCTCAAGGCTTCCTGGGGTGGTGGTGGGCGTGGCATGCGCGTGATCGAACGTGAAGAGGATTTACTGGAACTGGTTGCCGTCGGGCGGCGCGAGGCCGAGCAGGCCTTCGGCAATGGCGAAGTCTATCTCGAGAAACTGATTCGCCGGGCGCGCCATGTGGAGGTGCAAATTGTCGGCGACACGCACGGCAATCTGGTTCATCTCTTTGATCGCGACTGCACGGTGCAGCGGCGCAACCAGAAGGTGGTTGAACGCGCTCCCTCGATGTTCCTCGATGACGCCCAGCGCGCAGCCGTGTGCGATTCCGCCGTTCGCCTGTGTCGCGCTGCCGGCTATCACAACGCGGGGACGGTGGAGTTCCTGCAGGATGCAGATACGGGCTCGGTCTATTTCATCGAAGTGAACCCCCGCATTCAGGTGGAGCACACGGTTACCGAGGAAATCACGGGCATAGATATCGTCAAGGCTCAGATCCGCATCGCAGAGGGCGCAGCGATCGGCACGCCCGACAGTGGAGTGCCGAGGCAGGAAGACATCCACCGCAACGGCTATGCAATGCAGTGCCGGATTACCACCGAGGATCCGGAAAACAACTTCATCCCGGACTACGGCACGATCACGGCGTATCGCAGCCCGGCCGGATTCGGGATACGCCTGGATGCCGGCACGGCGTATTCGGGCGCGCAGATCACGCGCTATTACGACTCCATGCTGGTCAAGGTGACGGCGTGGGGCACCACCCCGGATGAAACCACCGCGCGCATGCTGCGCGCCCTGCGGGAATTCCGTGTGCGCGGCGTGGTCACCAACCTGCGCTTCCTCGAGCAGTTGTTGCGTCATCCGGACTTCATCTCGGCTCGGTATGTCACGACCTTCATCGATACCACGCCGGAGCTTTTCGATTTCGAGCACCGCCAGGACTACGCGACTCCACTGCTGCGCTTTGTGGGCGATGTCATCGTCAACGGCAACGAGGCCGTCAAGGGTCGGCCACGGCCGACTCGCTTGGCCATTGCGGAGCCACCGGAGGTGCCTGCGGTCGCGCCGCCGCCCGGCACCCGGCAATTGCTGGATGAGCTCGGTCCTGAACGATTCGCGCGATGGATGCTCGAGCAGAAGCGCGCATTGGTGACGGACACCACTTTCCGCGATGCGCACCAGTCCCTGCTTGCCACCCGCATGCGCAGTTTCGACATGCTTCAGGTGGCTGACGCCTATGCCCATTTGTTGCCCGGCCTCTTTTCCATCGAGTGCTGGGGTGGGGCCACATTCGATGTCGCCATGCGGTTCCTGCATGAATGCCCCTGGGAGCGCCTGCGCGGTCTGCGCGAGCGCATGCCGAACCTGCTGCTGCAGATGTTGCTGCGGGCATCGAACGGCGTGGGATACACCAACTATCCCGACAACGTCGTCGCCTATTTCGTGCAGCAAGCTGCGCGTGAAGGCGTGGATGTGTTCCGCATCTTCGATTCCCTGAACTGGGTGGAGAACATGCGTGTGGCCATCGATGCTGTGCGCGAGACGGGCAAGCTCGCTGAAGCCGCCATCTGCTATACCGGCAATCTGAGCGATCCGGACTGCACCAAATACGATTTGAAGTACTACGTCACGCTGGCCAAACAACTGGAGCAGGCCGGTGCCCACATCATCGGCATCAAGGACATGGCAGGTTTGTGCCGTCCGGCTGCGGCCCACAGCCTGGTGCGGGCGCTGAAAGACGAGATCAGCCTACCCATCCATTTCCACACCCACGATACCAGCGGCATCTCCGCCGCCAGTGTGCTGGCTGCGGTTGAAGCCGGTGCAGATGCGGTGGATGCCGCGATGGATGCGTTCAGTGGCCTCACCTCGCAGCCCAATCTGGGCTCCATTGTCGAGGCGCTGCGCCACGGCCCGCGTGAAAGCGGATTGAATCCGGATCACATCCGCACCCTGTCCAGCTATTGGGAGCAGGTGCGCGGCAGCTATTCGGCTTTCGAAAGCGACATCCGCTCCGGCGCCTCCGAGGTCTATGTGCACGGCATGCCAGGGGGGCAGTTCACCAACCTGCGGGAGCAGGCGCTGTCGTTGGGGATCGCTGCCGCGCGCTGGCCGGAAGTGGCGCGCGCCTACGCCGAAGTCAACGACATGTTCGGCGACATCGTGAAAGTCACGCCGAGTTCCAAGGTGGTGGGTGACATGGCGCTGATGATGGTCACCAGCGGGCTCACCCGCCAGGCGGTCGAGGATCCGGCGGTCGAAGTCACCTTCCCCGAATCCGTGGTGTCTTTCTTCCACGGCGATCTCGGCCAACCTTATGGCGGCTTTCCGCCGGCCCTGCAGCAGAAGATTCTCAACGGCACACCGCCGCTGGAGGGTCGTCCGGGAGCCACCATGCCCGCCGTGGATCTGGACGCTGCGCGCAAGGAAGCAGAGCGACAGGCCCAGCGCACCATCAGTGATGCGGAATTCGCCTCCTGGCTCATGTATCCGAAAGTGTTTGCGGACTTCGCTGCCGTACAGCGCCAATACGGTGAGCTGACGCCGCTGCCAACGCCAGTTTTCTTCTACGGCATGGAGGCCGGTCAGGAAGTGAACATCGTGCTGGCCAAGGGCAAGGCGCTCATCGTTCGCTACCTCGGCACCAGCGATCCCCATGACGACAACCATCGCACTGTGTTCTTCGAGATCAACGGCCAGCCTCGTCCCATCAAGGTTGCCGATCGCACGCGCGTGCAACCAAAAGCCCCGCATCCCAAGGCGGAGAAAGACAATCCGCTACAGATTGGCGCACCCATGCCGGGTGTCATTACCCAGATCAGCATCAAGGCCGGAGAGACCGTGGAGCGCGGCCACGTGCTCATGATTCTCGAGGCCATGAAGATGCAGACTTCGATCCGTGCCGAACAGGCGGGCGAGGTGAAAGCGGTCGCCGTCTCCCTGGGGCAGCAGGTGGACGCCAAGGACCTGCTGGTGGTGATGGCCTGAGTCAGCCGACCCCGTCAGCCACGAAAGGGTTGCTCCGGCGCTCGGCACCGAAAGTGGACGTGGGGCCGTGGCCCGGAACGAACGTCACGTCATCCCCCAGCGGCCACAGCCGTTCCCGGATGGCACGAATCAAGGTCGCATGGTCGCCGCGCGGAAAGTCCGTGCGGCCGATTGACCCCTGGAAGAGCACATCGCCGACGAAGGCCACCCGGGCACCCTCATGGAAGAACACCACATGCCCCGGCGTATGTCCCGGGCAGTGGTGCACCTGCAAGGTTTCCTCGCCCACCGTCACTTCGTCCCCTTGCTCCAGCCACCGTGTGGGCTCGAACGCTCCGGCCGGCGGAAAGCCATAAGTGGCGCCCTGCTGCGGCAGCAGATCTATCCAGAATTTGTCTTCGCGCTGCGGCCCTTCTATGGGCAGATGAAGGCGTTCAGCGAGTTCGGCGACCGCCCCCGCATGATCGATGTGGGCATGGGTGACCAGAATCTTTTCCAGTGTCAGTCCCTCGCGCGCCACCACGGCGAGCAGACGTTCGATCTCGCCGCCCGGGTCGATGAGTGCGGCCTTGCGAGTGTGTTCGCACCAGATGAGCGAGCAGTTCTGCTGGAAAGGCGTTACGGGCAGGATGGCAACTTTCACGTGGACTGTTCCGGCCGATCGAAAGGGGCTCGAGGTTACCCGAAATTGCGGCCTTGGGGCGACTCCGTTCAGCCCACGGGTGCCCCCTGCAGACCGACACTGGCGGGTGCTATGCTCGCCCCACCCAGTGACCCTTCGGGGTCCGGAATTCCCTCACTTGAAACTGCACCCAGGAGGCATTCATGGCTGTTGAAGAAGGCAAGGCCGCACCGGCCTTCACGCTCAAGGACCAGCACGGCAAGGCGCGCGCGCTGTCCGAGTTCAAAGGCCAGGATGTCATCGTGTATTTCTATCCGAAGGACGACACTCCGGGCTGCACCAAGGAGGCCTGTGGCTTCCGCGACAGCTGGGCCGTGCTGCAGAAAAAGAAGGTGGTCGTGATCGGGATCTCTGCCGACAGCACCGAGTCACATGCTGCCTTCGTCGCCAAATACAAGCTGCCATTCATCCTGCTGTCCGACCCGGACCGCAAGGTTATGGAGAAGTACGAGGCCTACGGCGAGAAGATGATGTATGGCAAGAAGACGATGGGCGTGATCCGCTCCACCGTGTGGATAGGAGCCGATGGCAAGGTGCGCAAGCACTGGAAGAAAGTGGCGAAGGCCGAGGCGCATCCTGCGGCGGTGCTGGCCGCACTCGAGGGCGGCTGACCGTCCCTCTCACGTTGAGGGGCGTGCTTGCGTACGCCCCTCAACGCATCGCACACCCGCCAACGGTCAGAAACCCGCATGCCGATCATCTTCAAATACCTGCTCCTGTTACGCGGTGTGGTGATGGCGGGCCAGCTTGCGGCGCTGCTGACCATCGACCGTGCCTTTGGCGTGCGGGCGCCTTGGGTGCCCGTGGGCGTCACACTCTTCCTGCTGGGCGCGCTGACACTCCGCAGCGCGTACCGCCTCGGAGGGCTCACGCAGATCTCGGCGCGGGAATTCGTGGCCCAGCTGCTGGCCGATGTGGTTGCACTGTCCTTGCTCGTATTCTTCACCGGGGGCTCGCTCAACCCCTTCATCTCGCTCTTCCTGCTGCCGATCATCTTTGCCGCGGCAGCGTTGCCTTCCCTGCATACCGCGATCGTGGCAGGGGCAGCGGCAGCGGCCTATACCACGCTCATGTTTGTGCGCGAGCCTGTTGAACATCATCACGCAGCGGTGCAGGGCTTTGATCTCCATCTCTGGGGGATGTGGTACGGGTTTCTGCTGAGCGCGGCCTGTGTGGCCGCGTTCGTCGCGCGTATTGCGGGCGCGCTGAGGGAGCGCGATGCGGCGCTGGCGGAAGCGCGGGAACAGGCCTTGCGCAATGAACGCGTCATCGCGCTCGGCACGCTCGCTGCCGGTACCGCTCACGAGTTGGGTACACCGCTCGCGACCATGGCGATCGTGGCCCAGGACTTGGCCGCTGATCTCGCCGACCAACCCACCCTGCAGGCCGCCGTCACCGTACTGCAAGGCCAGGTGCAGCGTTGCAAGGCCACGCTGAGCCAGCTCGCGATGGATGCCGGGCAGACGCCGGCGCAGGAAGGCTTCCGCTGCACCCCTCGCCAGTTCATCGGGCAGTTGAGGGACGAGTTCGAAAGCCTCAATCCAGGCGTGAACCTGCATCTGGTAGCGGCCTTGGATGGTCCGGATTTCCCCATCGTGCCGGACAGAACCTTGCGCCAGGCACTGCTCAACATCCTGAACAATGCGGCCCAGGCCTCACCTGCTGTGGTGGAGCTCGCCGCGCACTGGAACGAGGACACCCTCTCGCTCGAAATTCGCGATGAGGGGCCGGGCATCACGCGCGAATTGCGCAAACACTTGGGGCATGCGCCAGTACCTTCGGCCAAGGAATCGGGATTGGGGCTAGGGCTTTACCTGGCGGTGACCACCCTGCAGCGCCAGGGAGGAGTCGTCGAGTTTCGCCCGCGTGAAACAGGTGGCACGCGGGTGATGGTCGAATTGCCGCTCGGCCCCATCAGGGCGGGTGACGCATGAGTGGTTTTCTGGTGGTGGACGATGACCCCGTGTTTGCCGAGGTGCTGGCAGGCGCGCTCAAACGCCGGGGCCATCACGCCGCAACCGCAGACAGTTCCCAAGGCGCGCTGGAACGTCTGCGCGAGGGAGGCATCTCGCGCATCGTCCTCGACCTGCGCCTCGCCACGGAAAACGGGCTGGAGCTCATCCCCACCCTCTGCGCACTGGCACCGGGGGTGCGCATCGTGGTGCTGACCGGCTATGCGAGCATTGCCACGGCGGTCGAGGCGATCAAGCTCGGCGCCCATCACTACCTGACCAAACCGACGGATCTCCCTGCGCTGCTGGCCGCCTTCGAGCATGAACCCGGAGTCATTCCTCTTGAGCCCGCACCCCAACCTGCGTCCCTGGAACGCATCGAGTGGGAAACCATCCAGCAGGCACTGCTCGAGGCGGAGGGCAATGTCTCCGCGGCGGCCACTCGCCTCGGTCTCCACCGCAGAACACTTCAACGCAAGCTCAAAAAACGTCCGGCCGGGTTACGCTGATACCCATGAACAGCCTGCCTGAATTTCCGACCGCCCCCGGCTATCACGATCTCACGCTCGACATCGCGGGCCACAATGTGCGACTCACCGTGCATGTGCCGCCCACTGATGCCCGCACACAACCCGCCCTCATTACCCTGCACTATGGCGGCCCTCCACATGGCTGGTACGGACGGCCTCTGCTGGAACAGTTGGTGGTTCCAGCCGCTGAAGGGATTGCGGGACTCGCGGTAGCGCCCGTGGTGCTCGACAGCGACTGGACCACGCCGGCCAGTACCGCAGTAGTGCTCGCACTCGCTGACACTTTGCGGGCACAAAGCGATGGTCGCTGTGTGTTGCTGGGCTACAGCCTCGGCGCGATCGGCTGCTGGCATCTGCTGGCTGAGGTACCTCGGGCCTTCGATGCCGTCATCCCCATGGCGGGCCACGCACCGACCTCTCCGCCGGAGGTGAAAGTCCCCGTGCACGTGCTGCATTCCTCGGGCGATGAACTCTTTCCCGCCGCCCCGTTGCTCGAGACCCTGCAAGCGCTCGCCGCCGCAGGCTGCCCGGTCAGCTGGGAGATACTGCCAAGCCTGTCGCATTACGCGGTTGGCGCCTTCCGGGAACCACTGCGCGAGGCCCTCGTGCGCTGCCTCGGAACTGCCTGAATCAAGCCCGCTCCGGGCACATTTTGTCTTTGCTGCCCGACACTTGCGCCATCCCCGCTCAGGACCAGAAATTCCTTGCAATCAAGGCCGATCGGTGTAAATTGCGCGCTCCGCAATAGGCCGGAGGCTTTGTGAGTTGTTCCCCTAGGAGAACATCGCGTTTGTCGAGGGAGACGCATTCCTGAGGTTCCGGCCGGGTCAGAAACCCTGACGGCGCCGGGAGGCGTCGTACTCGTGGTGGGTCCACACTCATCTTTCAACTACGAGGGTTTCTATACAATGAATCAAGACGCTCCGATTTGGGGCCAGCACCTGGTCCTGGATTTCGCCGGTTGTCCCCGAGACCGGTTGACCGACGCCGACCACCTGCGCGAGTGGGTGCGCGATCTGGTCGATGCCATCAAGATGAAGGCCTATGGCGAGCCGCAGCTCGAACACTTCGCCACGCATTCCTTTGATGCCGCCGGCTACACCCTGCTCCAGTTGATTGAGACCTCCAACATCTGCGCGCACTTCGCGGAGAACCTCGGGCAGGTCTACATCGACATCTTCTCCTGCAAGCGTTTCGACAACGAAGTTGCCGTGCAGGTCTGCCGCAAGTACTTCGCGCCCACCTCGGTGGAGATGCACGTGCTCGAACGGGGTCGCTTCACGCCGGCTCTTGCCCAGGCGGTGTAAGAGCAGTGGGATTCAGGTTTCAGGAAACCCTCTACGGGGACGAAGTATTCCAGGGCTTCACTGCGGACGAGCTGCTCTTTGAGGGCGCCACGCCTTACCAGAAGGTGCAGATTTTCGCCACAAAGCGCTGGGGCAAGGTGCTGGTGCTGGACGGGATCGTCCAGACCACCGAAAAGGACGAATTCGTCTATCACGAGATGCTGACCCATGTGCCGCTGTTCGCGTGCGCGGCGCCCAAGCGCGCCATGATCGTGGGCGGCGGCGATGGTGGCATCCTGCGTGAAGTGCTGAAGCACCCCATCGAGCATGTGGACATGGTGGAGATCGACCGCACCGTGGTCGATTACTGCATCACCCACATGCCCAAGCTGAATAACGCCGGCGGCATCTACAAGGATCCCCGCGTGGATCTCGTGATCGAGGATGCCTTCGAATTCATCAAGCGTGAAAAGCACAAATACGACGTGATCATGGTGGATTCCACCGACCCCGTCGGTGCGGGCGAAGTACTGTTCTCGCGCACGTTCTACGATCTTTGCCGCAGTGCCCTCAACCCGGGCGGCGTGCTGGCCCTGCAGGATGGCGTGATCATCCTGCAGCCGCACGAATCCCGTCAGAGCATGCAGCTGCTGCGGGATCTGGGTCTGAAGGCCCGGTGCTACGGTATCGCGGTGCCGACCTACTACGGCGGCAACATGATGCTGGGGCTCGCGAGTGACTCGCTGGCCGCACTGCAACCGGATCTGCCGACCTTGCAGGCACGTTTCGCGGCGGCGAATTTCTCAACCGTGCACTACACGCCGGAGCTCCACTGCGCGAGCTTCGTTCTACCCCGATGGCAGCACGAGATTACGGGAGGACTGGCATGAACGACGATTCGCTGGACCATTTTAAGACCGACCGCACCACGGGTGAGCGTTACGCCGGCGACCACATGCTGGTGGAGTTCTGGGGCGCGGAGCGTCTGATGGAGCCGGAGTACATCTGTGCCGCCATGGAAGACGGCGCGCGTGCCGCCGGCGCCACCATCCTGCATTCGCACTATCACCATTTCGGTGACGGCATGGGCGTGAGCGGTGTGACGGTGCTGGCCGAGAGCCACATCACCATCCACACCTGGCCGGAAGTCGGCTACGCCGCCATCGACGTATTCATGTGTGGTGAAGCCGTGCCCCAGAAATGCGTGGATCTGCTGCGCGAGCGCTTCAATCCGCGCGAAGTCGCAGCGGAGAATCACCGCCGCGGAACCTGGGTCCCCGCCCTGCGCGCACAGCGCGTCGCCTGACGTTCATCCAAGCCCTTCGCCCCCGCAATGGGGGCGAGGAGCCTCCCTTTGTGTCCGTCTGGCCTCAAAGGTCTAACCCTGCACCGCGGGTTCTGAGCCATTCTTTCCGCTCTCGATAGTCCGGCAGCGCCTTGTCCACTTCATTCCAGAACGCCTCCGAATGGTCTCGGTGGTACATATGGGACAGCTCGTGGACGATGATGTAGTCGATGATGGTCAGCGGGGCCATCAAGCACTTCCAGTGGAAATGCAGATCACCGCGCGGGGTGCAGGACGCCCATCGGTAACCCAGATCCTTGATCTGAATGTCGCCTGCCGTCACGCCAACCTTGGCCGCAAAGTACGCCACGCGCTTCTGAATCCGGGGCAAGCCTTTGGTCTTGTAGAAAGCCTCGAACACTTGATGCGCGGCGTCCTGGCCGCCGCACTCGACAATGTCGCGCAGCAGGCAGAACCGACCGTCTTTCAACTTGTCTTCCGGCGCGGGCGGATCGACGTACTCTGCCATCTCCACCGTCACGCCTTCGCGGGCTTTTTGCAGCCCTTCGACCACGACCCTGTCGCCTTCGGCCAAGCCTTCGCGAATTCGCCAGAGGTTGCCCTGGCGCTCGGCCGGCACCACGGGGCGACGCTCGATTTTGTCCTCGGCACCCACCACCAGAACGAAATGGCGACCGAGCAGTTCCTGCACGGCCCGGTCAGGGATGAGGATGGAGGCTCGATCGAGTTCACCATTGAGCCGCACGCGGGCGAACATGCCGGGGATCAGCCGATGGTCGGGATTGGGAAACCGTGCCCGCAGCAGAAAGGTCCCGGTGGTGGGGTCAAGCGCCCGATCAAGGAAGTTGATGATGCCCGGATGCTCGTACATCGCGCCGTCACCAAGCACCAGACGAACCTGCCGTTAGGGATGGTCCTCGGGTACCACCAACCCCTTGAAAAAGCGTTGCACCCCGAGCAGGGTGCTCTCGCTGATCGAGAACGCCACATAGGCCGGATCGTCGTCTGAAATCGTGACCAGCACTGTCTGTCCCGCCAGCACGAAATCACCCGGGTAGGCCTTGGCTGCCCCGACGCGGCCATCGATGGGCGCGCGCACTTCGGCGTATTCCACACCAAGTCGTGTTTCGACAAGGCTGGCTTTCTGTGCGGCCACCTCTGCCGCAGCCTGCTGCTCGGCAGTCACCGCGTTGTCATAAACCTGCTGGCTGATCGCGTCATCAGCCAGCAGCGGGGCGTATCGAGCCACATCCTGCCTGGCCCTCGCCAGGTTGGCCTCGGCAGAGGCCACGCGGGCCGCAGCAACGCCGGCCTGCGCGCGATATTCGCGCCCATCCAGCGTGAAAAGCAGATCTCCCTTGCGGACCCGAACCCCATCCTCGAAGTGCTGCTCGAGAAGCACGGCAGAAATTCGGGGACGGAGCTGCACTTCGGTCAACGAGCGTACCTCGCCAACCCGATCCGAAGTCTGCCGGGATTCGGCAGGCTTGACCGTGATCACCTGCACCTTGACCGGCCCGGGGTCCGGCATCTGCGGGGGTTTACCGCCACAGGCGACCACCAGGCTGGTAACGAGGAGCGTAAGTATCTGGGGAGCGCGGGACGCGCGGAGTGAGGCCATCGGTGTCAAGGGAGCTCCTCTGCAGAAAGTGGACCTATGGAGGTTCCGAGGAGCGGCCCCGGTGGTCCGCAAATCTACTGCAAGGGCGGTCGCCAAGCTAATGAATCGCGGCGCGGCGCAGTCGCGAGCAGCAGGTAGCCCAGCGCGCAAACCACGGTGGCCATGATGAAGATGGCGGGATAGCCCGCGAGGATGGCGAGATAGCCGAGCAGGTAGCTGCCGCCGGCGAATCCCAGGTTGAACGCGGCGTTGTAGGCCGCCATGGCCTTGCCCCGTTCATGGTCTCCAGCCAGATCGACCGCCACCGCATTGAAGGCCGGGTAGAAGAGCCCGTGCGCAAGGCCCAGCAGTGCGCCGCTGAGGAGCAGGCCGAGTGCCGGCAACCACACCAGCGCTAGCGGCGCAAAGATGTACAGCAAGAGTGACATGCGCGCCACGCGCACGCGCCCAAGGCGATCGGCGAGGCCGCCGAGGCCCACGCGCATCATCATTGCCGCGCCGGCAAAGCCTATGAGGTAGAGCGATACGCGTTCGTATCCGCTCACGAGCGCCCAGGGCTGATGAAAAGTGAACATGGAGGAAAACGCCCACCCCGTGAGCGCGGCGATGATCAACACGCGCAGCATGCCTGGACGCTGCACGACGGAACGCATGGAGGTGGCCTCGCCATGGCCGAGAGGGCGGTGGAAATCAGGCAGCAGTCGCGACAGGACAGCGGCGAGCAATGCGGCGATCACCGTGGCGCCGAACACCACCCGCCAGCCGAAAAGCGCCGCGCCCCACTCGGCAAGGGCGGGACCGAGTGCGTTGGTCGCGATCATGATTCCACCAAAAAGTCCGATGGCCTGGCCCACGCGCGCCCGGGGCGCGATATCGGTCGCGATGGTCGACAAGCTCACGTAGAAAAGCGGAAAGGCAATCCCTTGCGCGATGCGCGCGGCCCACAGCAGCACACCAACCCGCTCGACAAAGCACATGGCAGCGCAACCAGCCGCCAACAGGAGGGCGCCGGCGCAGGCATAAGGTCGGCGGCCATGATGGTCGACCTGGACGCCCACTGCGGGCATCACCACGACCGTGGTGAGCAGTGTGATGGCGCTGACGGCCCCGATCGTCGCGGCGTCCGCAGCCAGTTCCACGGCCAGGAATTTGGGCAGCAGGAAATAGGTGGAAAAGGACAGGCCGACGATGGCCGTTGCAAGCAGCAGCAGTGCAAAGGCTGGCGTGAGCAGGGGCTCGGCGGATGCGTTCAAGAACAGTCGGAACCTTGGGGAAAGCCGCGGGGCGAGTGCCGGGGACACACTGCACGATCCAGGCAGGGGCAGACGTGCGCCCGAAGTATAAG
>Ga0194123_10004288_pt1 | contig 16255 bp, 17 predicted proteins | sample TA2MahsurfametaG_5_FD_155479 | JGI IMG/M metagenome (GOLD analysis project Ga0194123, IMG submission 155479) | Freshwater microbial communities from Lake Tanganyika, Tanzania - TA2015023 Mahale A surface | ecosystem: Environmental > Aquatic > Freshwater > Lake | place: Tanzania: Lake Tanganyika... | reverse complement strand
AATCGCGCGTCAACTTTTTTTTTTGCTCTGCCTCAAGCCTGCAACCGTATTCCAGAACCTCCGCAATCCACTCAGGGTTTTTCACCCGCCGGCTGCACCGGGGGCGCCTCTCCCTGTGTGGTTGGAGGCGTCATGGGCGTGGTCTGCTCTAGCGTTGGTGGCGCCGCCGAAGGAATCGGCGGCGAGGCGGGATCGACAGGCGGAAGCGCTTTTTCCAGCGCCTCGTTGATCGATTTCTCCACGGCATCTGCGGTCACCGCCTGCTGTTCGATTTGCTCCGCGATGCTTTTCGGTGCCGAGTGTCCGGTGGCAAGCCAGGCAAGCAACAGACAGTTGCCGAAGAAGAGTACGGCCAGTATCGACGTGGTGCGGGAGAGGAAGGTGGCCGAGCCACGCGCACCGAATACCGTGCCGGAGGCCCCACTGCCGAAGGCCGCCCCGGCCGTGGCTCCCCTGCCCTGCTGCAGGAGAATGATGGCGATGAGCGCCAAGGCCAGCAGGATGTGAACGACCAGCAATATGGTCTGCAACATGAGTCAGCTCCGTTTGGATGCGGCCGCCTCGGCGATCGCACAAAAATCTTCGGCCTTGAGGGCGGCGCCCCCAATGAGACCACCATCGATGTCAGGCATGGCAAAGAGCTCGGTGGCATTCCCGGGCTTCACGCTGCCACCGTAGAGGATGCGCAAGCTCCTCGCCGCCTCCGGCGCCCGGCCCGCAACGAGCTTGCGGATATCCTGATGCACCGCTTGCGCCTGCGCCGGGCTTGCCGTCTCGCCGGTGCCTATGGCCCAGACCGGCTCGTAGGCAATGATCGCCCCAACCAGCAAGGCGGCGGCTTCGGGATGACCGAGCAGCGGCTGCAACTGGGCTTCGATCACGCGTGAGGTGGTTCCAGCCTGTCTTTCGGCCAGGGTCTCCCCCACACAGAGCACCGGCACCAGCCCAGCCGTGTGGGCTGCCACCAGCTTCTGCACGACCTGAACAGGCGATTCCGCAAATATCTGCCGGCGTTCGAAATGCCCGACCAGCACATGGGTACAACCAAGATCCTTCAGCATGCCGGCCGAGATTTCCCCGGTATAGGCCCCTTCGCCGAATTCGCTGACGTTCTGCGCACCGAGCGCCACCCGACTGCCGTCCAGCGCCTTGGCGACGATGGGCAACATCACATAGGGGGGGCAGACACCGAGCTCAACGCCGGGAAACGCCTCCGCGCGAGCGCGCACGGCTTCTGCCAATGCGCGTGCAAAGGCTTGCGAGCCGTGCATCTTCCAGTTGCCGAGGACCAAGGGCGTGCGCATGCGATGGGGAGTCAGTGTGGTGGCGGGAGGCGCGCAAGAGTAACGACCGCCCCCCCTTAAATCAACGCGGCCTTGGACTCCGGCCTCGGGTCTGCGCCGGCACGTGGCGTGGTTTACGAGGGCTCGCCGGTTTGACCGGATCGGAGGCGGGCGCCGGTCCCGGCAACCCAACAGCCTTGTAAAGCGCACCGAGATCGGGGCCGGTGACTTCCACATGGCGCCCGGCCGGCAGGCGTCGCGGAAGCTGCAGCGGCCCGAAGCGCACGCGTATCAGGCGGCTGACGGTCAGCCCCTGGGATTCCCACAGGCGGCGGACTTCGCGATTTCGCCCGGTCTTCAGCCGGCAGGTATACCACTCGTTGATGCCCTGCCCTGCCTGGCGCTCGACGTCTTCGAAAGCCAGCGTTTCGCCATCAACCTCCACGCCCGCCTCCAAGCGCAGCAGGACCTCGTCGTCGACCTTGCCGAAAACCCTTACGGCGTATTCACGCAGGACGCCGTGGCGGGGATGCATGAGCCGGTGAGCCAGCTCACCGTCGGTCGTGAAGATGAGCAGGCCGGCGGTATTGAAGTCCAGCCTGCCCACACACACGAGCTGACGGGACAGTGCTCCCGGGAAGAGCTCGAACACCGTGGGGCGCTGTTCCGGATCCTTGCGCGTGCAGACCGTGCCGGCGGGCTTGTTGAGGATGAAGGTGCGGGCGATGCGGGTGCGGGTCTCGGTATAGAGGGGCTTGCCATCCAGGAATACCGCCTGGCCGGGTAGCAGACGTTCCCCCATGGTGAGCGCGCGGCCGTCCACGGTCAGGCGTCCGGCTTCGATCCAGCCTTCGATTTCACGCCGCGAACCGAGACCCATCCGCGCGAGCACTTTTTGCGTTCGCTCGGCGGCGGGCGGAACGGCCGCGTCCTCCGGGGCCGCACCGCCCTGACGGGTGAGGCGTCCCTTGATGCGTGACGCGGGGGGCTTGGTGCCCGATGGTTTGAGGCCGGGTGCTTTGGTGCCGGACGGGGGACGTCTTCTACCGGGTGTCATGACGGGCGGCTGTCCTCGTCGTCCTCGTCGTCCTCGTTGTCGTCATCGCGCTCAGATTCGATGGCGCCTTCCCCGGAGTGGACGAAATCACCGGGCGATTCCGCTTCCTCCGAAGCCTCGTCCAACCCGTCGCCGGAGGCGTCGGATGTCGTGGTCTCGGCCTCTTCTGCTGGCGTGTCGGGCGCTTCACCCGCCGGGTAATCGACACCCGTCTCCGCGAAGAGATCCGGGTTCAGCCCGTCGATATCGCGTAGTTCGGCCAGTGTGGGGAGCGCGTCGAGGCTAGCCAGATTGAAGTATTCGAGGAACTGGCGGGTCGTGGCATAGATGGCCGGCCGGCCAGGCACATCGCGATGCCCCACCACTTTCACCCAGTCACGGTCCAGGAGGGTCTTCATGATGCCGGTGCTGACCGCCACGCCGCGGATGTCCTCGATTTCGCTGCGTGTGATGGGCTGCCGATAGGCAATGATCGCAATGGTCTCGAGCAAGGCGCGCGAGTACCGCGGCTTGCGCTCCTCCCACAGGCGATTGACCCAGTCCGCATATTCCGCGCGCGTCTGGAAACGATAGCCCCCTGCCACCCCAACCAGCTCCACGCCGTGACCGGCGTAATCCTGCTGCAATTCGGCAATGGCTGCCTCGAGCTCCGGTGCCGAGGGCGCGCCCTCATCCAGCAGCGAGAAGAGGCCGAGCAGGCGCTCCATGGGTACGGGCGCCTCGGCCGCCATGATGGCGGCTTCGAGGATGGGTTTGATCGCGGTGGATTCCATGGCTCAGGCGGCAAGTTTGATGTAGATGGGCGCGGCCTCGTCATTCTGGACGAGGTCGATGATGTGCTGCTTCAGCAGCTCGAGAATGGCCAGCAGGGTGACGACCACACCGGCCTTGCCCTCCTCCGGTGAGAACAGCGCTGCAAATGGCGTGAACTGGTCGGGGCGGGTGCGCTCCAGGACGATCGACATGCGCTCGCGTACGGAAAGCGGTTCGCGCTGGATGCGGTGGTCGGTGAACATCTCCGCCCGCCGCAATACATCGCGAAACGAGGCGAGGATGGCGTCCAGCGAAACCGTGGGCGGCACGCTTCGCACCTGGCGGTCCTCGAACGCCACCACCACTCGATGCATTTCGCGCTCGAGGCGCGGCAGTGCGTCCAGATCCTCCGCGGCACGCTTGTAGCGCTCGTACTCCTGTAGCCGACGCACCAGCTCCGCGCGAGGATCTTCTTCCTCCTGTGCCAGGCTGGGCGGTCGCGGCAGCAGCATGCGTGACTTGATCTCCGCCAGCATCGCAGCCATGAGCAGATACTCGGCCGCGAGCTCCAGCTTCATGCCGGCCATCATCTCGATGTAGTCCATGTATTGCTCGGTGATGCGGGCAATCGGGATGTCGAGGATGTCGAGGTTCTGGCGCTTGATGAGATACAGCAGCAGGTCCAGCGGGCCCTCGAAGGCTTCCAGAATCACTTCCAGCGCATCGGGCGGAATGTAGAGATCCTTGGGCGGCGTCGTCAGCGGCGTGCCCTGGACCAGCGCGAAAGGCATCTCCTCCTGCTGGGGAAGGTGGGGTGCATCCACGTCGCTGTCGGTCGCAATGTTCATGTGCGCATCAGGTGTAGACGAGGTTCATGGCCTCGCGCACTTCATCCAGGGTTTCACGTGCAGCCGAGCGCGCTGCCTCGCAGCCCTCGTCGATGATCGCCCGCACGGTGTCCGGATCATTGAGGAACTCCTCGCTGCGCTCGCGAATGGGCGCCTGTTCCTTCAATACGGCATCGATGATCGGTTGCTTGCAGTCGAGACAGCCTATGCCAGCGCTACGGCAGCCCGCCTGCACCCACTGCTTCACGTCTTCCGGCGAATAGATCTCGTGGAATTTCCAGACCGGGCACTTCGCCGGATCCCCGGGGTCGGTGCGTCGCACCCGCGCCGGGTCGGTCGGCATGGTGCGCAGCTTGTTGCGCACGGATTCCGGCGCTTCCCGCAGGCCTATGGTGTTGTCGTAGGACTTGGACATCTTCTCGCCGTCGAGGCCCGGCATCCTCGATTCCGGCGTCAACAAGGCCTGCGGTTCGGGCAGGATGACCTTGCCACCACCCTCCAGGTAACCGAGCAGGCGTTCGCGGTCGCCGAGCGCGATGTTCTGCTGGGCCTCGAGGAAGGCCTGCGCACGTTCAAGCGCCTCCAGATCCCCCCCCTCCTGATAGCGTTTCCGCAGGTCGTGATAGAGCCGCGCGTTGCGCTTGCCGAGCTTGGCGACCGCCGTCTCCGCCTTCTCCTCGAACCCCGGTTCGCGCCCGTAGAGGTAATTGAAACGGCGTGCCACTTCCCGCGAGAGCTCGATATGGGCCACCTGATCTTCGCCCACCGGCACGTTGCCCGCGCGGTAGATGAGGATGTCGGCCGATTGCAGCAAGGGATAGCCCAGGAAACCGTAAGTGGAGAGATCGCGCTCGCGCAGTTTTTCCTGCTGATCCTTGTAGGTGGGCACCCGTTCCAGCCAGCTGATAGGCGTGATCATCGAGAGCAGGAGGTGCAGCTCCGCATGCTCGGGAACGCGCGACTGGATGAACAGGGTGGCCTCGCCGGGGTTGATCCCCACCGACAGCCAGTCCACGACCAGATCGTAGACCGTGGCACTGATGACGCGCGTGTCCTCGTAGGAGGTGGTCAGGGCGTGCCAATCGGCCACGAAGAAAAAGCACTCGTACTCGTGCTGCAGCTGGACCCAGTTCTTGAGAACGCCATGGTAATGGCCGAGGTGCAACTGGCCAGTGGGGCGCATCCCCGAAAGAACGCGCTTGTTCGCGCCTAGACTCATTGTTGTTCTCTGCTTGCCGAGTGGCCGTGGCCACGATTGGGAAGATTTGTCCTGCGACTCAGGAGAATAACAGCCCCAGGAGCCCAACCAGCCCGGTGACCAGAGGCCTCAGGATGGTCCCGAGCAGTCCGGTCATCAGCAGGGCGGCGAGGATCAGGAGGCCGAAAGGCTCGATCCGGTTGTAGCTCACGGCCGCGCCAGCGGGCAGCAGTGAGGTCACGATCCTGCTGCCATCCAGTGGCGGTACCGGAAGCAGGTTGAGGACCATGATTGTTGCATTGAAGGATACCCCCGTCCAACTCATACGGGCCCAAGCACCCTGCGGATCGGCGTTCAGCAGAACCAGAATCCATGCCACCAGCATGACGAGGTTGGACAGCGGTCCCGCCGCGGCCACCAGCGCCATGTCGCGCCGGGGATTGCGCAGTCTGCGCCAGTCCACCGGAACTGGTCGGGCCCAGCCGAAGAAGGCGCCGCTCGTGAGGTAGATCGCCGCAGGCACCAGCACGGTGCCCACCGGGTCGACGTGGCGCAGGGGATTCAGGCTGAGGCGACCCGCCCGGGCAGCTGTGGGATCGCCCAGACGGTTGGCCACCCAGCCATGCGCCACCTCGTGCACGGTGATGGCGAAGATGGCGGGAATCGCGAAGACGAGGATGTCGAACAGCACTGTCATCGTGGCGGAGCGGCTCAAGCCCCCTCGAGGTCAGCGATGCGCGAGACGTCCCCGCGGCCCTGGCGCAGCAATCTGGGGCTCGCTTCGTCGCTGAGAGCGATCATGGTCGTCGGCTGGATGCCGCAGGAGCCGGCGGCGAGAAAGACGTCGACCTGAGAACCGTAGCGGTCGAACAGCGCCTCGGGATCCGCATCATCCTCGGTCATGAAATCGTGGATGAGACTGGCGCTCAGCAGTGGTGCCCCGAGATCGGCGAGCAGGCCCTGGGTGACGGGGTGCTCGGGAATGCGCAGCCCGATGGTCTTGCGTTTCGCATCGAGGATGCGTTTCGGCAGCTCGCGCGAGGCCTGCAAGATGAAGGTATAAGGCCCGGGAGTCAGTGCCTTGAGCAGGCGGTAAGCCTGGTTCCCCACCCGCGCATAGGTTGCAAGCTCCGAGAGATCCCGACAGAGCAGGGTGAGCAGATGGGGCGCCCGATCCTGCCGGATGCGGTGGATGCGTGTCTGGCCATCCCGTGCATCCAGCAGGCAACCCAGGGCATAGGTGGAATCGGTGGGGTAAATCGCCACGCCCTCATCACGCAGGCACTCCGCCGCGTGACGCAGCAGCCGCGCCTGGGGATGCGTGGGATGAACGTCGAGTCGTCTGGTCACCCCGGCGACCCGAGTGAGATACTGGACGCCGCTCCCGGGCTTGGAAAGTTTGCCAACGTGATGAAACTCCTGGCGGATCTGCTGCCGATTATTGCATTTTTCGCGGTCTACAAGGCCTTTGGCGGCAGCGATGGCGTGTATGCCGCCACCGCCACCGCAATTGTCATCGCGGCGGTGATGGCAGGTGTTGCCCGCTGGCGCACGGGGCATTTTGAACGCCAGCAGCTGATTACCCTTGCGATCCTGGTCGTGCTGGGCGGACTGACTCTCGCCCTGCGCGATGAGCGCTACATCAAGTGGAAACCCTCCGTGGTCAGCTGGGTGATGGCAGGCGGGTTCCTCGCGTCACGCTGGCTGGGCAAGAAAACCGTGGTGGAACGGATGTTCGGCGGCAACATCGAGGCGCCCGCAGCCGTCTGGCATCGCCTCAATCTCGCCTGGGTGGCGTTCTTTCTGGTCCTCGGCATTCTCAACCTCCATTTTGCCTACCACTGGAGCACCGAGGCCTGGGTCAACTTCAAGGTCTTCGGTACCTTGGGCCTGTCACTCGCCTTTACGTTCGTTCAAGCCATGTACCTCATGCGCTACGATGCGGCCCGCGAAATTTCTCCCGGAGAATGACTCTGCCATGACGACTGCCGATACACGCATGGCGCGGATTGAGGCGGCGCTAAGCGCTGCCCTCGCCCCTCACAGCCTGTCGCTGGTGGACGAGAGCCACTTGCATCGCGGTCATGCGGGCGCCGCGAGCGGACGTGGCCATTTCCGGGTGCATGTGGTGTCCACCGTCTTCGCCGGCAAGGCGCCACTCGCGCGCCACCGCCTGGTTTACTCGGCACTGGGCCCGCTGATGGAAACCGACATCCATGCCCTCAGCATCGAGGCCCTCAGTCCCGATGAAGCCACAGCCTGAGGCACCGGCGCCACGCACCCGCGTGGTCTGGACTTCCCCTGAGGGCAGCTCTAGTTTCAGCTGTGCCGCACAGGAAAGCTTTCTCGCGGGGCTGCCGGACGAGAGCGTGGATTGCATCTGGACCGACCCCCCTTATCTGCTCTCCAACGACGGCAGTACCTGTGTCGCGGGCCGTCGTCGCAGCGTCAACAAGGGCGGCTGGGATCGCAGCCAAGGCACTGCCGCCGACCACGCCTGGAATCTCGCCTGGCTTGCGGAGTGCCAGCGTGTGCTCAAGCCGGCAGGCGCGCTGTGGGTGAGCGGAACCCTGCACGTCTATCTCAGTGTGGGCATGGCCATGCAGGAGCTGGGGTTCCGTATCCTCAATGACATCGTGTGGGAAAAGCCGAATCCCCCACCCAATCTCGGCTGCCGATGTTTCACCCACGCCACTGAAATCCTGCTGTGGGCAACCAAGGCAGGCAGGGGCGGCAAGCACAAGCATGTGTTCAACTACGAAGCCATGAAGCAGGCGAATGACAATCGCCAGATGAAGAACGTCTGGCGCTTCACGGCTCCAGGCTCCGAGGAGAAACGCTCTGGCCGGCATCCCACCCAGAAGCCTCTCGCGCTGGTGGAGCGCTGCCTGCTCGCAACGACCCATCCCGGGGATCTCGTGGTGGATCCCTTCAGCGGTTCCGGTACCACTGCCGTGGCCGCCCTGCGACTCGGCCGTCGTTTCATGGGCGGGGAACGGGATCCGGGCTATGCTCGCCTGGCCGTCAAGCGTATCAAGGCGGAACTCAGCCCGGATGAAGAGACATGAATCCCACCCTCGCCCTCGCCTGTGAATTGATCGCCCGCCGCTCCGTCACGCCCGAGGATGCTGGTTGCCTCGATCTGATCGGCCAGCGCCTCGAGCCCCTCGGCTTCCGGCTGGAGCCCATGCCGAGCGCGGAGGTGAGTAACCTCTGGGCCACCCTGGGGGAAGGCGGACCTGTGTTCTGCTTTGCCGGCCACACCGATGTGGTGCCGGCTGGGGATCTGGCCGACTGGACGACAGATCCCTTCGTGCCCGTGGTGAAAGATGACCACCTCCATGGTCGCGGAGCTGCCGACATGAAAGGCAGCCTCGCCGCCATGGTCACTGCCACCGAGCGCTTCCTCGCACGCTGTCCCAGACCGCGGGGCACACTGGCCTTCCTGCTCACTTCCGATGAGGAAGGCGTGGCAACGGACGGCACCCGGCATGTGGTCGAGAGGCTCATGGCCCGCGGGCAGGCGCTGGATTACTGTCTCATCGGCGAGCCCAGCAGCCAGCATCGATTGGGGGATCTGCTGCGCAACGGCCGGCGGGGCTCGCTGAACGGCCGGCTGACCGTGGAGGGCGTGCAGGGCCACGTCGCCTACCCCGACCGCGCACGCAACCCGATTCATCAGGCGGCCCCGGCCATCGCCGCCCTGACCGCCCTGCAGTGGGACCAGGGCAACGAATTCTTCCCACCGACTTCCTTCCAGATCTCGAACCTCCGCTCGGGCACCGGAGCGGAGAATGTGATCCCGCCGCGCCTGGAGGCGTGGTTCAACTTCCGTTTCTCGACCGAGAGCACACCCGCGCAACTGAAGGCGAAAGTTGAGGAAACGCTGGCGGCGCATGCGCTCGACTATCGCATCGACTGGCACCTCTCGGGCGATCCCTTCCTGACCGGACGCGGCCGCCTCGTGGAAGCGGTGACGGGTGCGCTTGAAGCGGAGCTTGCGGTAATCCCGGAATTGTCCGCGGGGGGTGGGACTTCCGATGGGCGATTCATCGCGAGGATGGGCTGCGAGGTGATCGAGCTTGGGCCCAACAATGCCACCATTCACAAGATCAACGAGCGGGTCCCGGTGCAGGAGCTGGAGCAGCTGTCCCGGGTTTACGAAGAGGTTTTGATGCGCCTGCTCGGCGGAGGCTGAGTCGCCGCCGCGCGACGCGCAGCGGGAGGGTTGAATTCAGGAATTGCGCCGGCGCTCACGGAGCCCGGCGCAGAACCCTGGCAGAACTCAGTGGAACTGCTCTTCTTCCGTGGAGCCGGTCAGCGCCGTCACGGAGGACTTGCCGCCCTGAATCACGGTGGTCACGTCGTCGAAGTAACCCGCGCCCACTTCCTGCTGATGGCTGGCGAAGGTGTAACCGCGCTTGGCAGCGGCGAATTCCTTCTCCTGCACCATTTCCACGTAGGCGGTCATCCCCTTCTGCGCATATTCGTAGGCAAGTTCGAACATGTTGTACCACATGTTGTGAACACCGGCCAAAGTGATGAACTGGTACTTGTAGCCCATGGCGCCGAGCTCGCGCTGGAACTTGGCGATGGTGGCGTCGTCCAGGTTCTTCTTCCAGTTGAAGGAAGGCGAGCAATTGTAGGCGAGCAGCTGGTCGGGGAACTGCTTCTTGATGGCTTCGGCGAAGCGGCGGGCTTCATCGAGATCGGGTACGGCAGTTTCACACCAGAGCAGATCCGCGTAAGGCGCGTAGGACAGGCCGCGGTCGATGGCTTGGTCGAGGCCGGCCCGGGTGACATACAGGCCTTCCGACGTGCGCTCACCGGTCACGAAGGGCTTGTCCCGCTCATCAACGTCGGACGTCAACAGGTTGGCGGCGTTGGCATCGGTGCGCGCCAGCAGCACGGTCGGGACGCCGGAAGTGTCCGCCGCCAGACGGGCAGAGACGAGCTTCTGCACCGCTTCCTGGGTGGGCACCAAGACTTTGCCACCCATGTGGCCACACTTCTTCACAGAAGCCAGCTGGTCCTCGAAGTGCACGCCAGCCGCGCCCGCCTCGATCATGTTCTTCATCAGTTCGAAGGCGTTCAGCACGCCGCCGAAGCCGGCTTCCGCGTCGGCCACGATGGGGATGAAGTAGTCGATGGCGCGATCACCCGTCTTGGACCACTGGATCTCGTCGGCGCGCTTGAAGGCGTTGTTGATTCGACGGACGACCGTCGGCACAGAATTCACGGCATAGAGAGACTGGTCGGGGTACATCGTCTCGCTGGTATTGGCGTCGGCGGCCACCTGCCAGCCTGACAGATAGATGGCCTTGATGCCGGCCTTGACCTGCTGCACGGCCTGACCACCCGTCAGTGCACCCAGGCAAGGCACGAAGGCTTCCTCGTTCACCAGATTCCAGAGCTTCTCTGCGCCGCGGCGGGCCAGGGTGTGCTCAACCTGCACGCTGCCACGGAGGCGAACGACGTCTTCGGCGGTGTAGTCGCGCTTGACGCCCTTCCATCGGGGATTGGTGGCCCAATCCTTCTTGAGTTGCTCGACCTGGGCTTTGAACGATTGAGACATGATTACTCTCCTGCCCGTGAAGGCATGCCGTGAAGTTCCATAACTTTTGCGGGGTTACCCGACTGCGGAAATCGTGAAAGTCTTGCCACCAGGCTCCCGCCCGGTGTCAGCGCACAACGTATTCCCGCCTTGGAAAGAAAACTGCGCCAGTGCCCCCGACCGACGCGGCGCCGCATGGTAATGCTGCTCCGCACGAGCTTCAAGGAACGGGCTCACAGTCCGCACGGGCCAGAGGCGCCATTCGGTGACTGTGGCAGCCGGGCCCTGCATAGCAAGCAGGGCGGACCATAAGTTGCGCTGCAGCATCTGTCAATGCGAGCGGGTTGCGCCAGCATCCGGCGGCGCTGTACGCGGGCGTCGATCGAGTCGCATAAACACGCATCGAAGACGGGGTTTTGTGTCGGTTGCCCTGCGGCCTTGCGCACCTATAATCGAGCGAGACACCTGACTCACAGCCGACCCAGACCAACGGACGCATGGCGAAGAAAACAGAAACTGATCGTGAATCGGGACTGGCGGTGGAGGAAGCGCCGCCACGCACCAAAACACCCCCGCTCTACAAGGTGATCATGCTGAACGACGACTACACGCCCATGGAATTCGTGGTGCATGTGCTCGAGAAGTTTTTCGGCCTCGACCGCACCGCGGCCACGCGTGTGATGCTCGAGGTTCATACCCGCGGGAAAGGTGTCTGCGGCACCTTCGTGCACGAAATCGCCGAGACCAAGGTGGCGCACGTGAATGCTTATTCCCGCGAGAACCAACACCCCTTACTCTGTACCCTGGAACAGGCCTAGAAACCCCACATACCGCGATACGCGGAGGCAGGATGGCACGGTGCTAAGCAAAGAACTGGAAGTAACGCTGAACCTGGCTTTCAAGGCTGCGCGGGAGCAGCGGCATGAGTTTATGACCATCGAACACCTGCTGCTCGCGCTGATCGACAACCCGACGGCCGCCAAGGTGCTGCGCGCCTGCGGCGCGGATCTGAACCAGCTGCGCCGCCAGCTCACGGACTTCATCCGCGAGAATTCCCCCGCCCTGCCGGAGGATGAGGAACGCGATACCCAGCCGACCCTGGGCTTTCAGCGGGTCCTGCAGCGCGCCGTGTTCCACGTCCAGTCCTCGGGCAAGAAGGAAGTGACCGGCGCCAATGTGCTGGTGGCTATCTTCGGCGAGCGCGAGTCGCAGGCGGTCTACCTGCTCGGCCAGCAGAACATTGCCCGGCTCGACGTGGTGAACTGCATCTCCCACGGCATCTCGAAGCTGGGCGAGGAAGAGAACACCGGCGAGAACACGGCCAACGCCGAAGAGGAAGGCGAGGCGGGAGAAGCCAGCAAGACCGCCCTCGACCAGTTCTGCACCAATCTCAACGAGCAGGCCCGAAGGGGCAAGATAGACCCGCTCATCGGTCGCCAGGATGAAATCGAGCGCACCGTCCAGATCCTTTGCCGGCGCCGCAAGAACAATCCGCTTTATGTGGGTGAGGCGGGCGTCGGCAAGACCGCCATTGCCGAAGGACTGGCCAAGAAGATCATCGAGAAGGACGTGCCGGAAATTCTGCACAACGCGGTCATCTACTCGCTGGACCTCGGCGCCCTGCTCGCCGGCACCAAATATCGCGGCGATTTCGAGAAACGACTCAAGGCCGTGATCGCCCAGCTGAAGCGTGAACCCGGTGCGGTGCTGTTCATCGATGAGATCCACACCATCATCGGGGCGGGCGCCGCCTCGGGTGGCGTGATGGATGCCTCCAACCTCATCAAGCCCATGCTGGCCTCGGGCGAGATCAAGTGCATAGGCTCCACCACCTACCAGGAGTATCGCGGCATCTTCGAGAAGGACCGGGCGCTGTCGCGTCGCTTCCAGAAGATCGACGTGAATGAGCCCTCGGTGGAGGAAGCCGTCAAGATTCTCCAGGGCTTGAAGTCCCGGTTCGAGGAGCATCACGACGTCAAGTACACCAATCAGGCACTGCGCTCCGCGGTCGAGCTCACCAGCCGGTACATGAATGACAGGCATCTGCCGGACAAGGCGATCGATGTCATCGACGAGGCCGGCGCACGCCAGCGCCTCGCCCCACCCTCCCGGCGCAAGAAGACCATTGGCGCCTTCGAGATCGAGGAAATCGTGGCCAAGGTGGCGCGCATTCCGCCCAAGACGGTGTCCACCTCCGACAAGGAGGTGCTGCAGAACCTCGAACGCGACCTGAAGATGGTGGTGTTCGGGCAGGACGAAGCCATCACCACTCTGGCGACCGCCATCAAGCTGTCACGGTCCGGCCTCGGCAATCCCAAGAAGCCCATCGGATCCTTCCTCTTCGCCGGGCCGACGGGTGTCGGCAAGACCGAAGTCACGCGCCAGCTCGCCCGCATCATGGGCATAGAGCTCATCCGCTTCGACATGTCGGAATACATGGAGCGGCACACGGTGTCGCGACTGATCGGCGCACCCCCGGGTTATGTCGGTTTCGACAACGGCGGCCTGCTGACCGAGGCCGTGCACAAGCAGCCCCATGCCGTGCTGCTGCTGGATGAGATGGAGAAGGCGCATCCCGACGTGTTCAATGTGCTGCTCCAGGTGATGGATCACGGCACGCTGACCGACGCGAACGGTCGCAAGACGGATTTCCGCAACGTGATCATCGTGATGACCACCAACGCGGGCGCCGAGCGGCTGAGTCGCGCCTCCATCGGCTTCACCCTGCAGGATCACGCGACCGATGCGGGCGAAGCCATCAAGCGCACCTTCAGCCCCGAGTTCCGCAATCGTCTGGATGCGGTGATCCAGTTCCGCGCCCTCGATCCGGCGACCATCGGGCATGTGGTGGACAAGTTCCTGGTCGAACTGGAAAGCCAACTGGACAGCAAGAAGGTCACCTTGGAAGTGGATCAAGTCGCGCGGCACTGGCTGGCCGCGCATGGCTACGACCCTTTGATGGGTGCGCGCCCCATGGATCGCCTCATCCAGGAAAAACTGAAGCGTGCACTGGCCGAGGAGTTGCTCTTCGGGCGTCTGGTCAATGGCGGCCACGTGCTGGTGACCGTCCAGGACGACGACATTGCGGTCGAGATCGAAGTCGAAGAAAAAGTCACCGGAGAGGCCTGAGCCTGGCAGCATGGTCAAGAATGCATTGGAAGTCGCCCCGCACACCTACCGCGAAACCTTCGGCCGCTATTACGAGGATTTCCAGGTAGGTGACATCTATCAGCATCGTCCGGGTCGCACGATCACGGAAACCGACAACACCTGGTTTACCTTGCTGACCATGAACACCCACCCGCTGCACTTCGACCGGGAATATGCAGCGGGTTCGGAATTCGGACAGCCGCTGGTGAACAGCGCCTTCACCGTGTCCCTAGTGGTCGGAATGAGCGTCAGCGATGTCAGCCAGAAGGCCATCGCCAATCTCGGCTGGAAGGAAATCAAGCTGCCCAATCCGGTGTTTGTGGGCGACACGCTCTACGCGGAGTCCGTGGTGCTGGAAAAGCGCGAATCGAAATCCCGCCCCACGGCCGGGCTGGTGACCGTCCGCACCCTTGGCAAGAAGCGTGACGGCACGGTGGTCTGCGAATTCGACCGTGTAATGTTGATTCCCCTGCGCGGGCACGCGGTGGAAGACCGCATCGACTACTGAGCAGGAGCGGTTCGTCCGCAGTACCAGTGGGGCCTGTTCAGCTCAACCTGTTCAGTCCAGCTTCTTAAACAGCACTTGGGAGTTGCGCTGGAAGTTGTAGAGGGCGCGCCGCTCGCCCGGCAGCACCTCCAGCGCATGCGGCAGATATCCCAGCTCCATGAACCAGTGATGGGCCTGGGTGGTGAGCACGAACACCGCCTGCAGCCCCAACACCCTGGCCTTTGCTTCCAGCGCCCCCATCAGCCACTTGCCGAAGCCGTGTCGGCGATAGTCCGGGTCGACCGCCACGCCGGCAATCTCGGCCATGCCGTCCTCGGGAAACGGATACAGGCCAGCGCAGGCAACCGTGGCGCCATCACGTACCACGACCATGAAATGATCTATTTCCGTCTCGAGCTTCTCGCGCGAGCGCTTCACCAGCACGCCGGTGGCTTCCAGCGGCTCGATCAGATCAAGAATGCCACCGACATCCTCGATGGTGGCCTGACGCATTTGATCGAAGGGCGTGTCGCTGACCAAGGTGCCCACACCGTCGCGGGAAAAAAGCTCGAGTAGCAACGCACCGTCGGCGGCTTCGAGCAGATGCACCCTGCCGACGCCGAACTGGCAGGCCCGGGCCGCACTGACGAGCTCCTGACGGGATGCTGTCGACTCCTTCAGGCGCTCGCGCGCTTCGCGCAGCGTGAGCTGCCTGATGAGTGCGCGATTCCCGTCCAGCAACGCACCGTCCGGGGAGAGGAGAATGAGTTTTGCCGCCTTGAGCGCGATCGCGACCTCGGTGGCGAGATCCATGGCATTGAGGCTGAAGGTCTCGCCCGTGGGGGAATAGCCGAGCGGCGAGACCAGCACCACATCGACCACCTCCAGCTGGGCCTGCAGGGCGGCCGTGTCCACCCGCCGAATCTCGCCCGTGAACTGCAGGTCCACGCCGTCGATGATGCCGGCCGGTCGCGCGGTCACATGGTTGCCGCTGACGATGCGCAGTGGGCTCGCGCCCAGCGGCCTGACACGGGTGGCATGTGCGAACTGGGCCTCCATGCCGTAGCGCACGGCGGCGGCCGCATCCTTGGCGTGGGTAAGGGTTGCCGCATCGGTTACCCGTAGATGCCCCTTGAGCGTGGTCTCCAGACCAGCCTCCTTGAGCCGCTGCGCGAGCTGCGGGCGAGTACCATGCACCACCACCAGGCGGACGCCCACACCGGCCAGCAGGGTCAGATCCTGGACCAGCTGCGGGAAGCCCGCTGCGGCCACCAGCTCGCCTGCGACGTAAACGACGAAGGTGTGGCCGCGATGCGCGCGCATGTAGGGCGAAGCCTCGCGCATGAAGCGCACGAATACGGCTGCGTCCGGCTGAAGGTGATGGTCCATGCGTTGGCATTCTACACAGGGCCCGCAGCAAGCTCGACGGCGCGGCGACGGGCGCGACCTTTGCCGGTATGATCCCGGCCACCTCGAGCAGCCCATCCCCGGAGTCGGCCATGACAGACAAACTGAACCGTTACAGCGCGCGCATCACACAACCCCGTTCGCAAGGCGCCTCGCAGGCCATGCTCTATGCCACCGGGCTCAAGCGCGAGGATCTGGACAAGCCGCAGATAGGCATCGCCAGCGTCTGGTTCGAGGGCAATCCCTGCAACATGCACCTGCTCGATCTGGGCGCCCAGGTGAAACAGGGGGTGGAGACGGCCGGCATGGTCGGCATGCGCTTCAACACCATCGGGGTCAGCGACGGCATCTCGATGGGCACCGACGGCATGAGCTATTCCCTGCAGTCGCGCGAAATCATTGCCGACTCGATCGAGACCACCATGGGTGGCCAGTGGTATGACGCGCTGGTCGCCATTCCGGGCTGCGACAAGAACATGCCAGGCTGCATGATTGCGATGGCCCGCCTGAACCGCCCC
>Ga0194123_10004284_pt1 | contig 16264 bp, 14 predicted proteins | sample TA2MahsurfametaG_5_FD_155479 | JGI IMG/M metagenome (GOLD analysis project Ga0194123, IMG submission 155479) | Freshwater microbial communities from Lake Tanganyika, Tanzania - TA2015023 Mahale A surface | ecosystem: Environmental > Aquatic > Freshwater > Lake | place: Tanzania: Lake Tanganyika... | reverse complement strand
TCACAATTCTATAGAAGAAAAAACAGCCACATTCACCATCAGTGATTCCCATCCCATTAAAGAAAACGAAGAAACGCTGCTAACAGAAGAAGAACCGGCGGTAAATTCTGCTAATGAAATAGATCTTTTTGCTAAAGTTAAGCTGCAAGATTTAGATGATGTAAATGGCATTTTGCTGCCTATTCTAGCTAAAGGTAGCTTATTTGAAATGCGTCAGCTATTATTACCCACAGTTTTAAAAGATCGCTTAGGAAATACTATACAACTTGAAGATTCTGTTAGCGATCGGATCTCATATTTAACGCCTATGACAATACTTGCTATAGCGCTACTCAATCCTGAAGGGCCAAAGCTGCTGAAAGAAATTAAGGCAAGACAAGCTCCATTTGCATTTTCCACATTTTCAGGATATCCATCTATTCATGCAAAACTGATTTCTGACCTAGATACTGGTAGAAGAAACATGAATAAAGATGAGTGGGAAAAAGAAGTTCAAGCCTTTATTGCCTTTTCAAAAGCACCAAATGGTCTACTTGATGATAAACAAGAGACGGAGGAATTGATGTGCAAAATTGTAGAAAATGCCGACGTTCTCAGAGAAAATATTTTAAAATAGAAGTTTAACAAATAGGATATGCCTTATGTCATTAGCAATTTCAGCTTCAAATAACGTGCCAAAAACCCATTTTGAAGCCTTTGCAGAGGGTGCATACACGTTTACTAAAGATACGCCTCTTATCGATAAAATCACGGTGATAGCTAACTACATTTTGAGCATTATTTTCCCTCTTTATCCTATTGTTGTTTTTACCGCTTGCTGGCTAGTTGATGCCGTATCCCCAAGTAAACAAAAAACACCCCAATTAGATGAAATATTTGATTTTGAATCCAATCCCCCATCTGCTGCAACAAGTATAGAAGAGATAAATCAGCCAAATGAGCAAAGAGCGATTCTCTTACCTGAAAATCGCATCAAAGATGCAGGTACAGACCCAGAGGTTATGGAAATAAAGACAGAGTCAGTTGAAAGTATTGAACTGATTGAGTTACTGAATATAGCCAATCCTAGACAAGCCTATAGCGATACTACAAAGCTAATGCACGCGCTTGCACAAGGAGGCATAGGCGATCTTATGAGTTTACAGCAAAAAGATAAAACTAATACCTCTATACAAAGCCGTTTAGACTCTAATGTTCCTCCTTTAACCATGTTAGCCCTGGCCCTATCCACTGATGCAAATCGGGATAATTTTTTGACATTAATGAAAGGTAGGACAGTGGTGTTCAATAACTTGAAACAAAAATTCATCGACGGGATAGATCAAAAAAGAACAAAAATGGGTGAAGCTAAGTGGAAAGAATCAATGGAGAATTTCTGTAGCTATGCTTCTCTTGAAAAAGATTTTCTCCCATCTACCGTTTCAACCGCCGATCTTTTGCATAGAATTCGCGACAACATAAAGACTCTTTATCCGGGAATCTCTAAGAACGTTCAAACTTACCTAAGATCAGTAAAATAATAAAGCTAAGCCACTGCAAATCTGGGCAGTGGCTTTTTTCTATTCTTTTTACAACTTACATTCAACACGTTATATAATAATAAATCCTAAGATTTTAAAAATAACAAACATACAATATCAGCATAAAGATTTTTTATAAATTTCTAGCTTTTATAAAATTTATAAAATTTATAATCAATATTTTATGAAAAATTAGGGAAAGGTGTTGAAAAAAAAAGGATCAAATTCAAGATTAAATTTAATAGCAGCTCTCATTAGGCGCCGTCTAGTTGCAGCTGCTGGAAATAACGATGAAAATGGATGATCTATGAAAAAAGAAAATAAGCCAGCACAACAAAACCAACAACATCAAACATCTGCAGCAAAACCAGCTCAATACCATCAAGAACATCAACGCAACCAGAATGCTCAATCAAATAGATCAGAGCAACATACAAAATCAGCACAAAATTTGAATAAGAAAAAATAGTTGGTTTTGCAGCATAGACATGCCAGAAATGGCATGTCTTATTATTTTTTGAATAATAAGATCTTTTGTAGCATTTTTCCTATCAATATCTATTGATACTTCTAGGCTAACTACTGTAGGAATGATTTAGAAATTTTCGACTGTAAAGTCTATGGGGAAAGATGCCCCCTCATACTAGATGAGGGGGATGCACTAAACAAAATTATCTTCTGTTTTTGTTGAACGGTCTTCTGTCGTCTCTATCTCTTCCGCCATCTCTTGGAGGACGTGATTCGCGAGGACGTGCTTCGTTAACAACAAGAGCTCTTGTGCCTACTTGTTTGTTATGAAGATCGCTAATCGCATTGCGAGCTTCATCATCTGAGCTCAATTCTACAAAGGCGAACCCGCGTGATCTGCCTGTTTCTGCATCTTTTACTAAAGTACAATTTGTAACTGTTGAATAAGCAGCGAAGATTCTTCTTACATCTTCTTCTGAGTGACTAAAAGGCAGGTTGCCTACATAAAGCTTCATATACATTTCTCTTTTAACAATTCTTAAAACCATAGCTTAGGACAACAATACTGCCTAAACTGCCTATACTGTAGTTTTAAAACAGGATTATACGCAAGATAAAAAAAGGTAACCGGGCGTAGCCTTAGATACTTCGGCTTCTCTATCTTCAATAAAATGTAGGTAATACCCATCCATTTCATCAAAATTTAAAATATTTTCTACATCTATGCAGCTGTCTAAATGTTGCTCTAGAAGATCTACACAAAGTGTATTTCTTGCTTTTCGTATCGCTTCAGCAGCATCTTCTGCAATAAAAAATGCACTTTGATGCACTTCTCCGAATAGATGTTCATAATATCCGCCAAAATGGAGAAAAAAAAGTTTTTTAGACTCCTCAAAAGGTTCTTTTACTAACTCAATCTTATGTCCATCGATTGAACTAAGAATTATGTATGAATCTATATGGACTTGATTTGGCAATCCCCACCATTTTTGTCTTAGCAGGTTTTGAGCATGTTCGAGATCTTTTGCTACACAAAAGAATACATCGTGTACCTCGATAAGACTTTTAGGGGCTTTGCCACCTACATATAAAGCGAAAAGTTGCATTTTGTCAAATTATCATGTTGAGAAATTATTCATCGAGTGTTATTTCGATCGAATATGAAGTACCTACCCTTAATTTGCCTTTTTTTAGTTGGCTGCACAAAAAAAACAGAGCAAGCTCAACAATCAATTCCCGTTTCCGCTTTAAGAATAGAGCCTCAAAATATCCCGGCCAATTTTGAATTTGTTGCTGTTGCTGAAAGCTCCCATATTGTTGAGCTAAGAGCCCGAGTAGAAGGATATTTGGAAAAAATCACCTACAAAGAAGGGAGCATGGTAGAATCCAATGCCCCTCTTTTCACTCTCGATCAAAGACAATTCATCGATTCGCTCAATGAACAAAAAGCTCTTCTTGCTCAAAGAGAAGCTGTTTTGTGGAGAGCTGAGCAACAAGAACAAAGGATGACACCTCTTTATATTCAAAATGCCGTCAGCCAGATGGATTACGACAATGCGATCGCAAATTCTCTAGCTGCTTCTGCAGATGTTCAACTATCTCAAGCTTCTGTTATGAAAGCAGAGGTTGAATTGAGCTACACGCAAATTAACGCACCTGTTGCCGGCATGGTTGGAAAAGCTGTATTTAGAGAAGGCGCCTTGATATCTCCAGGACCTAATAGCTTATTAGCTAATCTCTATGTTATTGATCCGATATGGGTCAATTTTAGCGTATCTGACAACGATTTATTGAAAGCTAGAAGAGAAACTTGTCAAAAAAGGCTTGTCTTTCCTCCAAGAGATGAATTCATCATCGAAATAACTTTAGCCGATGGAACTGTAATGCCAAGCAAAGGGAGTATCGATTTTCTTTCCCCTGCTATTGAACAAAACACCGGTACAATGCTTGTAAGAGCTGTTTTACCTAATCCTGAAGGGATATTGAGACCTGGTCTATTTGTCAAAGCAACTGTGAAAGGGGCTATGAGACCTAATGCTATTTTAGTTCCTCAAGAAGCAGTAATGATGGGACAAAATGGCATTTTTGTCTTTGTCATCTCTGAAGATGGTCTAGCAACGCTTCGTCCGGTAGAAGTAGGAGACTGGTATGGTAATTACTGGATCATCAACAATGGTTTAAATCCGGGTGATATTGTTATCGGCAAAGGTGTTAGCAGAGTGATGAATCACTCGAAAGTAAAAGTAAATTCATGGCTTGAGCCCGTTCCTGTTATAGAAGAAACCCAGAAGACTATTTGTGAGTAAGTTTTTCATCCAACGCCCTATTTTTGCCGCTGTGATTTCCATCATTATTGTATTGTGTGGATTTGTAGCGATGAAAGCTTTGCCTATCGCTGAATACCCCAATATGACTCCGCCTTTAATTCAAGTGACCGCAAATTATAACGGCGCTAGTGCAGAAGTGATGGCTAACGACGTTGCCTCCCCTCTTGAGCAGCAGATCCTCGGTGCTCCTGGAATGATTTATATGTACTCGCAAAGTGCATCGACAGGCATGATGAAGCTGCAGTGCTATTTCGATATTGATTCTAACTCAGATATCGACCAAGTAAACGTACAAAATCTTGTCAGCCAGGTTCTCTCTCAATTGCCTCAGCCTGTGCAGCTACAAGGTATAAGCGTTACTAAGCAAACTCCCAGCATTTTACTTGTTGTTGCTATCCAATCGCCAGAAGGTCGCTATGACCAAGAATATGTGAGTAACTATGCTAACATAGAAGTCGTTAATGCCCTAAATCTAGTTCCTGGTATTGCAAATATTACCGTGATCGGACAAAGAACCTATGCGATGAGAATCGATTTATATCCTGATCGCATGGCAGAACTTGGCATAACCACCAACGATGTAATCAATGCTGTTCAAGATCAAAACGCTGACTACGGCATTGGCCAAATGGGGCAAGCGCCTAACTCGCATCCTGTGATTTTGACAGTACCTATGCAGACTAAAGGGCGCCTTTCTACTCCAAAAGAATTTGGCAATATCATTTTAAGAGCTGAGCTTGATGGCTCTTTTGTTTTACTTAAGGATATCGCAAATATCACGCTAGGAGCGCAAAATTACTTTGTCGACGGAGCTATCAACGGTCAAGAAACTGTTCTTCTTGCAATCTATCAAGAATATGATGCAAACGCACTCAATGTAGCAAGTGACATCTATAAGGAAATGGAACGGCTTAAACAAAACTTTCCTGAAGGACTCACCTACTCTATACCCTACGACACCACACAGTACATCCACTTTTCTATCAATGAAGTGATCAAAACCCTCATCCAAGCTGCCATACTTGTTGCTATTGTTGTCTTTGTCTTCTTGCAATCTTCAAGAGCTACATTGATTCCTGTAATTGCTATGCTTGTTTCTATTTCAGGTGGATTTATAGGGATGTATCTACTTGGATTTTCTATCAACACGCTTACCTTGTTCGGAATGGTGCTTGCAGTAGGTATTGTGGTTGATGACGCTATTGTAGTAGTAGAAAACGTTGAAAGAAATCTAAGAAAAAAAACGATGACCGCAGAGCAAGCGGCAATTATTGCTATGGAAGAAGTGACAGCGCCTATTATTGCTATCGTCTTTGTCTTATGCTCCGTATTTATCCCGATAGCTTTTTTAGGAGGTATCGCTGGGGCTCTTTATAAACAGTTTGCCTTAACGATTGCTGTTTCTGTGGTTTTTTCTGGTATTGTAGCTTTAACTTTAAGCCCTTCAATAGCAGCTATTTTACTAAAGTCGGTGCATAAAGAGCATCGCGTTGCTACTTTATTTAACCAATACTTAGATCGATTGACCGAAAAATATGTGTCGATTGCTAGTTGGTTTATCACTAAAAAGAACCTATCACTAGGCTGTTTTGCCCTTGCTATTTTTCTTGTTGGGATCTTTTTTAAAACTACACCGACAAGCTTAGTCCCTAATGAAGATCAAGGATATGTAATTGCTTTTGCACAGCTTTCAGATGGAGCTAGTTTAGATCGCACAATCAAAGTGGGCAAAAGCGTTAGTGATATCGCCCTAAAACATCCAGCCGTAGATAAGGTTGTCGAGCTTTCTGGATTCAATTTGATTAGCGGAATTGATATCACCAACATGGCGACATACTTTATCATGCTGAAAGATTGGCAAAAGCGAAAAAAAGAGGATCTTCTTGCTCCAGCTGTGATGGCAACACTCAATAAAGAGTTTCTAGAGATCCAAGATGCTGCTATTTTTGTTGTCAACCCTCCGGCAATTCAGGGATTAGGCACTGTAGGAGGTTTTGAGTTTTGGATTGAAAATATGGGTGATGGCGGAAATGCTGCTTTAGAAGAGGTACTCAATGACTTCTTAGTAGAAGCAAGAAAACGGCCAGAGCTTGCTTTTCTTCACTCTAATGCACAATTTAACAATCTATTTTTTAATATCGATTTGGATCGATTCAAAACTAAGGCCCTTGGCATTTCTATAGGAGATGTCTATCAAACTCTGCAAACGCTACTAGGCTCTATCTACGTCAATAATTTCAATAAGTTCGGACGCGTTTATCAAGTAATTGCCCAAGCAGATCCGAGCTATCGAGAAAAACTCACTGATCTAGGAAATATCTACGTTCGCTCTATGAAAGGAGATATGGTCCCCCTAAAATCGTTAATTACGATTCAACCAGGAAAAGGATCTAACGTAATTAGCAGGTTTAATGACTACCCAGCAGTGCAAATTATGGGAGGACCTGCTAAAGGATATTCTTCAAGCCAAGCTATTAAGGCTATGGAAGAAGTAGCAGAGAAAGTCGTGCCAAGCGATATGCGCTTTGATTGGAGCGGTGAAGTGTATCAAGAGCTGACCACTGAAGGCTCTTCATCTTTAGTATTGCTCGGCGGACTTGTCCTCGTTTTCTTAATTTTGGCAGCTCTTTATGAAAAGTGGTCTCTTCCTTTAGCAGTAATTATGGCCATACCCTTTGGAATGATAGGAGCCTTTATTGCCATCAAAATGCGAGGGCTTGTGAATGATATCTACTTCGAGATCGGCCTTGTAACCTTGATTGCGCTATCTGCCAAAAATTCTATTTTGATTGTTGAATTTGCTATACTCAAACACAAAGAAGGCATGTCCATCGTTCAAGCCGCCCTTGAAGCGGGAAGACTAAGATTCAGAGCGATTTTAATGACCTCTTTAACCTTTGTTTTTGGCGTACTTCCTTTAGTCATCAGTTCAGGAGCTGGAGCCAACTCTCGCCACTCTGTTGGAACAGGAGTTATGGGGGGTATGCTATCTGCTACAACGCTTGCGCTTTTATTTGTTCCTTTCTTTTTCACCCTCTTATACCGAGGAGAAAAGAGTAAATGAAACGATATATCGCTCTTAGTCTAGTTTTATTACAAAGCTGCAGCATGGCTCCTAAATATGAAAGAACAACTGTAGCCATGCCCAATAAGTGGCGCATAGAAACCTCTGATATAGGAAATATTTCTAATACCAATTGGTGGGCTCAGTTCGGTGATCAAGTCTTAAATGATTACATCCAAGAAGCACTAGAAAACAATCAGGATCTCAAAGTTGCTATAGCCAATGTTGATCAATTTATCGCACAGCTTCAAATAGCTAGATCAGGTTTTTTTCCACAATTCAATGCAAATGTTAGTGGCAACAACCAGCAAATATCCAATACGCAGCAACCTTTTCTACCAGGTCTTTCTTCTATTTCTCAGCTTCCACAATTCGCTGACATCTCTGTTCCAAGTAGATTTAACACCTTTAACTTGGTTCTTAACGGCAGCTATTATCTCGATTTTTGGGGACTTATTAGAAGCGCCTCTGATGCGGCTCTAGCTGAGCTGCTTTCATCGATTGACTCTAGAAGAGCAGTTGTTTTAACGTTAATTACTGCCGTTGCAAGTACGTACATTGATATCTTACAAATCGATCGTGAAATCAATGTACTTAAAAAGACCATAGAAACTAGAGAAGAGTCTCTTCGATTAGCTAGGGTCCGTTTTGAACTAGGGATCACTTCAGAAATGCCTGTTGAACAAGCAATATCAGAACTTGAAGAAGCTACGATCCGCTTATATCGACTACAAATTGATCAAGCTTTTGCAGAAGATCAAATGATCAATCTATTAGGAAAAACAACTGGGCCGGTGAAAAGAGGTAAAACTTTAGAGCAAATCCATCTTCCCCTATCAGTACCAACCTATTTACCTAGCGATCTTTTGAATAACCGTCCTGACATTTTAGCCGCTGAGCAAAAACTGATTGCAGCCAATGCGAACATCGGCGTAGCTAGAGCCAATTTTTTTCCTCAGATCAATTTAGCCGCAACTTTAGGAACAGACAGCTCTCAAATCAAAAATCTTTTCAATAGCGCTTCAAGTGTATGGCAATATGGAGCTGCTATCTTGCAAGAAATTTTCACAGGTGGTCAATTAACGGGTAATTTAAAACTGGCTAAAGCACAAAAAGAAATGCTTTTGCACGAGTACCAAAGCACAATTTTAAATGCAGTAAAAGAGGTCAATAACGCCCTCATTGCACACAAAATTTCTTTAGAGCAAATTGAAGTACAAAAAGCGCACGTACAAACACAAAAACAGTACTTTCATTTAGCTAAATTGCAATACGAAGATGGACTTACAGATTACTTGACCTTTTTGGATGCTGAACGCCGCCTTTTAACAGCTCTTTTAGAATACGCAAGCGCTCAAGGCTATTCATATACCACCCTTATCAATATTTACAAAGCTCTTGGAGGCGGTTGGGTGATTACAGCCGATAGTTCTGTAAACAAAGATGAACTCAACAACTAAGAGATTTTTAAAATAAGATCTTTAATTGACAAGGTATTGAAAGAAAGCTATCAATACCTTTTATGAAACATCTTATTTCATCCGTTTTTTTTCTCCCCTCTTTTATTTTTGCCCATTTTCAAGTGATTGTTTTAGGATGTAGTGGCGGGCCCGGAGAAACCAACAACTCCGCATATTTAGTAGGAGCGCAATCTAGCAATGATTTTATCGCTTTTGATGCAGGAACGATATTGCATGGACTTGAAATTGCCGTAGAAAAAGGGGCCTTTACCAAGATCAATAAAAATCCTGTTAGCCCTTGGTCCTTAACGGGTGAGATTTTACGAAACCATATTCATGCATATCTGATCTCTCATCCCCATCTTGACCATGTTGCAGGGCTAATTATCAACTCTACTTGCGATTCTAAAAAGCCGATTTACGCCCTTAACGCGACTATTGATGCCATTCGAGATCATCTATTCAATGGGATCATATGGCCAAATTTTGGCTCTGAAGGCAATCTTCCGATCCTGCATCAATATGATTACAAAAGGGTAAAAGAAAAAGAGCCTTTCTTGATCCCCAACATGCAAATGCAAGGTCAAGCTTTTGTTCTAAGCCATCCGGACGGATATGTATCGACCGCATTTTTAATTAAACACGAAGAATACTACATTCTTTACTGTGGAGATACCGCACCTGATAGCCTAGAAAAACAAAAAAATCTTGAGATGCTTTGGCGAGAAATCGCACCTATCATTCGAAATAAGAAACTCTCTGCTATATTTTTAGAGTGCTCTTATTGCAATCATGTCGATAACAATCACCTCTATGGCCATCTCAAGCCCCATTTTTTGTTTGAAGAGCTCAATCACCTCGCTAAAATTGTCGATTCTACTAACAGCAAAAAAGCCCTTGAGGGTCTCAAAGTCTTAGTTACACACATCAAGCATCCACCCTTAAAACAAGATTCAGAAAAAACAATCCAAAATGAGCTCTATCAAGAAAATGATTTAGGAGTGGAGTTGATCTTTTTGCATCAAGGCGATAAAGTGATGTTATGAACTATTTTTTTATACTTTGCCTCATTTTTTGCAGCTCCTGCTTTTCCGTTGAAATTCCAGGAGGATCTGTTCTTGCTTATAGTGTAGAAGGAACTACCAAAGTTTTTTATCTTGAGGTCTCTAAAGTCAATAAAGAGATCTTCAACGTTGAAAAAAACGAGCTCAGTAAAACGCTTCTTGCCTACCATCAATCAACAGAAAACACAGAACACCTCTCTTATGAATCTCAGATCGCAAAGGGATTTGGATTCAATAACCAAATACCTGGACCTGCGATTGTTGTAACAGAAGGTGACGATGTCCGGATCATTTTAGAAAACAAACTCGATACTCCCACTTCTTTGCAATTCATGGGTATGAATTTACCTTATGATCAAGAAAGTATTGTTAAACCGGGAGAGAAAAAAGTTTATTCTTTTAAAGTTAGTCAGCCTGCAGGAACTTACCTTTATGAAAGCGGCTATCAAACCCAGATTCAACTCGGGATGGGTTTGAGCGGTCTTTTTATTGTTGAACCTAAGCAAAAAGAAACGATCGATCACGATTTTGGTTTTGTTCTTCAAGAGTGGGACTTATCTGAAAATGGTGATGTTCGTCCTTTAAGCATCAATTGCAACTGGTTTACGATGAATGGCTATACAGCACCTAACATTCCTGTCTTAAAAGTTTCTGAAGGATCTGTTGTGCGGCTACGCTTTGCAAATACTTCTGGAGTTAGCGATAGCCCTATGGTACTGCATGGCTTTGCTTTTAGAATTACAGGCACTGAAGGCGGCCCGGTAGATCCCATCTCTTCTGGCAATTACGTAGCAGTTGTAGTTGTCCATCCAGGAACCACTCGCACTGTAGAATTTCTAGCAAGTCAGCCTGGTTTATGGAAACTTAGCTGCTCTATTCCCCAAAAAACTGTCAACAACCTCAATAGATACACAAACGAGCAAAATCTTAATGCGATCTCAGTAGGCGGATTATTTACTTATGTTGAAGTTCTTGGAAAAAACAGTTCACCAAGTACTATTCAATAAATAAAGGAATTGATCTTGCGCATAGTCATTACGGGTGCTTCAGGTTTTGTCGGATCCCATCTTAGTCTTTATCTTAAAAGCAAAGGCTACAGTGTTACTTGTATAAAACATGGTTTTTGGAACTGCCGAGAATTTGAGCATGCTACGGCCTTAATCCACTTAGCTGGGGCACCTATTGCCGATCGCTTTTGGACAAAAGCGCGCAAAAAGGTTCTTTATTCTAGTAGGTGCGAAACCACCAGATTGCTTGGTCACATCATCAAAGAGATGAAATACCCCCCTAAAGTATTCATCTGTGCTTCAGCGATTGGATATTATGGCAATCGACCTTCAGAAACATTAACAGAAGAAAGTCAAAAAGGAAGCGGTTTTCTTTCTGATCTTTGTGAAGAGTGGGAACGCTCAACCGATCAAATCTTAGAGCTTGGAATTCGTGTAGTGAATTGCCGTTTTGGAATTATTTTAGGCAAAAATGGAGGAATGCTCCAAAAACTTCTTAAAATCTTTCGTTTGGGATTAGGAGCTGTTTTAGGATCAGGATCTGAGATCATTAGCTGGATTTCATTATTAGATACCATCCGCGCCATTGAATTTTGTTTAGAGAATCAAAGAATTCATGGCCCTGTGAATGTTGTTTCGATCAATCCTGTTGATCAAAGAAGCTTCACCAAAATTCTAGCAAGAACTATCCATCGCCCCGCATTTTTTTCTATTCCAAGTTGGTTTTTATCTCTTTGCTTAGGACAAAGAGCAAAAGAGCTTCTCCTAACAAGTCAAAAAGTACTTCCCCAAAAGCTCCTTAAAGAAGGATTTTCATTTATCCATACCGATTTAGAGTCGGCTCTCAAGGATATTTTACTTAAAACCTGATCCCTTTCACTGTTTTTTGATCTTTAATTGATAAAAACAACATAGATAGGTATTATCCTTACCTTAATTTATTTTTATAAGGTAAAAGATGAGTATTAAAGTTTCTCACGCAGTATTGAATCCCCTTCCCCCTATCCATGACCATGAAGAAATAGAGCGCGTATCCTCAGCTTTAATCAAATGGTGGCACGATCACACAGCTATTGATACTGCCAATAGCTCGAGTTCTCTTTTTATTATCAAATCTATCCAAGACATGATTTCTGGTATCTGTCATCCATACACTGAAGTTACAACTGAAACCAAAACCTCTTTCAACCAAATTTCAACACATAATCTTGAAACACTTGGCGCTTTTTCTAAAAAAATTCATGAAATTCCTCTCTCTGATTTAAAAAAAGTCAACAGGTCGTTATCGAGAAAAATAGAAGAAATCCGCTCAGATGTCTTTGCAGCTCAGCACATCTACAAAATCCAGTATGGCGTTCTTAAGTACTGCTTAGATGAATTACCTAATAGCTATAACTCCTGATTTTAAGAAAAATTTTTTCCGCCTTATTGCGAGTTAATCTTTTTTCATGCTAATAAAAAAGTATGAAGAAAATTTTACGCATTTCGGCGGCTATTTTGATCCTTATAGGTATAGCCCTTTTTCCTCTAGCAGGCTATATCGCTGACCAAGTAACTGATGGCCAAGGACAAATATCAAGCGGTCAACAAAAAGTAGATACACTACGAGGAGCTAGCTCTTTAAGCCCTTACACCAAAGATGTCGGCAATTTCTTTGCAGATTCAGGTCAAAGAAAAATCGACGCGGGGAAAAAAGAAGTAGCTAAATATGAAAAGGTAATAAAAGATCTTCGCATAGGAGGAACGATCGCCATCCTTCTTGGTGGTGTTTTGTTTCTTGTGAGCTTTCTACCACAAAAAAGATCTAGTAAATAGTTTTTTTGATTTCTTGAGCTCGTCAATAGCTTCTTGAGATTCTATTCTACCTTTTTTAGAATACTTTCATGAATTATGTTATTGATTGGGAAGAAATATGGAAAATCCATGCCCCTCATTATAAAGATGGATACGCTAAAATCCCCTTAAGGGGCAATAAAGAGCTTATACTAAAACCAGGTCCAGGTTTTGGTGATCTTTCTCACCCTAGCACTAATTTGATGCTTAAAATGCTCAAACCCTTAGTGAAAGATAAAGTTGTTGTCGATATTGGCTGTGGATCAGGTATCTTATCAATCGCTTCTATGCTACTAGGTGCAAAAAAAGTTTACGCCTTTGAAATAGAACAGGATGCTATTTCACACGCCAAGGAAAATTTTTTGCTTAACAACGTGGATATTGAGATGAATAAACATCCCGATTTTTTTGATCTTGTATGTATCAATATGATTTCATCAGAACAAAAAATCGCTTTTGCCCAGTACCCTTTTTTGAAAAATTATCCTCATCTACTTCTTGCCTCAGGTCTGCTAAAAGAAGAGAAAGAGCGTTATCTACGCGAAATGTCTTCTTACCGCTTCATCAAAGAAAAAAAAGATGAGTGCTGGATGAGTTTATGCATGCAGTACCACCTTGATTAAGGTGGACTGCATCCGTAGTATTACTATTTTTGGCTCACTTTGACCACTTTTTCAAAAACTGAATCGTAAACAGCTACTACTCCATTTTTGATATACTTAGTTAAATGCGGAAAACTTTGGTGCATTTCTCGACAATCAGGTTCTTCAAGACACATCTTGATGGCTTGTTTATCACCATGCTCACTTTGATATGCTATGTATCTTGTCTCTATTTTATCTGAAAAACCCTGAATATCGTACGATCTCGATTTCATAGAGATAGGCTCGACTAAATAGCAGCCTATGATAGTATCTTCAGACAAATCAACCACCAAACTGATATTGGTACCTCGATATTCTTTTTGATTTTCTGATACATCAAAAATCTTATAAGGATTTATTAAAGCGGAAAAAATATGGGGATGATTGAACGCAATCCCATTTTTTAGCAACAAAGCGATTGCAGCATTACTGAAAAAAAGCCTCTTTTTTTCTTCAAAATTTGCTTCTGTAAAATGTAAAACCGGGCGAACGTCTGTTATTTCAAGATTTTTTTGATCAACAGTGATTGCATATTCTTCTGAGAGATATTCTATTATTTGATTTTCTTTTATGAAAACTTCAATAGGACTTGTTAAATTTCTTTTTAATTCAACACCAAAAGGGTCTAAATTGATAAAACGCATTTGTGATAATGCATTTTTACCTATCGATATTCTTTGAACTCCTGATGCTTGCATTACTTCTACACAAGGAATGATGTCTAAAATCTCTCTAGTAGGCACATAAACAACAACTATCAGATTCTTAGCATAATAACGCCCCTTGTTTTCTTCTACTTCTCGGGGATAAGTACTCAATGCCGTTTGGATTTCATCATCGTTAGGCTTCATTGCATACTCATTAAGCTTTTTTATAGAATGCTTTGTGTAATAATAGGTGGTTTTTTCGCGATATTTCTCAACATGTACAACTAAACTCATAGAAACAATTTTATTTTGTTCACTGTCAACAATGATACTAAACTGCTTTCCCATAAACTGAGTTCTATTATCTCGCTGATTATTAGTATGTAAAGGGTTTTCTAGCGTATCTCGTATTGCGGGATGATCAAGTTTAATATCCATACTTTGAAGCAACATGTATGGAGAAACCGTGTATTGATAAAACTCTGGAGCATACCCATTTGATCTATTTGATAGAGGATGAGCTTTTATGCCAAATCTTACTGCCATAATGGTTTGATCTCTTGTATCGATCAAAACACATGCTGTACTGTTATAGAATTCAATGACATGTTTGTCTCTGTGATAAAGCTTCTCGGTAGGATTCAAAATTGCATCAATGATAAGTTCATGATCTGCGTCTACTTCTAAATTATCTATTGCCTTTAGAGCTGTTAGAGAATAACAATAAGTCTGTTGTTGATTTCGTATAGGATCTATAACGTTTATCAGCCTTCTTATACCCATGATGGAAAAACCCTGAGCTGCAACAAGAACAGAGAGCTTTTTACCCTGGTACATCGTGTTTATCCCTACACCCCTTATCACTCGTAAAGGATTTTGAATAGCTTCAATGATATCTTCTGTAGTAGCGTATCTCCCTTGAAGCACTAAAAACTCTTCTAGCCCTTTTTCTGTAAATTTCATATTCAGAGTAATAAACCCATTTCCATGTTGTATTTGTATCGGAAGAGCCATTTCGACAGAAATCACCGATCTATCTTTTTTATTTATCGTTATAGCAAGTCTGTCACCATAATAAACAGCAACCATTTCCCCAATTTGAGAGACTTTTTTTGGACAGTTAATAACATTTTGGATCTCTTCACTTTGAATAGACAACTTTAAATCTTCTATCTGTCTTACTGCTTTATCAGAGTAGCTAAAAATGATTGGTTCTTTTATAGAAATATGTTGCAAATGGTGATCTAAGCGTTCAATATTCATAATTTCACCAGACGGCTCAAAAATTCGTAAAGAAAAATTACCTTTTATATATTGCTTATATCCAGCGTTTTGATCTAAAACTTCTTGAGGATTTTCTAGCGTATCTACAATCGCTTCATCTCTTGGCGATAGGCCCAAAGCACCTAGTTGCCAATACGCAGTTAGTGTGTAAAAAAAGATGCTATTCGATAAGCGCACAACTCTTCTTACTGACTCAACTTGTTTAGATTCTTTGTCGATTTGTATAGCTATATCTCTATTTGCGATGATTTGTTTTGTGCTGTCGTTTTTGTGAATATTTTGATAGAGCAAATCATCTATAATTCTTAGTGGAATTTGATGTGTTTTGATCTCAAAAATTGCATTTTGAGAGTAGCTGTATTCTTCTTTCTCTTTTTTTCCGTGCTGCCAAAACTCTGGCGCTGAAGATTGCCCATCTAATTGATGTAGATTATTTGATATATTGCTGCCGATTGCCATAAATTCCCTAAAAATTTAAAAATAATTCAGGAAATCTTAATTCAAAGGATCAATTTGATCAATCGATTTACTAGTTTTATCGATGATAACGAAAGCTTGTATTCTACTACTCTTAAAGATCAAGCAGCACTTTTTGACGGTGCTACTTGAAGATGCATTTTACTTGTGATTAATGTTTTACATTAATCACTTTTTCCAACATAGAATCATAATCAACTGTTACACCATTTTTTGCATATCTAACTATGTGTCGATTAGTTGGATCAACACTTATGTGATCTGGATTTTCAAGGCAATCCTTAATCTTTGGCAGATCCTTTAGGTAAAAATCATAAGCTACATGTTTTATCTCTTTTTGATGTGATAAAAGCTGAATTTTCTTTATGGATGGACGAACAGCTACGGGAGTGACAAGATTGTAGCTAATGATTTCATCAGTAGAATGATCAATGATTATACTGATGTTTCTTCCTCTATATTCATATTG
>Ga0194123_10004282_pt1 | contig 16269 bp, 15 predicted proteins | sample TA2MahsurfametaG_5_FD_155479 | JGI IMG/M metagenome (GOLD analysis project Ga0194123, IMG submission 155479) | Freshwater microbial communities from Lake Tanganyika, Tanzania - TA2015023 Mahale A surface | ecosystem: Environmental > Aquatic > Freshwater > Lake | place: Tanzania: Lake Tanganyika... | reverse complement strand
TAAAGAGTTATAACACGATTATGATAAAATCGTATGAAATCTTTTAATTGTGAAAAATATGAAGTGAATATTTCGAAAAAAGATAATTCAGGAATAAACTTATTTTCTTCCCCCTTCACCGAAAAAGCATATTTTATATATTGATTTGTACCCTTTTTTGGTGGCTTTTGCCCTTTTCTCCATCCGATATTTCGAAAAAAATCAATTCTGGAAAGGCCTTCAAGAATTGATGCTTGCTCAGTAGATTCAAGCTCTAAGCCAATGACAATATATCCTAACTGCGCTATGGAGTTGATTAAAATAAATGTATCAATCGATATAATACCATTATCAGATTTCGCTAATTTTACACAGGAGGGTCCCAAATAATAGTCCTTTTCAGACAATTGCAATTGAAGATTCTTTAGTCCAAGATCTGAAGAATATGGAACGAGCCTATTGGGGTCAATAGAAAATATTTCAAAATTTCCTGAATCATTATCTTGGCCAAAATGCGAACTGATAAAATCATAATACTTAGAGAAGTCACCTATCGAAACTTTCTTTCTCCCCGGAAAATTTAATTGCTTTAAAATTTGTCTGATTTCAAAAATACTTTCCTTAATACCATAATTAAAAATATCAGACTGTATTGTGTCAAACAACTCACCCTCTGTTTTAGGGATTATATGAAAAGGAAATACATTATATACTTGAATTGAATTTTTCTTACTATGTATATTGGGTGCTTGACTCATAAATTAATTCCGTTTATAATATACTTGATTTGCTTTTACACTTTTATAATAGAATTGGTTGTTTTCTATAATATAACAACTTAACCAGCCGCCAAATACACAACCTGTATCGATATTTATGGCATTTATATATTCCTTTGGCCTCTCAGAAATGATTGCATGGTGGCCAAAAATAATTTTACCGTATTGCCCCTTGTATTTGTTAGCCCAAAAAATGGAATTTTCATCCTCTTTACCTAATCCAATAAAATTACCAAAATCATCTAAATACCTTGTTTTAAGAATTAACTCTAAACCCTTATTAGCTTTTAATAATTCATATGAGTATTTAAAATTGTCTTTAAAATCAAATTTAAGGTTTTCAGGAATTCCGCCATGGACCAGAAAAATATTTTCATCCCTTATAGTATAATTTAAATATGAAGAAGATAAAAAATCAATATCAGTAATACTCAAACTATCTACCAATGAATTAATATTATTTACATCTTGCATTTTAAAAGTATGTTCCCCATTTATTTTTTTATGATGAATAAATCTTAAAAGTTTTTCTTCATGATTACCTAATATTAATATTGTAAAATATTTATCAGATAAATCACGCACATATTTGACTACTCCAAGTGAATCTGGGCCACGGTCAATTAAATCACCAATAAAATATAATTTGTCATCGGCATCAAGATTTAGATCTTGGATCATAGTCATTAACTCCGAAAGGCAACCATGAATGTCTCCTATAATAATATGACGCATCTCTTTTAAGTTATAATATTTTTTGTAAATACATATACTTTTTAGGCGTATTTTAAATACTTCCGAATCAAAAATTGATTTTCAATGAATGAATTCAAAACAATGCTAACTGATCCCACTTACCTCCGCTATATTGTCGACATACACTTTCCGTATCAATACGGATGTACAACTTAGCGCAAGTTCATCGCTTAAGAGGCTACTTTCAATTTAATCAAAATGATGTTTCACGGCACGCAAGAACGCGATTTACAGAAAGGGATAAGAAGAAATAATTTCGTATATTGGCGTATAGGTAATATGATTGACTCATATGGCTTCGGGAAGACTCCACGAATATCTGGCAAAATAGTACTTTTAATAAATTAAGTGTAAACAAATATGAATTGATGATTATGCTCGTTTAGTAATCTTGTTATTGAAAATAATCATTTAGGTTTTTTATTAAATGTTGTAATTAGTAAATTTATATGAAAAAGCTTATTAGAAAAAAACCAAAAGTAATTTTTGGAGTTTGTGCAGGAATCGCTGACTATTTTGAATTTGATGTTAGCTTAGTGCGTATACTATTTATTTTTGGAAATTTATTTTTTGGACTTCCACTAATTTCATATTTCATAATGGCAATAATCATTCCTCGTGATTATTGATACGGATTAAAACACATGATCTTTAAATCCCCTAAAAGCACCTTCTCCAATAACTCACTGATTTTAAATGGCTAACATATTCTTTTAGGATTGAAAAACAAAGATTTATCAAAAACATATCTTCAAAAAGCATATATTATTCGACAAGCAAAGCTTGGCGATACACATCCGGATACCGTTAAGGTAAAAACATTTCTAAATAATTATTGAACATCACATATTTTATCATCATAAGCAGATAACATTAAACTATAAGAAATGAGGAAGCGCATAAGGTTTATTGGAAAATTTCACGTCAATATAATTACAGTTTTTTTATTCTGGATAATTGTTCACGTTACTGGTTGGTATCTTAATGAATTCTCTGGATTTTTCACAACACAATTAGTTTTAACTACACTTGGCATTACTCTTTTATTTTCTCTTTCCTTGAGCAATAAAGGAAAAACCAAAGGAGACTTTTATTTCGGGTTGCCATTTATCAATTCATACATGACGGCAGAAAATGAACTTAAGGTATCAAATGGCGGATTTAATTTTTTTATCAGGATCTTTTATTTCATATTAGCATCTGCATTAATAGCGTCAGCGGATGCTATAGAGAAGGACACTTCAACTTCATTTTCTGATATTCTTTTCAGTATTATATTTTTTGGAGGAGTTCTTTTTTACATAATTAGATTTTTAAAGAATAGAAATGATCATCTCACAATAAACAAAGGAGCAATTTCATGGTTTGATGATTCTGTAAAACAAACAATCAAAGTTGACCTTGATAATATTGTTGAATTAAGTATTCAAAATGTCCAATATAAAAGTTTAGATTATCCCCAAAAGATAGTTTTATTAACGCGTGAAGGTGAATACACCATTAATTTGGAAGAAATGGCTATGCTACAGTTTTCTGATTTAATAATTCAACAGTTGCAATCAAATATTCGGTTTATTTCTCCTGACCTGAAGCTTGAGTTAAAAATGGAATAGTTATAAAAGCAGTCTAATTAAAGTTATCAAATGGGGATCTAGTTAATAACTTAGTTTTGAAATACGGAACGATTTATTTTTAAAATACCTGATTTATAAAGCCATATCAAATTGAAAATAATGAATAACCGGCTATCAATGTCATTTCTAGCTGAGCCCACAGACGTTAATTACGGTGGCAGTGTGCATGTAGGTGCTGTTAGCGTACCGTTGTTTACACTTTTGAATCCGTAACATCATTTTTCTCGATATTTGGCAAACGGGATTGAATATCCTTAGTCAAGGAGCTAAGATCTGACGCGTTAAAGTTCATATTTGAAAGGGCTATATCATGTGTTGTCTCATCAGTGAAATGAATTGTTAATGCACCCTCAATTTTACTTATATTAGATATTTCAAACTTTCCGGTTTTCATATTGTCCTTATACGAAATGAACTTTTCATCAATTTCTACAAAATCATTGCGGTCACGGAATAGCTTATAAACTGCCCAAACAATTGGCAAGGCCGATAAAAGAATTAAGTAACATAGCCCAAAATAATAACTACTCTTGTCAATATTTGGTGCAGATATGATCGTGTAGAGATAATATCCAACAGCTGCACAAATAATTATGTTTACAAATTTTGGCCACTCTTTAGGGTTGTAAATAATTTTCCCGGCTGATTCAATCCTTGAACCTACCAGTTGTCCCAAAATTGTTCCTGATAAAGTGGTTATTAATCCTGTCCAAACCATTGTCCAAAATCCAAAGACAACCCAAGTTTTATAGATCAAATAACCAAACAATGTAATAATTGCAAGGACAAAGATTACACCTAAAATAACTAGACCTTTTTTCATTTTTGTTGTTATAATTATGTTCCTACTCTATTGCAAGGTTTTTCGGATTCCACCTTTAGTTTAAAATTATCTGTAGTGCAGCGACCTCAGTTCATATTTTCTCAATATGCCCACTCCAACCAGTGTTTTCCCGGAAACTATAAGCTTTTTTATTCACCCTCCCAGACATATACCATATCAGCCAAGCCATTATGAATTTAGGCAAAAAAACAGATAAAAACTTATATAAATTGGCATATTGGGAGTCATGAATGAATGGTCAGAAGTCTTTCAGAAATGAAAAAAACCCAGACATCCAATCGCTCCAAGAATGGTATTAATTATGTGGGAGCGTGCTTCTTCGAGCTTCGGCTGTATACCCAACTCCCCTCCGATCGGTAATAAATACTGTAGGTCCGAGACGGGTTAGAACTCGTTCTGCTTCTCCTGAAGTTTAGAGTCGGTGTTTTTCTGAAAGTACTTTGACCAAGCGTTGTTCAGAGCAAATATCACAGGCTTAGTAATGACTTTGGCGGCCCAAATGGGCATTAGGAACCCCCTTCTGTTGGACAGATATTCGAAATATTTACTATCATCGTCCCCTTCCTCACCCATTATACTTCTGGCTACGAAGTCACCGCAGAAGCTGGCCCATGGGAGTCCGACAATACCCTGTATAAAGCGTACATGTGGGTTTTTCTCATCCCTGACTACAATGGGAAGGAGGTCACGGCTGGTGTCGATCAGCCCGGGCCAGTATTGGATGAATGAGAGGTTCTTCAGCATCGGGAAGTGTCCCTTGAAGCGCCGATGGACGCCTGCTATAACGTTATCGTGATTCCACATGAAAGGCGTGAAGGTGGTGATCGCACTTCCACCACCGAGCAGGATCCTATTTCCATTGATGAGCCTCCAGTAGGAGTACACTAACGTGTTGTCCCACATCTGGAAATCTTCGCCGCTAGGAAGGAGTTCAGTAACCATACGATCGCTCAAAGGCTCACTCACACTCAAAAAAGTCTGTGCATGATAGATTTCCTTCGCTAGGCTGTGGAAGTCCTTCTTCATTTTGTCGGTGGCCACGATGATATCCTTGGCTTTCACGCTGCCGGCATCCGTATAAGCGATATGTCCTTGAATGCAGTTTACCTCCGTACTCTCATAGATTTGGATACCGCTTTCGAGCAACACGCCCTTCAAGCCTTGGAGGTATTGTATCGGGTTGAAGCCGAACGTATCATCGTAACGGATGCCCCCCGAGAAATGCTCGCAGTTTACGATCGTCTTAAGGCCCTCTTGGTCATATACGCGCTGGTTTGTGAACCCAACGTCCTTCCTTCCCTGCTCCTCTTCACGGACTATCCGGATACCATTGCGACCGATACCAAGGAAAAGGCTGTCCTGCTCCCGGTAGTCGCATGGAATCGAATGTTTTTGAATATATCCTTTGACAAGACCAATGCCCCTGGTGGGGATCTCCCATATTTCCCGCGCACCGGTCACTCCGTACCTCCTGACCAACTGGCAGAGCTCCAACTCGCTATCAGGCGTCATGAATCCCGCGCTCCTACCTGTGGTTCCTCCACCCACTATATTCTTTTCTATAAGTACAACTTTCAAGCCTTTGCCCATAAATGCCGCCGCAGCCGACATTCCGCTCATGCCGCCTCCGAGGATGAGTACGTCACATTCGATGTCCTTCTGAAGGGTGGGGCATACCCGGTAAGAGTGCTCTAGGAGTGTGGTGAACCACCAGTTTTGAATGATCATTATTACCTAATTTAATATGAGTTAAAAATGGAATATTTATAAAAGCAGTCTTATTAAAGTTACCAAATGGGGATCTAGTTAATCGCTTAGCTTTGAAATATGGAACGATTTATTTTTAAAATACCTGATTTATAAAGCCATATCAAATTAAAAATAATGAATAACCGGCTATCAATGTCATTTCTAGCTGAGCCCACAGACGTTAATTACGGTGGCAGTGTGCATGGTGGTCAAGTAATGAAATGGATTGATCAAGCCGGGTATGCACTAGCTGTTAGATACTCGGGTGGGTATGCTGTAACAAAATTTGTAGATAACATAGATTTTATCAATCCTATTCACATTGGAGATTTAGTAATCATTGATGCAGAAGTAATTAGCAGCGGTAAGACTTCAATTAAGATAAAAGTTGAAGTGACTAGCGAAAAGCTGATATCTAGAAGTTTAGCTAAAAACTGCAATTGCACAATTGTATTTGTTGCTGTTGATTCACTTGGTAATAAAAGAAACTTATAAGAAACCAAACATTTTGGTATTTAAACTTAACTTGAATAGGCTACTTAGATATTGAATCAGACAAGAGCTCCTGCATAGCGCCCTTTAACTGAGTCTCTGTATCTTTTAAAACATTTTTAAACTCACTGACTTGGTGTTTAATCTTGAGGGCATAATACCGCCCAATTTTAAGATTAAAAGAATCAATTTGAGCTTGCGTCAAATTAGCACGATTAGCATCAAATTGCGTCTTAATTGAATTTATACTACTATCAATTTTATCCCAATCAGAGAGCGATAGGTTAGCAGCGTTGCTTTCAATGACATTCAACTGGTACTGCAACTCTTCATCAGGTGCTTGGTTAGAATTGCAGGATAAAACTATACTTAGAAAAATGAGTACTATTTTTTTCATAGAAATTAATTTTTGAAATAGAAATCCCTACTATAAAGTAGGGATTCAAATTATTTTCCTAAAGCTCTCATTCAGCCCCAGTCCAAGACGTGAATTTCTTCTGTGCAAGCTAAGCGACGAATAATTTCCTTAGTCACTGGTTGGTTAGTCTCATTATCAAACGCAGTGAGACGAATATTGACTATTGCATCATCAGAAAATGATGTAAAACTTGACTTATACTCACCAGTATCCGAATTATTTTGACCTCCTCCAACACGCTTTTTGTACTCGGTTAACATATCTACGCTACAAACAAAGGGAGCTCCATTCCTTACAATCCTAACATTTAAGGGCAAAGAAACTTCTTTCGTCTCCTGAAAAAAAGTATCATCATCGGTAATATTGCCCTCACGTGACATATAAAATGCTTCAGATATTTGATTACTCACAGAAGCATTTTCAAACCAATTGTAACCCTTTTCTTCTGCATCTTGGTACTTCGCTTTTGTATTGTCAATCATGTCATTACAAACCTCTTTTTGCTTTTTCAACTTACCCTCTTTGAATAAAATTTGAACCCAAAGGGCAGTTTTACGAAAAGTATACCAAACAAAAGCGCCTGTAATGATTTCAAAAAAGTAGAGGCCGATTGGCATTAAATCCTGTACGCCAAAATTACTATTACGCATGCCGGCCTGCAATTCTCGGGACGCTCTTTCAACAGAAAAATAATACAAAAGAGTAATAATTGCAAAAGTAAGAAGGGTTCCTATAATGAACATTTGAACTGCGTATTTTTTTACAGATCGCTCTAAGATATCATCAGGAGTATCCTTGTTTGTCTCATCCTGATTTCTCATTTCATAAAACTTGAGCTTTTGTTTTTGCTTAAAAACAAAATAAACAATCATTTCAGAAATCACAATTCCTATTGAAATGAAACCAACTGCAATAGACCAAGGGACCTCTTGATTTATATCTCTATAAATTTCCTTAGAAAAATAGTACTCTGCTACACAAACCGGAATAAAGGCCGCATTCAAAGCTAAAACTGGAGCTGTTGACATAATACCCTTCCAATTTTTTAATCGGTCTCGTTGTTTTTTTAAAAACTGATATGCTTCTTTACCTTTCTCCCATGCCGTAGCTGCATTTTTTGCGTACTCATCTGCAAGACTAAGCTCACTTTGTGCACGGTCAGGCATTAATGAATTGATATTTTTTGCCATGGTTTAATTTTTATAATACTTCATTTATTGATTCTAATAGTCCGTCTTTCGACTCATAGTACAGTAACTTTGGATTGCCAGCGAAAACAGTTTTATCTTTCCAGCCAATTAAATGTAAACTAACTCTACCGGTTAAGTTTATTGGAGAGACCTTTGATTTACTTGCATCATGAATGCCGTCACTTAAAAGAATTATAGTAACATTTTTATTCTTGTACTGTGGTTCACTAATAAGTAATGAAAGATGCGAGAAGAAATCGATTATGTCAGTTAGATCTTTCCCTTTCGGCTTATAATTTATTATGTTAGAATTTATTTGACTCAAAAAATTATTAAGTAAAGTCTGGTTCTCCTTATTTCTTAAATCTTTACTTTTTTCTAACTTCCTCTGTGCCTCTAACGCTTCAGCTCTTCCGGTTAATGTTAATTTATGTTTTGTTGCAATGGGAGTAATATCAGGGATGCGATAAGTGGGTTTAGGCTTAAAACGTATAAATTCTAACTGATTGTTAATTGGATTTCCAATTACTCTAACAGCAACAGTTCCTCCATACTTTTGTTGAAAAGCATCTAAAATTGATTTATATTCATCTAAAGTCAGTTTACGGCTAGTGGAAGTGGATCCGGAACGGTCATCACCAATAATGAGCAAATTACTAGAAACAATCTCATTGCGAGCAGGCAAAAACTCTAGCTCCCAAGCTTTTTGCTCTTTTTGACCAAAAACGTTTGAGTAAATAAAGAAACTTAAAATAAGTGTGAAACGACATGTAAACACTTTGGTACAGATTAATGGTTTCATAGGTTAAAAGTGGACGTTAAATATAATACATTTTTTAATAACTTACTATTGTAGAATACTTAGCTAAGATTGACTTAGGTGTAAATGCTTACATTGTAAAACACTCAAAATCAAGTAACTAAATCGGGTTAAAACTGATTCAGAATTATTGCCAATCACATAAATGATTGTTAGCAAATAGTTAATGCCGATATTTACTTTTACTAATTAAGCTTTAAAAGTGAACATCAGCTTCTGGCTCGGTTCCATCACGCCTATATTAATTTTTCTCTTTTTGATTATTCAAAAAGATTGTAGGCCAGAACCTAAGTGGCTAATTGCAAAGGCCTTTTTTGGTGGATGTGTTTCGATTATTGTTGCAATGTTGCTTGGAACTATAACTAACTATATTTTCCAAAATATACCAGAGGAATTTTTAACTTTCTTAGATTCCTATATAACAGCAGGCTTGGCAGAGGAATTTTCTAAATGGATTATTTTTTATTTTCTTATCGCTAAATCGAAAGACTTTGATAGTAACTACGATGGAATTTTATATGCTGTCGTCATCTCGTTAGGATTTGCTTTGGTTGAAAACTTTTTTTACGTGTACGATGGAGGAATCACTGTTGCTATATTTCGTGGTGCTTTAGCTGTTCCTGGGCATGCACTTTATGGTGTTGCTATGGGCTATTTTTTTTCTTTATATCGATTCAGTATTACAAAAAATAAAAGAAAATTATTAGCAAAAAGTATCCTTATCCCAGCTTTATTACATGGGACTTATGATTTTATAATATTTACAGCCAATAATAACTTACATAAAGGGCTCAATTTTCAAGTATTTTTTCTTTTACTATTTTCAATTTTTATAATTTTTCTTTGGAAGCAAGGTCTAAACAAAATAAAAAGTCACCTTGAGACCAGTCCAAAAGCAAAATAAGCCAATAGCTTTACTCCCTAGTTATCTTTAATATATAGATAACTTAAACGAGAAAGCTCTTCAACTGCTTCAATAATCCCCTCAGTAAATCTTTGCTTTCTAAATGACGGTATCAAAATATCATCGATGACTCCTTCAACCGTTTCATTAGTAATATATTTTTCAATGCCTAGTCCTGTTTTTATTTGAATTATCCTCATCTGAAAAGAGATACAGATAAACACTCCATTATTGAGTTTAGAATTTCCAATACCCCAATTATTTGCCACTCTTAAAGCAAATTCTTCAAATAAAGAATCGCGCGTATAACTGCTATCAAATGTGGCTAGTCCAATTTCAATCTTTCCTAACGCATTCACAGAATCTATTTTAGCACTAATTTTATTTTTTTGATCTTGAGAGAAGAAAGACTCAAAATCGCTTACTACTCCCGTTGGCTTGGGAATCAAAGAATAATTAAAATTTTGTTGCTTTGATTCATTTGCACAAGCAAATAAAAAAAGTAAAATAAGAGAGCAAACGTATTTCATAAAAAAATTGAGATTTATCTATTTGAATAAAGAATGCCTACAGAAAACCCATAAAATAAGTTATCGATTGGTACAGATGGGGTTGAATCGAGTATATGATCCCAATGTAGCACCAAACTAAATTTCTCGCCTGCCTTAAAATATACATTAGCATCAACATACCACCTTGGTAAGATGTTACCTGAACTAATACCAGGCTGAAAATAGCTAATAGCTGAGAAATCAACCCATTCCCCTGCTCTTGCGGATAACTTAAAATATTGATTTACTCGCCAACGATTGACAAATATTTTACTTTGAACCGAGGGTTGTAACTCAGGACGTACCCCAGACCAATTCCACCGCTCCCATTCCTGAAGTAATCCGAGTCCCGTATAGAGATCAAGCCCTTTTTTTTCCAAAAGCCGTGCACGGATAGAGGCTCCAACATAATGTCGATACTCAAGGCCCCATTGCCCATTCCAAATTGATTGAATGAAAAGTTCAGGACTATATTTTCTTGTATCACGATCTCTAAAACGAAAATGAACTAACCCTTCGTTTTGAATTTGAGTTGGACCATTATATTCAAGATCATTTCGCAGTATACCGGCTACAAAATATCGTGATGGAAGGTTTCGAACAAATTCAAGACTCGTGTTTGATTCTAGCAAATTTCTTTTCTGTTTATCAGAAGAGAGTGAGAGTCCTACTGCTATATCCCATGTTTTTAGAAGAGAATCCTCGCGCTTTTCACGATCGATGTTCAGTACCTGAGCAGCTACATTAATATGTACCGATAAGAATACCAAAGCAAAAATGATTACAAAACGAATCAAAATAGAAGTATTTAATAATTTATATTTTAAATAAGTAAGCACAAAGTCTAAAAATATAAACTAACTCTTATAGGCTTACTTAATTCGGATTCTTGCAGAATCTCTTCTCGAAACATAATAAACAACCCAATCTGCCTCTTCCCGATTCTTCACCTCATACAATGTCACAGCATTTTTGAAAAGTTGTGGATTAGGGACGATATACCAATCCCCTGGTTTTCGAATATCGGTTGGGCCTAGCACACGATAAATCCAATGAGTTGCGCCCTCAGGTTTATTGGCTACATATACACGGTACTGTGCCGTAACTGGATTTTTAATGAATTTGACCATCTGAGCCTCACCCCGAAAAGACAAAAACAATAAAATAATGGCTAGATATTTCTGAATCATATTGATTTAAATGATTTCTAATATAAACAAATACTCCAACTTAGACTTCATATAATTCTTTCATTTGATTGGGTAACCCCATAATCCAATCTATAAACTCCCTATTCAATTTTTCACAAAATATTTCTTTTTTATTCTGCTCAATGAAATGAAATTGCACTTCATATAAAGAACGCAAGGGAAAATTTACCTCCGCTAATAAACTATAAATGGTGGCCTGTCGCCAATAGCCACTACCTGGGTCATCTTCTGACCGAAAGGGCTCGAGCTTTTGTTTGAAATGCCCTGACTTGTAATCAATTATAGTGACGGCATCCGACGTGACTTCCACCCGATCCAATATGCCATATAACTTTGCACCTCCGGGCAAGTCCGCTGATAGTCCCTTCTCCAGCTCAGAAGATTGGTCAGGTAGAGGGTTTTCTTTCCAATATTCCATAACTCCACGAATAGCCTGCTCAAAAGCAATGGAGCGGTGCGACTCATGAAACTCAGTCACAAATCGAGGAAACACCTCTGTTGCAACCTTACGCAAGCGCTGAAAATCAGCAGTTCCACCACCAGACCGCACCAGCTCTTCCAATATCTTATGCATGAAACTTCCCAAACTCAGCGATAACTGAGGGGGAGCTACAATTTTACAAAGATTTTGAATGAAAAACTTTTCTGCTGATTCAATCCAGTTATATAAACTACTAGGTGAAATAGAAAATTGATTGATACGATTCCGAATCAAGGACCTCAACACAGCATCTGAGGGCAAGGGTTGAAATGTTCGAGGTAATTTAGGAACAATTGTATTCATGTCCTCAACACCTAATAACTGTGTACAGACTAACCCGCTTAACAGTTCAGTACACGTCTGTTGTTTTCCTCTTTCATCATTTTTTGTATATGAAAATGCCAAACAACACTTTGCTCTGGTGGCAGCAACATAGATCAAGCGTCTCAAATCCTCCAACGCATCCGGTTCATCTGGCACAAACCAATTTAAGAAATGAGGCACTCGCACCTTCTGTTTCGGCGGCTGATGATCCTCCCAGTTTCGTTTTAGGCACCCTTTTACAAAAACAACATCATATTCCAAGCCCTTGCTACCCCAAATGGTAGATAAAATTATACGGGCAGAGGTTCTATCTGAAGACATATACTCTATTGGTAATGACATAACCTCGTGATAATGTAAATGGGAACAAAATGAGGAAAGCGTGCATTTTCGATCTGAACGTGCAAACTCGTCAAACCAATCAAACCAAGCTTTTTCCTCCTCTGGTGCTAGTATATCGGAATAGCATAAAAAATCTTTCAATACCTCTACTGACATCTGCTGAGTCAAATGTTCAGACAGAGCAAAACAAAATTTGATTACTCGATCTAAAACCAATGAATCCGCATCAGTTTGAAGGTGAAGCCATTCAAACAAGCTAATATCCTCTGATTGCCCCTTCCAATGCAAATGGATTTTGACGTATTTATCTCTACCTAGATAGCTTAAAGCAAAATTGGAAAAATATGTTGTTGCTAAATCGTTATTCCTCCCTAATAACATGACTATCCTCACAAGCCACAGCAACCTTTTACCTCCCTCAGTATTCAGTAAATCTATGCGTTGGGAACCAATCAAATAAGGTATTCGCCAATGATCCAGCCACTTCATAATGGCCGCTGATTCTGCATGCCTCCTATACAATACAGCTGCCGTACCGGTGAAAGAAGAATCTTCCATGAGCTGTTTTAGTCGATATGCAATATCATAATCTTCCTGAACGGGTTGATTATAAATTCTAAGTAAGGGAGCGGTAGGATTCAGCTTCCATCCAGAATCAATGCCTGTTTGTAAGGAAGCGGATTTTATTTCATCCCTACCAGGGTTTTCTTTAATCAGCGAAAATGCTCGAGACAGAATATCAGCTGTGCTGCGATAGTTGGTGTCCAAAACAATTGTACGAAGATTACTGAGCATCGGAACGATTGTATCAAAATTACTATGACTTGCACCCTGAAATCGATAAATACACTGATCGTCATCTCCCACAATGAAGAGATTCGGATTTTCAATTTCAGATACAAGCAGTAACAATATTTCTAGCTGTTTATCATTTGTATCTTGAAACTCATCTACTAAAATATACTGATAGCGCATTTGAAGATTCAATAACTCATCTCGTTGATTTCGTAAGAAGGTAGATGCCTCGTCGAGAAGATCCTCATAATCGTAATAGCCATGCTTCTGCAAAAGCAGCTGATAAGCCTCAAACATTGGTGCGATGGTGTCCTTGAACCGAACGAGCTGGTCACGTAGACGCTTTCCCTTTTCATTGAGCGGCACTCTGGTGGCCCGATAATCTGGATCATTCATCAATAAATTTTCGATACAGTGATTAGTAAGCGCTATAAGTTTCCCTCCGCTAATTCCCTCTTTTTTCAAAAGCCCAAAAATTCGACTTAAGCTTGACAACCGAACCTTGGAAGGAATTCTTCCATCATAGTACTGACCACCGGTTTCCGGTCTACTTAATAGCTTCTCTAAAAGTAGATAGCGGTGAGCAGGAGTCAATAATTTCCGAGAATTACTACCATTTCCCTGATTGGACTTCAATATGGTATCAGCAAAAGAGTGAAATGTTTCTATGGTAACTTTTTCAGATTCTGAACCGATGAGTTCCCTAAGTCTTTTCCTCATAGAAGCCACGCCTGCCCTGGAAAAGGTCAGACATAATATATTACTAGCCTGCATGTCCGTTTCAGACAAAATCTGTCCAACGCGAAGTGAGAGCACCTCGGTCTTTCCGGTACCCGGACCAGCTAGTAGCAACACCGGACCATCTATTGTTTCAACTGCATCTCGCTGAGATCGATTCAGTTTTTTCAATGCATCTGTAAAATAAGGTGTAAGTATTTTTTGCGAATAATCCAATTAGTTATGATTTATCATTAAAAAAATATTCATTCCACAAATAATAATAGTTTGGCAAGAGCTCCGTCCGATTCGTTCGCAAAACCCACCATAATCGAAAGCGGTCCAAGCAGCCAGCGTTGGTGAGCCGTTGGTTAGTCAAAACATATTGGTTTTTACTGCTTGATGCCAACTCCTTCAATGAACTGCCTCCCCTCAGACAGATCTCAACTGATTCAGTCAAAACTGAGGTTACCCAGAATCGCTCACTTCCAAGGGAAACCACCAAATGAAGTAACTCTTTGTAACGAAATAATCCTGCGCGAAAGCTTCCATCCGGATTTACCCAAAGTGTACTGCATATTCCGATGGGAGTGAGACCAACTTTTGATAGCGTATTTGTTATAATGCTCATGTGCTAGGCGTATTACGAGTGAATCCGATAGGACGACGATGCTTACCAGAACGTAAAGAAACTTCCTCTTCGGCAAGAAGTGTCAAATACTCAGTTGAAATATCAGTACCTGGATCAAGTAACCGACTCACTTCGATTTTTTTAGCTACATTATCTATCTGTCCACCTGTAAGTTTAAAACGGTCATTTACGTATTTAACTAAATCTTGTGATAAGTCTGGTAATTTATCCTTCCAAATTGACTCTCTCATTTCATCTGTCGGTGTGTTAAACCTTACTTTATAAAGAATTCTCCGGTCGAAAGCGGGATCAAGATTTTCTTCCAAATTAGTAGTAGCAATAAAAATCCCCCGAAAATCCTCAAGCTCCTGCAATAGGATATTTTGAAGAGTATTCTCCAGCTGGTCTACCCTATCACTTACAGGCCTACGCGAGCCAAGAATGGCATCAGCTTCATTGAAAAGCAGTATGGGAATGTTCTCACAATTTTCCATTGCCTGTTTATACTCCTTAAAGAGTTTTTTTATGTTCTTCTCTGTCTCCCCAACCCATTTAGAACGAATAGCACTTGCATCTGCCATCAGAACGATTCGATTATTTTTTCGAGCAAGCTGAAGTACAGACTCAGTCTTCCCAGTGCCAGGAGCGCCATAAAGTAAAATTGTTAACCCACCTTTCATCTCTTTTTCTTCCATTCGTTTACAGAACAAATTGAATTGATCATTTCCAATCAAATGAAAAAGACGCATCATCTGTGACTTTTCATTATTACCATAATATAAATTTTTAATTATAATCTTTTCAGGCTCAATAATCTCCAACATAGATGATTTAATTTTTTTCTGTTCGAAAACTGGATCGGGATGAAAAGAGCGAATAGCAGTCTCAGTAAGTCTATACTCATTCATAGAAAAAAGCATACTATTAGATTGGCTTTCGTGTACAAGGTCTAACTCAAAAAATACTGCCTTTTTACTCTTGAGCTTTTGACGAAATTCAAATTGCTCAATTGAAGACGGGGCAATTTCCTCAATGAGCGAATCAAATTCAAATGACTCAATACCCCTGTAATGCCTATTGCACATTGACAAAAAGAAGACTTTTTCTATAGAGGACATGCCAATATCCTGAATAAAAGTACAAATTGAAAGTTGCGTATTATCTGCAACTAGATTTTCAGTTGTATCCAAAAGTTTCTTGTATGAAATCTCACTAACTTTCCTTTCTTTATAAGCTTTCGAAAAAGAATCTAGTAGATCAAATGATGTATTAATTGGTTTAGCCTGAAAATGTGACCAGTCTTTCGTAGTGACACAATAAATAAAACGGCTATGAAGTTTATAATTAGTATAGGGAAAATAACGAATATCCTGTTTGGGTTTCAACCAATCCTTAGCTACAAACTCTTCCAATAACCGATGCACATGCAACGCTGCTGAACCATTTAGACCAGTATGTTCAATGAGGTCCTGAACTGATGGTTCCTCATTTTGATAATGCTGACGCAACAAAAGAGAAAGCAAAATAGCAGGCTGCGGCGGACAATTAAAGAATTGACTAACTTCTTCTAATTCAGATTGGCAATTATCGATTACCTCTGGCCTTAGACAACTACTTTCAGATACTTTGTAAATCTTTTCAAAGGCATCAAG
>Ga0194123_10004277_pt1 | contig 16277 bp, 14 predicted proteins | sample TA2MahsurfametaG_5_FD_155479 | JGI IMG/M metagenome (GOLD analysis project Ga0194123, IMG submission 155479) | Freshwater microbial communities from Lake Tanganyika, Tanzania - TA2015023 Mahale A surface | ecosystem: Environmental > Aquatic > Freshwater > Lake | place: Tanzania: Lake Tanganyika... | reverse complement strand
GCCGAAGCGTTCTACGCCAAGCGTTGTAATAGGTCGGGTGGTCTATCGGCTTACCGATTTTGGAAGCGAAGACATAATCCCCCGAAAGCCAATACGCGCCCGCTTTGAGTCTGTCCTCGGCTTGCTGTTTCTTCCAGTCTTTGAGGGTTTGAATTAGCTCCTCGGAGATAGAGACAATTCTGATTCCTGTTCTACTTTTAGGAGCGTTTTCATACCAGAGACCATTCATGTAGTAATGCGTCTTATTTATCTGAATTGTTTTTTCTTGGAAGTCAATATCAGACCAACGAAGAGCGCCAACTTCGCCACCCCTTGCTCCTGTTGCTAGACAAGTCTCGAGGAATGGAGCAAGTCGCTCACTCCACCATTCTTGGCGAATCGCTTTGAGTAAGTGAGAAGGAATCTCCTTGACTGTATCTTTGTTCGAGCCTTTAGGAATCAAGATTTCTTCTGTCGAGTTGAATGCGATTACACCCGCCCGCTTCGCACCTCTGAAGCAGACTTTGAGAACTAGAGCAACTAACTCGATACTCGCGCGCCCTAAAGGCTGACCTTTCTTAGAGCCCGAGCATTGAAGTCCATTGAGGAACTTATTAAGGACTATCGTTGAACAGTCTTTCATTCTTACAGTTCCAAGCGCGGGCAGAATGTGGTAAACGAAGAAAATGACCAAAAGTCAATGAACTATTTTTCCCCTCACAAAATGGGTTCCTATTGCCTAAATCTTAGGTCAATTCGAGCTGATGCCATGCAAATGTAAATGGGTAAGTCCTTAATGAGATGACCCAATTAGTCTTCTCTAATTTGATCCATAAAGTCAATAACCACCAGCTTGATTCGTTGACCGGGAGCAAGCCCACCCTCAATTTCGAGGTCGATTTCACCAACTAATTCACCGTTCTCATCTTCTACTTGATAGAAAACTCGATAGTCCCCATCACCATGGCCAGTATGTGAAACAACTGACTTTCCATCACCAAGCACGCCATAATTATTCGCAAACGTAGTTGCGCAAGCACCAGAATAGGAGTAATGGCCAACGTCATTAATTTCGAAATCTTCGCTAAAGCTGCTGTCCCATTCACCTAGATGCAGCGGATCACCCACCATAATTTACCCTGAACTTACAAATACAGCTAAATCATCTGGATTAACCAAATCATCAACCTCAATTTGATCTGACAGGTCCTCGGTGAGGGCAATCAGCATTAGGCTAATGCGGTTTTCATCATCGACCAAAACATAAACTGTTCTAGGTGCAGTTGCAGCAAACACTGACGCTTCAAAACCAATATTGCCATAACCGTAATCACCCACCATGTTGATAAAGCCCTGATACGAGAATGAGTATTGCTCATCTTCATTAGCGGCAGTCCAGGCTTCATTATTCTCTTTTTCATTTGCAGTATAGGCAACAAGTTCAACTGGGTCTCCAACGAATTGAAATCAAGGTAAGTTTGTCATAGATTTTCGTTACCGTCTGGCGTCCGACTTTAGGCATTGAAGAAAGTGTTAAGTCCAGTTTGCAAGAATGAGCGGGTAAGCCTTCAAGAAAAAAACTTTTGATTCATTTGAAAAATGAGTCGTTGACTCATTCTACACTTGCAGAATTCGCCCACCTTGGTAACCCGCGGTGGGTTTTTCATATACTCGCTGTAATTTTCAATAAGATTCGATCTAGTTTGTATAGGAACTAAATCGAACTTTGCAAAATTTGCAACAGCTCGACTACCTGCTATATCTAAAGCAATAATAGGAACCCCATAGTGAGCTGCTTCTGCAAGCGACCAGGATGCAGAATCTCGCAAAGATGGAAAAACTACTCCTTTTGATCCCAACATCAATTCAATACACTGCGCCTGTGTAACTTGACCCAAGAAAATAACTCTTTCGGCTACATCAAGTGACACAGCCAATTTTTCTAAGTGTTTTTGATTAACTCCACTTCCTGCAATAATCAGTAGAGAATTGTCTCTGAGCCTTGCCAAAGATTTGATTGCAAGCCCCCAGTTCTTGAGTGGTATTAAACGACCTGCGGCAAAATAATAATTACTAGAACTATCACGCCAACTTTTTCCCGAGGTAAGGCATGGCAGTGAAACATTTGATGAAATCGGAAACTCACTTTTTGAAAAACTAAAGAATTTCTGGACCGCTTCATTTAAACAAAGTATGAGAATATTTGAGCGCTTCTTTACTAGGAATCTATTTAGAAATCTAAAAGGATATGTGATTATACCTCGAAATACTTCAGAGAGTGATCCGACAAAACCCAAACAACTAAGAAGTCGTAACGGGATCTTTTGGGTTCCGCCGATCGGCCCCCACAGCATTGGAATCTCTTTTTTAAATAAGGGTGCACAGAAGTTCCAGTCGCCTGCGAAAGTAGCATAATGAATTAGCTTGAAATCACCTAGATGCATGATGGAATTCCATTCCCGCAAAATACAAAAATTCCAAAATATACTTCTCAGTTGTAAAGAGAATGGGAAAACTTTAAGTACTTTTTCAATCAAATTAAAATTCTTCAGTTGGATAAACTCCCACTGCCCTGGATACTTTTTTAAATCCTTTAAGATTGACGCCTCTGAACTAGAACTACAAATTATGTAGGCTTTTTTTCCCATATCTAAATGAGTTCTTAATAGCGCCCAACCGGCTCCCGATTCACTGCCATTTCTCGAATCAATAACAAAAGCAAGATACAAAATTTCTTCTCTCATTAAATTCACGGGTAGATTATTGGCAAATTTGCTTACATCCTCATTGCCTTTTCTACAGAAATCATCTATAAATTCCGTGTTATTCACTTTCAGGCTCTCACTAAACTTTTTGATTTCGAGGTATACGGGCATTGCAAATATAAAAACTTTTTATCAATTTTGACTGATAAATTTAAACTCACTTGAGCCTCCGGACAAACTCTCGTAGAATCAAACCAATCGAAGGAAAGAGATATTTCCATAAGAAATAGAGGTTACCAAGTAAGTATCTTCGCCATAGACGCGTCGGTTCTTGGAGGAGTCTGTACGCCCACTCCAGTCCAATCTTACGCATCCAAAAAGGTGCTTGACTTTTGGAATTGGACAAGAAGTCAAATGCTGCACCAACACCAATGAAATTGGAGCTGATTTGTTGCGCGAGTAACGAAACTGCAAAATCCTGCTTTGGAGTGCCGAGGCCAACCCAAACAATATCTGCACAAGATTCTTTTATATCTATAATCCAGTTTTTATAATCTGTATCAATATTAACAAATATTGGAGGAGCGTACATTCCTACCACATTTAGATTTGGCAATAATTCGTTCAGATTCTTAGACAAGGATACAAGATTTTCCTCTGTGCTACCAAGGAAGTAGTGACGCAGTCTTGGGTCTCCATCACTTAAAGTTTTCAACATAAAATCATAACCCCGAACATGAAGATTTTCTTTTGAAAGAAATCTTAATACCAGCGAAATTGGGGTTCCATCACTAATCAATTCTTCTCTACGTAAGATGTTGGCAAGCTTTGAATCTTTACTAGCGCAAACAATTGTGTAAACATTCGTGAAATGAAAAGCCCCCGTGCCAACAACTTTATCGGGAGCAAATTTTAAGAGTAGATCGGTCACATTTACACTTAGGAACGGATACCCACACCACTCAATTTTTCTGGGCAAGTTACTAATTTTTGAGCTCCAAATCGTTTCCTCACTATCGCTGAAGGCTCGAGTAGAGTTTATCCCATTTTAGACTTACCGATTCCTTTGAAAATTCATTCTTCCATAAATTCTGCCCAAATGTGGCATGCTGATTAAATGGTAGATCCATAGCTAATTCTACTTTGTGCGCAATATCCGCTGAATCTAGACCGACGCAAAATCCATTTACTCCTGTGCGTAAAAAGGACATAGCATTTCCATTCTTAGTGGTTACCACTGCTTGCCCTCTAGAGAGAGCCTCTGCAAAAGTACGTCCAAAAGGCTCATCCCAACCATTTAAAATTAATGCGACCTTGCATCTTTGAGAAATGCTGTCAAAGTCAAAGCCAAATTTCTGGCCGAAGTATGAGACGTTCGAAATCTTCTCAGCTCGAGATGCCACAATTTCACTAAGTGAACCACTTCCGAGAATGTTTAGCACAGGAAGGTTAGGATATCTTTCCCAGGTATCAAGGGCAATCAACACCCCTTTCTCTTCTTCTAGCCGACCAGCAAATAAAACTTCGGAAGCATTTTTGGTAATCTGATTCTGAGATGGGACAGAATTGGAGATAATAGTTATCTTGTTATCATCAACTCCTGAATCAAGAAGGTAGTTTTTCACTATTGTCGAAATTGCTATATATACAACAGAAGCCTCGGTTTCGAATTGATTCATCTTATGTCTGAAGTTATTGACAAATGCGGACTTCAAGATTGAGTTGTCGTAGCAACCTTTAATTACTCCAGGTAGTCCCATCTCAAGGGTACACTTATGGCACGATTGACCGAATCTAAAGTGATTTCCTTTCAAACATGATTTGCGAAAATTATGTATTACTCTTACGATTGGTTTTTCAGATTCTTTCAAGATCGATAAATTACTAAAAGTTAGAATTGGAAAACTATTATGAATCTGTATAACATCATTATCCATTGTCCATTTACGGAAAAGCTCTTTTTGTATTTTTGGAGTTGAGAGGATACTTAGCGATTGCGATGCGGACTTTCGGCGACTACTTATAAAATCATCAGAACTTAGACTTCTATAGTTAACTTCATGTCCAAGCCCCTTCGTAATCTCTATGATCTGTTTTACCGTTAGATTTTCACCGGACGGTATCGTCGATCGATACTCGCTATGTATTACTCCTATTTTCAATCCCATTCATGAACTTTAGCATTCTAAGGTCCATAATATAATACTAAAATGAAAAGGTACTCCGTTTAATCATGAAGTTATAAAGTTTGACCTGCGTTCGTAATTCCAAGCAAAGAAAGCATTCAGCATTACGGTGATAAATATGCCAACACTCGTGCTAAGAAAGAAACCATAAATAGTTTGAGACAGGTTAAGCCCAAACAAGAGAGCAACATAAGTAAAGGATCCCAACAAGCCTGCAATAAGTATTTCCTTACCTAAAGTGTGTGTTCGTAAGTAGGCAGAAATAGGCATAGAGCAAACCATTAGAACCGTTCCAACCAAGCCAATTGATAAACTTTTAATATCGAAACTAAACAAATTACTCTCAAATAAACGAGAAGAAATCAAGAAGCAACCTAAAATATATATCGGAACTGCCAGAATTTGACTTAGGAAAAGATTCTTGGATAGTTGAAGTAAGGTTTCAAACTTGTTCCTATTTTCTTCGCTATTCTTATTTGCATAAATTGCAACTAGAAGAATGACGCTCAAACCCTGATAAGGGGAAATAAAATTTTGTATTATTTTTAGGGTTTTTAATTGTTCTACTCCTAATGAATTAACTAATACTATTAAAGCCGTCATCGATATTGCAGAGCCTGTAATGTATTGAGTGCGAAGGAAATTGAGATATGTTTTAGCAGAATTTACCTGATAATTATTGCTACAGTTTTTTTCTAATATCACTAAAGCGTTTCGAATCAATGGGATCAATCCAATTATTGGACTGAATAAGAGTTGCAACATAAAAATTTTCTCTAAGCTATCGCGGAAAAATACTACTCCTAAAAAAGAAATAACCAGTGTTGTAAAAAGCGACAATCCATCAACTTGATTCACAAGTCTTGGCTTTGCAGTCAGAAACAAATATCGATATCGATCCTGTATCAATGAAATCAAATATCCGCAAGTCATTCCGAAATCAAAAAACGACATTCTGAAATTGAATACTATTCCTATGACCAGTGGAACGACTAAATAGCTTAATGGGAGAAATCGACAAGCTATCCAATAACCAAAAAAATCTTCATTTTTGCGAAGTAAATGGTTTTCTAGATAAATATTTCTTTGATAGGACTGGATCATGAAAAATGCAGTGGTGTATACCATCCACTTTTTGAAAGCTGTCGAATCTAAAAAAAATGGCCCACAGAAAGACACATACAGAGTTGAAATTGAGCACATAGTCTGACTTAACGAAGCCCTCAAGTTAAAATTAGAATATGATATTGAATTAATGATTTTAATTAAGGAACTTCTCACTTACTTCCTCTAAACTATCGATGCATCATTCACTCACCCGGTCTATCTTGACTATACAATACTATGGTCCGTAGTTCAATAGTCTAGGTTATTCCCGCTAAATGCTACGATATTGAGAATTCAGGGCGTCTTGGATTGCTAAAGCATTTTAGTGAATAGGGTTTTCATGGGAAGCATCAACAATTTTTCCACATATATCATTGAGTCTCCTAAAAAGAGGGTGAGTATCGCTGGGAATCAGTTGCGTAACTTTGGCTTTGCATATACGTCAGTCCCTGCAACATTTTACGAGGGTTTCCCTGAAACGTTTGAACCTAATTCTTCTTGGGTCAAGCTCCGGCGCCATCTTACTATTCCTGAAGTTGGCTGCGCCGAAAGTCACATGATTTGTTATAGGAAGTTCTTAGAATGTGATTCACAACTGGCGTTGATATTTGAAGATGATGCTTTCATTTCTAACAAAGATTTGTTTTTAACTTACTTATCGAAATTGGACTACTTTGATTCGGATACAAATTTTTGTGTAAGTTTTTTCACAAAGTTTGCCACTGTAAAGACGAGTGACATTCAGCCTGAATTTTATTATTCAGTTGTAGATGTCCCCTCTTCAACTGTTTGCTATGTAATTTCTAGAGGATCTGCGAAAAGCTTATTACAAGCTAACGAAAAACACACATATAATGCTGATTGGCCGAAAAACACTGGTATCAAATTCTACCTAACCAAGCGTCTTACAATAGAGACCGGACATGTCGAGTCCTTTATGCTTAAGAATAGAGGCACTGTAAATATCTCCACGGTGGAAAGAATTCTTATCATGTTATCTGTTTTTCTAGGGATTCACTTCTTCCGTTACAACAAATTTTTCAAGAATTTTACCGAATATTTCAATTTAATGATTTCCCCCACTCTTCGCAGGACAAGTTACCGCCTATTCAGCCGAAAATTGCCTGAACTTGGGAGTGGCGTACGGATTCCATTTTGGCACTAAAGCCAAAATAAAAGAGATGCATCACATTCCTCTAATTAGAATTGCTTTAGCGGAATTATGATCAGGCAACCGCACTAGTAACGGTTCACTGTACATTTTTTGCCATGCTGACATGTCCATATTCCCAACATAAAATGCAAAATAATCCAAATTTTGAAATCGGCTGGCGTCTATAAAGCTATTTTCGTTTAATCGGGTTTCTTTGCCTAAACATCCCCAATATAAAGGCACTGCATTTGCCGCATAGGCATCAAATATTTTCTCGGTAACATACCCCGGGAAGTAGTCATTCTCAAATGCTAAAATAAATCGGTATCTCGAGCCAATAGAAATTTTGTCCTTTGCAAAATTTCCAAAACTTCTCCCGTAGATATCCACTTCACCGTACTTGCGAAGAGCTTGTATTGCTCGAAGTCGATGTGGATCGGGATTATTAATGAACGCACAAACAAATCTCCTGGGTTCATCACTAAAATCTCTTTCTTCCAAGAATTTATGAACAGGATATTCGCGTCCAAGACTAGGTGAAATATAAGTCGTCATCTTATTTCGAAAGTAAAGTTGCCACAGTGGTAGGTAAGCATTTACGCCACCGTAATCGTCTTGATCAAAGGACAGAAAGCCATCAAAATTAGAATCTAAAGGAGGTCTTATGTTCTCACCCGTATACCAAACTCTTCGCATGACATTCTGATTCAAAACTAAGTACTGAGAAGTCCGATAAAAATCTTTGTCATGCAAGAAAGCCTGATGCTGATCCCTCTTCAATGCCAGAATTTTCTTTAGGAAATATCTCACTTTAGAGCTAAATACACTTGAAATCTCCAAATCATATTGTTTGCGTTTACCAATAGGCTCTAGGCTTACATGGCCATAACTCTCACTGAGGATTTCAACAAATAAGTTGTCCGCTTTGTCAAACCCATTCCAGAAATTAGAAAAACTGACTCGAACCATGCGCATATCATACTGGTCAATCCAATAATGAAGAGAGGTCTCACTGACTTTTACAGCCATTTACTTTGGATAGTCTTCTCCTGAAGATTAAGGGTAAGATTCCATCATGGCTAGCGAAGCGAGAAAAATCAAGGAGTATAGGCATTTGATTTTGAAAAATAGTGACAATCTCGGTTCAAAAAAGGCAACGATGGAGCTCTTGTTTCTCTTTTTTATTATTTTTTCTCCCTACTTAGAATTACTTTTTTGGACTCAAGAAAGTTTTATACATTTTCTTATTTCGACTATGATATTCCTTTATCTAATTATAAAAAGCTTTCCGATAAAAACAGAAATCACCATTCAAATATTTTTCCCAGTCGCTTTTGGTTCATTTTTCCTGATTCTCGCGACAATTAACCTACTCAATGGTCAACCTGTCCATCGAACAACCTGGTCAATCGGACTGATTGCAGCTTTTTTCCTTTCTTCATTGAGAAATATTCAACTAGGTGATAACTTTTTTTGGTCATACCTTAAGAATCTCAAATTAGCTTTAAAAATCACACTCGTTCTCCATGTTTTGATATTTATATTATCAAGAGAAACTTTCTCAAAGTTAATTGCACTTGAAGTGAATCCAATACCTATTTTTGCCCTTTCCGTTGCGTTAGCTTTCTTGACTCGAGATCGTCTGTTAGCTTTTTTAGCCATATTAGCCGTGATGTCGAATTTCACCTTTAATCCCCAATACTCACACATATTTATTTTAGTGGCCCCTCTAATTTTATTCTTATTTGTTCAACTAAATCTGCGAATAAGTTTCTCTATAGTTTGTGCTGCTGTTTTGAGTTTCTTTTTTGCCAACACATCACTTTTTGAATTTTTGCTTTTGAGGGTGGCTAGTTCATTAAGTGTCGACAATGTTGTTATTCGTCAGAATATGTTATCAAGAGCCCAAGAAGTCATTTCTCAGAATCCTGTTGTGGGTGGCCATTTATCTGAACCCCTAAACCTCACTCTGACGCGCGGTAGTTATACAAGCATCCTTCCGTTCCACAGTGATGTTCTGACTTTTTTAGTCGCTGGTGGAGGAATAGGGCTCTTTCTATTCCTAGTAAATTGCCTAATAACCTTTTATCGAGTTCCCGTGTCTCTTCCTCAAAAAATATTGATAAAGTCGTCGAATATAGCATTGGTTTGCTATTTGATGCTAAGTCTTTTTAATCCAGTTTTTCCAGGCTACGCACTATTGCTCTGTTTAACTTTGAGCTTTCAATGCAGTGCACTCCTATCTTTCTCTCAGAAGAAATCATCCGAGTTTAACCAGGCTCATTCGAATAGAAGGGGATCATGACAGGGAATTGCAAATAATTTTTCCTGGTGAATTTTTTATTTTAAGTTATATGCCCTGAGCCGAAAGCTTTACTTTATTATTGTCTCTTGATTTTGCGACTACAAAGTTGTTAAACGCTTTCACGGCATCTCTATTCGTTAAACTAAAATTTTTAGAAGGCTAGATGACGCCGCATTTGACTTAGATCAATAAGTGCTGGTCTATATGGCAATTTTATTAAGTTTTACTCAATAGTAAATACTCTCATCCTAAGAAACTCGGTATATCATTCCCTCAAAATAAATAAGTTTGATAGACAGATCACAGCCCAATATATCCATTAATATGCTCAGGATTTATGAAACTAGATCTGTTTTAGCGATGACTCAAATGGAGTAGATCCAACTAAAGAATCACATTTTAGATTTAATGACTAGCTTTAAACGCATAATTAAACGTTTAAAGAAATAATTTGGTGAATGGATCAAACTCAAAGAGAACGCACTGATTCCAGTCAATATTTCACTGTTTAACAGATTTACTCCTCCTTTTCTAAAGTACATCGCACTTCTTTTATTTTGCACTTCCCTTATCCTCTGAATGGATGAAATCCAATTTATATTTTGAAATGAAACATTCTTTGAATGGGAAAGGTGTAATTTTTTTTGTATCTCCTTTTGTTCTAAGAATTTTGTAGCGGTCATTGATTTCGAATGTAACCGATAGCAGCCCAATACAAGCATTAAGGTGCGTATCTCTCCAAAATTCGCTACTCTGGAGAGGAACTCTAAGTCTTCTACTTGTTTGAGATTGGTGCTAAATCCACCACATTTTTTCGCTACGAGAGTCAAAAACATCGCAGAAGATATAGGAAATGGCATATAACTACAGTTTGCAATATCTGAATTCTTCCCTTGGGCTTGAGTACCTGTCACACCAAACTTTTTTCCGGATTCGCCAATATAATTCATCTGTGTCCCCGAGGCAACTAAGTTGAATTTTTCCATGAATGAAGTTTGCTCAAGCAATTTTCTCGCATGTAATGTGTCGTCAGAGTCTAGGAAACAAACATACTTGTATTTCGCAAGTGCTAATCCTCTATTTCTTGCAGCAGAAAGCCCTAGATTTGCCTGATTGATAATTGTGATCCTAGGGTCTAAAAAGCTTTCAAGAATAAATTCCGTTCTATCGGTCGATCCATCATTCACTATTATGATTTCGAAGTTCTCATATTTTTGATCTAATACACTATTCACACACTCTTGAATAAACTTTTCAGAGTTATAAGTTGGAATGACAACTGAAACCCAAGGATTGTTCATCTTTATACTTCTAAAATCACGAGTTGACAACTCTTTTCATCTGGGAGTTTCTTTCCTGAGATTAGTCTGAAAACTAATCTTAAAAGTTCTTTCGGTGATAGGAAATTGTATCCTCTCGGTAAAAACTTTAGTTGATTTATAACTGTAAATCCTAGATTTGAAAGATAATCCAGCAATTCTGTGGATGTCCATTCCCTAACGTGAAGCGGATTTCGAGGTGGACCATCTATTGACTGATCCTCCACAGATTCTCGAGCTGGTGTTGAAATATTGATTTTCGTGCCTTTTTTAACACTTAATAGAACTTTCAGGAAGGATTCGGGATCAGCTAAGTGCTCAATCACGTCGACACAGAGAATATTGTTTGGTTTTTCAAACTTTATTACCTCCAAGAGATTTTCGGTGTTTTCAAGATCACTTATCACCCAATTAATTTTTGGAAAATTAGTACTTGCAATCAAGATTCCACTGGGTTGATCTACGCCGATATAGTTGTTCAAATATTTTTCAAAATGTTTAACTCCCTTTTGTCCAGTTCCGCAACCTATTTCCATTATCACCTTGGGGCTAGAATCCTTATCCATCTCAACCGAAATGTATTTATATACGGGAATCTGCCACAAGTCTCTCTTTGTTAATTTTTGCCAATAATTTCGCTGGCCAGTATCCTTGGAGATAACTTCATTCACTTTGTAATTGTTGGACATACCATACATAGTTTTATCTCCGCTTTCTAAACCTTACCATACTTTACCGGGGCTTATGACGAAGTTATGTAATTTTGGTTAAATATTGCGTCAATTTTGGACCTAGACTGTGTTGTTAAAGTCTTTGGCTCAAATCTAGTTTATGAATCCTTTACATCTGTTCCCGTTAATTGCCAATGACCACCGTAAGAAACCCTCTCATTAATCTAGATGACCCAAGAATTCGACTATGATTTACTAAGGGTTATAAGTTGCACGCCTACCACCTAGAGTAGGGATAATATTTACCCAACCAGGGAGTATATGCAAAAATTAAAAGCTGATTTTACTAAGTATCTAAAAGAAGACAATAAATTTTTAATTGTCGCTGTGCTGGTTTTTTCAGATTTACTTGCTACCTGCCTCTCAGCAATTACCGCGTTCCAATTTAGATTTCCTCAAAATAGCCTGGATACAGATTCCAAGCCCGCAATAGCACAATTTGATTACAGAGGTATTTTACTCCTTATTATTTTTAGCTGGTCATTCTTGTTTTTACTTGCAGGAATATACAGATTTGAGCATGCTAATTTATTTGTACTAAATCTTCAGTTAATTATTAAAAAATCTGTGTACTTTTTTTTCTTCTTAGGTTTTATCTCATTTATTCTTAAGGCATCTTTTTCACGTATTGTCTTTGGCGTTATGTTGGTCTCTGGGTTGGTCTACTTAATTTTAGGACGTCTGATAACTTACTTTTTAATTCTTAAACCCTTGATATTAAAAAAGAAAGTAACTTCAAAAATGATGATTGTTGGTCAAACAATGCGCGAATCCCAACAATATAGTGATTGGATCATAAAGAATCGATTGTTAGGTTATTCGGTTGTTTCGAGAATGGAATGCACGGCGATAAGTAGTACCTGGCTAGATGAGTTCGAAAGAATTCTCAAGTTCACTCCCATTGATGAGATCTTGCTATTACCTGGAATGGAAAGTGATAAAAACTTTTCCAGATTTATTCATTACTGTGAGGACCTGGGAATTAAGACTAATTGGATTCCCTTGGACTCTGGAAATCTTGGGTATTGGTTGATCCCAAAGCCGCAAGTAGGAATTCCATTCCTTGCATTCTCTCAGTCGAAGATTTCAGTTGCGGAAAGAATTCTAAAGAGATCATTTGATTTGGTGTTTGCTGTTTCAGCTCTCGTACTTCTTAGTCCAGTGTACTTCGTGATTTCAGTACTCATTCTCATCACGAGTGGAGGGCCAGTTTTTTACTCTCAGAAGAGAGTTGGGCTTAATGGCAAAGTTTTTAATTTCTATAAGTTTCGCTCAATGGTCAAGAGTGCTGACCAATTAATTTCATCAGCGGCCAATTTTCATGCGAAAGATCATGTGATTTTCAAAGATAAGAAGGATCCTCGGGTAACCCCCGTTGGACGCATATTGCGAAAATACTCTCTTGATGAGCTCCCTCAATTCTTTAATGTGTTGATAAATGACATGTCAGTGGTTGGACCGAGACCTGCGCTTGTGCTTGAAGTGAAGAAGTACGACTCTATGTATGAGCGTCGTCTCAATGCCAAACCGGGAGTAACTGGTCCGTGGCAGATTAGTGGACGTTCAGATCTTGATCTGCAGACGAGCGTGGCCCTCGATTTGAACTACATGGTTAATTGGAGTTTTACTCGAGACTTGTGGATCATCTTCGCAACTATCGGGGCAGTATTTAAAGGACGCGGTGCTTACTAATTAAGACTTTTGGAAAGAGAGCCTTTGCACTTGGTCTTGTAGTTTATTTACTAACTTTACTTTTGTTTACTCTATTTCCTCGTCCGTTGTTGGAATCGGCAAGTCCAAGTGAGATTGAAGAGTTTCTACGAACTCATGCCAACCTTTTCTACAAGATTCTCTATGCAGATACTTCATTGGTTTACATCGGGAATTATTTACTCTTGCTCCCTTTTGCTTTGCTCGTTTCGTAGGCGTTTCCTTGGTGGTCTGTTGTCACGCGACTTCTAAGCGCAGTATTGGTTTCTGGATTTATAGAGATTTCTCAGATTTGGATTCCTGGAAGAGTTTCCAATGTAGTGGACTTCATTTCAAATGTATTTGGAGCTGCTGTTGGAATTCTTATTTACGAAAAGTGGTTGCGGCAAAAGACTTAACAGTTATCCTTTATTTTGATTATTTCTGGGCGCACTAGAGGTTGGAAAACTGAAGTTAAACTACCTGTACCGCCTCTGAATTGCGCAACGATTACTTCGCTCGCATCGGGAGCTAAATCTATGTCTTCGATAAAAATAGGTCGCCCTCGTTCAGAACCTATGCGGGCATTACCATCTGCGCCCGATCCAAGGGATCCTCCGATAAGCGTGGACTGATAAGGCCCATAAATGAAGACTTTGAATCGATGTTGTCCCATGACTAGCTCTTTTGGCTTTCCTTTATCTGCTCTAGTGAGTACATACGGAGGTAAATCTTGGGCATTCACAACTCGATTTTTGAGATACACGGTTACTTGGGTGGTTGGGCTTGGAGAGCAGGTTAAAGTCTCGATATCAACTTCTCGGTCTAGGTAGTAATCAAGTTTGCTGGCATCGGTATTTTGAATAATGACACGATATTGATTGTCTAAAGTCTTGTTGATAGACCCTGCAAGTCGTGTTTCTTCATTCTCTGCTTGGGTCTCTTTTGAAGTGGTGTAAAGCAGGAGGCGATTTTCCAGGATAGATTGAGATAGCGCTTTTGGCATCTTACGTACGCTGAATTCCTTTGCTAGAAGTTGACTAAAAGTGGATTTCATAATTGTTACTAAGATCTCTTTACGCGCCATATTGTCTTCTTCATACCGCTTGTAGGCCGTTTTGAGAGTCTCTTCGACTATGTTCTCCGAATCTATTTGGAACCCGTCGGGTAAGGTCACAGTTCCAATTGCCTTCAGAAAGTAACTCAGCGCGATGGGATCGGTTGCTATGAAGCCATCAAGAATTTCTCCAGTTTGGAGGCGCCATAGTTCTAGGTAATTCATGGCTCCATATGGAAAATGGGGCGAGAGATTTGCGTTTTGCCAAATACCAGGATTATTTCCGTAGAGTTCAAAGTATTCATCGGAATGCTTGATAGGCAGAGTGGTGAGGTGCTGTAGTCCCAAATTTGATGAAGCTTTGATTACCTCAAGCTTTCCACGATTGATTTCGACAATTGCATACGCACCGAGAATTCCTCCTGTGCCCCTAGCTTCAGCGGAATTTTGGAAGGAGATCATGTATCTCTTGGGTCGATCAAAACCTGCGAGCTCAGGAAAGTGTTTGGCTGCAAAGAGAACTTCGGGTTTGATCTTGAAAATATCTATTCCAGCTAGTTGTGATGCTTGTTTGATACCAGGTAATGAAAGGTACCGCAGCAAGTCATTGGTATCCCGGAAGAGATTCTCGCCTACATCGATAACTTGATTTGGCTTCAAAGGGGTATCAGGAATTTTGCGATAGGTATTTAGTAGTTGAAATGAGTTCCACACTATTGCGAGAACTGGTACGGCAACAATCAGAGAAATGGAAAGTGCAAAGGTCTTAATTCTCATAGTCAGCTTGAGATAACGCTAATGGAGTCGGCGAAGTACGAGGATAAGAATGAATCTGGGAGGGTGCGAGATTTACTTCGACGTGGAGAAGTGATGATGACTACTGAGCGAGACTTGGCATAGAAATCTACCAGTCGTTTCCAGCTCTGACTTAAGAAATATTTCTCTGGTTTGTCTAGTTCCCGACAGTGTCGTAAAACCTGATTCTCTTTCAGTTTAGGCAGAGTGCCCTGCATTGAGAGCGTGTAATCAAAATCTACGGGCATTAAGTTTTGTTCTTGGAGATCAATGTCATGTGGGGCCCTGCAATCACCATCAATAATGGTCGCTCCGATTGCATTTGCCTCAAAAACGGCATGCGCGATTGTTTGAGAGATATCAGTCGTGCCTCGTGGGATGAATGCAAGGATTTGGTTCTTGTTCTTTACACCTTTCCACTCGTAGATGGTCCTCATAAGCGTATTGGAAACTTTCGCAAGTTCGCGCTCAAAGTGAGACTCCTCCATGCCGTCTGGATCACTTGGACGAAGTTCAGGATGAATTAATTCATCAGTGAGTGATCGTCGCTCGCAAGGAATAGGAGCATCGTTAAGAGCATCGAGAACTAATTGATCTGCAGCGATCAAGAGCTCGGGTGAAAAGCGTCCGTGAATAAATTTCTCTATTGAAGTCGTTCGCTCTTTCATAGGTGAAAGTCCCCACCTTTGGGCGGTGAGTGCGGCAAAATCCGAGGTCTCTTCTCCGTCTGTTACCTCGGTTCCAAATGAGGTCACCAGAGACTCGGGAAAGTGGTGGCGAATGACGAGTTCTGCGAAAGGTGAGCGAGCCTTATTTTGGCGACACGCGACAGCAATTCTCACGCCGCACACTGTAGCGGCGACTTTTGGGGTTTATGGCATCGCTTTAAACGGACTTGGCGTGTGCAGTGAGCCTGATTGAGGGATCGCCGCTTGGCCACAAGAATTCTGGACGGTATCTTAAGGCATCCCACCAGCAAGGTAGGTCCAATGGAACTGATCGCCTACTGGCGATTACTTGTGCAGTCGCGACATTTAATTTCTGTCACGACTCTTTGTGGCCTGCTTATTTCTCTCTTTGTAACAATGTCGATGACGCCTGTTTATAAGTCTTCGGCACAACTCTTTGTGTCTACACCAGCGTCCGCGGTCGATATCTCTGCGCTATTGACCGGTTCAAGTTTTTCTCAGCAGCGCGTGAAGTCATACGCCCAAATTATTAATAGCCCTGTAAATCTTGAACCTGTGGTCA
>Ga0194123_10004275_pt1 | contig 16281 bp, 17 predicted proteins | sample TA2MahsurfametaG_5_FD_155479 | JGI IMG/M metagenome (GOLD analysis project Ga0194123, IMG submission 155479) | Freshwater microbial communities from Lake Tanganyika, Tanzania - TA2015023 Mahale A surface | ecosystem: Environmental > Aquatic > Freshwater > Lake | place: Tanzania: Lake Tanganyika... | reverse complement strand
TATTGACCCTTGAGGGCCTCCGCCTCATACAAGGTGGCGTGAACACTCTAAACCCCCATCCAGACCTTGCCGAAGGCCGCCGCGTGCTGGCGCTGGAAGCGGATGCGCTGCGTGCGCTTTCCGATAGCTTGGATGATGGCTTTGTGCGCGCCGTTGGCTGGCTGGCAGGTGTTACGGGGCGGGTTGTCGTCTCCGGCATGGGGAAGTCGGGCCATGTGGCGCGCAAGATTGCGGCGACCATGGCTTCTACCGGCACGCCCGCGCTTTTTGTGCATCCCGCCGAAGCATCCCATGGCGATTTGGGGATGATCCTGGCTGGGGATGCGGTGCTGGCGCTTTCCAATTCCGGGGAAACGCCGGAATTGGCGGATTTGATCGCGCATTCCCGCCGTTTCAGCCTGCCGCTGATTGGCATTATCGGCCGCGCGGAAAGTACACTCGCACGCGCTGCGGATGTCGCACTGGTTTTGCCCGCAGCGCCTGAGGCCTGCCCGATGGGGCTCGCCCCCACAACCTCCACCACCATGCAAATGGCGCTGGGCGATGCCTTGGCGGTGGCCTTGCTGACGCGGCGGGGTTTTACCGCATCCGATTTTCGCGTGTTCCATCCGGGTGGGAAGCTCGGCGCGCGGCTGTCGCGCGTGCGGGATTTGATGCATGGCGCGGCGGAATTGCCCTTGGCGCCGCCCGATATGCCGATGGAAGCCGCAATTTTGGCGATGACCGCGCGGCGCTTTGGCTGCCTTGGCGTGGTGGGCGAAGATGGCGCACTGGCCGGCGTGATTACGGATGGCGATTTGCGCCGCGCGCTGGAAGCCTCCGGCGGGGCGGCGCTGCTCGCGCGCCCGGCAGGTGAGGTGATGACGCGCAATCCAAGGGCCATCACCGGCGATGCGCTGGCGGCGGAAGCGCTTGGGCTGATGAACAAGCACGGCATCACTGCGCTTTTCGTGGTGGATGAAGCGCGCCGGCCGATTGGCATTCTGCATATCCATGATTTGCTGCGCGCAGGTGTGGCGTGAAGAACCGGGCGCCTGATGCGCTGGTGATGGCGGCGCCGCGCGCGCCACGGCGCATCACACCGCCTTCGCGCGAACGCTGGTCCCCTTCCGCAGGGCAAATGGAGCGGCGGCGGCTGGTGGTCAGCGCGCTGAAGTGGCTGGTGCCAGGGGCGGGCCTGGCGCTGCTGCTGATCATTGCGATCTGGCCGGAATTGGAAGGCGCGGAAGAACGCGCGCGTGTTTCCTTCCGCCGTGTCGCGCAAACCGCGCCTGATGCGGTGCGGATCGTCGCACCCCGCTATCAAGGCGTGGATGAACAGAACCGGCCGTATACCGTCACGGCATCGGTTGCGGTTCAGGGGCACGACCAGGACATTGTTGATCTTGAAACGCCGCGCGCAGATTTGATGATGACCGATGGTTGGGTGCTGTTGGAATCGCGCGAAGGGCGCTTGAACAAGGCGCGCAATCATCTCGATCTGCGCGGCGAAGTCACGCTTTGGCATGATGGCGGCAATCTGCTGGTGACCGAAGAAGCCGCGATTGAATTGAAGGAAGGTGCTGCTTCCGGCGACAAGCCCGTTGCCGCACAAGGCCCTTTCGGCACGTTGATCAGCGAAGGCTTCCGCCTTTATGACAAGGGCGCGGTGGTGGTCTTCACCGGCCAATCCCGCGCTTTGCTGGAAGGCACGCAATGATCCGCCGCCTTGCCCTTGCCTGTGCATTGCTGGCAGGTGCCGCCTTCGCGCAGGGCGTGGACCTCAATCAGGGTGGGCCGATTGAGGTCACGGCGCGTGATGGCATTGAATGGCGCCAGAATGACCAATTGGTGATCGCGCGCGGTGCCGCACGGGCGGTGCGCGGCGGTGTCACGATTGATTCTGATGTGCTGCTGGCACGCTATCGCCCACGCGGCGGCGCGCCGGTGGAAACGCGCCCCGCCAGTGAAGGCCCCAGCGGCGCGAGTGAGATTTGGCGCCTGGAAGCCGAAGGCAGCGTGGTGATTACCACCGCGACAGATCGTGCCGAAGGTGATCGCGCGATTTACGATATGGATCAGGCGGTGATGGTGCTGACCGGGCGCAATCTGCGCCTGACCTCGCCCGATAATGTGCTGACCGCGCGCGATAGCGTGGAATATTGGCCGCAGCGCCGCATGGCGGTGGCGCGTGGCGATGCCGTTGTGGTGACAAAGGATGATAAGCGCGTGCGCGCTGATGTGCTTGTTGCCTATTTCCGCGAAGCACCAACGGAAGCAAGCGCCACCACGCGCCCGGCCGCCGCAGCGGCGCCTGCTTCGGGCAGCAATCTGGACAAGGTGGAAGCCTATGGCCGGGTGGAAATCCGCACCCCAACCGAAGTCGTGCGCGGGGATAGTGGCGTCTATACGCCGCCCAATGGGCTGGCGCGGCTACTGGGCAATGTCTCCATTGTGCGCGGCGACAATACGCTGACAGGCTGTGAGGCGATTGTGAATATGGACACGGGCGTTTCCCGCCTTGTTGCGTGCCCGAATGAAAGGGTGCGCGGCATCATCGTGCCGGGCGAGGGCCAGGGTCTTCCCGCACCAGGGGCGCCGGCACGATGAACGACAGGCCGCCCATCAAGCTGGTGCCCGGCAGTGGCGGGCTTCACGCCACCGGGCTTGGCAAGCGCTACAAGAAGCGCCCTGTGGTGCGCAATGTTTCGCTTTCCCTGCAACGTGGCGAAGCGGTGGGGCTGCTCGGCCCGAATGGCGCCGGCAAGACCACCACGTTCTACATGATCACCGGCCTGGTGCAGCCCGATGAAGGGCGTGTGATGATGGATGGGCATGATGTCACCATGCTGCCCATGTATCGCCGCGCGCGGCTTGGGCTTGGCTATTTGCCGCAGGAAGCGAGCATCTTTCGCGGCTTGACGGTGGAACAGAATATCCGCGCTGCGCTTGAAGTGGTGGAACCGGAAGCTGATCGGCGCGCCGCTATGCTGGATGAATTACTGGCGGAATTTGGCATCGCGCATTTGCGCCGCGTCCCCGCGCTGGCGCTTTCCGGTGGGGAACGCCGGCGCTGCGAAATCGCGCGCGCCTTGGCGACCCACCCTTCCTATATCCTGTTGGATGAACCGCTGGCCGGTATTGACCCCATCGCGGTTGGCGAAATTCGCGATCTGGTCAAGCATTTGAAGGATCGCGGCATTGGCGTGCTGATCACCGACCACAATGTGCGCGAAACGCTGGAGATCATTGACCGCGCCTATATCCTGCATGATGGCAAGGTTTTGATGGAAGGCAGCCCGCAGGAAATTGTGGCGAATGAGGATGTACGCCGCGTCTATCTTGGCGAAAAATTCAGCCTGTAGTGCGAAACTGGCGCTGCATGTTCCCCGCCTTCCCCCGCGCCACAGAAATTGAGCAAGGCTGATGGCTCTCGGCCCGCGTCTTGATCTGAGGCAATCACAGCAGCTGGTGATGACACCGCAGCTGCGCCAGGCGATCAAGCTGCTGCAATCTTCCAATGTGGAAGTCTCGGCTTTTGTCGAGGAAGAGCTTGAACGCAACCCGCTTTTGGAACGTGATGAACGCCCCATCGCGGGCCCGGATGCCGGGCGCAGCACTGATCCCTTGCCGGCAGCAGCCGAACACGCAGATGCCGCCAGCGCTGCCGCTTCGGATGCGCTGCCTTCGGAAAATGCCGCGCCGCTCGATGCTGAATGGGACAATGTTTATGATAACGGCATGCCGCCCATTGGCCGCGGCGGGCGCAGCGATTTTGAAGATGATCTGTCCGGCGTTGAAGCCATGGAAGCGCCGGAACGTTCCCTGCGCGATCATTTGGCGGAACAGATCAGGCTGAACTTCACCTCTCCGCAGGAACGGTTGATCGCCGGTAATTTACTGGCTTTGGTGGACCCCGCCGGGCGGCTGCATGCGCGCGCACAAGTCATTGCCGATGCGCTGGGTTGTGAGGATGCGCTGGTGGAACGCGTGCGCCTTGCCATGGCGCGCTTCGATCCGGTTGGCATGTTTTGCCATGATTTGGCTGAATGTCTCGCAGTGCAGTTGCAGGATCGCAACCGTTACGATCCCGCTATGGCGGCGCTGCTCGCCAATCTGGAATTGCTCGCCAAGCGCGATTTGAGGAGCTTGCAGCAAATCTGCGGCGTGGATGCGGAAGACATGGCGGAAATGGTCGCGGAATTACGGCGGCTGGACCCTAAACCAGGCGCTTCCTTTGATGCGCCGCCGGCGCCCACACTTGTCCCTGATGTGCTGATGCGCCGCGGGCCTAATGATGATTGGATTGTGGAGCTCAATCTGGAAACCCTGCCGCGTGTGCTGGTCAATCGGGGCTTCTTCGCCTCAGCCAATGTCGGCGCGCGCGGCAAGGATGACAAGAATTGGATTGCCGAGCGTTTTCAGACCGCGTCATGGTTGGTGAAGTCGCTTGAACAGCGCGCCAATACCATTTTGAGAGTGGCCGCGGAGATTGTGCGCCGGCAGGATGGTTTTTTCCATCATGGCGTTGGGCATTTGCGCCCGCTGATCCTGCGCGATGTAGCGGATGAGGTTTCGCTGCATGAAAGCACCGTGTCGCGCGTGACATCGAACAAGGCTATCGCCACCCCGCGTGGGACATTTGAGCTTAAGTATTTCTTCACCACCGCCATTGCCGGGACACGCGGCGGGGAAGCACATAGCGCGGAAGCCGTGCGCTACCGCATCAAGGCCATGGTGGATGCCGAAAGCCCGGATGACATCCTGTCCGATGATACGATTGTGGTCCGGTTGCGTGAAGAAGGCGTGGACATTGCCCGGCGAACTGTGGCCAAATACAGGGACGCGCTGCGCATTCCATCATCCGTACAGCGCAAACGGGAGAAGGCCGCCTCGGCCTGATCCGGACAGATATGCGGCCCGGCTAGGAGGCAGCGGGCCGCGCGCCCGGTTGCCTCGGGGCGGCCCCTCCGCTTTCAGGAAGGGAGGGCATAGCCCCATGCATATTACGGTTGCCGGCAAACAGGTTGAAACCGGTGAAGCGCTGAAGACCCATGTGAGCGACGGGCTGGCGGCGATTACCGCCAAGTATTTTGACCACGCGCTTGAAGCCAATGTGACCTTCCACAAGCATCGAAGCCAATTCAGCTGCGACATCAACCTGAAGGCCGGGCGCGGGCTGATGATGCGCGCCGAAGGTGAGGGTGCCGATGCCCACCGCGCTTTTGAGGTTGCGGCCGAGCATCTGGGGAAGCGCTTGCGCCGCTATCGCCGGCGCGTGAATGAACATGCGCGGTCGTTCGCCGGTGAACGGGAAGCGGCGGCAGAGGAAGCGCCGCGGGGACGCCGCTATGTGATCGAAGCCCCGGCCGATGAGGAAGCGCCCGAGCATGGCGACCATGGCGCCATCATTGCAGAGAACCCCGCGCATATCGAAAAACTCAGTGTGGGTGAGGCGGTGATGCGGCTTGATCTGGCCCAGGCGCAGGCGCTGATGTTCCGCAATAAGAAGGGCGGCGGGCTCAATGTTGTTTATCGCCGCGCCGATGGGAATATCGGCTGGATTGATCCGGGGGAGGGTTGAGACTTTAGCCCTCGGCATAGGGGCTGGCATGGCGTAGGAAAGCGCCATGCCAGATATCAACCAATTCGTCCTGTATCTCGCCGCAGCTTTCCTGCTTGCGGTGACACCCGGCCCAGGGATTTTCTATGTCGCGGCGCGCAGCCTGGCGGGCGGGCGGGCTGAAGGTATTGCCTCCAGCTTTGGCACTGCCCTTGGCGGCTTGGTGCATGTGTTGGCCGGGGCGCTTGGCGTTTCCGCGATTGTGCTGGCGAGTGCCGAGTTGTTCACGGTGCTGAAATGGCTTGGCGCGGCTTATCTGGTTTGGCTTGGCCTGCGCACCATCATCGCCGCCCGACGCGATGCGACGCAGGTTTTGGCTGGCGCCGACCCACCCCCAGCCATGGGGGTGCAGCGCGCCTTTCGGGAAGGTGTGGTGGTGGAGGCGCTGAACCCCAAAACCGCAGCATTCTTCCTGGCCTTTATTCCGCAGTTTCTTGACCCCAGCGCGGGCGCTGTTGCGCTGCCCTTCATTTTGTTGGGCTCGATTTCAGTGGTGCTGAATACGCTGGCGGATATTGTGGTCGCCATCGGCGCAAGCCGCATCCGGGAAGGCGCCGCGACCCGGCCTGGCTTGATGCGGCGGCTGCGCGAGGCCTCCGGCGCATCAATGATTGCCTTGGGGGCCGGCTTGGCGCTGGCCAAGCGGCAGTAGATTTGTAGGGCGGCGCGCCGGAAACCCGCGCGCCGCCCAATCTTGTCACGCGCTTTCGTAAAGCCGCGTCAGGCTGAATTCGCGGTGGCCAAGCAATTCGGCCGCAGTCAATTCGCCATCAGCGGTGCGGATGATGCAATCAAGCAAAGCCTCACCGGCATCATCCATGTTCATCTGCCGCTGCAAGAGCCCCGTCACATCCACATCAATATGCTCAGACATGGTGCGCTGGGTGCGCGGATTGGCGGTGAGTTTGATCACCGGCAGGATCGGATTGCCGATGACATTGCCCTGCCCGGTCGGGAAGGTATGCACGGCAAAACCCGAAGCGGCGCAAAGGGTCACCATCTCAGCCGCGGCGGAGCTGGAATCCATGAACCACAACCCGGAATGGGTTGGTTCTTCCGCCTTGTCCAGCACGCCATCCACCAGACACTTCTTGCCGATCTTTTGGATATTGCCGAGTGCCTTTTCTTCGATGGTCGTAAGGCCACCTTCGATATTGCCCTTGGTGGGCTGGCTTTCGGAAAGATCGTTGGTCTTATTGGTTTCGACCACGCGCTGGTAACGGTCAAACATCGCCTGGAATTGGGCGCGGATTTCCGGCGTGCGGCAACGCTCTGCCACCAGATGTTCGCCACCTGTCAGTTCGGTGGTTTCACCGAACACCAGGGTATTGCCGTTTTCCCAGAGCTTATCGAAGGAATTGCCAACTGTGGGGCAGGAAGCGAGGCCCGATGTGGTATCGCTTTCACCGCATTTGGTGGAAACCCAAAGTTCCTGCATCGAAGCACGGGTCTTCTTCAAGCGCGATGCGTGCTTCACCATGCGATAGGCGGCGCGGGACGCATTGGCGATGGTGTTGATGTCGCCATTCTGTTCAATGGCGAAGCCTTCCACCGGCTTGCCGGATTTGGCGATGCCTTCAACAATCCGCCCGGTCCAGCCCGGTTCAATGCCAATCACGACAACGCCGGCGACATTCGGGTTGGTGCCGGTGCCGATCAGCGTGCGGAAATGCAAATCCAAATCGGCGCCGAATTGCAGGCGGCCATAGGCGTGTGGGATCGCAAGCGCACCCTTGATGTTATTCGCAACCGCTTCGCAGGCCGCATTGGAAAGATCATCAACCGGCAGGATGATCACATGGTTGCGCACACCCATGCGGCCATTTTCGCGGCGCCAGCCTTCAAAGGAAGCGTTTTTCAGATTAATGCCCATGGCGCTTACCACCGCTTCGTTTTGACGTTGTGGACGTGAAGATGCTCGCCGGCCGAAATCTCCTTCACTGCCTTGCCGATATCAATACCGTATTTGATGATGGTATCACCAGCAGAGATGGCGCGAATGGCAAGCTTATGCCCGATCGGGATATCCGACTTGGCGTTGAAAGTGATCATCTTGTCCTGATCCATGATCCAGCCATTCAGCGCCTGGCCGGATTTGATCCCTTCGACAACCACGACGCCGACGGAATCGCCTTCGTCATGCACACAGAAATGCACGGTCATGCCGGCATATCCTCCCTCTTTTGATGATATGGGTGAAAGCTAGGGCGCCGTCCCTTTCGGGTCAATCGGCAGCGCGGTGTTAAAGGGGCAGCGCGGTGGTGGATTTCACGCATTCCATGGCGAAGCGGGATGTCACCTTGCGCAGGCTGGAAACGCGGGCCGTCAGCTTGCGGTAGAAGCCATCGAAGGCGGTCATGTCAGAAACCACGACGCGCAGCAGGTAATCCACATCGCCACCAAGGCGCCAGCATTCAACGATTTCGGGGATCTCAGCGACTGTTTTGGCAAAGCTTTCAATCCACCCAGCGGAATGATCGCCGGTTTCAATGGCGACAAAAACTGAAATGCCAAGGCCAAGCTTTTCCGCATTCACGAGCGTGACGCGCCCGGTGATGATGCCGGTTTCCTCCATACGGCGGATACGCTTCCAGCACGGGGTTTGCGTCAGCCCGACCTCCTTCGCGATATCGCCGAGCGAGAGGGAGGCATCCGCCTGGATCAGGCGGAGAATGGCAAGGTCCGTGGCATCCAGATCATTAAGCTTGGACAAGGTAGCCTCCCGCGGGAAAGGGCTGCATCAGTCTTCTGGCATCAGCAGGCGGATCAGGCCATCAAGCTGGTCAAGATCATTATAGCTGATCGTAACCTGGCCGCCCTTGCCGAAATGCTTAATCGCGACCTGCAGGCCAAGCCGCTCCAAAAGCCGGCGTTCAAGGGCCAGGGTGTCGCTATCCTTGGTATTGCTGCGCCGCTGGTCCGGGTTTTTCGGCTGCGCTGCGGCCATCGCCTCGGCCTGGCGCACGGAAAGGCCGCGCGTGAGGATTTGCGTGGCGAGTTTTTCCGGCTCCTCCGCCCCCAGCAATGCGCGGGCATGGCCGGCACTGAGCCGTCCCGCGCGGAGATGTTCGCGAATGGCGGGCGGCAGGTTGAGCAGGCGGAGCGTATTGGCAATGTGGCTACGCGATTTGCCGACCGCGCGCGCCAAGCTTTCCTGATTAAAGCCGAATTGTTCGATCAGCCGGGCAAAGCCTTCCGCTTCTTCGATCGCGTTCAGGTCTTCGCGCTGGAGGTTTTCAACCAGGCCAGCGGCCATCGCCATACGGTCATCGAAATCGCGAATAACCACGGGCACGTCATGGAGTTTGGCGATTTGAGCCGCGCGCCAGCGACGTTCACCACCGATAATCTGATAGCGCCCCGCCGCACCTGGCTTCGGGCGCACCAGCAAAGGCTGCAAAATGCCGTGTTCGGTAATGGAGGCCGCGAGTTCCTGCAGCGCCTGCCGGTCCGGCTCCATACGCGGCTGAAAGGGGCCGGGTTCGATGGAGGCAATCGGCAGGTTACGCGGCGGGCCAGCCTGGGGCGCGCTGGGGGCCGGTGCGTCGCCCATCAGGGCCGAGAGTCCCATGCCTAGCCTGGTGGGCTTTTTCATTGCGCCGTTTCCTTCGATTGTTTTTCGCGGCGTATCCATTCCTGCGCGAGCGCAACATAGGCTTCCGCGCCGGCTGAGCGATGATCATAAACCAGCACGGGCAAGCCGTGCGACGGCGCCTCAGTAATGCGAATGTTTCGAGGTATCACCGTTTCATAGACCTTATCGCCGAAAAATCCACGGACATCAGCGGCCACAAGCTCAGAGAGATTGTTGCGTTTGTCGAACATTGTCAGTACGATGCCGCCAAGCTTGAGCTTTGGGTTCAAGCCTTTGCTGACACGTTCAATTGTGCGCGTGATTTGGGAGACACCTTCAAGCGCGAAAAACTCGCATTGCAGCGGCACCGAAACTTCATCCGCCGCAACCAAAGCATTCAGCGTGATCAAGCCGAGCGAAGGCGGACAATCAATGATGATAAGTTCCGTGCCATCCAGGGCATCCACCTGCGTTTCCAACGCGTTCAGCAGGCGCCTTTCGCGCGCATCAACATCAATCAATTCAATCTCGGCGCCGGCTAAATCGGCGTCAGCCGGCACCAAACTAAGCTGCGGGATACGGGATGGCTTGATAACTTCGGCTAAAGACGCGGAACCCACCAACAGGGCATAGCTGCCCTGCCCCCTTTCATGCCGCGGCAAGCCAAGCCCGGTTGAAGCATTGCCCTGCGGGTCAAGGTCGATCAGCAGAACCTTGCGCGTCGTGGCAAGCGCGGTGGCTAGGTTGATCGCAGTCGTGGTTTTGCCCACCCCGCCTTTTTGGTTGGCGATGGCGATGATTTTCGGCCTGGCAGGGCTAGGGCTGGACACGATGGATATTGCTCAGGCGCAGAATGGTTGCTTCGGGATTGGTGGCGCTCGGAAAACGTTCAACCATGAAGTGCCAGTCCTGTGCGGCTTCCGTCAACTCTTTCTCGGCAGTCTTGCCTTTGGGGAATACGGCAACACCATCTGGCGCCAAGAATTTGGCGGCATAAGGCAGCAGGGACACCAAGGGGGCAAGCGCGCGCGCGGTGATGGCGACAAGGGGTGGAAGCTTCGCATTTTCGATACGGCAGGCATGCACGCGCACCATAGGCAACTTCACTTGGGCGCTAGCCTCCACCAAGAAGGCGGCTTTGCGCTTGTCTGCCTCCACCAAATGGATTTCGCGCCCTGGATGCAGGATAGCAAGCACGATACCGGGCAGCCCAGCGCCAGAGCCAAGATCAGCGATTGGACCGTCCGGCGGCAAAAGCGGCGCCAATTGCGCGCAATCCGCGATATGCCGCTGGTCTATATCAGCGAGAGTTTCGCCTGAAATCAGATTGATACGATCATTCCAGCGCAGCAGGAGGTCCCGATAGGCGTCGAACCGCCCTACTGCTTCTAGCGAGTGTTTCACGTGAAACGCTGACCATCGCGCCGCAGATGCACCGCAAGCGCCGCCAAAGCTGCGGGCGTCACGCCCTGAATCCGCCCGGCGGCGCCAAGTGTCGCCGGGCGCGCAGCGTTGAAGCGCTGGCGCATTTCCGCAGAAAGCCCGTCCACCGCGTCGAAATCCAATGCAGCGTTGATGGTGGCTTTTTCCTCGCGTTCCAAAAGGCGCCGCTCTGCCTCCTGACGGCGCAGATAGGGGGCATAAAGCGCTTCAGCTTCCAGCTGCGTGCGGATCGGCCCCGCCAATTCCCGCAACCAGGGGAAGGCGGCTTCGACGCGGTCCATGGCCACCCCAGGCAAAGATAGCACTTCCAGAACTGAACGCCTGCGCCCATCCTGATTAACCGCAATCCCAAAGCCAGAGAGTGCGGCCGGGGTCGCGTTATCGCTTGCGGCACGCGCCAAAGCCGTTGAAACCGCCTCAGCAAAGGCACGATGCCGCGCCCCGCGTTCACGCCCCACACAGCCCCAGGCGATACCCCGCTCAGTCAGCCTCAGACCCGCATTATCTGCCCTAAGCGACAAGCGATGTTCCGCACGCGCCGTCAGCATACGATAGGGCTCGGACACGCCCTGAAGGGTCAAATCATCCACCAGCACGCCAATATAGGCTTCGCTGCGAGTGAAAATGGCGTCAGGCTCACCGCTCGAGGCACGCCGCGCCGCGTTGATCCCGGCCATCAACCCTTGGGCGCCTGCTTCTTCATACCCTGTTGTCCCATTGATCTGACCAGCAAGGAACAAGCGCGGCACCTGGCGTACTTCCAGCGAGGGGGTCAGGGCGCGGGGGTCTATGTGGTCATATTCTATCGCATAACCGGGGCGCAGGATGCGTGCTTTGGTAAGTCCGGGGATTGAGGCCACCACCTGTTCCTGCACCGCCTCAGAAAGGCTGGTCGAAATGCCGTTCGGATAGACTGTCGGGTCATCAAGCCCTTCAGGTTCAAGGAAAATCTGATGCCGGTCACGCTCAGCAAAGCGTACCACTTTGTCTTCGATGGAGGGACAATAGCGAGGGCCAACACCCTGAATCCGCCCACCATAAACCGCGCTTGATTGCAGATTAGCCCGGATGATGGCGTGGGTTTCGGGTGTTGTCGCGGTGATCCCGCAAGATACCTGGCGATTGGTGATGCGCTCGGTCAGCCAGGAAAGCGGCTCAGGCTGATCATCCCCGGGCTGGGCTTCAAGCACCGCCCAGTCAATCGTACGCCCATCAAGCCTGGGCGGCGTTCCGGTCTTGAGGCGCGCTAGTGGCAGGCCCAAACCCTCAAAAGCCAAAGCCAAGCCGATCGCAGGCGCATCGCCAACCCGACCAGCTGGGAAGCGCTTTTCTCCAACATGGATTTCGCCGCGCAGGAATGTGCCGGTGGTAATAATCGCCGCACCGCAGCGGATACGCTGGCCGTCAGCAGTCGTAATCGCAACGAGCGCGCCTGTCGCATCAAGCTCAAGCCCCTCAGCGCCGCCAGCCACGATGGTGAGACCCGGCTGGGCACGCAGCAGCGCCTGCACCGCTTCCCGGTACAGCCGCCGATCCGCTTGAGCGCGCGGTCCCCGAACCGCCGGCCCCTTGGACAGGTTGAGCATTTTTACATGGATGGCGGCAGCGTCAGCAGCGCGCGCCATGATGCCATCAAGCGCATCAATTTCGCGAACGAGATGCCCCTTCCCTACCCCGCCAATGGCTGGGTTGCAGGACATTTCGCCAATGGTTTCAATCTTATGGGTCAGCAGCAGCGTGCGCGCACCACAGCGCGCCGCCGCTGCCGCGGCCTCGCACCCGGCATGGCCACCGCCCACCACCACCACGTCAAAGGTCAAATCCGTGCCCGTCATGCGCCGCCTATATCAGCATTACTTGCCAATACAGAAGTCCCGGAAGACGATATCGAGAATTTCCTCCACACCGACGCGCCCTGTCAGCCGGCCAAGCGCTAAAAGCGCGGCGCGCAGCGCTTCGGCAGTCAGTTCTGGAAGGGTCGCTGCCTCGGCCTCGGCCAGTAGCGCCACCGCCTCGGTCAGGGCGGCGCGGTGCCGTGGGCGGGTCAGTTGACTGCCCTCGCCCGCGCCGGTCAGTCGAAGCGCCACTTCAGCAAGGCGGGCCCTTAAGCCTTCCAACCCGGTACCGTCTCGCGCTGAAACGGCCATGGTTGGAATGCCGGAAATCTCGCCGCACGGAACCTTAATGTCGCATTTATTTACCAGCACGAGTGTTTCTGGGCGTACCCACCGCAGCGTCTCGGCATCGGGCATCTGATCAGCCGCAAAAACGGTCATAACAAGCTGCGCTTCTTCTGCCCGGCGCTCGGCGCGCCTTATGCCTTCTGCCTCAATCTCATCAACTGCCTCTCTCAGGCCAGCGGTGTCGGATAGGGTCACGGGGACGCCCGCCAGATCAAGGCGCGCTTCCACAATATCGCGCGTCGTGCCCGCCCGGGCTGAAACAATGGCTGCCTCCCTGCCCACCAAGGCATTGAGAAGTGATGATTTCCCGGCGTTCGGGGCGCCGATAATGGCAAAAACCAGACCCTCGCGCAGTAATTCACCACGCCTTGCGTCGGCCAAATGCGCTTCAATTTCCATGCGCAACTTACCAGCGCCGAACCGCGCCTTGGCATCCAAATCTGTGGGAAGGCCGTCTTCGGCAAATTCAATTGCAGCTTCCTGATGCGCCAGCAACCGCGCCAAACGCTCGGTCCATCCACCATAAAGCCTGGCCAGGCCACCATCAGCCTGTTGCAGGGCCTGGCGGCGCTGTGCCGCGGTTTCGGCAGCGATCAGATCGGCGATCCCCTCGGCCGCCGTCAGATCCATTTTACCATGCAAAAAGGCGCGTCGGGTGAATTCGCCGGGTTCTGCCTTTCGCAGGCCAAACGCGGTTAATGCTTCCATCACACCAGCAATAACGCTGCGCCCGCCATGTAGATGCAGTTCGGCGGCATCTTCACCAGTGTAGGAAGCGGGGCCTGGGAACCAAAGCACCAGGGCATGGTCCAAGGTTTCGCCATCAGCCGCGCGCAGCCGCCGCAGGCTGGCATGGCGCGGGGGCGGCAGGCTGCCGGCCAATAGCTTGATCGCCCCAGCAGAACCAGGTCCTGATAGGCGCAGCACCGCGACCGCGCCGACTGCGGCGCCGCTTGCCAAGGAATAAATCGTGTCGGCCATGCTCATGTATGGCCTCGTTTCACGTGAAACACTCGATGGACCTCAAGCCTTGGCAGGCGGGACATCGCGTTCCGTCAGCATCAGCCGTATTACGCGACCCTTTTGGCGAAGATGCGTGTCCAGCACTTCATCAATATCGGTTTTCGTTTCGATTTTGTACCAAATACCCTCGGGGTAAATTACCATGGTGGGTCCGAATTCGCAGCGATCCAGGCAACCCGCCATATTCACCCGCACCCCGGCCAGCCCCAACTCCTTGGCACGCGCCTTCATGTAATCCCGCAGGCTCTCGCTGCCCCGCGCCGCACAGGAACCACGCTTATGGCCATCTGGGCGGCGATTGCAGCAAACGAAAATATGCGCCTGAAAATATGGCGGTGGGTCCACTACCTCTTGCGTTTCCGCTCCTATTCCACCCACAGGCTTCCCCTTTCATGCTTCGTCCAAGACGCCACCGCTTGACGCTGCCCTGCCATAATGCCACTTCGCCTTTGCGTCATGCCGCAAATTTCACTCCTGACCAATTTTGGCGACCTCACCATCTCGGAAGAAAATGGCACTGTTGTTGCGCTTGATTGGGGCCGCGGCCGGGACCAAAAAGAAACACCCCTGCTTCGGCGCGCCAAGGATCAGCTGCAGGATTATTTCGACGGCAAGCGCCTTACCTTCGACCTACCCCTGGCACCCCGTGGCTCCCAGTTTCAGCAACGTGTCTGGGCTGCGCTTTGCGCGATCCCGCCGGGCGAAACGCGCAGCTACGCTGATATTGCGCGCGCCATCGGCTCAGCGCCACGCGCTGTCGGCCAGGCCAATGGCGCCAACCCCATCCCCATCATCATCCCGTGCCACCGCGTCGTGGCGGCGGATGGGTCGCTCGGCGGCTATTCCGGCGGCGACGGACCGGCTACAAAGCAGCATCTTTTGGATCTTGAAAGCCGAGCCCTCCAACTCCCCCTCAACCTCCCTGCGCCCAATAAGCGCCCTTGATGGACACCCCCATGAATCACGCCATCCGCATCCATGAAACCGGCGGCCCGGAGAAAATGGTTTGGGAAGAAGTGCCCCTTCCCTCACCCAAGGCAGGTGAGGCCTTGGTGCGGCACAAGGCCGTTGGCCTCAATTACATTGACGTTTATTTCCGCACTGGCCTCTACAAGGCCCCCACCATGCCGGCCATCATCGGCATGGAAGCTTCAGGTATTGTGGAAGCAATCGGCGATGGCGTGACCGAGGTCGCGGTTGGTGACCGTGTCGCCTACGCCACTGGTCCCATCGGCGCCTATGCCGAAGCACGCACCATCAAGGCCGATCGTTTGGTGAAAATGCCTGATACGATCAGCTTTGAACAAGGTGCTGCCATGATGCTGCAGGGCATGACGGCCGCTTTCCTGATCAAGAAATGCTACGCTGCCAAGGCTGGCCAGACAGTACTTATTCATGCCGCCGCTGGCGGTGTGGGTCTTATTCTCAGCCAATGGGCGAAGCATCTCGGCTGCACCGTGATTGGCGTCGTCAGTACAGCAGAAAAGGCCGAACTCGTGAAGGCACATGGTGTGGATCATGCCTTGCTTACGACTGATGACATCCCCGCGCGGGTGAAGGAAATTACCAAGGGTGCCATGCTGCCCGTGGTCTATGACAGCGTCGGCAAGGATAGCTTCCTCACCTCGCTTGATTGCCTCGCGCCTTATGGCTTGATGATTTCCTATGGCAATGCCTCTGGCCCCGTGGCCATTCCGGACCTTGGTATTCTGGCCGCCAAAGGCTCGCTCTATGTTACGCGCCCCACACTTGCGACCTATACTGCCCAGCGTGAGGATTTGGTGGCCCGCGCCAATGACTTGTTTGAAGTTGTGGCTTCTGGCGCCGTCAAAATTCGTGTCAATCAAACTTACGCGTTGAAAGATGCCGCTTCGGCTCATATCGCTCTTGAAGCGCGCAAGACGACGGGCAGCACTATTCTCGTCCCGTAACATGGCCTCCAGGGCTTTGATGTAGGCATCAAAGCCCTGTTGGGGGGTGATCTATCCGAACTTCATCCCTGCCAGCTTATCCTGAGGCCGCACGAAATAGATGTAGCGATAAGCCTCAAACATACCGAGGCTTCGTTGCGCCGCGCAGGACGCTTGATTAGCCGAAGCCACTTGCGCCCATAGCCAACTAGCCCCTTGCCTCCGCGCCTCAGGCACCACGGCCAAGTCAAAAAATCCGGCGAGGTTCCCATCAGCCACAATGGATATGCAGGCCGTAGGCTTGCCGCCTTCATACAACACTAGCCAGGCGGCAGGCACCAACATCATATTGGCCGCCTGCTGCTTTTCAGCGCGCCGCGCAGGTACTTGATGCTCGGCTGTTGCGGTCAAGACCATCCAATCATCATCCGGTGCCGCCAGTACACGCACAGCTTCATCGGGGCGTGCTACGCCCGAAATCGGCGCCAGGACGATGATCGTTTTATCTTTGCAAATATAGCCGCGTGTAGACAGGGCTTCGGCCAA
>Ga0194123_10004274_pt1 | contig 16283 bp, 36 predicted proteins | sample TA2MahsurfametaG_5_FD_155479 | JGI IMG/M metagenome (GOLD analysis project Ga0194123, IMG submission 155479) | Freshwater microbial communities from Lake Tanganyika, Tanzania - TA2015023 Mahale A surface | ecosystem: Environmental > Aquatic > Freshwater > Lake | place: Tanzania: Lake Tanganyika... | reverse complement strand
TTATTGGTCTTCACCTTATTACTTGAGGAATTACAATGCCATCACAAATTAGAGTAGATAGTATCTCAGATTTAAATGGAACAGGATCTCCCGAATTAACTCAAGGTGCGACAATTCCATCAACAGGTACTTTAACAGTCAACGGAAATATTAATTCATCGGGAATTGCCACCGTTGGATTTTTATCAGCCACAAATGTTTCTGTTGGAATTATAACCGCAACTACATTTGTAGGTGATGGAAGTGGATTAACTGGACTTCAAGTTACAAGTCCATCTAAGTCAATTGCTTTTGCAATTGTTCAATCATAGGTAAAAAAACATGGCAAGACTTAGAGTTAATACTATTGTTGATAGAAATGACAATGGTGCTCCGTCTTTAGTTTACGGTGCAACAATTCCATCTGGAGGAACTCTTAATATCTCGGGAAACGTCAATGTAACTGGTATTTCTACAGTTGGATTTTTATCAGTTACAAATGCTTCTGTGGGGATCGTAACCGCAGCTACATTTGTCGGTGATGGAACTCAAATAACTGGACTTCAAGTTGTTTCTCCCAGCAAATCAATCGCATTTAAAATGATTATCGATCCTCTCCCCTTTAGATCATGAGTTTTAATCTTAGGACAGACTCAATTACAAATAAAACCGGAGATGGTTTTGTAAATTTGGATCAGGGAGCAACAATTCCCTCTAATAAAAATATTGTTTCGTCTGGAAACGTCAATGTAACTGGTATTTCTACAGTTGGATTTTTATCAGTTACAAATGCTTCTGTGGGGATCATAACCGCAACTACATTTGTAGGTGATGGTTCTGGTCTCACTCAAGTCTCAGGAGTATCTATTGCCAAGTCAATTGCACTTAGAAGTATAATTGGTGATCCACCTCTTAGATCATAAACTCTTATAAATAAAAACATAAATTCAAAAAATTATAAAAACTATGGCTGCTCCAAACATTGTAGGTGTAACAAGTATAACTGGAATTACAACCTTTTTAAGTCTTGCAAACACAAATGATACAGTTCTTGTAAGTAATGCTGCATCTAGTGGAAGAGTATTAAAAATTAACTCCCTCATTGTGGCAAATGATGATGGATCTAATACCGCAAATATTATTGTATCAATCACTGATGCTGCTGCAGGCGGGGGCACTGCTTTTAAGTTAGCACATACTATTGACGTTGTTGCTGATTCAACTCTTGTTGTTATTGATAAGGCATCATCAATCTATCTCGAAGAAAATAAATCACTTGTAGTCAAAGCATCTGCTGGTGGTGACTTGGATGTTGTCTGTTCTTACGAAGAAATTACTTCTTGATATTAGGAGATTAAAATAAAATGGCAGATCCAACAGCACTTTATTCATATCAAGGACAAGAACCTCAAGTTCTACCTTATAGAATTAGATTAAATGATGGAACAGCACCATCAGATCCAACAACATACACTGATGAACAACTTGCAGAAGCAGGTTATACAGGACCTTATACAAAACCCGAGTTTAATGGTGAGGTTGAAACTCAGGCATGGAATTTTGAAGAACAAAATTGGGTCACAACTCCAATTCCTAATGAAGTTTTTTGGGAAAAAATAAGGGATATTAGAGATAAATTATTATCAGCAAGTGATTGGTCTCACCTTTCTGATGCTCCTTTAACAAGTTCTCAAAAAACTCAATGGAAGACATATCGTCAAGCACTAAGAGATCTTCCAATAAACACTGAAGATCCTAAAAATATTATCTGGCCTTTACAACCTAAGTAATTATGTCAATCAACAGAACAAGTAATATTAATAGAAGACTTGTAGGAACTGTATCAACAACTACAGGCAGCCCGGGTAATGCTGGCCAAATAGGACCTATCAAAACTCCTTACGTTGTTGTGGGAACACTTGCAAGTGCTACTCTCGGACAACAATGTTTTGGAGGTGGCAGTTGTGGAGGAGTTTTTAAAACCAAAGAATCTAATTGTGGGAGAAAGGTATTTTGCAATGTTACTCACGTAAATTTTGGTGGACGTTTAATATGTCGTGCAGGTGGCGTTCAGTGGGTTGTAGCACCATCCAGCAGTCAAGTTACAAGAACTTGGAGTCAAAGAAATGATTCAAATACAAGGGCGCAACAAGTCTCCGGATGCACAGGATGGTTTGTACCCTCTTTAGGCCAACTCCAGAATCCCGGATACACTTGTAGAACTTATTGGGACAACTGTTCTGGGAGCTATTGGAGTTGTGACCCAATAAATATATGTGCGTTTTTCCTGTCCGAATATCCTGGCGGCCAGCACCGTTACACATTACAAACGGCGTTATTAAACGTCCGTTCCTTCAGGTGTGTAACGTATTGAACCTTGTACTTTGATACTTGTATTTTGTACGCATTTATTTTTAATTAGTATAGTAAAAAAATCTCCAAATATACCGAGATACGAGTGAATTAATAAAACGTGTCTTTATGATAGTCAAACAGTTCCCGAGAGATTATAAGTATATTATATTCCAGAAAAAAGTATTGTAGTTGATATTTAGAAAACTTTTAAAACTGATAAAGATATTCAAGTTATTTCTTGTGGAAATCTAAACCTTGATTTTTAATCTTATATAAATTATAATAGCATATAGATTTACTTTAAATTACTATGAACTTAATGCCAATTTATTCTGTTCCTCTGTGGCAATCAGAATACCCAGACTTTGAAAAACATCAAGAACTTTTCCTCAAAACAGTTAAAGAATATAGAGAACAAAATCCAACCAAAGAAATTTCAAAGTCAAACATTGCTGGATATCAATCTCCAAGCACACTTCAAAGTGTAGAAGAACTGCGACCACTTTTTGAGCATATTTGCCATATGGGATTTAAGGCGGTTGCTGATCTTGATTTTATTGATTGTGATATTGCCCTCACTGAAGCATGGTTGAATATCAATGATAGTCGTCAGTGTATGAATAGTGAGCATGTGCATGGTGATGTATTTTCTGGCGTATTTTATCTCCAAGCACCAGAAGGTAGTGGAAAACTTGCGCTGCAAAATCCAGCAATTAATAAAATGTGGGCAGGTTGTTCATTGACTTCACAAAAAAATCAGTTTACTGGAGAAAGTATTCGCATTGAACCATCAGAAGGTAATATTCTTCTTTTCCCATCTTATCTCCCTCATTCGGTAGAAACAAATAACCACGATGAAGAACGCATTTCAATTTCGTTCAACCTAATTGCACTTCCAAAAGGTAGTATTGAATATCCACAATCTTGATTTATGAAAAATAAAACAGTTATAATAATGGGTGGAGGAACTGCAGGATTGGTTTCTACTCTTTATTTTTTAAATAAAAATAAAGAGTTAGATCTCAATTTAAAAATAAAACTTATTTCTTCTAGTGAAATAGAACCAATCGGTGTTGGTGAAGGAACCCTTCCATCTTTTCCCAATTTTATAGAACAAATATGTAAAATAGATAGGAAAGAATTTTTAAAAGAAACTAAAGGAAGTTTTAAATATGGAGTAAAATTTGATAATTGGGGTTTTGATAATCAATATTGTTATAATTTAGTCGTTGATGGAACAAGTTATGATACAATTAATGATGAGAAAAAAAAATTATCTTTTGATTTCATTCAGTACATTATTAATAATGATATAAACATATCCCAAGAATTATTATTAAAAACGATAATTGGAGAATCTTACGATATTATAAAAAATAATAAAATAGCATTAAGTATGGTTCCGGGATATGCTTACCATTTTAGTGCTAGTTTATTAATTCCTTTTTTAAAGAAAAAATGTCTGGAATTTGAAAATTTTGAATATATAGAAGGAACTATTAAAAATATATCTTATGATGAAACCGGATTTATTAATGATTTAAAAATAAATAACAATCAAAAAATAATAGGAGATTTTTTTGTTAATTGTCTGGGATTTAAATCAAATACTTTATTAAATGAAGAGTATTTCAACATTAAAAATTGGGATAACTACATCTTAAATAATTCTGCTTTCGCTATCCAAGTTAAAAATTCTCCAACTGAAACTATAGAAACGTATACCACTGCTAAAGCACAGGAATATGGTTGGTGTTGGAAAATTCCACAATATGAAAAAACTGGATATGGGTATGTTTATTCTAATGATTTTGTAAATGATGAGGATAAACTTTACAATGATTTATTAAAAGCTTATAATATAAAAGAAAAAGATGTATTTAAGACAAAAGTTGTAAAATCAAAACCATACTTTAATCAGAAACAACTGCATAAAAATTGTTTATCGTTAGGACTTGCATCTGGATTTGTTGAACCTTTAGAAGCAACAAGTATTCATATGTCTTTAGTTGGATTAGATATTTTTTTTGAGATGATTGAAAATCAAATTGAATTGAATAAAAAATATATTAATATTTTTAATGAAAAAATGGAAAAAATTTGGAAAAATGTTTTTAAATTCATTATTTATCATTATTTTACAAATAATCCAATAAATGATTATTGGAAACATTATAAAAATATTGAAGATAGCAATGTTTTTAATTTTTATGAAAAGTATGCCGATGAAAATGCTACTCCCTTTTATTCTTATACATATTCCTTAATTTCTTTAGGAAAAAGAAAGAAAGATTATTATTATGGATTTAAGTATGAAAAATACTTAAAAGATAATTTTGAAACTTTTTTAAGAGTTAATAAGACTATTAATATAAATGGTCTATATTCTCATAATGAAGTTTTAAATGAGATTAATCAAGAAAATAAATTAAAAAATTTTAATTATTCATAATATGAAACAGTATTATTTTATCTCTGGACTTCCAAGGTCTGGTTCTACATTGCTTTCTGGTATTCTCAGACAAAATCCAGAGTTTTATGCTGATATTTCTTCTCAAGTTCAAGCAATAACTGAAAATGCAATTGATATAATTACTAGTTCTGGAAGTAATATCATTACCACTGAAGATCAAAGAAAAAATTTAATGTATGGTATTTTTGATGGGCATTATAATCATATACAAAAACCTGTAATTTTTGATACTTCAAGAGGATGGACAAAGAGAACAAATTTTCTTAAGGAACTTTTTTCATACACAAAAATCTTGTGTCCTGTAAGAGATATTGTTTCTATTCTTAATTCTTTTGAGGTAATTTCTTCTAAAAATCCATTTCACACCAAGACACTAACAAAAAATAATTACAATGTGTTTTTTCGGTGCGATGAAATGATGAATAGGAATAGTGGTATTGTTGCAGGTCCTTGGATTTTACTTCAAGAAGGTTATGCACTCAACCCAGAAATGATTCATTTCATTGAATATGAGAACCTGTGTAGAGAACCAGAAAAGACGATGAGGAAAGTGTATGAGTTTTTGGAAAAACCTTATTATTCTCACGACTTTGAGAATGTAGAATACTCAAATGAAACCTTTGATAAAGCTTGTAATATCAAAGGTCTTCATACAGTCAAAAGAAAAGTTGAATATAAACCACCAAGATGTGTGCTTCCTCCAGAAATTGTGAAAAAATATAAAGAAATGAATATGGAATTCTGGAAAGCAAACTATAAACCAGATGCAGATATTATTGAAAAATTAGATAAAAAGTTAATTAAGTATGAGTGATATGACGACTCGTACTAATACAATGTATATAATTAAAATGTTCAAAATAAAAATGATAGAAGTACCTCACTTAAAATGGCACATAGCACATTAAGATAGTATGATAAAATATTTGTATCTTCCAAAAATATAAACTCTGGTTACTATTAAAAATAAAAAATTAATATATCAATGAAACTTGAAATCGTCTTAAGAATTCACGATGGTCAAAATATTCACGGAGATAAACCAAGATATATTGATATTCCAAAAAAACAACTTATCATTGGATGTTTATCTTCTTTGATTAACTCTACAAATCTTGTATCAAATGCAGAGATTTCTTTCATTGTTCTGAATGACCATTGTACTAAAGATTGTATTTCAAAGGTTTATAAAATCTTCTCATCATCAAAATATCCATATCAACTCATAGATTTAGAAATTCCTGGATTTCATCACAGTGGATTGAAACAATTTGAGTATTGTAAAAACTCCACTGCTGATTTAATATATTCTGTGGAGGATGATTACTTACATTGCACGGAAGCAATACAAGAAATGTTATTTACTTACAATCACTTAAAGTCTTATTATCATCTCCAAAAAGAAATCTGCATTTATCCATTTGATAATAAAGAAGATTATGAGTATGGGCATATTGTTCCGGGAAGATTGTTTAGAACCCCAACAAGACACTGGAAAGAAGGAATATGGACTACTTTCACAATGATGACGACACCTAAAGTATTTCAAGACCATTGGGAAGTCTTTGAGAAACTTGCATTAAATTATACACCTTGGAATGGGATTGATAAAATTGAAGAACTAGTTCACGAGGGAAATACGATCAGTTATATATGGGAACATCACGTCATTCGTGTGAATCCTATACCATCTTTAGCTCTTCATATTCAGTTTGAAAAACAAAGAGACCCTTATATTAACCACTCAGATTGGTGGAATAAATATTCAAAAATAAAACCATTGAAAATTATTTATGGATAAACAACCGACAAGAAGATATCAATTATGTGTTGATAGATTTGAAACTCTTGAAGATGTAAAAAAAATTCTTGATATGATGCAAATCAGAATAGATACTGATAATCCTTTGTATGAAGAAGTTAAAGATTATTTTTGTCTTGAAGTCGTTCCAAGAGGATACATTAAACTTTTAGAAAAGTTTGGTTATGATGGAATCCGAGATATGAATTGGGACGAAATGGAAGTTGAAGCATCTAGACTTTTAAATGAAGAGAATGAAAAAACCAGTTGAAGTCTTTCTCAGGCATTGTTACTATTCAAAACTTCAAGAACTTCCAGACCGCACAAGACCTCAATGGTTCAATAAAATTAAAGTATTTGAAAACTTTAAAAATACTTTAAACCCAAAACTTATAAATTATACAATCATTTATGATGAGTTTTATGGTTCTATTGATAAAACATTTTTATCAATAGAAAAAAATGTAGAAATTATTAAATGTGGAAGTGAATGTGATAGCTTTTTAAAAACCTTAGATATAGTTCAATCTAAAAATTTTGATGATAATCAAATCATTTACTTTTTAGAAGATGACTATTTACATCGTCCAGGATGGTGTGATACTCTACTAGAAGGTTTTACTATTAATTCTTCTTATGTGACTTTATACGACTTTGATTTTTTTATTGCAAAGGGATACTTAAGTGAAATCTTTGTAACTGCAAATTCTCATTGGAGAGCAGTTCCTGCAACTACAAATACTTATGCTTGCAGATATAAAACTCTTTTAGAAGATTTGGAGATACATCAAAAGTATTCAATTCAAGGAGTTAAAGAGGAACCGGAATTTCATTTTTCAAAAGATTATGATAAGTTCTGGGAACTTCAACAACAACAAAAATATTTGATTTCTCCGATGCCAGGTTGGAGCACTCATTGTGATGCAAATCACTTAAGTCCCATGATAGATTGGGAGAGAATTATGAATGATACATACTTTACAAATAAACAAAAAGAAAATATTATATTAAGTTACAAATGACTACAATAATCTCATTGGACGGTGGACTTGGAAGGGTAATTACTGCTATTCCAGCATTACTCAAATACTCTCAAAATCATCCAGACGAAGAATGGTACATAATGATTCCTGGATGGGATTTTGTAACTTGGGGATTTCCAGAACTTCAGGAAAAAACTTTTAATCCCGATGCAAGAGGTTCATTTGATTTATATTGGAAAGCAGACCAAGTAATCTCACCGGAACCTTATCGTCTTCCTGCTTATTATCGTAATCAAATTTCTTTAAGAGAAGCATTTGATGTTTGTATTAATAATTCAACAGACCATCGAGACCTTCCTCAAATGCAACTCAAACTTTCTCTTTCAGAAAAGAGGAGAGCATATGAAATTATTGAGGAAGCAAAATTCAAACATCAAAAGAAAAAATCAATTGTGATTCAACCATATGGTTCTACTGCAACTCCATATCCTGCTGGAGTTTATGATGATAGTTTGAGGTCTATGCCCAAAAATATGCTAAATTATTTTATTAAAGAACTCTCTAAAGATTATAATTTGATTTATATGGGTGCAAAGGAAATGCACGACCCAAGAATGTATCGTCCAGAACTTGAACACAATTTAAGAGAGTGGGCTGCAGTTATAGAAGCAGCAGATTATTTTGTGGGATGTGATAGTTGCGGGCAGCATATGTGTAAGGCACTAAATAAGAAAGCATCAGTAATGATTGCAGGAACTCACCGTGTTAATGTAACTTATGATGAATTTCATATTATTGAAAGAGATGTTCCTTTTTATCCAGATGCAATGAGAATTTCTGGATTTCAATCTCATATGGCTTCAAGATTAAATGAACCCAGAATTGAGTTTACGCAAGAAGAAATTGAAACTGCATATCAAGAAATTATTAAAAATATTGAAGGAGAAAGAAAAAAAGAAATTAAAGAATCAAAAGAAATTAAAGGTGTTTCTTATGAGTAATAATATTAAATTTAATACATTTAATTCACTTATATGGAAATCAAAAATAAACTATGGTGGAAAAAATGCGTTGATAAAAAATCTTATCAATACATACAATGAAAATCCAAATTCACATATACCCAAATGGGACTGTTTAGTTCACAGTTCTTTTAATAATCAAAAAGATGATAAAATTCCAGAAGATCTATTAGATATAATAGAGAAAAAAATAATAGAATTTTTGGAAGATTCCCCCAACGAATTAAAAATAAGAGGAACATATATTCTTAATCAGACTTGGTATAACATATATGGAAAAAATCAATTTCAAGAACCCCACACACATGGAATGTCTTTATTTTCTGGATGTTATTATTTAAAACTCAATAAAGATATTCATTACCAAACAACATTTTATAATCCAAATTTTAATTTGGATTATTCAAAATTAGAAAAAAATCCTTATTTTTGTTTTACTCCTGATTGTGATGAAGATGATCTTATCATTTTTCCCTCTTATCTAAAACATGGGACAAAAGGAGTAAAGAAAAATTTTTCTAATGAACTCAGAATAACTATATCATTCAATATAACAAATCGTGACATTTGTTTGGATAACAATAAAAAAATTTATAAAACTCAAAAAATTTCTTATGTATAAAATTATAGATAATTCTCTTCCAAAAGAAGACTTCGAGGAAATTAAAAATCTTATATTAAGTCCATTATTTCCTTGGAATTTTACACCATTCGTCACATACAAAAAAGAAAATCTCCCAATTCCAGCATCTTATTATTTTACTCATCATTTTTGGAGTGGATTTCATGCAGAACCTGAATCACAAGTTTTTACACCGATTCTTAATCTTTTAGAGTGTAAAGCACTTTTAAGAATTAAAAGTAATTTATATCCATCGACAGAAACCATAGTACATCACGATTATCATGTAGATTATGATTTTCCTCATAAAGGTGCTATTTTTTATTTAAATACTAATAACGGTCTTACGGTTCTTGAAGACGGAACTGAAATAAAATCTATAGAAAATCGTTTATTACTTTTTGATTCATCAAAACCTCATCGGAGTACGACTTGTTCTGATGATAAATGTAGAGTAAATGTGAATTTTAACTACTTTTAACAAAAACCTAAATAATGCATTAAATAATGCAGACAAATGATAGATATCAGTTATGATAAAATTTCTAATAGAATTAAAGTTCTTTAGAAAATCAATCTTTATCTACACAAGAAAATGGAAATTAAAACCTGCTCTAAATGTGGAGCACAATGGATAGCAGGAAAACTCTATTGGGCAAATGGAAAACCTGGAAAGGAAGAAGATTTAGCAGGTCTAATTTGTAATAAAGTTAATGATGTAAGTTGTATTAATCCCAAGTTAGGAGATACTACAGGAGAAACTTGGGAAAAAAGATTAAAAAAAATAGATGAGTTTCACGAAAGAATGTTAAATGATCCGGAATTTAATTTATAACTTATCTTCAAACTCAACAAAGCAATTCTAAACACATTTAAAACCTTTGTCAAGTCCTATTGACTTATGTTTCTTAATCTGATAGGATAAGCACAATTGAATATTATAAATGCCCTTTACAAATAGTTCTCTTTTAGAGGCAAAAGCACAGAATTTTTATGTTACTCACGACGAGATGTGGGCGGCAATTCCTTATGGTGACAACTTTATGGTTATCAACAACGGGCAACAAATCAAACAGTTTGTAACTCTTCAAGAGTGTGTTGATTTTATTTCAATCAAACATCAAAAAAAGAGAAGTAGTAGACGCAAGAGTGAAGTTACAATCGACCAGTTTTGTTAATTTATTAAATAGTTGATAAAACAAAAACACTAGTTTTTTATGAAATTCCTACCTTTTCTTCTTCTACCCTTCCTCTCTCTTCCAGCACAGGCAATTACTTGGAAAGAGTTCTGGGAACCATTTAGAGTTGAAAGCCATCATCACTATTATCCACGCCGCATACGCTACATTCCGATGTGTAATGTCAGGGTTCATCGCGAGGAATATGTTCCAGGTAACAGGTATCGTTTTGGATATGTCAGAACCTGGACTGAATGGGAACGAGTTCCTTGTGAGGATGTTGATCGTTATTGATTGTTAAATAGTATAACTGCTATACTGTTTATGGATGAATCGCCTGAGGTTAAATGGAATCGTGGTTTAGATTTGTTTATTGAGTCTGTGTATAAACCAGATAATGAATTAAGACAGTGCGCTCATAATCAAAAGTGTTATCACGAGTTGATGTGGGTCAGAGAGAACATTCTAGAATATCTTAAAACATTAAGAAAATGAACGCATCATACATTTATTTTATTATATTTTTTTGTATTACTTATTTGGTGATTACCGACCAATCCGCAGCGAGGGCATTTTATATGCTAACTCAACTGGCAAGAGTTCAATATGAAAAGACTAGGTGGTGGGTGTTACATAATCCTGCAAATCCAATTGTCAAGTATCTGATGTGGAAGCGTTCTATGAAACTTGCTGAGGAATTAATGAAAGAATTTGAGAATAAAAAAGAAGTATAGTTATGTTAAGAAACCCTGACAAATAACCTAGATAGTAGTAGAATATTTAAGTGAGGATACAATGAAAGAAAACCAATCTTCGTTATGATGTTCTTCGTGCATGGAGGTTATTATGCACAACTTAATTTCTTTTAATCAACTTGCTTATTGGCACAATCTTGAAGACCGTGACAAAGAAAAAGAAAATGACCTAATTGCTGAATATTTTGAATGTTTAACTGAGTGCGATGAAGATACGCAAAGTTGTAGAAAATTATGTAGACAAATCCTTATGTAATAGTCCAGTTGTTTAACCGTCCACAAACCCTTGACTTTCACAGTTGGGGGTTTTATAGTATGTGTATATAAATCAAACGCCCCCCCCTCAAAATGTATAAGGCAACTCTCAAGGTTAAGTTTGACACTGAATGGTCTTCTACTCATTACAGTAGTGGTTTTGATGATATGATGCTTCCCGAAGAACATTACACTTTTGAGGTTCCTGCCCAAGACCTTAATGTTTATCAACTGTTTCGTTTCTTCGCAACTGTTGCCCGTGCAATGGGTCACGATGACATCAACATTATGAAAGGTGCTTGTGGTGTCGCATTTGGTGAGGACCGAAAAGAAGAAGATATGCGTAAGGTTGCTGATGAGTTTGAACTGACTTTGGGTGAAGACCTGAGGAAGAAGTTTGATGAAATGAAAGAATCAGACGCAGAGTGGGAGCGTATCAAAAAAGGTGTTATGGGAACTGTCCTAACTGATGAGGAACTCACAAACTTGGAGGAAGGGCAGTGAGAAGAGTGACTGTAAAACCGAAAAGTAGTGAAGCAAAGAACCGTCTTGCTAACTCTATGGATGGTAATCCTATCTGTGTTGTTGAGCAAGACAAAGGAGATGGTATGCTGTTTCTTGCTAGTGAGAATCAGAAATACTTCTTCTGGGTCAATGTAAGTGAAGATTGTCACTGGGAAACTGAATGGGAGGTGTTATGACTAAAGCCCAGAAGATTATGAAATCCTATGATAGAAAGTGGGTAAGTATGAGAAACAAAAACTGCTATGATAGGAAGTATGCCATCGCACACATTATTCGTGAGACGGCACATCAAATCCTCCCACACAATCCAAATCACTCATTTACTGCCTGGAAACAGGAAATGCTACAAATTGCCGATGAAATTGAGACACTACAATGACTGAACTTATCAACAAACAACACTGGGATGATTTGTATGCTCGTCTTCATGATGCTTATGTGGAGTGTATGAAACATAACAACCCCACATATGAACAGAAACTAGCACAGATTCTTGATCATATGATTGAAAACAAAAAGTATCTTTACATACGATGACTGAACTTAATCTAACTGATAGGCAACTGATTCTCATTTCCTTGGCAATGACGAATCTTTATGATACAATTACCAGAACTGGTGAGGGTAAATCCGTCCAGAGTGAGATTATGGAACTATCCGAGTATATCGGTAAAGAAACCGCAGAACAACGCAAATGACTCAACTTATTGACTCTTCTGACCCACGCTATTTCCGTCAAACATCTGACGAACCATATCTTCGTCACGATTATAAATTAGTAATGACTAATGGTGATACCATTGTCTTTGATAATTATGAAGATGTGCAGCGTAGGTGGTTTGAGAGTGGTGGTAACTTTTTAAGTCATGTTGAAGTGTTAGATCACAAAGAACCGAAGAAAAGTAAAAAGACAAAGGGTTTCTAATGCAAATAGATATAACGATGGAAGAGTATGGTATAATTATTAATGCTTTACATTATTACAAAAAAGCAGAAAAGCGTGGAAAATTTCAACAGTATGACGATAAAATCGTCAATCAGTTGAGAGATAAATTAGCACATCAAATGGTGTGGGAACAGGGAGGTATTTTTGACAAATGACAGAACTGATTGATTGGGAAGCAAGATTTCAAGCACTACCTGATGTAGAACAAGATAAACTTGCACTGTTGCGTGTGATTGAATGTACAAATGGTGTCATTCAACACTCCTATCGTGCTGGTGAAGATGATACACTGACGGTTGATGAAGTCAGAGATGCCATGAAGTTTTCGATGGGTTGTATGAAACGACAGGAAATACCAATAGGTGATAAGGTTGTTACCTTTGCACCCGAAACAAAAGAACTAATGACTGAAATGAGACGCTTGTATATTTCAGGTCAAAAGCAAAACAATCAAGAAGATTTTAATGAGTTTCTCAAAGGTTCCAAAGCCAATTTACTTGCGATTGGTAAGGAGCGTATTCTACATGCACGACGCCTTGCATTTGAACACATTGATGAACTACCACCTCACACATTAGAGTGGGGTCTTTCTTATATCTTTAGTTTTGCAGGTTGGTTATGACGAACTCTTGGTCTTTTTTATTCGACGAACGTTACGGAGACGACAACATGTCAGAAACACATCCCGATGATATTAAACTCGATAGTCCTGCAAAGATGTTTGAGTATGAGAAAATGGCAAGAACGATTGACCAGTGTGAAAATGTAGAGGAACTACAACTCACACTTAAATCATTATTGAAAACATATATGAGGTATCAAGAAACAACTGCTAAAGCACTCACGATGCCCCCACCACGATGAAAGAGTTTGACTATGCCTTGGACTACAAAGTTCTGGACTTCACATGTAAAGAGAATCGCCACCTTTATCGCATTGGAAGGGGAGAACAAGGAGTTTTATTGGTGCGCCCTTATACTGACGATATTTGCGCTCATTGGAGATTTGTAGATGTGGTTACTGCTCGTAAATCTTCTGCTAAGATATACGAAATGTATCAAGATTACAAACGACAGGAGGATTTCATTGGAATGGATATGGCGCGGAAATTCCTTGAGATGGGATTCACTCGCGCCAGACGGTACGCGAATCATAAGAGTGGACGAAAATACGATTCATCTGGAAAAGTACGTCCTCAAGAAATAGACTGGCAAACAAGCGAAAAAGCACAAGCAGCACAGATATTCAAAGAAGTGAGAGATAAGGCAGCATATGATCCAGAGTATATTACAATGAGAAAGGAATGGAGAGCAGCAGAATGATTGATGATATGCCCTGGATTAATCTGACTCAAGAAGAAATAGAACAATTACGAAAACAGAAACAAGAACTCACACAATACGGAAAGGATAAAATCCGAGAACTTATGATGAACCAAGAACCTTACCCTGATGCTATGTTTGAAGAAGCAGAGCGTAGAGAAGCAGCAAACAAACAAATGATTGATGCCGAAAGAATGAAACGCTCCGAACAAAACCCCGATGAGATTGTGCTGGAAGATGTGAAGATGTTTCATCTGGAAAGTATGAATGAACGCAGCCTGTGGGTTGGTGTCTATACTCAAGATGGTAAAATCTACCACTTGAATATTTCTGCCGTTGGTGATAAACTGAGTTATTGGTGGAGTGATGAAACGCCGTGAGATTTGAAGAACAATGAAACATCTTGTTATTATTATATTTGGCACTGTACTACTGTCCATTATTATTAATAGTGCTGCAAACTGGCTAGAAGGTATGCCATCACCACCAGAACAAAAGTTTAAAGTGGTAGATAATTATAATGGTTGTGATTTGGTCCGTTGGAGTGATCATGGTATTGCCGAATACAAATACTTTCTTTACTGTCCCAAATGACCCTAACTGAAAAAGATAAAATCTATAAGAATGTCTGGTGTTGTGCTTATCGTAGGAGACACGAAGCAAAACTAAAAGAAGATTGGGAAAGGTATCACGACGAACACCAAACTTTATTGATGTGTATTAGAATAGCAAAATGGACTGTGTTTGATACTGAAAAGGAGCGTTACCTAAGATGAAATGGTTTGACTATAAGCATCGTTATGACTTTGGGCACGAGTGGTATGCTCAATTACTGAATGTAAAAAACTGGTCATTACTTCAGGTATCAGTCAGTTGGAACGATTATCCTGGATGGCCCTATCTTCAAGTCACATCAGGATCCAGTGGTCTTCTTAGTGTCTTGTTCTGGGCATATAAGTTTGGACTAGATATTGATATTCTTTCTCGCACTTGGAAGTGGGATTATAGAGATGAAACAAAAGAACAAGAAGACTACACTGAACTGGGTTGAATTCATCCTCATTTGACTTTATGAAAATGAAAATCCATCAAATACTGATAAACGATACAAACAAACTTCCAGAAAGGTTTCCGGACTTCCATAATATGTGCTTATCTCAAATTAAAAAATTGTATCCAGATTCAGAATATCATTTATATTGTGGTGCAGAATTAGAGAATATTATAAAAGATAATTTTGATAGTGATGTTTTTATATCATATAAAAAATTAAAACCTTATGCATATAAAGCTGACTTAGCTAGACTGTGTTTATTATATCTTTATGGTGGGTTGTATATAGACTTAAATTTATATTTTATCGACACAATTCCAAACTTAGATAAATTGCAATTTTTTGCATTTCGTGATTTATCTCGCGCGTCTAAACAGTCATGGTCAGTTCAAAATGGCATTATGTATTCTTTACCACAATCAAAAATATTAAAAACTGCTATTGATTTAATTGTTGAACATTGTAAAAATGAATATTATGGTGTTCAATATCTTGATGTAAGTGGAACCACTGTTCTTGGCATTGCAATAACAAAGTCTTTACCTCACTTTGGAATTTCTACCAAAGGCGAACTGGATTTTTTCAAAATTGATTGTTTTGATGAAGAAACTAGACTTAAAGTAGTAGATATGGGATATAAGAGTGAAAATATGTTGGGTTTCATATTAGACCATGGTGATAAATTGATAGCCATAAGAAAACCATCACGTGGTGGAGATGTGAAAAATATGGGATTTGAAAAAACCAATAACTATGTTGAAATGTGGAAAAATCGTGATATTTACGATACTTCTGTTAAATTTTTGAAAAGTAAAAATATTTCATATCAATAGAAAATACTAACAAAATGATGAGAAAGAAACTAAACTGGGTTGAGTATTATTTCGGTCACTGCCTTCAAACAGGTTGGAGAGAAGTTTGGAATAACTTTAAGATGTGGCGTGACTTGTTAAGTGGAAACTATGAGGGTTATGCTTTGATGCCCGATGATGACCCTTATGAGGAATGTTATG
>Ga0194123_10004273_pt1 | contig 16289 bp, 13 predicted proteins | sample TA2MahsurfametaG_5_FD_155479 | JGI IMG/M metagenome (GOLD analysis project Ga0194123, IMG submission 155479) | Freshwater microbial communities from Lake Tanganyika, Tanzania - TA2015023 Mahale A surface | ecosystem: Environmental > Aquatic > Freshwater > Lake | place: Tanzania: Lake Tanganyika... | reverse complement strand
TTGGATAGGAAGTCGGTTGAGAAGTTATAGAAGGAGTTGGATAGGAAGTCGGTTGAGAAGTTATAGAAGGAGTTGGATAGGAAGTCGGTTGAGAAGTTATAGAAGGAGTTGGATAGGAAGTCGGTTGAGAAGTTATAGAAGGAGTTGGATAGGAAGTCGGTTGGGAATTAAAAATTTTATATGTAGTTAATGATATTACTATAAAAACTAAAAATATCAAAATTTTAATATAATTTGGGTTCATTTATTATTTTATAAATTTATAAAATAATATTTATAAATACTTATACTTAAAATATATTAATTCCACTTAATCTTATCAATACAAGAGTTATGATCAATAAATAGATAGCTTTAAAGTCGTATTTATTAGCATACATAATTCCAATAAGTACTAGTAAAGCTATTTCTGATAATTGTATAGGTCTAGTCAAGATATCATTATTTTGAGAATTTTGAGAATTAAGAGACTGAGAAACTCCTACATTTTTTGTTCCATTTTCTTCTTTTTTCTCTTCTTGTTGAGGGACAGGAGGTGAAGATTGATTTTTCGGATTTTGTTCTGAACAATAAACAGAGTTGTTGGATGTACATTCTTTAGATATTTTTTCGTATTTTTCAAAAGTTTTTGGTTTAAATAACAAAACTCCACCCATTTGATAAGTTTGATTCATAATAGTTACCATGTTAATTTTTTCAAATGCACATGTTTTATTAATTTCAATTTGGTCTGATATCTGTTGATTCATAGCCATCTTAAAATACCCATTATTTCCCCATAAAGAATTCCAAGAGTTTCTTGCTATCCAATATGGCATTCCTTGGTAAGTTTTTTGATAATATCTACCACTTCCATCTTTTACTTGATAATTATCACCTACCTTTAATGTGATTCCATTTTTTAATTTAATTGGCTCTTTTTCTATTCCCCATCCTACTATAGAAACAGCGTGACATCCAAAAAATTTATTTGGATCAGCTCCGTCTTCTGCATAGTCTTCTCCTTCTATATAAATTCCTCTTGTTTTTCCGAATCTTCCGTTAGATTTGTCATTAACAAAGTTTCCATAAACTACATATCCTGTTACAGCCGAACCATATCTTAATAAATGATATTTTATTACGTTAACGGCGTCTGTAACACCTTCATAATAACCAGTATCGTTTAATGCAATAAGAACAGGTTCTGTTATGTAATATGAAAATTTTTCATTATTTTGACAACTTGAATTGTTACAACAACCACATTCTGGTATTTTCATTGTTTGTTCTGTAGCAACTTCGTCAAAAGCTTTTTTTACAGATGCATAACAAGCTTTGCTTTCATTACATAATGCAGTATAATTCATACAATTTTCTGTTGTTACTCCATTTCTGGAAATATAATTTAATACAGATAATGGATCTCCTCCTTCACATTGAGCGTTTCCTTCATCTTTTACACAAGCAAGAATAGACATAGGGCTTACATTTGGATTGAAAGGAAAGTTTTGAGCAAATACAAAACCGTCGCTTATGGCATTTGCACATGCAAATGCGAAACATGATCCACATTTTTGTTGATTTTGAGGACGAGTACTTATTAAAAACTTTTTAGAGTCTTGATTTGGAACAGGAGTATAATTTGTCCAAAATTCAGGGAGATCTTGGTTTGCTCCTGCTTTAAAACTCTTTTTTACAGTTTTAAATTTGCCAGATTGTTGTGCAAAGTTAATCATAGCTTTGCTAGGTGGGATTAAAAGTTCATTTTTTACTTCAGATCCTGATTTTGATGATTTAAATTTAGTTTGTTCATCGGCTTTTACTACAATGGCAGGAGATTGTTTTAATATTTTTTTAAGAGATTCATTAGACATTTATATTTTATAATATAATTAATATAATTAATATAATTAATATAATTTATCTTTTTCATCTATTCCATATGGCATTGGTTCTTGTTGCCCGCTTAACATTCTTTTAAGAGCTTGTTTTGCCATGGTAGAGTTTCTAACAGCAACTGAATTATTGACATCTACATTAACATTGACGTCTGATTTAGCAATAACATCGCTTTTTTTCTTTTTACGAGTAAGAACTATTATAGCTACCGCTAATAATAATACTATTAAAAAACCAATAATATATACTTCCATTTATATATTATAAAGAAATTACATATAACAAAAATTTATTATTAAGATGTATATTAACGTAAAAGAAGCAGTATTAAAATATTTACACCAATCTAGATAGTTACATAAAGATTGTATAAAACATATATCTTTACAAAGTAATTGATAAAATATAAGAATGAAAATGATAGCGAAAGATGTGATAGTAGATATATTAATACAATTCTTTGATTGGTGTTTTGTTATAAAAAATATAATCAATAATAAAAATATATTTTTTATAATATTATATTTATAATTGTAAGAAAAATTATATTTTTTTGAAAAAAATAAAGAAAAGTTTTCAAAAAAATAAGAAAAAATATAAAAAACTGAAAATAATAATATTTTTTTATGAAATAGAAAATAACAAGATGCTAAACCTGTTAAAAAAGAATAAAAATTAATTATATTTGGAGTATGAAAAGTTAAATTGAACATTGGACTACTTATATTGTATATTTTATCTAAAATTTTATCAATTGGATCATTATTTTCGTTATAAGTCATTCTTTTATTTATTTTATTCTTTATTCTTTATTTTTAAATTCAATCCTAAACATAATAATTGGAAAAATTAATAATAAATAATGAAAAAGTAAAATAGCAACATCATTTTTACTTTTTATCATAAAAATATCAATAATTGAAATAAAAAGATAAAATAATGTTGCATGTTTTATATTTAGTCCCATAAAACTAAAAAGAAAACCTAAAACTAAAAATAATATTGAAAAAAAGTTAATATTGATCTCACCAATTCTTGCTATAGACATTCTAGATAAATAGTTGGCTCTTACCATTTTATCTACATATAAATTACTTAACGCTTTGTTAATTAAAATTGGATGATTTGAACTTACGTTTTCTGACGTAGAATCATCTGTAGAAGTTTGGTATGCTAATCTTGGCACAGATACATAACTTTTTATCTTTTTTTGTGATGCCAATTCTTGTATACAGAAATCTAAATGATTGTTTATTTTTCCATCTAGATTTTCAATTAATTTCTGAGCTCCTTTTCTTGAAATAATATAAGAATGAAGAGCAAAAGCTGTAGTCGGAGTGCTTATATATTTATTAATTTTTTTATGTTCAGATGTCATTCCAATTAAGCCACATAAAAATTTAAATAAATTAAACTTTTCTTTACTATAATTTTCATCACATCCAAAACATCCAATATATAAAACATCGAAATCTTTCGGAACATTACTTAAAACGACATCAAGATTTTTTGTAAAATCTTTTTCTAAAACAATATCGTCTTCAAATATTATAGCATATTCATCTTTTGTATTTTCTATAAAATTTTTCCATGCATTAACATGAGAAAGGGCGCATCCAATTGCACTTTTGGGACCAAAATTTTTATATATTTTACTAACTTTATTACTTAAATTTTCTATATCCATATCCTTTCCATTTACACCTTTTATTACGATTGGATAAATTCCATTTTCTTTTAAATACTCAATTTTTTTAATAGGATTGCTTAGTGTTATTAAATATGCTTTATACATTATATTTATTATAGTTAAAATAATTTGCCATTAAAATATATCTCTATAGGTTGATTTGACCAATTTAAATACAATAAATCAAAAATATCCTTTTCATTTTCTGAAAAATAATCATTTGTATCTCTATTAAAACCAAGAATTCCTATTATTATATTATCTATATCTGACTCTGCTCCAGAATTTAAATTGAATTGTTTTTTTAAAGATTTCTCATAAATTATATTTTTTAACTCTACATCCATTCCTTCCTCATTTGAATATGGTTGATTTAAAATCCCAATATATTTTCCATGATATATTTTTTGATTTGGATCGTTTTTGCTCTTATAAATAAATGTAATGATCATTTATTTATATTTTTATAAATTTTTATATATAATTTAATATTGGAACTTGACCTAATAACTTTAATATTGACTTTAGATTTTCGTGTACATCTCTTTTTATTTCTTCAATATCAGAGTTTAAAAGTTTATAAAGAGAGCCATTTATACTTAATAAATGTACCGTTAAAGAACCACCGAAACCTACTTCTGATATGTCACAAGAAGACAATTCACTATCTTGACATCCAGAAAGTGACACAACATTAAAATTTTTATTTTCAGAATTATTCACATCTAAATCAAACATTGTTCCTGAATGACATGTGTCAGACAGACATACTACTCTTTTACATTTATTTTTTATCTTCTTTATTAATAATTCATATATTTCAGTATCAGTTATAACTCCTTGGTTATAACTAATATACTCGTCCATTCCATCTTTTTCTTTTCCTGTATGATCGTATTTTTGATAACCATGACCAGATATCATTATAAAGGCACTATCTCCATCTTTTATTTCATCACAAAATCGATTGAAATTGTAAATATAATTTTTTAGATAATCATAATTATAATTATCTTTCATCTTAAGTTTAGAAGGCTCAGAAACAGATAATACAAAAGTATTTCTTCTTTCATAATTAAGAATGTTAAGATGTTCATCTACGTTTTTTAAATCTCTTATACAAGAACCTCCTAGATTATTTTGATTATCAGCTTCTATAAGTATTACGTTGAGCATATTTATTTTATAATTATAAAATAAATATTTAAAAGATTAATCTATAATATAGAAACAAAATTAAAATGTCAGTTTGCCCAGTTCTATACCTAGAAGAGACTATGTCAGATGCTACCACTGATTGGCGTCTATGTGTTCGTTATGGTGGAGATGATACATACGAAGTTTATGGCACTCGTTGGGACGGCAATTCTTCTCAATTTCGTCTTCGATTCCTAACTCGGCAATCTCTGTTTACATTTCTAACAACTGTTATTTGCAAGGAGTCAAGTGTAAGTCTAACTCTCTATAACGTAGATCGTTCAGAAATGCTAAAAGAGAACTTTGTATCATATTATGATTCTTATAATACTAATGAGGAACTAGTTGGTTATGATAATCTATCATTTAAGGAATATCGAGCTGATTTGATGAAGTATCTTTTGGTACTTCGTGACAGTCGCTCTTTTTAATTCTTTATAGAACATATATACTAAACAATTTTTTATTTAAAATAAAACACAAACGTGTTTTATTTTTCTTTGTTTTCTTATTTTGTGATAAATCGTGTATATTCGTATCTCATATTATTTCGTACCATTCGCTTTACAGTTTCTTACTTCTTACTCATCCTCGTATTCTTCGTCTCCCCAATTATCAATGACAATGCAGTACTTCTTGTCAAAGGATGCAGAGCTGAAGTATTTCTTGGTGCTATCGAGTTCTTCATTTTCTTCTGACTTCTTCTGTTCAGACTCTGATTCTGATTCTGACTCATCGTCAGAGACATCAGAGTCGTACTTCCCATCTAATTGTTCGACGGGAAGATCTCGTTGAGGTTCTGAGATCTGGGGCTCTGAGACAGATGAAGTAGAGTTCTCCATCTCTGCGCGACGCTCGATCTCAAAAAAGTCTTCTTGGTCTTTGAGCTCCTTGAGATGGGCGTTGTTCATCCATGTCGGTCTCAACATGAAAGCATGAATTTTCACATCGAGAACACGTTCAGCTACCAAAGCCTTGTCTTCGCCTTTGTGAAGACGCAAGCATGTGCAATCAACACGGTCGCAAGTTGGCAGAACAAGCTGTTCCACCGAATGCGCAAATGTACATGCAGAAAACTTACAGGGTCTGTTCGACTTCATGTGACGACACAGACGAGTGAACGAACGTGGATCGCTCTTTTTCTCGTCATGGGTAGGGTTGACAATCACAGGGGCCTTAGTAAGAGGCCGAGTGTTTTGTGCGAGAAGAAATTTCTTCTCAAGCTCGATCTTTTTCTTGTCGAGTTCAGCCTGGAGTCTGGCAGTATCGGCCAAGCACTCCTCAGGAGTATTGTACTGGAATTCAATTTTCATGAACTCCATGTACTCTTTCTCCGTTCCCATGTAGGCATGGTAGAACTCACAGTTTTTCTTTTCACAGAATTCCTGGTAGAGACACACAGGAACACGATATTCGCAGTTGAAGTGCGCTCCACAGCAAGTCTCGATTTTGGCGCAAGCCAGACCGTATTTGCACGGTTTGGTGCGCCAAAGGTGCTTATTCATCAGATCTTTGTTAGAAATGATGCGATAAGCATTCTTCTTGACTTGCTCGAAACGATCACGAATGTAAACGTTGGACATGTTGGAAATTGAAATATTCACTGGTTGTTAGATCAGTATGAATTTATAACACATTTACTTTTTAAAATCAATTTTATGAGGTTTGAGGGGATTATAGGGAAATTTATAATTCTAAATAAAGAATTATAAATGACGAAAAATTTATCTCTATCTTGTTGTTTTGAAAAATATAAATAAATTTTTAAAGTTCTAAAGTCATTTTTTTAGATTCAACAATTCCAATATTAGGCATACATATTCTTTCTTTTCTTATTCTATCTTTTATTTCATAAACAGGGTCAATAGTATTAATATCAAATCTTTCATATTGAGAAACTATTAAAATATCCTTAATATTCTCTTTAATATTAATTAATACATCAAAAACGTTTTTAGCATTATCTTTAAATCCTTTAAATACGTCTTTAAATTCTTCAAATTTATACAATCTATCATTTACTAAATTAAATAATCTATTTACATCGACGTTTAATGTATTATCACTAATTTCTCCATATTTAGGATGAATTTCTCCGTTTGCTGTAGTATTTCCAAAATCCCATAACACCCATAACTTTCCTAAATGTTTTACGTATATATGATAATCATTATATAAATAATGAAAGTATTTTCCAGAATTCTTTTTTTCCTCATCTTCTTCATGGTATAAAATATTTCCTAAATGTAAATCTCCATGCACAATTTCATGTTTTTCTAAAGTTAAACATGCCATAAGTGTTTGACAAGTCATTGATAGTAATTCGTTAATTTTATTTTTTTTCATAGATAACGGAAAATAACTTGAAGCAGAACCATCTGCTAATTCAGAAAATACAAGTATACATTCTTGCTCTTTTAAATAAATTCCATCGCATGCTTTACACATTTTACATTCTTGTGAGACAGATACTAAAGGAAAATGAGGATTTTGATTCGTCAAAACTATATCTGTAAAATAATTGTAATATTTTATTTCACATCTATTTCTTTCCGTATCTCTTAACAATTTTGTTCCAATTGCTTTTAATATTTCATTATCGCTATTAGTATATACTTTAAAAGCTTCAGCGTTTATGTCTTTTTCATCAGAAATTCCTCCAAATGATTCTTTTTTAACATGCCATTCAGAATCTAAAGAACATATTAAATTATTTTTTTTGAGATCTCTCATATATTCATGTAATATAAAAAAACTTTCTAATCTTTTACTTACATCTCCAAAAGTGTAATTTTCTAATAATAAATCTTCTAATTTTTTATCTTCAAATACAAAAGATACTTTTTTTTGTGCATTTCTTCTTTTAGCACTTGGTGAGTCATCATCTGCAAATAGTGACCCTCGTTTAGGACTTGGTGATTCCTCATCTGCAAATAGTGATCCTCGTTTAGGACTTGGTGAGTCATCATCTGCAAATAGTGATCCTCGTTTAGGACTTGGTGAGTCATCATCTGCAAATAGTGATCCTCGTTTAGGACTTGGTGAGTCATCATCTGCAAATAGTGATCCTCGTTTAGGACTTGGTGATTCCTCATCTGCAAATAGTGATCCTCGTTTAGGACTTGGTGAGTCCTCATGTGCAAATAGTGACCCTCGTTTAGGACTTGGTGATTCCTCATCTGCAAATAGTGATCCTCGTTTAGGACTTGGTGATTCCTCATCTGCAAATAGTGATCCTCTTTTAGGTTCTGCAAATAGCGAACTTCTTTTAGGATAATTCATTTTATTATATAAAATAAATATATTATATCTTTATAACTAATATTCATTTTTACTTACTAAAAATGAATAAAGCCCGATGCGGGGCTCGAACCCGCGACCGTGAGATTAAGAGTCTCACGCTCTACCGTCTGAGCTAACCGGGCTTATTATATAATAAATTATATCTTTAAATATTATTTTGATTAACGAATATAAACTTCTACCCTAGCTGACCTATTAATTCCTGTTTGGTCCTGACAACAACCAATGTAATCTCCTGACGAATAAAGTACGCCATAATGACTCATTCCTATTCCTCCTGATACATCATTACTTGCCCAATCATTTTCATTATTCCAACCGAAACCCCATCTTACTGTCGGTCTACCACTTTGAACAAAATTTGCTCCGTAAAAAGAATTTCCTCCTTGACTACTAAACGCTGTTCCTCTCTCTACTCCTTTTGCTGTTCCAAATGATAAATTACTTGCAGTAGAAAAGAAATTAATTAGTGTCTGTCGTGTTCCTGAATTATAATTATTTTTTAACCAACACCAATTATTATAACTTGATGATAAATTTAAATTTCCGCCTGTTCCACTATTATAATTACTAGGAATATCTGGCCATAATGCTAGTATATCTTTTGATTGAAAATAGTTCATAGTATTGAATTTTGCATCAGCATTATTTCTTGTATTATCACTTGGATTTAGTGTATTAGCTGTAGTCCAATAATTAGAATCATAATTAAATGTAGTTCCAGTAGTTGCTTTCATAGCCATCATCCAACCTCCTCCATTTACATCTGAATCCATTATGCAATATACTTGAGTAGGACCTACTGTTGGCAAATTAATCCAATATATTCCATTTGTGTTTGTCCCCGTTGTATTTTTTATATAAGAAGCACTTGGAGCTGATCTATCATAACTAGTGCCATCATAATAAATATTAATATGATAAATTGTATTTACATTCAAAGAGCCAGTATGATTAGTAGATACAATATATTCTGTTCCTGTATAATATCCAGAAGTTATATCATTAAAAGTTGGTGCTCCGTATGACGTTTCTGGTTCGGACCAAATTCCTAAAAATTGGTTTAACGTGTAATCGCCATTTGGTTCGCCATAAGGAATATTTCTTAGATGCCATAAACCTTCATCTTTTGTTCGCCAATCAGGTGCACCATTATAAGAACCATTATTTCCATATTTTGTATGAAACATTGCATAACTAGTATAATTACCACCACTCGATGTTTTATAAATGGGAACATATTTTAAAATTGTAGTATAGTCACTTTTTAAAACATTATATATGTAGTTGTAAATAGACCTCCAATGATCCTGGCTTCTTGGAATCATTAATTCTAATCCTAAAGATGTACCAGAGTGAGTAGTATTTATATCAAGAACACTTGTCCCACCAGAGATTCGGTAATAATCAAAACCTCCATATTTTATATCAACATACATTTGTAAAGGATTAGGCATAGAGGGCGATTTAATCCAATAGTAACCGTTAGGAAGCCATGGATTTGATGTGTATAAAGAGTATCCAGACGGAGCTGGATTTGAAATAACAGTTCCTTGTATTTGAGTAGAAATAGTATTATTTTCATTTTTCATTATATAAGTAATAGTATCAGAAGAAGCTAATTTTCCGGCTTCGGCGTCATTTAAAACTCTATTGTATATTCTAAAATCGTCGATATAGCCGTTATAATAATAATCAGTGTTACTTGTGCCAGATTTTCCAATATAGCAATTATTTAAAGTTATATTTGTTCTAGGATAATATTTTCCTGTAGTATTTTCTTTCAAAGAGCCATTTATATAAATTTTCCAAGTACTAGTACGATTACCATCTATTGCGTAAGTCAAAGTCCATGTTATATGTCTCCATTGATTATCATTATAATTTATATCAGATATATAAAAAGTTTCACCTATTGAATTATAAAAACAACTAAACATTAGTTTATTTTCGTCGTTTGCATTCGTAGAAACTAAAATATTATTATTATATGTATTACCGTTTCCAAAATCAAATATTCTTCCAAAATTTCTTGTTCCATTTGATCTATACCAAAATGAAAATGACAATCCATTTGTTGTTGAAGTAAAGTTTGGCAATTGAACATATTGATAACTATTTTGGTCTAAAAATAATGAAGTAGAGCCTACTTTATATACAGAGTTATTTAGATATGCTCCGTTATATAATGTTGCATCGAAAACTCTTACCCCAGATGCCCAATTTGCTAATTTTGCATCCGAAACATCTCCTTTGTCAAATTGATAATGAGATAGTAAATTTGTATTTGATATAATATTTGTAGAACTATGCGACGCGTTTGAGAAAAAATAACCAGTTCCATTTTGTACAAGAGTTCCATTAGGAAGACTAAAAGTAAAGCTAAAATTTATTGTTGAACCATTAAATCTTTGGATTCTAAGCGGATAATATTGACCACTTGTTAATGTTTTTGTTGCTTGTTGGGAAGGAGTAGTTGTACTTTTAATTAAAGCATTTGAGTCGCTAAAACCAGATAAAGCTTCGTCTCCTATCCATAAATAACTTAAATTGTTACTATTTAAATTAAATGTGTATGTTCCAGAAAGAGGGGCATAAAATAAACCATACCATTCAGAAGCATCTAGAAGTTTTCTTAAAGATAATTTAGTATAATATTGATTTCCTACTGTTGGATAAGATATATAACCAAGATACCAATGAAAAGTATTATTATAATCAGAAGGAGTAGTAATTGTAGCGTAACAATAATTCCAAGTAAGACCGTTAATAATTCTTGTTTCAATAATATTATAGAGCTCAAACTCAGTATATATATGATTTTGACTTGTAGAGTGAGCTCTAGCATGAAACATACTCGAATTTCCATTAAAATCGTTACTTTTACTATACCATCCGCTTAATATATAAGTAGTATTAGGTTGAACTTCAGTAGTCCAATTCATTTGATATTCAGTATTTCCTCCTTGTCTTAAAACATAAGGAGATTCTCCTGGATTTGGAAGAGATATGATGCTATAAGACCCAAAACTATCGCTTGAACTAAATTGTGTAATATGATTTCCATTTTGAAAACTTCCATTTCCTAAAAGTTCTGCATTAGAACAAGGAAGACCACCTGTTGCTGAATAAATATCATTTAAATTAGACGATACACCAGTGTTATTAGGAGTGTTATTAGAATTAGCAAAAAAAGATGGAATATTAGAATGAGATTGATTTATGTATGACTTGAAAAATAAACCATTAGAAAAAATAAAACCGTCAAAATTTGAAAGACTTATGCGAGAATTAGATATATTGCCATTATATTTTAAAAGTTTACTAAATGAGATATTTGATGTTAGTCCTAGTGTAGATTTTAGCTGAGAACATGATATCGATTTTGTTTTTACAGAAACAGGCATTCCTCTCTCAATTATTCGTCTATCATTTTGTGATAGACTCTTCTTAAAAATATAAAGAAAATACATTTCTCCATTCATATGTTCTTCTAAAGCATTTGAAGCAATACGCTCGTTTCCTGACTGACCATTCCATCCACTTCTATTTGAAGATACTCCTTGGGGTGTTCCGTTAACATAAAGTGAACTATATGTTCCATCAAATTGATAGGTAACTATATTTTCTTGATTATATGTATTATCATTACCTCCAAAATCATTTGAATACCAATAGTTATAATATCCAGTTGGAGATCTTCTAATATTGTTCATTTGTCCTGTTGCTTCATTTCCTGTTCCTAATAATGACCCGTGCAAATAATTTATATTTCCATGTTTTAAAGTTATTGTATAAGGAGTATTACGAGGAACTGTCTCGTTTGGTAGATCAAAATAAGATCCAATTCTTGATGCGAAATCCATTCTTTTATTTACAAAGTCAAAGATAGGTTGCAAAGATTGATTTGTTTGTGTCGCATGTTTTCCTTGACCTGATTGATCGTACCAAGTAGTTACGTATGGAATTAAATATCCCATAGATTTATAATTTGTAGGAGTTGTAGGAAATGGAAGAGAATCACTTCCATAGGCTGATTTATTTATAGAAGGCCAAAATGTATAGAATAAATAACCGTTGTTTAGAGGATATTCTTGATAAGTTTGTGTTCCATTTTTTGCAGTTATAAGATTAGATGTAAAAATAACAGAATCGTCATTTTTTCTTAATTCCATAAAAAGTCCAGCGGCGCGTCCTGTACAACAATCTTTTCTATTTATTAATTCTACTTTATATATTGGTGTATCTGATCCTAAATCAACCATAACCCATGAATATTCAGAAAGAATGTTATGCCAAATAGTATTTTCATTTCCATCTATTATTTTACTTGGAGAATAATCTTCTGATGCATAACTTGACGCTGTTGCTATCATTCCTGAATTTATAATATTAGATCCATTTTTGCTTGAATAAACTTTTATTTCAGATAAATTCATATATCTTCCGTTTCCATTATTTGAATTTCCATATTGGAATTTTATATACCTGGCTTTAATAATTGTATTTTCATTAGGAGTGTATAGCCAAGATTCTAACCTTATTCCTGTAGCATTTAAAGAAGTTCCAAAATTCCCATATAAATCTGCATAAAAATCTTGCTCCAAATTATCGTTGCTTCTTCTAATTTTTAAAGTAGGTCCTGTATAAGAACTTGATGTTCTAAATGTTGCATATGAACCATCACATTTAGTTGATAAAGATTCCAATGGAAATATTGTGTTTTCTACAGAAAAACTAGAATTAGTTTTAACTTCAAACATATCTGATTCAATTCCGGCTATAGAATTATTAAAAGCTCTTATTTTAACTTGATAAGAAGTATTATCACTAAGGCCTAATACATTTATAGGACTTTCTGATGTAGGCGGACTGCATGATATATAATTTGTTCCGTTATCAATTGAGTATTTATAATTTGTAATTAGACTAGTTGGCGATTTAAATGATATTAAAATTTCTTTGAAACCTGGAACTATAGAATTAATTATAGGTTTTCCCGGAATTTCATAAGGAGTATTTGTTGTAGAATTTGACCATGCTCCTGTGCCAGCTTCATTTAGAGCTCTAAGTTGTACATTATAAGATGTTCCATTTGTTAGACCTGTTATTATAAATGGATTTACTATAGAAGAAAATGATGTAACTGTAGATCCGCCATTTAACGTATATTGATATGATGTAATTGCAGATCCTCCATCCGAAGGAGCTGTATAATTAATAGTAAGTTGAGAATCTCCAGAAGATGAACTATTAATTACAGGTGCGCTAGGAACTGCAATTGGTGTAATTATGACAGAATTGGACCACTCTCCTACACCAATATTGTTTCTAGCTCTAAGTCTTAAAGCATGAGATGTTCCGATTGTTAAACCTGTTATTATAAATGGATTTACTATAGAAGAAAATGAAAAAAATGATGAATTCATATTTACATCATAATCATATGATGTAATTGAATTTCCTGAATTTGGAGGAGGTGAGTAATAAACAACAACTTTAGAATCTTGAGAAACTATTATATTAATTACAGGCGCTTCAGGAAGTGTATACGGAATTCTATTCCAAACAACTCCCCAATCTCCTGGACCAGCACTGTTTACAGCTCTAATTTGTACATCATAACTTTTTCCATTTGTTAAACCTGTTATTCTATATTTATAATAATTTCCAAATACAACATGTTGATAAAAAACACCCATAAAATTAACAGCATTACCTGAATTAAGTCTATATTGATAAGTTGTAATTGCAAGTCCTCCGTTATCAGGAATCTGATGAGTTAGTTCAATATAACCTGGTCCTGACGATAACCCAATTATTATAGGTGCTCCTGGAACTGTTCCAGGAGAACCTATAACCCCTATACTAGACCAACCACTTGTTCCTATTGAGTTTTGAGCTCTAATTTGTACATTATATGTAGTTCCTGTAACTAAACCAGTTATGGTAAATGGGTTTGTAGTTCCCATATTTACAGCAGTATTTCCAGAATTCAAAGTATATTGATAATTAGTTATCGTTGATCCTCCATCTCCATTAGAATAATAATTTATTGTAAGTTGCCCAGAACCTAATATAATTGAAGATATAGCGGGAGTATACGGAGCAGTAAGAGGCTCCATAGGATAATAATTAGAAGGGAGGATTAAAGTTCTCCACGCACCGCTTGAATAGATCTTTTCTTCTATCCTATAATTAGCAACTTGTACATAAAAATATCCGTCAAAAGTTTCTCCAAATGCACTTAAATTTGAAAGCGCGGTTGATTGTCCTGAATAGAAAATTTGAGGTCTTGAATAAGTTGGTGATGACAGACCTGTTGGAATAGATGTTCTTTGTAAACGTATCCAACCAGGCCCAGATGTTACATAATAAGTACAAGAAATCCCTCCCGTAATTGACGTTACAGACACAGACTGAGACATTTATTATATAATTTTATTTTTATTTATCCCTTAAATAATTAATAATTAAATCGTTTTTTAAGAGAATCTTTTCCTATCAGTAATGTTAATAAAAGAACTATAGAAAAAGTAAGTAAAAATGCGTATAAAAATTGGACAAAAACGTTAGTATTTTTATTTGGAAAATATTGGTTTATCATATTCGTAAAAGCATTGTTCCAAGCTATAGCTATAATAATAGTCGCAGCTCCGAGTATAAAATATAATATGGTAGATCTTATTAATTCAATATCCAATATATTCAACATATCTTATTTATATTTCATCAATAAAATTGATATTATCTAAATTTAATTTACAAAATATAAAAAATGTTTTTCAAATTAATGTCTGGAGATCTAATTTTCCTGGAAGAAAATGATGAAAACAAATATAACTCTAAGAAAAAACTTTCAGAAATTCTTAATATCCCTAGATTTAGAATTAATCTTCAATATATAGATGATAATTATACTTATGTATTTATCAATGATCATCCCCATAGAATTCAAAAATTTTTTGGAGGTCTGTGCGAAGGTTTTGTAGATAACATACAAGAAGAATATCAGTGTTATGCTATAAGAGTATCTAGATTATTTGAAGAAGATGACAATGAATATTGGACATCAATAGACTTTAATTATTACACTAATATAACTAATACAAAGTTCTTAATTGATAAAGATATCTTATTTAGAAGAGATGAAAATGATAATATGTATTTTACCTCTACAAATTATTATGATACATTAATAGATGCTATTTCAAATACGGAAATAGTTATGAATTCAGACACATTCCAGTATTTATTAGACGAAATTTTATATTTATAAATAAATATAAAATCAAATAAAATGGTAGTCGGCAAAATTTGGAATAATTTCATATGGAACACATATTCTTAATATTTCTTGCAAAGACTTTCTTGATTCTTTTTTTGGAAATGAAATAATTTCTATGTCGATATCTCTCTCCGTGTTTTTTTGACGGCACCAATATTTTATGTCTTTTGAATAAATAAAAGAATCTTCTTTATGATCAAAATATAAAAGACAACGAAAAATTTCTAGATCAGATTTTAATATAATATCCATTTTAGTATACTTATATCCTTTTGAATCTCTTACACGTGTATTATAAACATTGCTTTTTATTGCTACATAATTATCTTTAATCAAAACATAATATTCATCTTTCTCTTTCTCTTTTATTAAATTAATACGCCACAATGGTAATAATTCATATTCAGAAGAGTATTTTACAAGTTCTTTTTTAACATTTTCTATATTTATATTTTTTTTATTCATAGAAAAAACATGGCCAGAAAGCATTTTAACAAAAATCTCTTCAAGTGACATTTTAACTTTAAATTTCTATATTATATAGAAATTTATCAATTTTATGCCTATATTTTCGTCAGGTTTATATAACAATCTAGTCTAAACTTAATTTATAAAGACGTTTTAGATGATTTTCTTGATGTTTTAGACGATTTTCTTGATGATTTAGACGATTTTCTTGATGTTTTAGATGATTTTCTTGATGTTTTAGATGATTTAGACGATTTTCTTGATGTTTTAGATGATTTAGACGATTTTCTTGATGTTTTAGATGATTTAGACGATTTTCTTGATGTTTTAGATGATTTAGATGATTTTCTTGATGTTTTAGATGATTTAGACGATTTTCTTGATGTTTTAGATGATTTAGACGATTTTCTTGATGTTTTAGATGATTTTCTTGATGTTTTAGATGATTTAGACGATTTTCTT
>Ga0194123_10004266_pt1 | contig 16305 bp, 12 predicted proteins | sample TA2MahsurfametaG_5_FD_155479 | JGI IMG/M metagenome (GOLD analysis project Ga0194123, IMG submission 155479) | Freshwater microbial communities from Lake Tanganyika, Tanzania - TA2015023 Mahale A surface | ecosystem: Environmental > Aquatic > Freshwater > Lake | place: Tanzania: Lake Tanganyika... | reverse complement strand
GCTGCTGGTCACAAATACGTAGGTGAATGGAAAAATGATAATAAACACGGACAAGGAACTATGACTTTTGGAGAAGGTCCATATAAAGGAGAGAAACACGTAGGTGAGTTTAAAAATGATTATCCTCAAGGACAAGGAACTTATACACATTCAGACGGAAGAACATTAAAAGGAATTTTTAAAAAAGGTGATTTTGAAGGTCGAATACATTAGGATAAATGAGTAACACAAAACTAATTGGGATAATTGTATACGCCAGTGTTCTAGTTCTAATTTTTTTGTTTCCACCAGTCGATTTCCATACTTTTCTTGTCGTACCTAGAATCTCATTTTATGGTTGGATTTTTATATCTGACGTTGGAGGTGGTACTTTTAATCACAATTATGAGATTAACATAACTTATCTATTAGTTGAAATTATAATAGTTACATTAATCTACGGATTTTACTTATATCTTACAAAGAACGTTAAGTGAAAAAAATATTTCTTATTTCCTTTGAATAAAAAAATTTAAATGAAAAAATAAGAAAAATATTAAATTTTAGTAAAAATTTTAATAAATAATTATTATTTTATAAAATATCTTTAATATAAAAATTTTATGAAAGACATGGCACTAATAATGTTAAAAGCAGATGAGGTTGCTAAGAAAAAATTTTCTAAAAAAATAATTAAAAATAATGACTTAAAAGTTCTTACGGAAATATATGATTTTTTCTTTGAATATATAGATGTTTTAACTTTAGAACTTTCTCCTAAAAAAAAAAAAAAAATTTGGAATAAAAATATTATAAATTTATGTTTTAAAACATACTTGTTTAGACATCATAAATTTAAAATATCTGAAGATTTATTAGATAAGATTAAATATAAATGAAAGAGAAATTTGATTTAAATATTTTTTTTAGTGAATTAAAGTCATCAATAAAAAATCCTGTTTTTGATATACATACTGCTGTAAGCAAATCTTTTAATGTTGATAGATATGATGGTTATTACGTAATAGAAAATAAGTTAGACTTATTATTTAACAATGCTCTCGGTAGTATTAAAAAAAGTTTTTCTAAACTTCATAGTAGTATTAAATATATACCAGTATTAAAAATACTTGATTCTACACAAGGACCAGACCATTTTATTATAATTGAGTACGCTTATATATTTTCAAAGAATATAGATAATCAAAGTTTTTTATTTTACTCTCGCAATACGCCAGGGAGTGAAATTAATTATGTACTAAAAGTTTTTGAAAATAATAAGATAGATTTTAAAAGAGAAATTACTAAAATAATAATAAAAGATATTCAAAATAATAAAAGCAAATGTTTATTTGAAGAGGTCTCATATAATGAAAATTATATATGGAACATCGTAAGTCTAAAAAAAATTATTAATAAATCTAATAAAAAATTGACCAAAAAAATTTTGGATTCTGATTTGTCAAATGTAACTATGCGAAAAATGTTGTGAAAAAATGACGCTTAAAACAACTAAAACAATATGAACAAAAAAATTAAAACTACCAAACGAACTCGTATTTACCTGGATGGAACAAAATACATAGGTGAATATAAAGATTATCAAAAACACGGAAAAGGAACTTTAACTTGGAGTAGAGGTCTGTGGGAAGGAGACAAATACGTAGGTGAATTTAAACATAATGAATTTAACGGACAAGGAACTTATATTTGGAAAGATGGGAGAAAATACGTGGGTGAATATAAAAACGGTAAAAGACATGGAATAGGAACATTTACTTTAGTGAATGGGGACAAATATGAAGGTGAGTTTAAGAATGATAACGGAAACGGACAAGGAACTTATACTTTTGCGAATGGAGTAAAATACGTAGGTGAGTTTAAAAGAAACAAACCAAACGGACAAGGAACTCTTACTAAAGTGAATGGAGACAAGTATGTGGGTGAATATAAAAATGGTAAAAGACACGGAAAAGGAATTTATACTTCCGCGGATGGGAAGGTAGAAAGATTAACTTTCAAAGACGACGAATGGTTATGGTTATAGCGATTTTAATTTATCCTTGGAATTTATAAAGACGGAGAGTTTGTAGGTAAGTAGATGAAAAAAAAAATAAAAAAATTCAGCGACGAATATATAAAAGAGTTTAAAGATGGAGAAGGAACTTACACTTGGGGGGATGGAGAAAAATATGTAGGTAAATTTAAAGATGGTAAGTTTCACGGACTAGGAACTTATACTGATGCGAATGGAGAAAAGTACGTAGGTGAATTTAAAAATGGTTTAAAAGACGGAAAAGGAACTTACATTTTTGGAGAAGGTCCAAATAAAGGAGACAAATATATAGGAGAATTTAAAAAAGGATTAAGACACGGGCAAGGAACTTATACTTTTGCCAATGGAGACAGATACACTGGTGAATTTAAAAACGATGAATTTCATGGAAAAGGGACTTTAAATTATTCCAATGGAGACAAATACGTAGGTCAATTTAAAGATGGTGAACAGCACGGACAAGGAACTTATAACTATTCGGATGGAGGTAAATATATTGGTCAATGGAAATATGGGTTTAAGCATGGGCAAGGAACTTTTACTGATCCGGACGGAGACAAATATGTTGGTGAACTTAAAAGCAATAAATTTGAAGGAAAAGGAACTTACACTTTTGCGAGTGGGTCAAAATACGTAGGTGAACATAAAGATGGTGAAAAGCACGGACAAGGAACTTACACTTGGGCGAATGGAGACAAATACTCAGGTGAGTATAAAAATGGAAAACGAAACGGAAAAGGAACTGCTACTTATTTGAATGGAAACAAGTACGTAGGCGAATATAAAGATGGAAAAGAACACGGACAAGGAACTGCTACTTATTTAAATGGAGAAAAGTACGTAGGTGAACATAAAGATGGTTTAAGAAATGGAAAAGGAACTTACACTTGGGTGAGTGGAGAAAAGTACGTAGGTGAATATAAGGAGGGAAAATTTCATGGACAAGGAACTTTCACTTGGGCGAATGGAAACAAGTACGTAGGCGAATATAAAGATGGAAAAGAACACGGACATGGAACTTATACTTATGCGAATGGAGAAAAGTACGTAGGTGAATTTAAAGATGGTAAAAAAATAAAGAACTTGAAAATTAATTAAAAAATAAGAAAAATACCTTAAGACTAGTTGAGATTAATCAGATAGCAAAAGTACCAGCATACCACGGAGTAATAAAAGATATGAAAAAAAATGCCTTAAAACACTATCCAAATAAACTTACGAAAACAATAAAAGGTCAATGTCAATTTATTTAAAATTTTTAATTAAAAAGTTTGAAATTTATTTTTAGGAGTTGATTTAAGTGAGTAGAATTTTTATTATGATTATATTCTTATGTTTTTTTCAAAATTCAGCTTTAACTAATGCACCTTTTGATAAAAAAAATATTAAATTCATATATCAATTAAAAGATAAGAAAATTTATGTAGTCGAAACAGAAACATTAGACTTGATCTACGAATTTAATGAAAAAAATAAAAGATATAATAAAATTAACAAAATTTATAATTTTGTTGGTTTTGCTGAAAAATGTAGAGTTGTTACTATTGATAAAGAATTAACAGACGTTTTTGCAGGAACATTAAGGTTGTATTATTTAGATACTGGAGGGTACGAGTCCGAATTATTGCTGTTTAAAATAAATCAAAAAAAACTTACACAAGATAATAGTATAGGCGCTTTTAGCTCAGTAAATGAATTTAAGCAGCAATGTAAATTATATAAATCACTTCGATAATTTAATTTAAATTACTTAAAAGAAGTTGTTCGTGAGATAACTTGCTTGTGTTCTGATTTTTTAGGTATTTTATCATTTCCTCACCGATTGCTTCTATGACTTTAACCGGAACACTATTTCCAAATTGTTTGTAAGCTTGGTTACAACTTACAGGAATTTTAAAGTTTTCTGGAAAACCCTGAAGTCTTGCACATTCTCTTTCTGTTAGCTTCCTAGGATTTTTATCTTTACCTCGACTTATTAAAACTTCACTTCCATCCTTATAATATCTTGCAGATATCGTGTTAGTATAATTGCTATTTTTATCGAAAAGCCCATATCCGAATCCATTTCCTTTAATTTTATGTTCTTTTTTTCTTCTCTGATGTCCTCGCCATAGCTTTGAGGATATGGTGTATTTTTTTGAAACTCGTTTTTCTAAAACTGATCCTAAAAAAGTTTGAATTTTTAAAGGTCTTGGGTATTCAAAATCGCCATTAACTTTTAAAAAACCTACAATATAAATTCTTTCTCTATTCTGAGGTAAACCAAAATCTCTAGCATTTAAAATTTTTGGTTCAGGTACATAGTAGTCTTTTCTTAAAACACTAAGAATTGTTTTTAAAGTTTTACCTCCATTATGACCTTTAAGGTGTTTAACATTCTCTAACAGAAATGAATTTGGCTTTTTTATTTTTAAAATTTTTTCAATCCAAAAGAATAAAGTTCCTCTAGTATCATCAAATCCTTTTTTCAAACCAGCTTGGGAAAATGGCTGACACGGAAAACCGGCTAATAGAATATCAAAATTGGGAATTATTTTTCTTATATTTTTTTCGTTTTTTAAGTTAGAAATGTCTCCGTAAAAATTTGTTTTTCCAAAATTTGTAATATACGTTTGAATAGCATATTTATCTATTTCGCTCGAAAAAACACATTTAGACGTATCTCCGTTTTTACAAATGGCATTTTGAATTCCCAGACGAAGTCCACCAATACCTGCAAAAAGATCAATAATTTTGAAGTCCATTTTGAATGATTCTTTTATACATGATTTTAATTATATTATATTTTTGTAATTTTATCTTTAAAATAGAAACTAAAATGTCTACTAAAGCTGATGAGATATTAAAAAGAGTTTTAACAAGACTGAATATTCAAGATAAGTCAAACGAGGAAAAATTAAATAATATTTATAAAATATTTCCTGAATTAGATAAATTGAATCAGGAGGTAAAATTTTCTGTTTCTACCACTGGTACTATTACAGAAAGAATTTGTGGCTGGGCTTTGGATACGGCTTTGCCAAATGGTTATTATAGACTAACTGGAAATAGTGATAAGTGGTTAGGCGATTATGTAATTTTAGGAGTGCCATTTAATGTTGTTATTTCTGTAAAAAGCTACAAAGTGAAAGAAAGATTGCTTGTCAGTGGTTCTGGAAGTTTGTTGGTGCCAACTATTGGCTGGGGTTTCATGAATGATCCAAAAGAATTCAAATATGAGCGTTTACAAAGTTATTTGTATAGAGGTTTTATTGCAATTTATATGCCAAATTTCACTTTAAAGAATGTAGAAAAAAATTCTTTAGCGCTTTTAAATGTTCATAAAAATAAATTTTTAAGACCAATTGAAAATTTAGTAAATGATATAAAGAAATCTCAGGAAAAAAAAATCTTTGGTCAATCAGTAATGTATGCGGTAAATCCTAGAAAATTTTAGAGTAGAGTTAAATGAATACTAATGCATATTCAATTCTAAATTTATTATCAAAAGAATTAAATTGGATAGATAAAACTGCATATTCAAAATTTAATAATCAATCTGATTTTTCATCTCCATTACAGTTAATTAAGTTTTTATTAAATATTTTAAGTGCCTCTAACAAAGATGATTTAAGTTTTGTATTACCTAGTAAAAAAAATCTATGCTACATTTCGACTATTTATTTAGCATTAGAAAAAATTAGAAAAAATTATTCAGAATTTCTAAGTGATTTTGAAAAATTTTTAATTCCAGGTCAAAATATTCAATATTGTTTAGATAATGAACAAAAAGGAAAAATCTATAAATATATTGGTAAAAAAAATGGTAACAAAGATATTAGCATAATTGAAACGTTACCTTACGGAAATAGTGCTCCGTGTAGAATTGAAAAAAAAATTACAAACCTTTTACAATTTTACCCTACTAAAAAAACAAGACCTATCGGAACTACTCCACCAAGGGATTATTTTCCACCATCAAGCAACATAGATAATATTCTTAATATCAAATCTTTTAATAATCCTATGATTTTAAGAAATTTTATAATTTTGCTTACCGTTCAAAAAAATTTTCTCAATTTTTTAGAAACACAGAAAATTAATAATATTAAATTGAAAGACTTTATTACGGTTGGTCAAATTAATGAAAGTGGAGATCTTGATGATTTTGAAAATTTAAAAATTATTAATCCCATAAATGATACTGAAATGTTTACAATTGAACCGCTAATTATTTATTGTCATAGTATTCATTCGCTTTATGAGTTTTTTAAGAAGAATAAAAATGAAAAAATTGTTATTACAGACGAAATTTCTAGAATAAATAATATTACCCTTATAAAACAAATTAGGGAAATTAATAAAAATATAAAATTCTTTAATTTTAGTAGTTATCGCGATTTCGAATCTTTAAATGAGTACCAAGAAAAAATTAATAACGTAGGACAAAATTTAATTTGGAAATTTGAAAAATCAGAATTAAAAGATTGGCTTCAAATCGATACTAATAGTTGTAAAGATTTAAATAACTATAATTCTTTAGATAGTAATTCAAAAATAAAAAAATATTTTTTAAATTACATAAAGAAGGAGGTTAAATTTTTTGATTTTCCCGAAAACATTTTTGATAAAATTAATAGAAAATTAGAAGAGCTAAAAAAAATTACTAAAGTATCTCAAAATATAGAGGATTTAAATCAAATAAGTATCAAACACATATATCTAAAGATGAGAATGCAAGATTATATTTTTGGGTTTGATGATGAGATTAAAACTCGTTTTAATTTAGATTTAAAATCTTTAGTAGATTACAGAAATGATAGAAAAAATTTTTTAACAAATCAGGAGATTGATACTTTAATTAAAATAGAGGAACTCTTTAGACAAATTGATTTAAATGATGATAGTTTTTTTAAGGATAGAATAAAATTATTAAGAGATTTCATAGAAAGCTCAAAAGATATTTACAATAAGTCGAGCACAACATTTATTGTTGATAATCCTAGAATAGCTAATTATTACAAAACTAATATTTTAAAAAATTTTGGATTAGAATTTGATATTAATTCAACATATAGGCCAAAGCATTATTATGAATTTGCTATCGTTTTATCAGAACTTTCTGAGAAAAAAATTTCAACAATCTTGAATGAAAGTTATTATAATAATATTATATTTTTTTCTGGTCCAACATTTAAGCAAACAATAAAGCGCATAGAAAGTCTTGATTTTACAAAATGGAAAAAATTTTTATTAGACAAAAACTTAAAAGCTGAGCTAACAAAAATTAAAAATATAAATCCTCAATATTTTAATTATAATGAGCATCAAAGATACTCTGATTTAGTTTACAGCAATGATGATCCAATTTTCATCGAAAAGAATTTTGATATTAGTAAAATACTAGATAATCAGGACACAGATGATGAAAAAATCGACGCAAATTTTGTTGAGTTTTATGGAGATTGTTATTGTTTCTTTTACAAAAACTCCAAAATCAAAGTTCTGAACAACATTTTTTTCAATACAAGTAAAAGTAATCAAACAATTATAGAAAAAGATATTAAAGATTTATTAGTCGATGATTATATTTTGATAAGGGACTCAGCTGATAGAGATGTAATTGAAAGTGAGGCTAAATTAATTTCAAAGGATAATTACGATTATATAAACAAAATGTCATCAAGATGGTTAGATTTAATTTGGAAATATTTGGAATTATCTGGCCATAATGCAAAAAGAAATAAATTAGAGTATGTAAAAATTCTTCGTAAAAATAAGTATAATAAATCCGATGCTACAATTAGATACTTATTAGGAAATCTTATTATTTGTCCAGATGAAATTGAAGATCTAGAAATTTTAATGAATAGTCTTAATGAATATATTGGAAATATAGTTATAGAAAAAAATGAAATTAAAAAAATTTATCAAGCTGCATATAATAAAAAAACATTGCACAGACTTTCTGGAAAAAATATATCCAAAAAAATTGCAAGTAGTTTGACTTCACAAGAGATTAATATTGATAGAGATCCAATGAGAGTTGATTATAATCCAGATGGCAGTATTACGCTTAACTCTGGTACGTCAGATTATCCAGAAGCATGGATAGTTCAGATAAAAAGGGTCGATTATAAAGATCATAAAGTATCTAAAATTAATAATAATAGATTAAAATGGTTTTAAAAAATGAAGCTTATTCCAAACTATATAAACGAAACAGCTCCAAATGGAGAAAAGAGAGTATTTTATTTATTAAAAGATTTAACACAAGATAAGAAGTACATAGACTGGGTTGTATTTCATTCCTTAAACTATCCCGTGGTGGTTCAGAAAAGAGACAGAGTTAGCTATAAATATTTTGGAGAAACAGATTTTTTACTATTTATTCCAAATAAGGGGTTAATTAATATTGAGATTAAAGGAGGTCGAATTTTTACAAAAGATGGAAACTGGTTCACTGAAAATAGATTCGGAATAAATAGATTAAAAAAAAGTCCGTTTGTTCAAGCAACAGACTCTATGAAAAACATACAAAGGTACCTTTCCTCCATAGATATAAAAATACCCCAAGCATTTTTGGTCGTTTTTCCAGATTGCGATTTTCATCAAGACTCAATTGAATGGTCAGAGGATAACTTGTGTAGTGGCGAATTAGATCAATTATTAATAAAAAAAATATCTATTTTAGAAAAAAATTATTTAATCCAAAGTTCTGAACAATTTTTTCCAGATAAAAATGTACAAAATACATTAAAAAAAATATTTAGATCTAATTTTGAAAGTTTTCAATCTTTTCATTCTTTATTAAGTCAAAGCACATACGAAATTAACAAATTTACAAAGGAACAAATTGATATTTTAGACCAAATCGAAACTAATAGAATGCTTATTACTGGAAGCCAAGGAACTGGAAAAACTGCAGTTGCAATTGAAATTGCAAAAAGAAAAATATCAGAGGGCTTAAAAGTATTATTCTTAAATTCAAATAGATTGGCATGCGAAAATATAAGATATGAACTTGGAAAAACAATTGATTATAATAAGCATCATATTAGTATTCAAACATATACAGGTTTGATTAGTGGGACAGCGAGTAAAGTATTTCCGCAATCGGACAAATCAGAACAAGATTTTTTATATAAAATTGCACCTCAAAGTGATTTTTATGGAAAAAATAATAATTTAACAGATCATTATTTAAATAAAATTTTAGAAACTAAATCATTTACTCAATACGACTGTGTAATTTTAGATGAGGTACAAAATTATTATTATTATGATAATTTCTATAATCTTATAGATTGCCTTTTGAAAGATGGATTAAAAAATGGATCTTGGTATTTTTTTGGAGATTTTGAATTTCAAAAACTCTTTACACTACATGAAAATTTGGAGGACTTGGACTTGAAACACCCAATAAATAATCTAAAAAATTATAAAGGTTTTACTACGCAGCGGCTATACGATAATGTTAGAAATGCTACCGAAATTTGTGTTCAAGCACCAATTATTTCAAATGTAACTGACATACTTCCATACCGTATAGGAAATAAATCCGGTGAGATTGCACATTATTTTGCAGAAAATAAAAATCAAAAAATTAAGATATTACAGAATATAATTGAAAAACTTCATAAAAATAAAATAAATGGAAATGATATTACTGTGTTATCCCCATTTAGACTTGAAAATGAAGAAAATTTATTAAAGCACTGCGAAATATCGAAATATTATAAAATAATTAATTTAAATAAGGTTAATTTTTTTGGTCAGGAAATTATTCAGAATAAAAATAACAAAAATTTTTTATATTTTTCAACAATCCAATATTTTCAAGGTATGGAGAATAAAATTATTATTCTAACAGATCCCATGACTACTCCACTAGGGAATTCAGAGATCAGAGATCGCATTATGAAAAAAGAAAAACTTGAAAAAATATATCCAGAAAGCTTTTTAACTTTTAACGCAATGGGAAGGGCAAATTCAATTTTATATATAATTTGGGATAAATATTTTGAGCCTTATGTTTTAGAAAAAAAAGCAAAATCAGTTTCTTTAATAACATGATATATAAAAAGTTTCACAATCAAAAAGAATGTAGAGACTTTATTTTTGAGGAACTTCAAAGGGAACTGATCGGCCCATATGAAAACGTATTTCATCCTCCAGGAAAGGATTGGAATAATCGAACACCCTCTGCTAGCATAAATTACAAAGATGAAGACCAGCACAGGCAAGAGGTCTTATCCCAATCACCAAAGTTTAATTACATTGCTGGTGTTTTATATCCTAAAAAAAGTAAGAAAGACGAAATAGTAGATGAAAATGAAAATGTAGAGGAAGAACAAGATGATACTAATCAAAATGATCGTTTGGACACAAACAAATCAAGTGTCAGCGCAGAAAATGAAGATGATGATGAACAAACATCTGATAATGAAAATATTATTGATTTGACCAACGAGATGCAGCCATCAGCTATGGGGCTAAGTTTTTGTGTAAAAAATTTTTTTGATTTTGATATTAAGGTTAAAAATATTGGACAGTATTTCAAAATTGGAACCAGAGAGACAGTTCCAGATGAAGCAAGGATAGTAGCATATTTTGTCTCAAAATATGCAAATGATAATTATTCATATAATTTAATTTTTAATAATTATAAACTTGAAAATTCAAACAGAAAAACTTGTGAGTCATTTTTAGCCAATACTTTTAATATAAAAGAAAATACATTTAAAAATCTTGTAGATTATTTTGATAAATACGGAGATCATAGAGAAGGGTGGAAAAATTCAATTGTAAAGAAAAATGATCAAATTTATGAAAATTTTAAGAATTTAGATATTTCATCTTTTCAAAGTAAGGTTTTAGAATTAATTAATAACAAGTCTATTAGTGAGAAAAATATAATTAAATACGATGGATATTTTAGAAAAAAAATTAATTCAAAAATAACTTTCACAAAAAAAGAATTAGAAGAGAGTTTAACTAAACCGATTTCTAAAAAATTTACTTTTTCAAATGGTGAAGAAATAAATCTTGCAGCAAATATTAAAGTAAGAAAAAACAATTTTGATAATTTATTTTATATAACAAGTTCTATTATTAATATTAATGAAAATAATGATGGAGCTGTTTCAATTGATAACTACTTTTTTCAAAGTAATTTTTTTATAACGCCCTCAAATAAAGGAGATTTTTTTCAGGAGTATCTCGAAAAAAAATTAAAACATCTTGATGAGGAAGAAAAATCTATAAATTTACTGCACCGTAATAAAAAATCATTTGCTATCGGTCATGGGTGTTCATCTAACTGGTCATTAAATGAAATTGGTCAATGTATTAAAATATTTTCGGAAATATTTCCAACATACGAAATTAAGCCAATTATTCCCCAACAATTTAATGATGTAGACTTGGACATGGTAAGATTTTCTACCGATATTGAGTATGCGATTTCACAGCTCACAAATTTAACAAAAAAATATAAAGAATGGTTAGTTGAAGAAAAAAAGATATCAGAAGAATTTGAGGAGTCTTTTAAGGAAGCTTCTAATAATAATATCAAGAAAGCAGGAGAAACCCTTTCAAGAATAATGGAGGGAATTGAGATTCTAAAAAGTGACGAAAAAGTGCAAAGTGCATTTAAATTTATGAATCAAGCAATTGCACATCAGCAATGGCATTATGACTTTTCTACCAATAAAAAAGATAAAGGAAATATAGATTTTAAAAGTCTAGATTATCAAAAGGAATTATCCAAATTAGGAAAAGGTAAGTGGTACCCATTTCAAATAGCATTCATTTTGCTAAATCTTAAAAGTTTTCAAGATCCACATTCAGAGGATAGGAATATTGTAGATTTAATATGGTTTCCAACAGGAGGTGGTAAAACGGAGGCCTATTTAGGTTTATCCGCATTTGTTATTTTTTTAAGAAAATTAAATAATAAAAATTCATCAGGTATAAGCGTTGTAATGAGATACACGCTTCGTCTTTTAACAACTCAACAATTTCAAAGGGCATCAGCTTTAATTTGCGCATGTGAAAAAATTAGGAGTGAAAATGAAAATTTGTTGGGTAGCAAAAAAATAATTATAGGTCTTTGGATAGGTGGAGACACCACACCTAATAAAGAAGCTGAAGCAAAAATCAAATTAGAAAATATGCAAAGAGGAGTGTCTTTTCAAAACGATTTTTTACTTCTAAGCTGTCCTTGGTGTGGTGAAGAAATGGGAGGAAAAGAAGCAAAAGGTTATAGAGTAGAGTCGAGAAGATTTACTTTTGCATGTCCTGATCAAAATTGTTTTTTTTGTAAGGCTCATCTACCTATCTATTTGATTGATGAAACCATCTATAAGCTCTCTCCAGATATATTGATTGGAACGGTCGATAAGTTTGCAAGCCTTCCTTGGAAACATGAGGCAATAGGATGTTTTGAAAACAATGGAGATCAACTAAGTCCAGATTTAATTGTTCAAGATGAGTTACACCTCATTTCGGGTCCCCTAGGATCTGTTTCTGGGATGTATGAAATTTTAGTAGATTCTATTTTTGAAAAAAAAATAAATAATAAAATAGTCAAATGTAAGATTATAGCATCAACTGCAACGATCAGCAGGTCAGAAAAACAAATTAGGTCTCTTTATGCCAGAAAAAGTGCTTTGTTTCCACCTCAGACTAATCAAATAGAAAATAATTTTTTTGCTATCGAAGATAATGAAAGTGAAGGAAGAAAATATGTTGGATTATTTTGTTCTTCATCGACTTCACCTCAAATTACAATTTCAAAAATTGTTTCGTCTATATTAATCAGTGGTAAAATTCTTGAAAAAAATACTGATAAAGCAATAATTTTTGATCCATACTGGACTCAACTAGTTTACTTTAACAGCATTAGAGAGCTAATGGCTGGAGCAACATTAATTAATGATGATATTCAAGATTATAAACAAGGAATTTATTCAAAAAAAGGTTTTCAATTATTTGATCAATCATATTATCGAAATATAACCTTTGATGAATTAACATCTAGGGTACAAAGCTGCGATATTCCAAAAATTTTATCAAAATTATTTATTGAAAAAGATGAAAAGAAAAAAAACTACCCATTAGATATTTGTATTGCTACAAACATGATTCAAGTTGGGATTGATATACAAAGATTAAGTTTAATGGTTATAAATGGTCAACCCAAAACTACTTCTGAATACATACAAGCATCTAGCCGAGTTGGAAGAAAGGGTGGTAACCCCGGTATCGTGTTTACAATATTGTCTCCATTTCGAGCCAGAGATAGATCTCATTATGAACACTTTATAAATTATCATCAATCAATTTATAATTTCGTAGAACCAACAAGCGTTACTTCTCATTCTGATGCGGTGAGAAAACGAGCTTTACATGCAGTTATTATTGGTCTTTCTAGATTATGGGGAGGAAAGGAATTAAGGTTAAGTCCTAACCCACCTCCTAATAAACAGCTAAGGGAAAAAATCGAAAAGTGCATTGTAAGTTATGCAACCTTGGCTGACCCTGAGCATTTAGATGAAATAGAAAAAACAAAAAACGACATTAAATTAATTTTTGAAAAATGGGAAAGATTGAACCCAAACTATTATGGATCAATGGATTCAAGTCAAAAATCGAAGGATATTTTAATGTATCCATCTGGAAATGAAAAAATTTCTGATATCCAACCTTTTGAAACTTTAACGTCTATGAGGAATGTAGACTTAGAATGTAATGCTCGGATTCTAACTGATTTCAGAGGAGTCAGGTCATGAAAAAAGAAAAAATTGCTAAAAGAACAATTAGAAGATCTCATATAATCTCTACTTATGGAGTTGGATCAATTTATCAATTTAAAAACAGATATAGTATTCAGGGAGAGTCTGACTCCTTGATGTTAGCAGGACTAGATGAATGGTTTGACTCAGAATCAACAATTCCGGAAGAATGGAAAATTCACGAACCTAGATTGCAAAATTTATTATCAAAAGACTTTTTTGTGAGTCCGCCTGATTACAGAACAAGATCTGAAGATCCTAATTTAAACTTCAAAAAATTACCTTATATAAGATTTCCAAATTGGTATAGATGTTTTTCCTGCGGTTGGATGAAAAAAGAATCTCCTTTTAAAATCAACCCAGTATGCAATTCACATGTAGAAACGAAAGGCCATCAGGCATTTAAAAAATGTTCAAAAAATAAAGTACCGAAAAGTTTAATACCCATCAGGTTTATTGTAACTTGCAACAAAGGTCATATTGATGATTTTCCATTTCTTGAATGGGTTCATCAGGGTAAAAATTATAGTGAGTATGATTGTAATTTAAAAATAATTGGAGGGAAACAAGGTAATGCATCATTAGCAGGGTTAACTATTAAATGTGTAACTTGCGATACCAAACCTGTAAGCCTAGCACCATTTTTTGGAGGACATAATAGAGATAGTGAAAATCCTGAAAATGGTCCTTTTTCAAGAATAAATTATAAATGTACAGGTAGATGTCCGTGGTTAAATAGTAATCAAAAATGTGAGGATAATAACCCGAAAGTAATCTTGAGAGGAGCTTCCAATGCTTACTATTCCGTAGTCAAAAGCTCGATTTATATTCCTTTGTTAACAGAACATTTCGAGCAAAATATTTTAGATATTGTTGATCATCCAAAAAAATGGAACGCAATTTCTAAAGAGGCAGAAAAAAAAAAGGATCAACCAGATGTTTTTAAAAATTATATAGATCTTTTGGCTACTTATTCGAATGTAAATTCAGAGTCTTTGTTTTCAGCCGTTCAAATGAAACTTGGTAAATTAAATGAACAAATTCAAGAAATTACAAAAGATAATAGTGAAGAAAATTATCGATTTCAAGAATACAATTTTATTATTAACGAAAAAAGTGATGGAGTTCAGATGTTTAAAAAGCAAATGAATATGGAAGATTATGATGTCATTTCTAATTTTTTTGAAAATATATTTTTAATCTCACGGCTAATTGAAACTAGAGTTCAAATGGGTTTTACAAGACTACTTCCTTACGACGATGGAATGAAAGCAGAATATATTCAAAGCTTGTCTAAGGGAAATTTTAATTGGCTACCAGGGATGGTTGTAAGGGGTGAAGGAATTTTTTTGCAATTTAAAAAAGAAAGACTTGATAAATGGATATCAAGTTTTAATTCAGCTCCAATTGAGTCTATAAAAAAAAATTATAATAAATTAAGAAAAGATAGAGGTTTATCACCTAGAAATATCAATAAAAAGTTTATTTTGATACATACATTTGCTCATCTTTTAATAAATCAACTTAGTTATAGCTGTGGTTATGCCAGTGCATCTTTACGTGAAAGAATTTATTGTAATTTATCTAATAAAGAAAAAGAAATGCAGGGTGTATTAATTTACACCTCTTCTGGTGACTCCGAAGGAACACTTGGTGGATTAGTAAGAGAAGGTGAGCCTCAAAACTTGATTAGAATAGTTTTAGATGCATTTAAAAAGTCATTAAATTGTTCTTACGACCCAGTATGTTTAGAAACTACTTCGCAAGGATTAGGTGGCATAAATGCATCTTCTTGTCATGCATGTACATTCTTAGCAGAAACTTCGTGTGAGGAAGGCAATCAACTCCTAGACAGAACAACAATTATTGGGAATGGTAACAATTTAAATGGATATTTTCAGGAAATTATAGATGCCTAATTTTGTAAATTTAAAATAAAATTCAATTATAGCTTAAGCATTCATTTTTCTTTACTAAAATAGAAATAGAATTATCGTAAAACGTTTGGCATTATTTTGATAAAGAAAAAGTAGATTCGAATTTTTTGAATTTATACTACAAACTCCTTCACGATTTTTTAAATTATCTTTTAAAATTGACCCTTTTTGCTGTTATTGACAAACAAGTCTTCAGCGGCGTATGATAAATGTATTGCTAAATTATTTTTAGCTTTAGTTACATAGTTACTCTAAATTATGCGGTCTTAAATACCTGCCAGATCTCTGGTGACCTAGTAATAATCAAATCATTAATTGCAAACGCGATAGCCACGTGGGTTACGCATTTGGATTAAATTTTTAGAAGGAGTAATTATGCCTAAATTAAAACTAGTCTCTAATAACAAAATTAGAGCTAATAGAAGAAACGCAAAGAAGAGTACAGGTCCTAGAACTTTTTTAGGAAAAGAAAAAGTAAGTGGTAACGCTCTAACACACGGTTTAACAGCTGAAAAACATGTGATTATTGGAGAAAGTATTAATGAGTTTAATACTT
>Ga0194123_10004262_pt1 | contig 16315 bp, 18 predicted proteins | sample TA2MahsurfametaG_5_FD_155479 | JGI IMG/M metagenome (GOLD analysis project Ga0194123, IMG submission 155479) | Freshwater microbial communities from Lake Tanganyika, Tanzania - TA2015023 Mahale A surface | ecosystem: Environmental > Aquatic > Freshwater > Lake | place: Tanzania: Lake Tanganyika... | reverse complement strand
GACATGCTGCCGATACACGAACACACCACCAAACGGAAGACCATCGGAGGCGAAGACCAGGCCCCCGTACTTCACCTCCTCCGTGAGCGATCGACAGCGCTCCTGCACGCAGTGACGCACGGCCTGGACGATGGCATGGGACGGCTCCGAAGCCAGACGAACGCTCTCCAGCAGACCGCTGACGGATTCGGCTGCCATCAGGCTCTGCCTGGCCAGGGAGAAGTCTTCTGCACGGTAGGAGGAGACGAAAGAGAGAGAAAGGACCACGCTGAAACGACTGGTCTTGCGATCGGAGTTCACGCCCCGCGGACCGCAGGGATCAGACGCCGGCCGCAGAGGACCGCGCCGAAGCCGAACACGTACATCAGCAGGCTATAGACCGCCGCCGGCACCGCCATGTCGGGGTTGTTGAGCAGCCCGGCGGTGATGGCGATCGCCAGAGTTCCGTTCTGAATCCCCACTTCGATCGCGAGGCACACCTGCTGGGCCACGGGCAGGCGGAACAGCCTGCCGGCCAGAAAGCCCGCCAGCATGGCCAGCACGTTGAGCAGGGCGATGGCCAGTCCCATCTGGGCCAGAAAGCCCGGCAACTTGGGGGCCTCGCGGATGAACAGCAGCAGGATGATCAGCGCCAGCAGGCCCCCGGCCAGGCGGCCCATCTGCTTCTCCAGGCGCCGGGCCGGCCCGGGGAAGTGATGACGGATGGCCATGCCGACGGCCGTCGGCAGCAGGGTGATCAGCACGATCTGCAGCATGGTGGTGCCGATCGGCAGGGCGATCGCGGCCCCCTCCCCCAGGAAATACTGGAGGGCCAGGTGGGTGAACAGCGGAATCGTGACCACCGTGACGATGCTGCTCACGGCCGTCAGCGTCACCGACAGGGCCACATCCCCCCGGGCCAGGTAGGTCATCAGGTTCGACGACGGCCCGCCCGGGCAGACGGCCACGACCACCAGTCCCACCGCCATCACGGGCTCCATCGGCATCACCAGGGCGATGAGCGCCCCCAGCAGCGGCAGCACCAGGCACTGGCAGACCGTGCCCACCGCGACCGCCCTGGGGTAGCGGGTGATGCGCCGGAAGTCCTCGGGCACCAGGCTGAGGCCCATGCCCAGCATGACGATGGCCAGCGCCACAGGCAGCAGGACCACCGTGAAGATGCTGCTCTGCATCAGTGGATGGCCATGCCCCGCATCACCGTGCCCATGATGCTCACCCGCGCCCAGCGCGGCAGGGGCACGAGCGACCAGCTCAGGAGCTTGGAGAGCGCCCCCGGCAGCACGGTGGTCTGCCGCCCCAGGGCCGCCAGGATCGGCTGGGCAAGCGCCTCCGGCTCCATGGCCGCGGCCATCCGCATCCCGGCCCTGGCGGCGAAGCCGCTGTGGGTGGGCCCGGGCGCCGCGGCCAGCACGGCGACGCCATCGCCCCGGAGTTCCACCTGCAGGGCCTCGGCCAGGCTCTGCACATAGGCCTTGGTGGCGGCGTAATGGGCCGCGTACGGCATCCCCTGGAAGGCGGCGATCGAGCTCAGCAGCACCAGACCGCCCCGGCCCCGTTCCCGCAGGCGACGGCCGAAGTGGTGGCAGGCCTGCAGCACCGCCCAGCCGTTGACCATCAGCATCTCGGTTTCGCTGGCGATGTCGGCCTCCAGGAAGGGACCGGAGCTGCCGAAGCCGGCGGAGGCCACCAGCAATCCCACATCCAGGGGGTCGGTGACCCGGCGGATCGCAGCGAGGTGGTCCTCCCGGGCCAGGTCCACGGCGACGACCTGCACCTGCACGCCGCGGCTGGCGATGAGGCTGGCCGCCAGGGTCTCGAGCCGGGGGCGATCGCGGGCCACGAGCACCAGGTTCAGGCCGGCGTCGGCCAGGCAGCCAGCCAGGGCGCGGCCGATGCCCGAGGAGGCCCGGCCAGGGCCCGCGGCCAAGAAATGCCCATAGAAGAAGCGCCCCAAACCCTCTCCACGACGTGCGGAATTCACGCCGAGGGAGTGGGCGAAGAAGAGCTTGGGGAGCATGGCGGCCAAAGGCCGACCATCCCACCATGCATCAACAACCGAGATGATTGGTTGAAAATCGTCCTGCTCTAGATGTCTGACAACTACCTCGGTCATTGCTTTCCACCAGCTGACAGCATGCCTAACGCTGGCTTCTGCAGTGGGCAATCAAAGGACCGTGCGCGCTGCGCGCTTCCGACAACTCCCGTCTGCAGCAAGCGCCGATAGGCCCGCGCCACGCCGAGGTTTCGTCCAAGCAGCCCGTCGCGCAACAGAGCGGTGACAGGCTTGCCCGGTCGGCCGTTGTATGCAGGCACTCCCCGTTCCCAGAGCGCGCATGCCCGACGCGGCGCCTGCGGTGGACGCGTCAGGTGATCGTCTGTGCTGCTGCAATGAGCTCTCCTGGCGTCCTTGCCTGATTGAGCCTTGTGACGGCTTCCCCGGCGGGCACCTTCAGGAAATCGGCGATTTCGCTATCTCCCTGCAGAATCGAGAGGAGCTTGACACGCACATCGGCAAGCGAGAGATCGGGCCCAGGCTGTAGCACAAGACGAACCGGTATCTGGCGCCAGGGAAGCATCCGATCGCGCAGTGTCACGTCGCGAAATGGGATCACGTCGATGATGGTGCAGGTCGTCCCCAAGGCGTCATAGCAGACCGCATTGCGGAAACTGTCCATGACCGTCCTGGCCATACTCCATGTCTCGGCCAGCACATCGGAATGCACCGAGAAACCATCATGCCCGATAAGCAAGAACGGCGTTTTCAGGTCCACCAATCCCTGCTCAGCGCCGTCTTCCCCATCCGGAAAGACCACGAAGGCCTGCCCAATCAAAGGAAGCTCGGACGCGTCGATTTCGTCCATCTCATCGACAACTATACTCCCGCCCTTGTCCACCCAACCTCGCTCGGCGAGTTCCGCGTGAAATGCGTCCAGGACCTCGCGCCGCGCCTGCTCGGCGTCAACGGCCTCAACCGGGCGGTTGACATAAAAGCCGATCGGGCCGTGCCGCCCCTCGAGGATACCCAAGAAGCCTTCGCCACGAATGAGACATCGGAAATGAGCCATGGTGCCCTCTGTTCAAGCAGCCGGGCGGGACATGCAGCGCCTGATCAACACAACGATCAGGACAGAGACGCCAAGCAGAATCCCCAGAAGGCCCGGCATCGCCATGGATATGGCGGCCCAGTACATGGTCTCGAACGCATACTGGCCGAAACCGCTGCATGGGGATGTCTCGCCAAGCCAGCCGCCGCATTGCCCCGAATAAGCCGGGAGCCACACTAGGACGAGCGAGATGAAGGCGGCGAAGAAGGGACCGATCAACGCCAGCGCGGGCAAGAACCACGCCGCCCGTCCTGAGGGTTTCCGCGAGAGTGCGCGCCAGACGGCAACGGGCGGGGTCAAGACGAGCAGCTTGGATATCACCAGCATCAGCAACAGGATCACGGTGTTCACGATATCCATACCCTCCTAGGCGATGGCCATCCCGCGTTGCTCGACAGGCGTACGGTAGCGGCTCCGCTCTGCTCTCGGCCGCTCCCAACGTGTACGAAAACCTTACTCGCGACGTCGGCTCGCTGCGGGACTCCAGCGCCGCCAATCGCGGCTTCCCAGCCGACGATCTGCAACGCTGGGATGATGGGCCAGCCCTAACGCTGAAGATCAGCGGCGGGCCAGAACCTTAGAACTGGCGGTTACCTCCGCTCCCGTCTTCTGAATCTTGATGTTAGGTTCCCTTCGCATCGCCAGTGGAGTGAGCTTGAACATAGTCCTTCAGCACAGCATCCATACGAGCTTGCCAACCAGCTCCAGAAGCCCTGAAATAGTCAATAACCTCAGGACTATATCGGATTGAAACCAGCTGCTTCTTATTTGCCAACTTTGGGCGACCGCGAAGCACGCGAATGGGGACCATCGCGCTCATCTGCTCGTCTGTAAGCGGAAGAGCATCAGGATCTGATTCCGCCGACGCTGTAATCAACTGATCCTCCTCAAGTGTCGGCATCTTCAGGCTGATCTTCTGTAATGGCTTTGACATAGTGATTGACCTCCCGACGATTGGCTCTGCGTAGGCTAATGATTCTCCTTGTCGACTCGCGATCTACAAAGGCTACAAAATAAAGTATGTCTCCATCTGGAGCCAAGGCAACCATCCTTACTTCACCATAGTCAGCCCGATCATCAAGCCAGACGAGTGCTGCCTCCCAACTGAGCCCAGCTGCGGCCGCCAAGGAGAGGCCGTGCTTGCCCAGATTGGTGGCGTCCTTGCCAGGATCGAAATCAAACTGCACACTTTATCGTAGCTACGGAAACCCCCTCTGTCAACTTCGTCTCAACAAGCAGGCTTCAGGTGGGCCTAACGCTGAAGATCAGCGGCGGGAACCAAAGCGTTGCATACATCAGGCATCCTTGGTCCCGACCGCTGCATCTTATTGTTGGACTGGAATACGGTCCCAGCGAGTTCGCTCTAATCCATCTTCTTTTAAATGCAGGAGACAATCGGATCTATTCGTTACTCAAAGGCTTCCTGCGGGCAAGGGCATGCTTTTGTCTACTTAAAAGCAAAAAATTGCGAAGCTTTTATATCCGCATTGTTTCCGCAAATGATAAAGCCCTTGGATCTCATTGTCATCCGGTTTATTGATGTCGCTTATCAGTAGATCAAACTTGTTCATTGCAATTAGCTTTACTGCTTCTTGAGTGGATCTCGCAGATTCAACCCCCACCCCTGAGTAGCGAAGTAGCTTTCGAAAGTAGAAATCGTGTAGCGGGTCATCATCAATCCATAGTATATCTGCACCAAGAAATACGCGACTAATTCGCAATGTTCCCTTTATTGCGTCGTGCATCTTTTCATCGCTTATGCCTATGCCTGCGTCTTTTGTTTTGGAGTTATTTTGGCGGATTTTGTTCTCTTCCACCTGTTTTTGAAATGCATCTTTCAGAGCATTAAGCTCAACCTCGAACTCAAGTAACTTGAATCTTTTAATTCCAGACAGCATTATTCTTGTGTCCGGCCAGCTACGAATGATGATTATGATTGCCAAGAATGAAAGCAATATCTTCAATACGCTGCCTACTGCTGTAAGTTGATCTATAGCCTCGGCGGTGGAATACGACATAGAAGAAACTCAGTAGGAGTAACTTATCGCATTCAATGCAAGCCATTTTCCCCATCCAACGCCAGCCAAAGATCAGGTCCGAGTCGTCAAAGCTCATCGCTCCACCCTCCAGCTGGTCTCCTGACCATGCTTCCCCGCAGGCCGGAAGGTGAACCCATACCTGGAGAAAGTGGTCCCCCGGGGTTTGTCCCCCACCAGAAGCTGGACCTGGGAGGTGGGGAGCTCCCAGCTGTTGCGCGCCGCTTTCGTCAGGAAGGAGCAGGCCGGTTGGGAGGAACCTGCTGGTGTGGCGGGATACGGGGAACCGTCCCTGGCGACACCCTCGCCAAGCTGGAGCGGTCTCCCGTTGCCACGATGGCTGCTGCGCTGCTGATCCTGCTGGTGATGGTGGCGGTGGGGGTCCTGCTAAACCCGAGCCGGGAGCAGTTCGACTGGTTCATCCGGCTGCGGCGGCCGGCCTGGCTCACCTTTGAAGGCCTGATCCCCCTGATCTGGATCGCCATCTACGCCTGCTTCTACGCCTCAGCGCTGCTTGCCTGGAGGGCCAGCTGGAGCTGGGGTCTGATGGCGGGCTATCTGGGGGTGCTGGTACTGGTGCAGACCTACACCTGGCTGATCTGCACCACCCGCCGGCTGGTCAATGGCACCGCCATTGGCCTGGCCGGCTGGGTGTGGGGTGTGGCGCTGGCGATCCCGCACAGCCGCATCGCCAGGTTCTGGGAGGTGCGCTCGCCCGCCACCAGGGCCGTGGCCGTCCCCTCCAGCTCCAGCAGCCGCTGGTCCGGCGCGATCGCCCCGCCGTCCGCCACCAGCAGCCGCACCTGCATGTCGGGATCCAGCAGCCGGAACAGCGGTTCCACCAGAACGCCGCCACAGAACACCCCCTCGGCCCTGGCGATCCAGTGAGCCCGGCCTGTGGCCACCGCCAGCGCCGATGTCGTCAGGTCGCCGCGGCCGAGATCCTCGTCCAGCCAGGCGGCCAGCTGCCGTTGCAGCTCCGGCGTGAACGGCTGGGAGGCTGGGGGCATGGCGGACCTCCTCCGGCCGGATCCGCAGTTCATCCTGCCTGCCGGCGGCTCCGCACCGCCCTCGGGGTGAGCCGCCGCGCCCGTTCAGGGCGACGCCATTCGGGGCCAGCAGCGGGAGCGGCCGCATCGGCGGTCCGCCCAGCTGTGAGGCGGCCCTGCGGTCAGTGGCGATGCTTCAGCCAGGTCGTGACCTGGGCGGGCCAGTCAAGAGGGCGGTCGTTGGGCCTGAGCCGGACCTCCAGCATCGAGCCGATCAGACCGCTGCCGCCGCGCCGCAGCGCTCCCAGCAGATGCCAGCCCAGTCCCAGGGCCAGCAGGACCCAGCCCAGCAGATGCAGGTGGTAGACCCAGTGGTCAAGCTGTTTCTCGACCAGCCAGAGGCGGCGCATGCCGAGGCCGCTGAGGCTAGGCAGCGCCAGGATCAGCAGCATCGCCGCGTTGGCCGGATGGCGCAGGCGCCAGCTGCCGATCGTGAATGAGTACAGGAGCAGACCGGCGGCCACGGGGAGCAGCAGCGTGGCCAGCGCCCTGTGGATCGAGAAGAGATCGATGGAGTGGGGCCAGGGCAGGCTGAACCAGCGCCCGTCGTAGTGGCCGTAGATCACCAGACCGCTCAGCCACATCGCGATCACCACCAGGGCGGTGCCGCCATGCAGCAGGCGCAGCAGGGAGGGTTGATAGGGCGCCTTGGGGGCCATGGGGAAAAGGATCAGGGGGCTTGCGGTTCCAGGGCTGCCGCGGCGACGGCAGGGTCGCTCAGGTCGTATCTGGGCTGCGAAGGAGCCAGAGCGCGATCGATGCTCTTCGGATGCGCAGCCCGCGCCGGGTGCCGATCCGGACGTTCACTCCAGGGATCGGCGTTCGCAGGCCGGGAAGCTGCAGGAAATCCATCACGGCCATGTACGGGAAAGAGGCAACGATGCAGGCACTCCAGCCGATGCAGGTGCACCGATCGAGAACCTCCATGCAGAGCCATTTCGCCGCCGCCGCAACACCGGCATAAAAGCACGGGCGTCCATCCAATGACATGCGTGCCCCGATATCCCCCGTCCAGTCACCAACCGTAAAGGCAAGTTGACGCAACCGGAGGGGCCCTTAGCCTGAAGAAATAAAGAAAACAGGCCATCCCCCATGCCAGGAGCCAGCCGCTGCGTCAGGGGCTGCCGAGTCCCGCAGCCAGCCCTTGATCACGCCTCTGGTCCGCAGGTCTGGGGTCGTGCCTGGACGTCGCTGAAGGCAGGCCTGCAACCGCTGGTGCTGTCCGCCATCCTGCTCGGACTGGCGTTCGGCGCAGGCCCGGCGGCGCAGGCCGCCCCGATGCCGGCGCCGATCGCGGCCGATGCCTCGCTGTCTCAGCTGGCGCAGAACCGGCCGTTGGTGTCCCTCGGCAAGGCCATCTTCGAGGATGAGAATCTCTCCCTCAGGCGCAACATGTCCTGTGCCACCTGTCATGCGATCAGCGCGGGCGGCACGGCAGGATCCGATCTCGGCAACCGCCTGGCCGGGGTGCATCAGGGTTCCGCCTTCCAGGGCTTTGCGCTTGAACCCTCCGCCGATAACGCGATGGGTTTCCGCAATGTGCAGACCAGTGCCTACGCGGCCTTCAGTCCCCCTCTCAAACGGCTGCACCAGGGCGATGCCGTGGTGTTCGAAGGTGGCAACTTCTGGGATGGCCGCGCCACCGGCTTCATGACCGGCCGCGCTGGGCAGGAACAGGCCACCCAGCCGGCGATCGGCACCCTCGAAGGGCAGCTGCCTGCACCGGCCTGCGTGGTCTACCGCGTGCTGCATCCGGCCCGCAGGGGGCAGTACCCCGTCAGCTACCAATCCGTCTTCGGTTCACGCATCGATCGGATCCGTTGGCCGGAGGACATCGAGACCCAGTGCAGTTCGGTGAAGGGAACCGTGCAGCTCGAGGGGCAGGCGCGACATTTTTCCTCGGACACGCAGATTCAGATCGCCTACAGCAACATCTCCCTTGCTCTGATGGCCTACGAAGGCTCTGCGGCGATGAGCCCCTTCAGCTCACGCTATGACGGTTTTCTGCAGGGTAAAGCCGTGTTGACGGCCAGCGAGAAACGGGGGCTTTCCCTGTTCAGCGGCAAGGCCAAATGTGCGAGCTGCCATGTCACCCAGGCCAACAGCCGAGGACTCAAGCCGCTGTTCACGGATTATACCTATGACAATCTTGGTGTTCCGCGCAATCCGGCCAATCCGATCTATCGATCGACCTGGATCAACAATCAGGGCCGCCAGTGGCAGGATCTCGGCCTCGGCGGATTTCTGCTCACCCAGGACAGCTACCGCGAAGACGCTCCCGACCAGATGGGCAAATTCAAGGTGCCCACGGTGAGAAATGTGGCCCGTACGCCGGACCCTCAGTTCGTGCGCGCCTACATGCACAACGGCTACTTCAAGACCCTTGAACAGGTGGTGGACTTCTACAACAGCCGCGACAGCAAGCCGCGCTGCGCCAGCCCCTGGACTCCGGTGGAGGAGGCCGAGCGGCAGGGTTGCTGGCCTGAGCCCGAATACCCGCAGACCATGAACACCACCGAACTCGGCAACCTGCAGCTCACTGCCGCCGAGCAGGGTGATCTTGTGGCCTTCCTGCGCACGCTCTCCGATCGGCAGCGCTGAGAGCGGTTGCTTCCGATCTGTGGCGCGTCGCCGCGGCCGGACTGACACCCTGCGCAGGTCTGCGCAGCATGGGAGAAGCGTTCCGCCGCGGCAATGCCCTGAGTGGCAGGCAAGGAGCTTGGGGTGGCGCAGCTGAGAGCTCGTGGCGGCCTGCCCACTCCAGGAGTTTGTTATGCCGTCTGCTTTCCATAAACCATTCCAATAAGCGTTAAAACTGCTGATGCGATTGCAACAAGCAAGCTGAGTTCGCCGATATGGCGCCGAAGGAAAATGTACTGCTGAGTTATGATTATTGAAGCAGAAGGGGGCAAAGAGCTTTGTGTAAAATACAGGAGCAGTAGCATTACCATCAATAATATCCACGAAAAATATGCCGTCCCTTGAAGGTGCATGAACTTCGGCAGCAGCAGCCTTGCAAGCAGTGGTATATTTCCAAATACAGCTAATATTTGTGCAATTGGCCATGATACAAACCAGCAATACACTGACGTCTCCACTGGATAAAAGATGAAACCGTCTCGACCGCTCCTGCACACCAAGCTTCATTGCTAGAACTAGTTTGCACAGATGGTCGTAAATCAAGAATTAAGCCTGATCGCACAGATATTCTTTTGTCGCCCTGAGAGAGATAAATTCTGGCATTTGTGATTCGCGCCCTCAAGCGATTATATTCTCTTATTTCCTTAACATTCTTAAATTCTAGAGTCTCCCGCTTAAGTTGCAGTTCGATTGAGTAATGCATGCTGCCGTTTTCGTTGAAAAGAGAAAGCAGCCTGCTCAATAGAAGCCCAAGATCATCTAGATCCAAGGAGAATACTGGTAGATACTTGTCTCATGACACCTCTCTCTTCATAGCGAGTTCAACTAGCGACTACGATGGTGGATCGAGCATGCATAACGCTGCCTTTGAGTGGCAGGCAAGTATCTCTGGCTGATGTATAAAGCTGATGCCGGCATGTCCACTCTAAGGGCTTGTTCGAAGAGTCTCTTCGCCACAAGAAACGAACGTCATTTCTTTTCCTGTCAGATTACTAGTGTGCTGTCCCGGAGATCTGCGAGCCAAGTCGCTGCAGCTTCTCCAGGATTGAATCTGCCGTGGCGGTCCACTGGAACGGGGCCTTGGTCTTGTTGTAGGCGGCCACGAACTGCTCGATTTTTGCGATCAGCTCCTTGACGCTGGAGAAGCTGCCCCGCCGGATGGCCCGCTGGGTAATGATCCCGTAGCCGAAGGCCCGCAAAGCGGTAGCAGCGCTCCATCTGATTGAGCCAGGAGGCGTAGGTGGGCGTGTAGTGCACGTGGAAACGGGGCCGCTGAGCCAGCCAGGTGCGAACCTTGGCGTGCTTGTGGGTGCAGTAGTTATCCACAATCAGGTGCACATCAAGGTCGGCTGGAACCGACTTCTCGATCTGGCGCAGAAAGCCCAGAAATTCCTGGTGGCGATGGCGTGGCTTGCACTGGGTGATCACCTCCCCGGTGGCCACGTCCGGGGCGGCAAACAGGGTGGTGGTGCCGTGGCGGATGTAGTCATGCGTCACCCCCTCCACGTAACCCAGACCCATGGGTAGCACTGGATCTGGGTCTTCTCGTCGACGCAGAGCACCGTCGCCTTGTCGGGCGGGTTCAGGTTGAGGGCCATCGATGCCTGTGACCTTCTCGACAAAGAACGGGTCGGTGGACAACTTGTAGCCGTCAGGCTTCCGCGCAGCGGTACGTCTTCTGCCGGTGTGGCTGCACGGAAGCCGTAAGGCCGCTGTTGAGGGCGATGCTCCAGCGGAACGCCGCGCCGGCCAGTTCGCTGCCCTGCCGGCCGCCGTGATCGTGAGCGTGGTGGTGGCCGCCCATGACCTCAGGACGCAGAGGAGCAAAGTATGTGTCTGTCAGTCAGGGGCCTCCTGCCTTGAACGTCATGCCCGCTGCGTCGATGGCCGCCGCCGGTGGCGACACTCCCCGCCGTCCGGTGGAGAGGATCGTGTCCGGCGGCATCGTGGTGACCATGGACCCGCAGCGCCGGGTGATCGCCGATGGGGCGGTGGCGATCGATGCCGGCCGGATCGTGGCGGTCGACAGCCGCGAGCGGGTGGAGGTCGCCTTCCAGGCCACTGAACGGATCGAGGCGGGCGGCCGCACCGTGATCCCCGGCCTGATCAACGGCCATGCCCATCTGCCGATGACGCTGTTCCGCGGCCTGGCGGATGATCAGAACCTCGACGACTGGCTGCAGCACACGATCTTCCCGGCCGAGGCGATGAACGTCGATGAGGCGTTCGTGCGCTGCGGCACGCGCCTGGGGGTGGCGGAGCTGATCCGCGGCGGCATCACCACCGTCTGCGACATGTACTACTACGAGGATGCGGTGGCCGAGGAGCTGGCGGCCGCCGGTCTGCGCGGCCTGCTGGGCCAGGCCCTGATCGATTTCCCCGCCCCCGATGCCCCCGATCACAGCGCCGCCATGGCGGCCATCCACCGCTTCGTGGAGCGCTGGGCGGGGCATGCGCTGATCACGCCTGCAATCGCTCCCCATGCGCCCTACACCGTGGCTGATCCGCACCTGATCGAAGCGCGCCGCTTCGCGGACGATCGCAACTGTCCGCTGGTGATCCATCTGGCCGAGACACGCCACGAGGTGGAGGAGAGCCTGCGGCTCAAGGGGCGGCGGCCGGTGGAACACCTGGCCTCGCTGGGCCTGCTCAGCGAGCTGATGGTGGCGGCCCATGTGGTGTGGGCCGAGGCGCACGAACTCGATCTGCTGCGCGAGCACGGCGTCGGTGTGGTGCACAACCCGCAATCCAACATGAAGCTGGCCTCCGGGGTGGCGCCGCTGCCGGCGATGCTGGCGCGTGATCTGGCCGTGGGACTGGGCACCGATGGCTCGGCCTCCAACAACGACCTGAGCCTCTGGGAGGAGATCGACACCGCCGCCAAGCTGCACAAGCTGATCAGCGCCGATCCGCGCGTGGTGTCGGCACAGGAGGCCTTCGAGATGGCCACCATCCGCGGCGCCAGGGCGCTCCACCTCGAGGAGCGGATCGGCTCGCTGGAGGTGGGCAAGCGGGCGGATCTGGTGGTGCTGGAGATGAATGAACTCGATCAGATGCCGCTGAGCAGCATTTATTCGGCCCTGGTGTACGCCACCAAGGCCAGCGATGTCTGCGACGTGCTGGTGGAGGGGAGGCCGCTGCTGCAGGGGCGTCGCCTGCTGAGCCTTGATGCCGAGGCGATTCAGAGCGAATCTCTGACGCTGCGGCGCCAGGTGATCGAGCGGCTGGCCCTGGCAGCCTGAGAAGAAGAATCCCGCCCGCAGACCGGAGGGACTGCGCGGCGGGGAGGCAGAAGCGGGTTCAGATTCTGATCAGGTTCTGATCAGGAACCCTTCAGGAAGGGAGGCCCTGCGAAGGAGGCCATCCGATCACTCCTCGTCGTCGCCGGTGCCGGCGGGAATGAGGCGGATCTGCTTCTTGCCGAGCTTGATCTGGAACTCATCGCCGGGCTGCAGGCCCAGCTGAGCGGTGTAGGCCTTGCCCACGAGCAGATACATTTATGTATTCAGCCTTGATCAGTGGCTTACTGGATCCTTCGAACGTAGAACTCACCGGCGCGCCGCTTTTGCGCGTCCGGTGGAACGACGTGTTAGGCCGCCCCAAATTTGGGGTAAATGTTGGTTTGCCAAAAAGCTGACAACCCACACGGCTGGACTGGTCGAACAGTCCGAGCCGACACGCATCAGCGGTCTTTCGTCCAAAGCCGTTGTGCCCCCCAGTCGTATTCCGCGTCATCATTGACGTGCCCGACAGCTTCACCGTGTATTCGTACGCGCTGTCGTCGTCCATCTCGAGCATCAGCAGCCGCCCGTCGAATCGCCATTTGCCACGGTCGCCTGGGTCTATTCCCGACACCGAATCCATGAAGCCTGCCCAATTACCCGCGCTATCGTGAAAGGTCAACGACGCCACGGTCTTGCTGGTCCGCACGCAGTGCCCGTCATCGAGGAGGACCATGTGAAGTTCGCTGCGCCCCGAGCTGTGGAATTCCTGATACACCCAGTTTCCGACCAACCTCTGCTCGTAAGATGAAATGTCTCGGCCACCGGAGATGACCGCTTGCAACGTCGCTAACCTCTCGGGCGCCACCTTCAGCGAACCCTCGCCCGCGCTCGACACGTCGGAGATCAGCACAAATGCGCCCAAAGTCGCCGCCGTCCGAACCGACGCGTCAATGGACTGAGCCTCCGTTTCGCCCAGCAGCGCGATGCCCGTTTGCATTGCGCGCTTGAGGTCGGCATCCATCAGGGGCGACTCTGGATTGTTGACTCGCTCCAGGTAATCGTTCTGGAAGAATGCCCAAGACAGAAGCGCCGGGGTCCGCTTCTTACCCTCCACCGGAGTTTCAAGGGCGTTCTTCAGCCCGTCGGCGGCCATCTGCACGACGATGCTTTCGAGACCGTTCCATTTCCTCTTGGCCAAATTCGCCGCCGCAGCCTCGACCGCTAACGCGCACCATTTGATGTAGCCGCCGCAGGAGTGCTTCAGCTTATAAAAGTCGAGATCTGTCTCCTCCCTACAGCGGAACTGAAGGAATGCATCAAGAACGGGTGTCTGCGTGCTTACTAGTCGCTCTACGCTTACCGCATGGCCGTCGAGCTTTAATGGCATTTGTTTGAGCTCCTCTGATTGGTAAATCGCTGTGCGCTGGGCAAGGTCTAACGTCGTGCATCAGCTGCAGCGCGAAGCGCTGTCAGCTGTATGCAATTGTTAGACCGCCCTGCTTCTGGTCTATGCACGAGTTCCTTCACGGCACACGTTACGCCGAGGCCAATGGGCTTTGGAAGCCTAAACCTAAAATCGTTAAACTAGAATCGTTGTGCATCCACGTCCTTGATGAAGCGAATCAATCCCTCGAAGTAGATCTCGGAATCGTCGAATTGCGCGCAGTGGCTGCCGCTGGGACAGTGGTGGTAGCGACCGTGCTGAACCTGACCGGCCATCCACTCCATGTGCTTGGGGTCCATCGTGTCGTGCGTGGCGCCGATGGTGAGTGTCGGCACTCGGATCTGGCTCAGATCGGCAGAGCGGTCCCAGTTCTCAAGCTTGCCACTGGCGCCCAGTTCGCTCGGTCCCTGCATGGGAATGTATACGTCGGTGTTCAGGCGCGCGAAGGCGAGATTGACCGCATCGGGCCACTCAGCGGGCGGCATACGCACGACATGGTGCCTGTAGTGGTGCTCCAAAAGAAGTTCTGTGTAGCGCGGGTCGAGGTAGTCCTCGGCAGCCTCAAACGCCTTAAGCTCCGCTAGCACCTCCGGATCCATCTGCGACTCGAACACCTTCGTGGCGTATTCGTTGTACGCCGGAACACTTGAGACCATGTTCGATATGACGAGCGCTTTCAGATTCTCCTGGTGCGCGAGCGCGTACTCTATTGCCAGTATCCCGCCCCACGACTGGCCCCAAAGGTAGAAGTTGCTTGAGTCGAGACCAAGGGCCACGCGCACCTGTTCGACCTCGTCGACAAAGCGGGCGATCTCCCACAACTCGGGCTCGGATGGCTTGTCGCTCATGAACGAACCAAGCTGGTCGTAGTGGTAGTACTCGATGCCTGCCGCAGGAAAGAAACTGTCGAACACGGACATGAAGTCGCTACTCGCGCCCGGCCCACCGTGCAGGAGCAGCACCTTGGTTTTCGGGTTGTTGCCGACCCGCCGGGTCCATACCTTGAACGTGCCCTTCGGCGTTTCGATGGGGATCAGCCTCACGCCGCCACTCAGGATGTCATCACGGCCCGAGTAATCGAAGTAGCTGGCGGGCACTGTGTCACGGTCGGTTCTCATCGCATCATCCTAGTCGGTCTAACGCTCCAGATCAGAAGCGGGCAAGGATTCATTGTCTTGACAAGCCACCCCCGCTCCCGACTTCTGTATCTGGTTGTTAGAAGGTGATAAGCCAAGCGCATTACAGTCTTCGCTAGACTTCGGTGACGTATCGTGAAGACAACACGCTTCATTCAGCCCCAGCTGGCGAATCAGCTGGGACGCAAGCCACAAGTTCGGCACCGTCGCGGTGGTCTGAGGCCCTGGGCCTGCGGGACCCCCGGGGCTTTTCCCTGCCGAGTGGTGGCCGTCCATCACTGCTTGACCACAGCCCGGCAGATGCGTTGGGCGGCCTCCCGTCCTCCGAAGAGATTGCGGGCTGCCGGGCCGACCTGCAGGGCAGCAAGGCCGCCCATCAGATGCACAGGGGTTCCTGGCCAGCGCAGATCAGGACCGAGAACCGGCCAGTCATCCACCAGTTCAATCGGCTGTTGCTGATGCAGCTGCTGCAACAGCGGCTGCTGGCTGACGCCCTGCCGATGCCCCGTGGCGAGCCAGATCCGATCTGCAGCAAGCTGCTGGCCTCCGGTGCAGACAATCTCCCACTGATTGGAACACCAGCGCGCAGCCTGCACCTCGCAATGTTCGTGAAGCAGGAGTTCGCCGCGTCGTTGGGCCTGCCTGAGCTCTGCTGCAGCCTCCGGCGTGATCGAACCGCCGTCGCGCGCCTCCATAACAAGGCGGCGGCGGCGGTGCATACAGGGTTCCGCATGAAAGCCCTTGAGGTACTTGGGGCCAAGCCAGCCGGGATCGGCATCGAAAGGTTTTTGTTTCAGGGTGCGGCGGCACAGCAACTGCACCCTGGCGCCGCGCCGCAGCGCCCCGAGACTCAGATGGGAACTGGTGAGCCCGCCGCCGACAATCAGGATCCGTTCACCAGGGCGCAGACGCAGCGCCGGCAGATCAATCGCATCGCTATGCCGCAGCGCGTCTGTCGGGGCCTCGCCTGCGATGGCCTTGATCCAGGCAGGCCACTGCGGGGTTCCGCTGCCCGTCGCGATCACCACCCTCCCTGCCTGCACTGTGGTCCCATCACTGAGCGATAGCTCGAGCGGGCCCCTGCCGTTCGCTGGAAGGCTGATGTGCTCCACGCTGGCGGCCTGCACCCGGTGCTCCAGCTCAAACTCGGCGACCACCTCGCGGCAGAAGGCAGCAAAGAGATCGGTGTGGGGGAGGCCATACGCCCCTTCCATCTCGCGGTCGCGCTGCTGTCTGTGAGCAAAGCGCCGCAGGGCATGGGCGTTCGGATGGGGGTGATGGGGCGAGGGCGACCGCAACCAGGGAATCTCGTACTGGTCCATCTGCCGTTGCCAGCGGCTCAGCCAGCGGCCGCTGGGGTCAATGATCCGCAGGCGTCGCTGCAGCCTCGGTCGTTTCTGGAGCAGGAGACAACTGAGGGTGAGAGCCTGGGGCCCGGCCCCGACCATCACAAGATCAGCCATGGGCCAAGGGTCCACTCTGCTGGCAGGAACGGCAGAGGCCGTGGATCTCGAAGGTGTGAAACAGCGGCTTGAATCCCTGCAGCAACACCTTGCTCAGGCCGAGGCCTCCGGTTCCCACCGGGCAGATCGGCAGGGGTTCGCTGCGACCGCAGCTCACACAGATCAGGTGATGGTCATCACGCTCCAGCGGGGCATAGACGCTCTCCCCGTTGGGCAACT
>Ga0194123_10004253_pt1 | contig 16347 bp, 27 predicted proteins | sample TA2MahsurfametaG_5_FD_155479 | JGI IMG/M metagenome (GOLD analysis project Ga0194123, IMG submission 155479) | Freshwater microbial communities from Lake Tanganyika, Tanzania - TA2015023 Mahale A surface | ecosystem: Environmental > Aquatic > Freshwater > Lake | place: Tanzania: Lake Tanganyika... | reverse complement strand
AAATTGAACTTTCAAAAAAATCAAAATTCAAAGAAGGCTACAGAGTGGGGGATATGAAGTGTGGAAAAAATAAAAAAAATAAATGTTGATGGGTTAGGGGTTTCGTTTTTTTGTTTCCCCGTTTATTTGTACATTTACATGAATAAAAACACACACATGTTAGAAACCTTCGAATTAGCAATCACAGTTCCTCATGAAGAGGAATGTGCCCAACTTGGCTCTGAAATGTACCAAACCAGAGCAAGACAAGAAGTCCAGGCATTCACCCGCCAGTTACTTCGAATTCATGGCAGTCCACCAGAGGGAGCACGCTTCAAAATCATACACTGTCCCCACGACTTTGGCACTTATCTTGACCTGGCCCTTGTCTATGATGAGGATGTTGAAGAGCACGTTGAGTGGTTGTTGAAAATTGAATCTGGTATTCCCGATAAATGGGACCAGGCAGCAATCACGGAATTGAAGGAGGTTGGATATTTTGACAACCAAGAATCATCACATTCTCTTTCACTTTAATTTTCAAACCAATGAAAAACCTCGTTTTATTTTTTGCATGCATTATATCCATGATCGGGGGTTTTTCCGGGGTACAAGGACAATCCCATCCGTGTCAAATGGTTGTAAATCCATTCTTGTCTCATTCTCCAATAAATTCATCTGTACCTCGTTTCCCTCACCCAAAGCCAGATTCCGCCTGTTTTGAAAAATTCTTTTACACCCCTTCAAGGTCTTATACCAAACAAAAATTTGGATTTAAGTACAATAGGGATTCTTGGCAACAGGTCATTTCTTTTCGTATTTCAGAAATTGACTCCAACTCGAATTCTATCCCGGTTGGAGAGGGTCTGGCAGAACACACCCCAACCAGAAAATTGAAAGAAATCAAATTTTACAATTTAAGGGGTGGTAGAACCCTGATGTATGATTTCAAACAAAATCGTAATTCACAGGGACTTTTAACTTCTATCCAGCTCCTTGATTCAAATTCGAATTTAATTCAAGGGGATTCTCTTGTTTTCGATTCAACTGGAACTAGATGTGATTCAATTACTTATTATCACTGTTTTCCTTCAGATTCGGGGGTTTGGAAATTATCGAAAAGATATTATCTTTTCTCCAATCTTGTTCCCGGAATTGTGGATTCTATTGTTTCAACAAGTGTTAGTTTTACCCCTAGTATTGGTCACCATTGGCAAAATGTTTTTTTAATTCATTCTGAAATTGAGTGGTCTCCACTTTACACCAATTTGGACGAGTTTATTTTATTCATCAGATTTTTCAAATCTTCAGAACATATGTTGGAACATTCTTTTTGGACGTACCCAAGACCTTGTCAAGTTCAACCTCGAATTTTGGATAATTTGATGATGAAATCAGGTAAACACAAAATGATAAATCCTTTGGGTGTTATGTCAGGTTCTTGGGTTTACGCCTATCAGAATTCTTTGCCTATACAACTAAATACAATTAATTCAGGTTCTGTGAATTATTCTCAATCTAATTTTCAGTGGTTCTGGGAGGAAAATCCAAGATTGAAAAAAATTACAGGATCTGCCAGTAATGGAGGAAATAATCCCATTGATTTTCTTTACAATTCATTTGGACACCTTGAAGAGGAAGTTGTAAGTTATGGTGGTTTGTCGAATAGGCTCGATGGCAGAAGGTATTTCTACACCTATCCACAAAACTCTAATTTGGTTTCAGGATGGACCGAAATGAAGGATTGGTGGATTTGGCCTTGGAATGATACAGTTGTTAAAGTGAATTTATTTTTTCCGATTCAGGCAAATTTAATCGAAAATAAAATTCAAGATATTGGAATTTTTCCAAATCCTTGTTCAGATTGGTTTCAAATTTCAGGCTTAACTTCAGAAGGCGGAAAATTACAAATTCTGGATCTGAAGGGTTCAATTATCACATCACATGATTTGAATTCCGAAATTGTTAAAATATCAACCGAAAATTGGATTCCTGGATTATATTTGGGATTACTTCAACTTCAGAATGGAGAAAACAAGGTCATCAAAATAATCAAACGCTAAAACATAGTATATTACTAACATACTAAGCGCCCGCGACTAAAACCCCAAAAAATGAAAAAAATCATTCTTATTCTTTTCCTGGTTTCCACCCAAATTTTTGCCCAACAAAAAGTCCAACAATCCAAACTAGAACACTGTTCGATCCCAAAACATAAGCCCAAATCTTCCTTTAATTACGACGTTTTCCAAAAGGCAGCCGTTAGGGAGATGAAGAGGGTTAATCAAGAGTTTGCCTGGATAGCAAAGAGGGAAAGGGACAGAAAGGGCAAATCCAAAAAATCAACGACAAAAACGATTGAAAAATGATCAGAATTCTGGTTTTTTTGTGCTTGGGTTATCTTATCTTCAACATTCCTTTGTTTGGGGATATTGCTAAATTTTTTCTTAGACTTTTTCAGTTGGTTGGAGTTATCATTTGGAAAACCATTGTTGCTGCTATAGAAAACAAACCCGAGAATAGAGAATCAGTTTTATTGATGTGTTTTTTCTTTCTCATGATGGTTGGTTATTACAAATCAAGAAAAGCGTGAGAAAGTATTTTTTGTTTCCACTTTTATTTCATACATTTGCGTTTGAAAATTAGAAACAATGCTATCTAGAAAATTACAAATACAAATCCAACATACACCTTCTCCAAAAGTTATTGAGGAAGTTCTTCCCAGCCTTTATTCCTCTGCTCCTAGGATTTTGAATTTTATGTTGGAAGACCTACAATCAGAAAAAAAGGAGTTCATCTACTCCTACCAAAAATCTTGGATGCCCTTTCAAAACGTCAACAACACCATCATCTCATTTTGGAACTACCGACTAATCAAATTGGGTGAAAGATTCATTTTGAATTGTGAAGGTCACCAAAACCACGGCCAGGTTTTTGTTGTTAAATCGAAAAAAAATTGGTGTGTAATAGCTTCCACAGTGGCTGATGAAGGAAAGACAATTCTCAGAATACCTGCCAAGTTTATCCAATTTTTGGAGGAGGATTTTGATTCAACTATTATTGATTTTTCAAAGGCAGATTTTGAGGTTGGAGATTTCTGTTTTATCAAATCTGAACAATACAGACCAAGGTACGGCAGATATTCTCAATTCAGGATTCTTTGGAAAGGAAGTAAATATGTTAGGGTAGAACCATCTTATCCAAGATACAAAATCTGGAACCGTAAATCTTCAGATGATTTTGGTTCCAAGGTTAATGAATTTACCTACGAGATTAGTGTCAGTGAAAAAACAGGCAGAGAATTTTACTTTCCCATTTCAGTTTATAACCAAAATATACCCTTTTCCGAAATTGAACTTATCAAATTGAAACACGGGGAAGAATACCATGACATGATAAAATTATTAGATCAATTGGGAATCTAATTTTTCCGGGGTTTTGTTTTTAGTTTTCACGATTTCCCCGTATATTTGCTCTTACTAAAAACAACCACCATGAACAAAAACCCAAATCCCCAAACCATAATTGTCAACGATAATTCAGGCCAAACCTATCAGCCAACCCCCATCGAACTGCTTCTTGAAGAACTTGCCAAGAACGGGGACAAGGTTTTGATTGGCTTGGTTCACGAATCCATGTATGGAGTCATGAAGGGAATGTTTGCCGTTGTCAAACCCAACAACCCAATTCAACTTCATGCCTACCTCAATTCTCCATCCGATGGTTTTTCAAAGCAGGAAAATGTTGTCACCAAGTTTTGGGAGAAAACCCATCTAGCAACCAGAATCATGGTTCTTCCTTTTGAATGGGTGGAATCGGAAAAATTGGATGTTCCAGAATTCGAATCTGTGGTTGAATTCAATCGCCACATGTTGAAAAAAATTCGAAAGGCTCCGGGAATGGAAAATCCATTTTACTACAGAATGGGACAAATCAAATGAGGGATTTAATTGGCTGTCTGTTAAAATTGGTGGTTCTTGCAGGACTCCTAATTTTACTGTGGCATGTTGTTGTGTTGGGATTTTTCTTTTGGCTTTTGAATGAACTAGCAGGAATTAAATCTCAAATTTCCTTTTCTGAATTTGCTTTCTTTGCCTTAGGAGCAATTGTACTTTATGGATTGGTAAAGAAGGGAAAGTAGGAACAAACAAATTTTGTAATGATAAGAAATAAAAAAAAATTATGAAAAACTTATTTACCCCAAAAAACTTGATTCTATATTCAGCCGTTTTATGCATATTTTGGGCAGAATGGATTTATTTAGTAGAACAAAATCATCTGAAAGCAATTTTTGTTGGTCTTTGGCCCCCCACAATTTTAGGACTTCTCAACTATTTAAATTCTAACAAATAAAAAATGGCAAACCACGTCAGTAACTTCATAGTCATCCACGGAGCGAATTCACAAGCTGTGAAAATGGTGAGGGAGATTTTTCGCCCAGATCTTTCTGGCGATCCGGATATCTGGACAACTGATTTGGTCAATCGAGTCTTCGATAATATCTGGCCTCGAGGGGAAGAAGATTACGACAGGGATTGGGTAACCGAAAATTGCGGAGCCAAATGGTTTCATGGGCACTTGGAAACAGATGAAGAAGATTGTCTTCAACTGAATCTGGAGTCTGCTTGGTCGCCCGTCAACGAATGGGTCCAACGCCTCTATGAAATTCTAAGCCAAGTTTCCCCCGAAGTTTGGATCACGAACAAGTTCGAGGACGAAGGGTATGGATTTGCAGGAGTTGCGTTGGTGGGAAAAGAATGGATCAACGAGGAGTGCATAAATATGGATGAATGGGAAGTGGAAAAATTTTTCGAAGATGATGAACTTCTTGATTCCTTCTACGAAGAACTGAATCGAATGGTGGAAGAGGAACAAGCAGCGTATCTCTTCAGTTTGAATGACCGTTTATAAAACAAAAAAACCACAAAATAAAATATATAAACAATAAAAAAACTAAAAACCTATGAAAAACTTATTTACCCCAAAAAACTTAATTCTAGGCTCATCTATTCTTTGCATATTTTGGGCAGAATGGATTTATTTAGTAGAACAAAATCATCTGAAAGCAATTTTCGTTGGTCTTTGGTCTCCCACAATTTTAGGACTTCTCAACTATTTGAATTCTAACAAATAAAAAGATGGATATAATTATAGTATCAACATTAATTAGCGTTTTATTTGTGTGTTGGGTTATTCGAGATCCTAGAATTATTGGAAAACTATTTGAAAAATAATTGTATCTACCATCTGTTTATTTTCGGTTTATTTATGAATGTTTTCCAAAAAAATTAAATTCTTAATTTCGGGGTTTAATTTTTTTAAAACCAAATTTTCCCATACATTTGCCTTCATAAACCAAATAAAAAACACACATTATGGGCTTAGACATGTTTGCTTACAGATTAAAGGGTTTCAACCCTTCATCTCCAGTTGATTTCAATGATGAAATTAAGGTTATGAAAGAAAATGAAGAAAATCCTCAATTCCCAGACGATTTCTTTTACTGGAGAAAACACCCAAACCTTCACGGTTTGATGGAACAAATTTACCGGGAAAAGGGTGGGGTGGAGGAATCATTCAATTGTTCTCCCGTTCAACTTTTTCAGGAAGATTTGGACCGAATTGCTGCCGTGGTTATTGATGACGAACTTCCCCACACCCAAGGTTTCTTTTTTGGGGAATCCACGGATGATAGGAAAGCTGAGGACATTGAATTCCTGGAAAAGGCAAAACAATCACTTGCAGAAGGTTACACAATTTGGTACGATTCTTGGTGGTAAGATAAATAAACATCGCGGGGAAGAGCAAAGGCTGTTCGCTGGGCTCATAACCCAGAGGCTGTGGGTTCGAGTCCCACCCCCGCTACCAAAGAAATTGTTCTTTGACATCTTGGAAAAACCAATCAACTCCAGTCGTGAGACTGGAAATCGCAAAAGGCTCATAAAGAAAAGTTTTTGATTTTTCTTTTTTTAGATCCGGCTCCGCTTTCAACGAGGAAAACTTTCTGGTAGTTGAAGGTGGGGAAACAACCAGTCACTGTAGTGCCACAGGCGCGGTGTGAACAGAAAGTTTCGTCAACCGGGAAAACGGTACAGAAGGGGTAACTTAGTCCCTTCATTTAGTCAGGTGGCGGAATTGGTAAACGTATGAGTGTAAGTTGCTTTGGACTTAAACAACTTTAAAATGTGTCCATACAGGTTCGAATCCTGTCCTGATTACATTTATAATATTTGTCTGAGATTGATAATTATGAAAGTAAATCTGATATATAAATTATATGAGATTTTTAAATTATATTCAATTTGTTAATGAGGGTAAAAATCCAAACAGTGAAGAAAGAAAAAAATACATTGATAAGTATTGTGGCGAATTTACCCCTTTACCACAAAACCCCATGTCTCTTGAAACAATATCTGGGTATTTAAAAAAATTAGGAAAATACCCAGAAACTTTAAAAGCTATAAAAAATGGAGATGCAGTAATAGTTGGGATCAGAAGAAAATTAGAAGTAAGGAAAAAAAATCCAGAAAAATACATAGATTCTATTTATTTTATTCCTAAAAATTCCAAAAAAGATCCAAAAAAACAAATTACTCCATTTCAAGCTACCACAGTACCTTCAGTTGCTTGGTACGACACTAAAGTTGCAATTTTAGATGATGGTGAATATAGATTTAGAAAAGGTCAACATGGTTTTAGTTTTCAAACTATACCTGCTCTTGTTCCAAGCATTCCGGGGTTGGCAGATAAACACATAAAAGTTAATAGATACGACCCAAAAGACGATGAGGTTGAAACTTATGATCCTCCAAAAAAAGATAATGGTACATCAACTAATTTTCATTTCGGATTAATGATAACCCCAACGGGAATGGATAGGTCAAAGAAAAACATATCATGTGTAGGACCATTTTCTGCAGGATGTCAAGTAATACCAACTGAAGAAAAATGGAATGAGTTTTGGAAGATGATTGTAAATTCAAAACAACAATTTTTTTGGTATTCTATTATAGAAGAAGATAAAATTTAATTGGACAAAACATAGTAACTTACTAACATACGTCAGGCGCGGGCCCTTGAAAGGGGTTGGTTTCAAACAAAATCAAAATCTCGGCCCCAATTTTATCTATTTGAATCGGGTCCCGGAAAATTTTGAAATTCCCCATCAAAGAGATGCCTAAAAGGTAAACCCACCCAAGTTATCAACACAATTTCCGCCAAGATTGGATTCATTTTCCAAAAGGTCAAGACTTCATAGCTCAGCTGGTAGAGCAATACACTTTTAATGTATGGGTCCTGGGTTCGAGTCCCAGTGAAGTCACGAAAAAACACAAATTAAAACATTTTCCAAAAATCGGGAAAAACTTTTCGGGGATTCGGTTTTATTCTAAGAAGTTTTGTCGTATCTTTACGATCTAAACCAACCACCTATGTTTCAAAAATCTGAAATCAATTCCTTTCAAGGCTGTCAAATCGTCGGCCTTGACACCCTCGTTAAAGTGGAACTGCTCGGGGGCAAGTCCAATCCCCAGCAAGGCAGGGTCACCAAACTCACCACCAATTCTAGGGTGATGATTTTCAAGAATGGCAAAGGATACTTCAACATGGTCAACCGGAGGCTATCCAAGCAAAATGAAGCCAACCGGGTGTTTGAAATGCTCGCCACAGAATCTCCCAATGGAATCTGGGAACCAGGACCCAGAGCGTGGGGAGAAAGGATTCCCAACTCCCCATTCATCACCCACAAAGGCAAGGAATACCTCGAGTGTATTTTCATGAGAGGAGGCCAATCAACCTACCTGTTAGATGGGGTGGAAATTCCCAAGGAGGAGGTCCAAGGTTTGCCAACAAAGGTCGAGGGAGAACAGGGAGGTTTGATTGACAAGGTCATCATTCGAACCTACTCCTTTGAATCCATCCTCAAGATTCGAAAAGCCAAAACCGAACTTGTGGGTCCGGTAATTTGATTCCTTTGGAACCTCGGATTTTTTCCGGGGTTCCATTTTTTTGTTCTAAGTTTTTGAAATACATTTACACCATAAACTAAAACAACCACCTATGTCAGATTTCGCTCAACTTTGTGTTTGGCCAGGAACAGTCCTAGGCGATTCAACCCCTCAAGATTTGGAGAAATTCTTTTTGGATGAACTGGGAACCCGTGTGAAGTACCACACGGAGGTTAAAACCCTGCCAGACAAAGATTCAAGCGGAAACCCTGTTTCAGAAACTGGAGGCAGAAATGACCTTTTCTTTTTCGTCCACAAGGATGATGTAGGAGCCTTTGCCGTAGCCCGTCTTTCCTTGGGCATCAGATGGTGGGAAGATGTTGTGAAATACAACGACAACTCACATTTGTACACTTCAGAATTTCTTCAGGAAAATCCCATCACCTGGTAAACTTGTAAAAGCATGAAAACAAAAAATAATTCCGTAACCATGACCACAAAACACCCGCTTTCACACTTTCAGCACATGCCTGAAATCATCGAGGAATTTACCCGGATAGCAGAGGCTAGGCTGAGGTCCCAATTCAAGTTCGGTCCCCAGAGGAGGGCCCTCGCGGCGAAGATGTGTCGAAGATGGTTGGATCGCCAGAAAGAAAAGATTTTGGGTTAAATCCCGGGATTTATTTTCTTTGTGTTACCCAAAATTCCAGGGAATATATACTACTAATAACATAAAAAATTCCCAATGATTTATTCCAAAATTCATGATTTTTGCCGTGTGAGAAATGCCGGATCGGTTTTTTCCAATGGTCCTGAACCCACACCCCGGGTGAAATTTATTTGTGGATTGTTGGACTCTCTACAAATTCCATATGATGTAGACAGATTCGAAGATGATTTAGAACCGGGAATATTCCTTTACAATATTGTGATGACTGGAAAATCCCCACACTGGGTTTGTGCACACCACGATATCTTCAATCCGAACTCCGAGAATGCCAACGACAATTCTTGTTCTGTCATTAATGCAATTGCACTCAAGAAGGAAAGACCCGAGATTAATGTCTGTATAACAGATGGAGAAGAGTTTGGGGGTTTGGGAGCCCAAAGAATTTCCGAGCGTCTTCTTGATGGAGATTATGGAAGATTTGATTGGGTTTTGAATTTAGAGCTCACTGGATTGGGCGGAAAAAATTTCTTTATAGGGGAATATCCAGGACCTTTACAGTCTAAGATCATTCGTCTTTTTAATCCTCCCATCACAAGAACCCCTTTTAACGATTCTGTTATCTTTCGAAAGAACGGGATTGATTCTTGTGTCATTAATCCACTTCCCGAGGCGATGACAGAAGCTGTCACAGAAGAACCGGAGGAGGAATTCGAGGATGAATTCTTCAATTTTGACACCTTGGAGTTTGAAAAAGTAAAATGGAAAAGTGGAAGAACTCGTTATCCAATGAAAGACATTTTGGAAACCCCTAACGGAAAGCAATTAGATAAATCCATTTTGTGGAGGTGTCATTCTTTGGAAGACACAGTCCAGAAAATTTCTGTTGAGGACATGAAAATTTTTGTGGAGGAAATTTTAATTCCAATTGTGAAATAAAAAACAGAAAAGATATATAAAAGAAAAAAATTATGCCAAGACAAGAAATTTTATATACTTTCGGTTATGGTGGAACTGGGGAATACCAACCAGGACAATGGTTAACCCCAATTTGTGAATATACTTTACAAAATCAGAACGATCCATCAAAAAGCTTGGCTCAAAATAATCCATATCTTAATGCTACACTAAATTACATTAATAATGGAGATGAAAATTATGTTTGTGCGGGTGCTTCTGGAGCTCCAGAGGGCCAAATAAAATACCAATTATACAAATGTTATTTGGAGAGAATAAACCAAACGGTAGGAGAAAATGCATCAAATCCAGACCCAAACGTTGGAGGGGAATTAGACCCTTATATTAAGTGTGTAGATAATTTACCATCGACACCTCCATTTTAATCCTTTCTACATTTTGAAATGCAAGAAACCTCGGCAAAAAACCGGGGTTTCTTTTTTTTGTTTGGCTGGGATTCCATACATTTGGAACATACTATAAGTCTAACATACTAAGCGCCCGCGCATTACAAACCCTCCAAAACCAATTTCCATGATTGTACCTCCACAACCCCAAAAAACCCACATCACCATCGACCTTTCAGGTCCTGAAGGAAATGCCTTTGCCCTCATAGGCTTAGCCAAAAGGCTCGCAAAGCAACATGGACTCGACCCGGAACCCATTGTGAACAAAATGATGTCCGAGGATTATGTTAACCTGGTCCACACCCTCAATTACCACTTCGGCCACTGTTTGGTTTTGATTGAGCCACCAGGTGGATTGGGATAACCTATTTCCTTACCCCAAACCGGGGTTCCATTTTTTTACCCCGGATTACATTTGTATCTTTGGGATTCAAACCAAACACAAATGAACAAATCCAAAATCATGGCCCAGGTCGACGAGTTCCTCCGCCAACACGACATCATTCACATGAGGGATTACGCCTGGTCTCTTCAGGGTCCAACCCTTATTTACATGGGGGAAACCAATGTTTTTTCCCACCTCAAACCCAACGAGATCAAACGGATTCTTGGGTTGGGAGCCCATTTCTTGGTTCAGCCCTAATTTTAAAGGAGCCCCGGATTTTTCCGGGGTTCCATTTTTATTTTTCTAAGTTTTGGATTATCTTTACACCATTAACCAACTAAAAACCAACCACCATGGAAAAAATCCAAATCCCAACCCCCCAACCCAGAAAAATTTCCACAAAAGAAAGAATTGTGAAATTTCAAAGGCAAAATCCCAAAATGACATTCAAAGAAATTGCTGAAAAATTGGGAACCACCCCAACCTATGTTTCCCAATGTTGCGTGAAAAATAGATTGAGCAAAGCACAAAAAATTTCGAAGGCTAAAAGGAAATTCCCACAATTGGATCATTTTGACATTTCCAAAATTGTTGGAGCTAGTCCAGGCTATGTTCAATTGATTCTTAAAAAAATCCAAACCCCAAAACCAAAGGTTGTTTCTGTTCCAACCAAACCAACCCAAACCCAAATTTCTGACAAAGTGAATTTTGTTTTGGAATTTCTAATTCAAAATCCAAACTTTGAAATGATTGTGACCCAAGAAATTCCAACAGGAAAAAGAATTTTGATTTTGAAATAGGTTGGGGGAGCCCCGGAATTTTTCCGGGGTTCCATTTTTATTTTTATCGAAATTTCCTTATCTTTACCTTATTAAATAAAATTTTAGAATGAAAAATTTTCTTTACTCCCTTATCCTTCCACTCACATCATTCTCTTTTGTTTTATTCACACTTCTAATAGCTCTCGGAAATTTCTTATATTTCTATTCTGAAATTAATATTCATCTCCAGGAAATAGTATTCTTCAACATACTATGGGTTGGCTTGTATATGTACGTTTACGCTTCTTCTTTATCCAAACAAAATTAACCTACAAAAAATTATGAGGGACTTTTTCTTTCCAATTACGTGTTCAATCATTGGGATAATTCTTACCACTTCCCTAATTGTACATTCATTGTTTTTCAATCCATTCGAAAACCATGGACTGTGGGATGATTGGACAAAAACCATTTTGCTTTTCACCACTTTACTTGTTGTTGATTTGATTTTCCTTGGGATAATCATTCTGTGCAAAAAAGAATCCAAACTGCAAAACCAAAAGTTTTTCAAGTCTAACACTTTCAAAAGATTTTGAATTATGGCCAAGCAAAAATTCATACTTTACACCAACCCCAATAATTAAGACAGCGCTCAGGGGGATCAATAAATGGATTGTATTATTCGAATTTAGTATCGATTATTTCAAAGTATCCACGATGATCTACCATCCCTACTTCAAAACCTTTATCAAATTTACAATAAGTAGAACCAGGCAACCAAACTAAACCTTCTTCTCGATAATCATCAGCCCTACCCCATGTTGCATCCTGATTTGTTATTTCTTCATATCCCTTTAAAATGCCGGATGTTCCAAATTCTCTTGAAGTATCAATCTGTATCTCCCTAATTTCGGGGTGATATGACAACCAATAGTCATCTTGTTTACCTGTTAATTTTTTACCATCAAACTCGGTTGTAGTTATTTCAAATGGTGTTGTAGCAACTTTAACAATATTGTATGTCCTATTTTTCTTATCAGGATCATTATTATTGAATAGGATAAGTTCTTGACTTACTAAGAAGGTTGGTTTTCCATCTGAGTTTTTTATTTCTGCAAGACGGTTTTTATACTCCTGGGTTGGTTTTACCGTTATGGAAAAAGGATATGGATTTTCGTTTGAAAAGTTTTCGTATAATTGAATGTGTCTCATACAATTTTTTTTTATGAATTTAAAATAATTACTTTTTTTGAGAAATAAAGGGAAGTCAAGGTGGATTTATAAAACAGGGTTTTTCTTAACTTTCTTTCCCTCCGTCATCAGTGGACATTTTTTCTAATTCCTTCGGATCAATTAATTTTCCGCTGGAGAACATTTGCAATTTTTCGAAATCCGCTTTTGGATAACATTTTTTCATGTAGGGAAAAGCAGTCCTAATTACCTTTTCCCCAACCTCTTTAATTGTTGAATTGGAAACCCCAGTTTGAGAAAGGGCATCAAGCATAGCCATTGTGACTGAATCAATTTCTTCGATAGGAACGTCAACCTCCACATTTCCATCAGGACCTGCTCCCTTAAATAAATTTTCAAAATACTTGTCAATTGAATCTTTATCCATGATACCCTTATCCCCCAACATGTGATCGTATAGATTCTTGATGGTTTGGTCTTTGTTACAAGAAGCATTGATGTCTGGTTCTTTACCTCCCCCGAATTTTTTACATGCCTTCCTGAAAATATTTTTGTAAGATTCAATCCAAGAATTTGTGTCTTGCAAATTTCCCTTGGTCATCTTCAAAATGTCTGGCAAAATGGACAAAGAAAACTTATCTGTCAAAGCCCTACTAAATACCTTTGTAATTACACCGATATTTTCGAGTCCCATCCCCTCATTAATTTGAAATTGGTCGAATCTTTTTAGATGTTTCATAAATAAAATAATTTAATGTATATATCAAATTCTAAAACATAGTATGTCACTAACATACTCCTGACCCGCGATAAATTTGGATTTCTTTTCATCGAAATAACCTTTATGTTTATTAAACCAAAAATCCCACACAAAATAAATTACAGAACAAGTAAAAACGTCGGGTTGTCGATTCTCGGCCAGCCAGGCCCAGTCCGGAAAACTCCCGGGTAATTCAAAAAATATACACAGAAAATCACCCGGGAATTTCTTGGGGCCTAGCCCAGCCCAGCCAGGCCCAGCCCAGCCCTAGCCCGGCCTAGCCCGGAAAAACTCCCGGCCAATTGAAGATGATGTTAAAGTTAAAACCTTCGGGATTTCCTTGAATTAGGCCCAAAAAAATTCTGAATAAAAACGGGGTTTAATTTTTTATCCTCGGGGATATGTCGTATCTTTACACCATAAACCAACCACCTATGATACGTTCCAACGTCAACCCCCTCTCCCTCCCACGCCTCTTCTTCGCAGGTCGTGCGGTTCTCACCTTCTTCAACCCTGCCACGGAAAAACACATCACCGTTCACGTCAAGCAGGCCCGGGACAAAAAGGATCGCAAGGTCCGCCTGCCCATCTTCTTTGTTAACATCTCCCTTCTGGGCGACAAGGAACAGGGCATGATCTTTGCGGGAACGGTGTTTCAGGACACCATGACCTTCAAACCCGCGAAAAACCTCGTCCCCGATTCCCAACTCGCCCAGGTTTTCAACTTCGTCCTCACCGCCGTCGGTCACCCACAGATTCTTCGGACCAAGGGAATTTCCCTACTTCACGAAGGCCGGTGTTGCCGGTGCGGACTCCCCCTCACCAACCCTCAATCCATCGAACGGGGTCTTGGGGATGATTGCTTCGCCTACACCGCCACCCCCGCCAACACGATTCCAACCGAACTCAACCGGTTGGAATCCCAGCCAGCCTAACCATCCCCGGGTTGGGAGGAGACAGCACTCCTCCCGGCTTCGGGTTTTTCTCTCCATTCTCAAATTCAAACCATGCCCAGAAAAACCACCACCGGCCAACGCCGTCCCATGTCCGAAGAAGCAAAAGCCCGCATTGCTGCGGCTGTCAAAAAGGCCGCTGCGGCCCGGGGAAATTCAAAGGGCCCTCACGTTGCCATCCCCGCAACGCCAGCCAAGGCTCTGGAGATCCTTGCCCTAGATTCCATCTCTTTTCCGGATTCTCTGTGGGAAAATCACCTCACCAACACACCTCTGGATTCCCTGTTCACCCCGGAGGGTGGCATCCCCAAGGCCACCAACTGGATTCTAGTTGGAGATCCCGGGGTTGGAAAATCCACCGTGGGCATGGACACGCTCGCAGCCCTCGCGGAACAGGGAGTCAGCTGTCTGTTTGTGTCCGCCGAGATGACCAGGGTTGATCTCGCAAAGTATGTTCAAAGGTTCCCGAGATTCGGGTCTCTGCAAACACTTTTTCTCGGTGAGTTTCTCGACCACAATCCCAAGGCCATCCTAGAGCAGGCCCTCAACCTCGGATTCGATGTTGTCCTCATTGATTCGTTCGTGGAGGTTCAAGAATGTGTTCAGGAGTCCCTCAAAATGACATCCGTGGCGGCTCAGAAGTGGTTAGTGGATCTCATGAAGACACACAACATGGGAGCCAACCCCCAGTCCAAGTTTACCACATTCCTGTGCATCCAACAGGTGACCAAAGACGGGGTGTTCTTGGGCTCCAATCGTCTGAAGCACGCCACGACCGGCATGCTCGAAATGAGATTCGACGAGGAAGACAAATCCATCACCTTTTTGGAGTTCACCAAAAACCGCAGAGGTTCCATCGGTCAGAGACTTCTTTTTGACCTCCGCGGTGGTGGGGAAATTTCCTACACAGAACAGGTAGAAGCACCCGCAGAAATCCCGATGAATGATGCTGAAGCAAATGCTGGTTTGCAGCAGGATTCCCTGGAAATGCGCGCCCTCGCTCGCCTGTTTCCAGACTAAAAAAATCGGGGATTCAATTTTTTTATTTCTTCCCCTACCGTATCTTTGCCTTACAAACCAACCACACCATGAAACAAGAAACCCCCGACTGGCAACACGGCCTATCCCTCAGGCACATTGCCCAAATCGTCCGCCGGAAAATGACCACCCGAACCAAGCCTTCTGCAAAGGCCTACAGACGGGAGAAATTCAAAACCCGGTTCTCCGACTGAGTCCCCGAAAAAATCGGGAATTCATTTTTTTTCTTCGAACTCCTTTCTTATCTTTACATCATTAATCTCTAAACCCTCTTTTTATGTCACACACCCATGATGCACCGGTCGACAAGTCGACCATCTCCGGAGGCCTAGGCCTCACCAACTCCTGTTACGATGCCATCGGCAAGGACTGCATCCAGGCCTACAAGGACCAGGATTCAATTTCCGACACCCTGCTCGTCTCCGGCAACCAAATCCGCGAGGAAGAGCTGGCCGTTCCCGGAAACCTCTCCCGCTACGAAAAAAAGCTCCTGCTCGCAGGCTATTTTGTCGGGAAAATCCACGCAGATCTCAATGGCACTCACCAGGCCATGACGGAGATGATGAAGAAGATGATTCGGGAACTGGGCGAGGATTCGATGCCGGAGATGATTAAGAAGATGATTCAGGAACTCCGCGAGGAAAAATCAAAGGATGAGGAGGGGGAAGACTAAAGAGGGCCCCCTCCCGAAGGGGGCTCGTGGTTGGACCTCCTTCAAGCCCCGGGCTTAACAGCCTGGGGTTTTTTGTGGGTCTGGGTTAGGCCCTTGGTGGGGGATGAAGAAAAGGGAGACCGAATTTCCCCATGCCAGCTCTGTCAAATTAAAGTCGTTTTTCGTGGATCAAGGTGGCCAAAGAGGGGGCCAAAAAACCCCCCGAATTCTGGGTAAAATAGGGCTAAAATCGAGGGAAATCGGTGGGGGTTCGAGAGGGTGCTCGGCAAGACCAGCAGGGACCCTAAAATAGGCCCCCTCCGGGCCATGGAGGGGGGTAAAAATGGGGTCCTTTTATAGGGGGTACAAGGACCCTTATAAAGGGCCCGGTTAAACTTAGGGGACCCCTAGGCTTAGAAGGGGTCCAAAAGGACCAATTTAGGGGACCCATAGGTGAGAAATACCCGGGGGCCCTCACGTATATACAATTAGCATAGGGTCGGGGGGCGCTTGCACAAAAGGGTAGTATAAAACTAAAGGGGCAGAGTCCATACCAGACACAAGGGCAGAGTCCATACCAGACACAAGGGCAGAGTCCATACCAGACACAAGGGCAGAGTCCATACCAGACACAAGGGCAGAGTCCATACC
>Ga0194123_10004249_pt1 | contig 16350 bp, 12 predicted proteins | sample TA2MahsurfametaG_5_FD_155479 | JGI IMG/M metagenome (GOLD analysis project Ga0194123, IMG submission 155479) | Freshwater microbial communities from Lake Tanganyika, Tanzania - TA2015023 Mahale A surface | ecosystem: Environmental > Aquatic > Freshwater > Lake | place: Tanzania: Lake Tanganyika... | reverse complement strand
GTTCGCTGGTTTTCCGCGTCGCCGCCTTGATGCCGAGTCCATCCGCGACACGCTGCTCGCCCTTGGCGGCAACCTCGACCTTTCACCCGCGGGCGCGCACCCGTTCCCGCCCGCAAAAGAGTGGGGTTACACGCAGCACAAACCTTTCAAGGATGTATATCCGAGCAACCACCGTAGCGTGTATCTGATGACGCAGCGCATCCAACGGCACCCGTATTTGGCCATCTTCGACGGCGCGGACCCCTCCACCAGCACGCCCACGCGCACCACGAGCACCACGCCGCTTCAGGCGCTCTGGTTGTTGAATGACGCCTTCGTGCACGAGCAATCCCAGCGGATCGCTGGACGCATCACGGCAAAATACGCCGATGACTCAGCGCGCATACAGCACACGTATGAACTGCTCTACGCCCGACCTGCGGACGCCGACGAAGTCAAACTGGCGCAAGGTTTCCTCGCCTCCGTTTGCGCCCAGCCACGCGCTGTCGGCACCGCAAAGGAAAGCGAAGCGTGGCAAGCCCTCACCCGCGCACTGGTCCGCGTGAACGAGTTTGTATATGTGGAATGAGCCAACAGGTCGCCTGACTGCCCCGCGCCATCTTCGTCGTCGAGCAATACTACGCTCGCTCGTGGGCGGGTCGCTGCTGATGCCGGGTATTCTCTCCGAGTTGCTCGCTGGTTCCACCTCTGGGGCGCTTACGGATCCGTTGTCGCCGAAGCCGGCACAATTCCCCGCCAAGGCTAAGCGCGTCATTTTTATCTTCTCGAACGGAGGTGTGTCACAGATGGACACGTTCGACCCCAAGCCCGAGTTGATGAAAGCCGACGGCAAGATGATGGGCGTGGGCGGCGGTCTCTCAAACCAGCAGCGCGTGCTGCTCAAGCCGGGCTGGGAATTCCGCCCCGGCGGCAAATGCGGCACGATGGTCAGTGACTTGTTCCCGCACCTGCGCGAGTGCATGGACGACATCTGCGTCATCCGCTCACTCAAGGGCGAGGACAACGAGCATTACAACGCAACGCTCGGCATGCACACCGGCTCGTTCTTTTTCTCGCGCCCGAGCATTGGCTCGTGGGTGAGCTACGGGCTGGGCACCATGAACGCGAACCTGCCGTCGTTCGTCGCGCTCGCGCCCCAGATGCCCTACGCCGGCACGCAGATTTTCAACAACGACTTCCTCCCCGCCTATCACCAGGGCGTGCGCGTAGTCGGCGGCAAGGAGCCCATCGCCAATTTGGACCGCCGCTCGCAGCAGCGCGGTTTGCAGGAGTTGGAACTCCAGTTCGCCGACGTGTTGAACAACCGTCACCTTGCCACGCGCGCGCACGACACCGACCTCGCCGCGCGCATTCGCAGCTTCGAGACCGCGTTCCACATGCAGACCGACGCGGCGGACGCCTTCGACCTCGCCAAGGAAACCGACGCCACACTACAGCTCTACAACGTGAAGCGCGGCAACAACGACAGCTTCGGCTGGCAATGCCTCGTCGCGCGCCGCCTCGCCGAGCGCGGCGTGCGCTTCATCGAAATCGTGGACGGCAGCTCGTCGAAGAACTGGGACCAGCACGGCGACATGGCCGAACACGCCATCCACGCGAAGAACATCGACCAGCCCATCGCCGGCCTGCTGCGCGACCTCAAGTCACGCGGCATGCTCGAGGACACGCTCGTGGTGTGGACCACGGAGTTCGGCCGCACGCCCGGCGTGGACGGCACCAAAGGCCGCGGCCATCACAGCGCGTGCTTCTGTTCCTGGTTGGCCGGCGGCGGCGTGAAGGGCGGCATCACCTACGGAGCTACCGACGAGATCGCCTCGACTGTCGTGGAGAACAAAGTTCACGTTCACGACTTCCACGCCACCATCCTGCATCTGCTGGGCATTGAGCACGAAAAGCTCACCTTCCGCCATGGCGGTCGCGACTACCGGCTGACGGATGTGTTTGGGAACGTTGTCCATGAAGTACTCACTTAACTGGATCAGCTTGCATCGTCGTTACTGACAAGCTGGCTTAAACTTTTCCGACGCGAGTTTGCGGTTGAACTTGTAGAGGCCTGCGAAGGCGATTTCAATCTTGGGTTGGATCACAGAAATGGTTTGCAGGTGAGCGAGCCAACCGCCTCGTCATTCATCACGGGTTCAGTTGCTTTTAAACGAAGAACTTCCCCGGAATACGCCTAGCGGGACTCCGCTCCAGAAGTGCCGGTCTCAGCCGCCGGCTCGAGGCGTGCAATCGCAGCCATGAGTTGATCGGCGATTTCTTGGTAAATCAGTTTTAGGCGCGGCTTGGTGCAAGTCTTGGCTTCCTCGCGCAACGCTTTGAAGTCCATCGGCTCGCCATATTTCACCATCACGCGGCGCGGGCGGGGGAATTTTCGGTCCCGGCTCCACGCCTCGAATGTGCCGAAGACGCGCACTGGCACGACGGCCGCGTCGGACTTGATGACCGTGAGGCCCACGCCGCTGCGGGCGGGCTTGAGCTGGCCATCCGCGCTGCGAGTGCCTTCGGGGAAGAGGATGACCGCGCCGCCGTCATGCAGGCGGTCGAGGATGCCCTTCAAGCCCGCTGCGCCCGCCCCGTCGCGGTCAACAGGCACGCAGTTTAATGCGCGCAGGTAGGCGCCAAAGCCCGGGAAACGGAAAAGTGACTCGCGCGCGAGGTAGTTGATGGCGCGCGGGACGCCGCTGCCAATGAGCGGCGGATCCAAGAAGCTGGCATGGTTTGCCGCGAGGATCACCGGCCCGGATGGAGGAACGCGCTCCGGGTTGAGGACCCGCCAGCGATGCCAGAGCGCATAGTAAGCGCGCGCGGCGAGCCAGGTGAGGCGATAGACGGGCTTCATGAGGCGCTAAGTCCCAAGCTTCAGGCAGCTCTCGCCTATTAGCCTAAGTGCGCGCGTTCCGAGTGCATTTCGGAGCTTGTTCATTGGGGCCTTTTTAGACGGCAGAGCTTGGGTTTAGGCTTTACCTCAGGCGGCGGCCTTCAGCGGCTTCAGCCCGTTCGCCTTCCGCCGTTTGTTTATCTCTTGGAGCATGAGGTCGCACGTCTCCTGCACGGTGTGATGCGAGTTGTCCACGATCAGCGCACCGAGCGAGGGCATCAGTGGCGAGTGTGCACGTGAACTGTCGCGCTTGTCGCGGGCGTGGACGTCCTCCTTCACACCCTCGCGCTCACGGCGCAGCTTGCGGACCTCAGGGCTAGCATCCAAAAAAAACTTGTAGTCTGTCTCCGGAAAGATGTTCGAGCCAATGTCACGGCCCTCCATGACGAGGCTGCCAAATTGGATGCACTCGCGCTGTTTAGCTTTCATCCAGTCGCGGACGACGCGGATCTGCGCGACGTGCGCAACGGCGGCGCTGGCCTCGGAGGTGCGGATTTCCTGTGCGGGGTAATAGCCGTCCACCAGTAATCGCACGTGGCCCTCAGCCACAACTAAGGAGGTTTTCCACTTGCGGCAGAGCGCGACGACTTTCTTATCGTCGTTCACATCTACTTTCATGCGGAGGCAGTGCCATGCGAGTGTGCGATACATTGCGCCGGTGTCCACGGTGAGCAGGCCGAGCATGGCGGCGAGGCGACGGGAGGTGACGCCCTTGCCGCTGGCGCTGGGACCGTCAATGGCGATGACGAAGGGTTTAGGGTGAGACATGGGCTAATCAGCAAACAGCTCCTCCATCGCGAGCTTGCGGCCGGTGACGGCGTTGCGGATTTCGGCGCCGAGGCCGTGCGGAGGCGGGGTGGCGAGTTTCTGGAAAAAGTTCGGGAACGTCTTCTTCACGCAGGCGGGATTCTTGATTTTGATGCCGGGCACCTTCAAGCCGAGAACGGCGAAGCACATCGCCATGCGGTGGTCGTCGTAGGTCTCGATTTCCGCGCCGTGGAGCGCGGAGGGGAAGACCGTGAGCGTGTCGCCCTCCTCGATGACCTTCGCGCCGCACTTGGTCAGCTCCGTTCGCAACGCGACCACACGCTCGCACTCCTGCACGCGCAGGCGACCGAGGTCAGTGAAGCGAAACCGCTCGTTTCCAAGAGCGGAGACGACAATTGCAGTCATGATGCTGTCGCCAAGGTCGCTAATTCGGGAGATGGTTTTGACCCCGTTTTCTGCGTAGTAGTTGTCCTGCCACTTGCTTTGCTCTTGCTCCACCCGCTGTCGCCAGCCATCGCCGTAAAGTTCAGCCATAGCCTCTACTGCCGCTGTCATCTCCTCCGCATCCATGGAGTGATAACTCGCCAGCAGGGGCAATTGTTCGGGAAACTTTGTGTCAATCTGCCACCCTGACTGCGGCCACTTGCATACTTCTACCGTCGGCCCGACGCCTTTTGCGACTGCCAGTTTCCCAGTCGGCTGATCCCGTGGGTGCTGTGCCAATGACGATAACAAACCAGCAGCCCAAAAATAGCTTCCGCTCGACGCATCTGGCTCGATTCGAAACTTGCCGCCCTTGGCTGGGAAGACCTTCACCAGTTCGCGGGTCATGTCTACGTAGGGCAGTTCGTCCTCGTTTGCGCCAGTGATTTCCACCTGCCAGCCGCCCCCGCCGCCCGCCAGCAACAGCGCGGAAGCGAATTGCGAGCTTTCTGCCACGCTCACGCGGCAGTTCCGAGTTTGGAGTTTGGAGTTTGGAGTTTGGCCGAAGATTCGCGCCGGGAGTTTGTCGTTTCCGTGTTCGCTCTCCACGCGATAGCCCAACTCGCGCAGGGCGGCGAAGAGCGCGGCTTGCGGGCGCTCGTGCATCCGGGGCACGCCGCTGAGGCGATACACGCCGTCGCCCAGACAGACCATCGCCGCGAGGAAGCGCGCCGCCGTGCCGGCGTTGCCCACGAACAGCTCCAGCGGTCGTTCCGCCGTGCCCGCGCGCGGAAGGCGGCCGCCCAAGCCATGCACGGTGATGGTGCGGTTGCAGAACTCAGCGGGGTCGGGCTGCACGTCCACGGTGAAGCCAAGCCCGCGGAGGCAATCGGTCATTACCTGCGTGTCCTCGCTCCACAGCGCCCCACAGAGCGTGGTGCAGCCGTCGGCCAGCGCGGCGAGGATGAGGGCGCGATTAGTGATGCTCTTGGAGCCAGGCACAGTGATCTCTGCGCGCGCGGGGGACGCGAGCGGCACTATCTCGATGACCGGAGGCAGCGGCACGGCAGAAAAGTGGGGAGTGATTTGTGATTAGTAAATAGTGAAGGCGCACAGGGTGCCAACCGACGCTGCGCTCGCTAAACCAAACACAAATTTCTAATCACTTCCCCCGCCGCCTACTTCTTCGGCTCTTCCTTTTTGGCCTCGGCCTTCTTCACTGGCGGCTTGGATCCGCCTTTCGGGTCGAGATTCGCCATGAGATCGTCCTGCGTAACGGTGGATTCGACGCCGCCGGCGGGCACGTCGCGTTTAGCAATCCAGAGAATGGTGTTGAGCACGAGCTTACGCTGGTCGGCGTTGCCCCAGCCGAGGTGGTAGTGGCCGCCGGTAAAACCGAAGCCGCGCCCTCCGTCGGGCCGTGTGGCGAGCCACATAACGTGCTGCGGCGCGCCGTTCTTGACGGCCTCACGCACGGCGGGGTTGCCGCTGTGTGGGCCGTCACCGCGGTTCATCGTGTTTGCGGGCGGCAGGGCGCTGAGGATGGGCTGCACGTCCTTCATGCCATCGCGGAAGCGCATGTGGAAATACCACTCGTCGTTTATCTTGAAGGGCTTCACGCCGCTGGTCACGGGATGCTTGGGCAATTCCTTGAAGTCGCCGTCCCAGTGCGGGTTCACGCTCCAGTGCGTCTCGAAGCAACCGCCAATCCAGTCGCGGAATTCGGCGTTGCCCTTCTGGGTGGTCGGCTCGACCGCGTAGTGAATGGCGCCGAGGCCGACGCCCTTCTGCATGAGCGCGCCGATCTTCTGGAGCCGGTCGCCCTGCAGGAAGGGGTGGCCGCCGCCGCCGTCGCTGTAAACCACGACCGCTGCCGCGCCCTCGAAGACTTTTTCGTCGCTGACCCAGCCGTTGGTATGGACCTCAGTGACAAGGCCCTTTACGCCGGCGAGGGACTTCTGGAGCAGTAAACAGCCCGCGCGGTGCTCATGTGAGAGCGGTCCGTGGCTCTGGCGGCCGGCGATGAAGATGATCTTGGTGTCAGCGGCTTGAGCGGCAAAGACAGCGAGAAGCGGGAAAAACACTAGCAGTTTTTTCATGTTGGTCGGGGATCAGACTGAACCGGAGACAGCTTGCTTCAAAGCTGTTTTTACATCATTTGCAAGCCAACGCGGAGCGCTCGCCGTTGAGTTGTTAAAGGGCCAAGCCTGTTCGTTATCGGCGTAAGGCATGAATATTACGATGCGTGATGCCGGCTCGCTTCGCCTTCCCGTGCGGCTCCACGAGTCGACAATCGACGCCAAGGCCGGGTAGGTCTTATGCTTCGGCATAGTGGCGCAGATAGCTGCGGCGGCCTTGTGTCCGCATAAAACTGCGCCGACCACGAGATACCCCGCGTCCCAGCACAGGGGCACATCCATGAAACCGATGGGCGGACTGGGCGCAGGGACAGATTAACGCACGACTACGAGCTTGCCTCCCGGCACGCTTCGCGTAAAGCGACGCGATGCACGACGGCAACGCGCGGCCCCCGCTGGCCCCGGTGTTCCTCGCCGGCCCCACCGCCGTCGGGAAAAGCGCGGTCGCGCTTGCGCTGGCGGAGCGGCTCAGCGGCGAAATCATCTCGGTGGATTCAATGCAAGTGTATCGCGGACTGGATATCGGCACAGCGAAGCCAGCGCCCGTCGAGCGTGCCCGCGTGCCGCATCATCTGCTGGACGTGCTGGAGCTGACGGAAGCCTTCGACGCCGCCAAGTTCGTGCGGTTGGCGCAGGCGGCAGTGGACGACATCCAAGCGCGAGGCCGCGTGCCGATTTTCTGCGGCGGAACTGGGCTGTACTTTAAGGCGTGGCTGGACGGTCTCGGCGAAGCACCGCCGGCCGACGCCAAGGTGCGGGCCGAGTTGGAAGGCACACCGCTGGCCGACTTGCTCGCCGAACTAAAACACCGCGACCCGGAAACTTTTGGCCGTATTGACCGACAGAACTCGCGCCGCGTAGTCCGTGCGCTGGAAGTCATCCGATTGACGGGAAAACCATTCTCCGCTCAACGCGCTGCCTGGCCCATGGCCCGCAGCCCACAGCCCACAGCCGCCGTCTTCTGCCTCGCGCGCGAATCGGCGGACCTGCGCGCCCGCATCGAGGCGCGGGTGGATGCGATGTTTTCAGCCGGCTTGTTAGAAGAAACGCGCCAGCTGCTCACAAAAGGACTAGCGGACAACCGCACAGCCATGCAAGCGCTTGGCTATCGGCAAGTGGTGGAGCATTTGCGGGGCAACCGCGGATTGGCGGAGACCGTCGCGCTGGTGAAAACGCGAACATGGCAGTTTGCGCGCCGGCAAGGGACTTGGTTCCGGCGACAATTGCCAATGGAACGGATACCACTGGCGACAGACGTGGAACCAACCGCTGTGGCTGATGGCTTGCGAGTGCGGATCACGCAAACCTGACGGGCTTCCAGGCCAAGTGCGCCGCCACCATGCTGACGACGCCTCACTCAAGACCGCCGCCAGAAAAACATCCCGGGGGATCTCGCTCAACTTTTCCTCGTACTCGCATCGCTGGATGCCGACTTCCCCTCCGATCGAAGGCTTCGTTGCCCTACTTGAACTCCAACCCAATATTGGCCTTGTCCAGGGTAGTGCCCTCGCTACGGGATAGTGTGGACAGCGTGCGGTTATAATCGGCCAGCGCGCGAATTTCCGCCGAGCGCGCGGCAGTAAGATCGCGCTGAAGCTGAAGGACGAAAAAGCTCGTGCTCTTGCCGTTTTCCAATTTCTTCTGCTCGGCGTCCAGCGCAGCCTCGGCGTAAAGGCGCGCCTGCCGGGTGGCGTCAATGCGCTCATAGGCTGCTTGGGCCTGCTTCACCGCGTTATCGATTTCCACGATGATGCCCTGCTCAAGCTGCTTGAACTGCAGTAGCAGCAGTTCTTTTTGGGCTTTGCTGGCTTTGTAATTATTTTTCGCAGTGGTGTTGTTGAGAGGGAAACTCAAGACGATGCCGTAAGAGTAAAACTGATTGTCGCCACGCTGAACACCATTGAGGCCCGTGGACAGCGTTTGGCCGATGCCATTGTGCCCGTAAGTGAGTGTAAGATCGAGTGAAGGGAAAAGTTGGTTGTAGTTGAAACGCAGGACAATATTCTGGCGTTCAACTTGCTCACGCGCTTGGAGGAGTTCAGGCCGCAGAGCCATTCCCTGCCGCCAACTTTCCTGGGCATTGAGCGTCTGCGGCAACGCAAGCAACTTGTCCGCCGGCTCGAAGACCACGCCCGCGAGCGAGGTAAAGTCATCACCCAAAAGGTTTTTGAGGTTGTTCATCTGCACCTCGAGGTCTCGGCGGGCACTCAGCAAGTCCGAGCGGCGGGCAGCCACCTGCGATTCAGACTGTTTCTCGTCCAGCGGAGCTAGTGCGCCTACTTCGACGCGGCGCTTGTTGTCAGCCAGCAGCTTCTCAGCGAGTTCGAGCGAGGCTTCCTGCACGCGCACGTTGTCGCGCGCAAAAACCAGCTCGTAATAAGCTTGCTGCACGCTGGTGACGGTGGTCATCACTTGGTTGCGCAATGCCAGTTCGTCGATTCTGAGTGTGTGCCGACTTAAGAGGATGGTTTGCCGCGTCGAGTCAATCCATAGGTTACGTAGCAGCGGCTGTGTGAGGGTGATGCCCGCATCTGACGAGTAGGTGAAGCTATTAAACTGGTTGCCGCTGCGGCGCACGAGGTCGGCGTTGATGGTCAGCCGCCCGCCCGTGCCCAGTTGCTGTGTGAAGCTCGGGCCATATGTGTCAATGTAAGTCTCACTAGACACGTTAAACAATCGGCTGGCGGGATCCGGCGAGCCGGGCGAAGAGATGTAACGCTGCGAGGCATTGAGGTTAAATGTCAGATCATAAAAGCCCCGCGCCGCAGACTGATTGTAAAGGTCTATCGCGGGCTGCAACCGACGAATTTGAATGTCGAGGTTGCGCTCCAGGGCCATGGTCACACACTCGGCCAAGGTGACGACGCGCAGGGCGGGTGCGGCTGGTTGCGCGGCAGCGGAAGCCGCAAGCGCAAGCGCGGCTAAACCATAAAGAAAACGGGTTTGCATGTGGGCGGGAGCTTGCGGAATCACACCGTCGCCGTCAAACGCTCCGCTGAATTAAACGAATGGTTAATTTGGATCGCGCCAACTGCGGATCCAACCGTGATCGAATGGTGTTCCTCAACGGATCGCCTTCTAATTGTTCGCTTAATTGGCATTGGGAGCGGGCTTGCCCACAGGCCCGCCGTAGTCTGCGCCCGCGAGGCTCCTCTCGACCGATGCCTTCCACGCATTCAACTCCGCCCGCATCCTTACCACGCGCTCGGGCTGTTGCGCAGCGAGGTCGGTGGTTTCCTTCGGGTCTTTCGACACATCGAAAAGCATCACGGGTTTCACCTCGCCGCCGACCGCGCCTTTCTTGCCGCGAGCGCCGCTGGCGTCGGTGTGCAACTTGTAAGGCCAGTCGAGCAACGCCGCGTGCGAGCCAGGTTGGTTGATGCGGGCGACGAACGGGATGGCCTTACCGCGCGCGTCCATTTGCCGTTCGAACAGCGGGAGCAAGTTAATGCCGTCGAGCGGTTGAATCTGCTTCTCGGCTTTCGCACCGGTGGCCGCGAGCACGGTCTGATAAATGTCCAGCGTCGAGGAAAGCATGTCGCTGGCGAACGGCTTCGGGATGCGCGCGGGCCACTCAACGATGCCGGGCACGCGCAGGCCACCTTCCCACAGCGTGCCCTTCGAGCCGCGCAGGTTGCCGGTGGATTTCGGGCCCGCCGCGCCACCATTATCGCTCGTATACCATACCAGCGTGTCGTCCGCGACCTTCAGCTCACGCAGCGCGGCGCGCAGTTTGCCGACATTGCGGTCAATGCCGGTGAGTTCACCGTAATAGTTTTGCTCTGACGCCGAGAACTTCTCGTAAAGCGCCTTGTCCGCCGGCAACGCCTCGTGCGGCGTGTGTGGGTTGCCAAACCACACGACGGTGAAGAACGGTTTCCCCGCACCCGCCGACTTGCGGATGAACTTCAGCGCCTCGTCCATCGCGATGTCCGAGCCGTCGCCTTTAAATTTCTCCGCCACGCCGTTGCGACCCAGCACTGGGTCGAGGTCGTAGAAGTTGTCGGCGGAAACCCACTCGTCGAAGCCGAGTTTGCCGGGCGAGAGCGGGTCGTTGGCGAGGATGGCGCGGCCCGGCGGCGTCTTCGTGTCGCGGTCGCCGTTCTTGCCGTTGAGGTGCCATTTGCCGAAATGGCCGGTCGCGTAACCCGCGCCTTGCAACACCTTCGCCACGGTGAGTTCCTGCGCGCGGATGGGCGAGCCGGGGCCAAACGTGCCCATGCGATGCGGATGCCGCCCGGTCATCACGCTGGCGCGCGTGGGCGAACAGTTGAAGTGCGCGGTGTAAAAGCGGTTCAGCCGCAGCCCGGCGGCGGCCATCGCGTCAAGGTGCGGCGTCTTGAGTTCGGGATGGCCGTTGTAGCCGGTGTCACCCCAGCCCTGGTCGTCGGCCATGACGAGCACGATGTTCGGCCGCGCGGGCGCAGCGAGGATTGGGAACGCGCCGGCAAAGGCCAGCAGGAAGGGAAGAAGTCGGTGAAATGATGTCGGCATGCGCAGTGACAGACGGCGGTGGGCCCTTAAAAGGTTATCACCGAGCGCAAACCGCGCGTCACGGCAGCCTGTCGCTCAGGTGGTTCCGGTTGTTGCGCTGCACGGGCGGCTCGGGGTTTTGCCAGCCGCGCGGGGAGTTCACAACCACGACGGGTTTGCCCGTGATGTCGTGGACGCGGAGGTTGTCGGCCACGATGCCGTTCTTCGAGTGCCGCCAGCAGTGGATGGCTTGCCCGGCGCTCTTGATCACGTTTCCGATGACTTCGTAGCCATCGAGATTGAAGTTCGGCTCCATGGCGGTCAGGCCGGTCTCCATGTAATTGAAGTTGCACTTCACGTTGCGGAGCTGGCCGCGATGCGACGGGTGCCCGAGCAAGTAAGCCGCGCCGTTCGGGTTCAGCGTGCGCGTGCGCTGGATGGTGATGTTTTCCGCGTCGAACGACTCGCCGTGGCCAGTCTTGCCGCCAGGCAGGAACGCGCCGGTGTGTTCGCCGTAGCACATCACCGAACGCATCGTGTCGGTCATCGTGATGCCCTCGATGACGACTCCGCGCACGCGGCCGTGGATGAGCACGCAGGCGTTGATGTCCTTCACGAGGCCGCTGGGCAGCGCGTTTTGCGAGGCGCTCAGATCAATCGTGCCTTTGCCAAACACGCGCACGCCCTCGATGAACTCCTTTTGCAGTCCGTGTCCGATGCGGATGCCGTAAGCCTCTGGGCCGTCGTAGCTGACGAACCACAAACTCCGCACGCTGTGGCCGGTGCGGTTCGCGAAGCGCACCTTCACGCCGTGGCTCAACTCCTGCCAGTCGCCCGTGATGGGCACCTGCTTGTGCGGTGTGTCGAAAATCTTCCCATCGCCCCACGCGAACGTGTCGGGCTTTCCGTCCGTGCCCAACCCGTCAATGACCACGGTGTAAATCGTCGCGCCATACGCCTCCGGCCCTTGCACGGCGGGCCGCGCGGTGTCGAACCGGCCGCCAATCTCGAAGTCATCGAGCTTCTTGCCCGCGTCCTGGTCGGTGGTGATTTCGCCCTCGGCCTCCAGCTTGCACACGCCCGGCGCGAGCTTGAGCGTCGCCCCTTCGCGCAGCTCGATCTCGATGGCTTTGTCCACGCAAAGCATCGCGCGGTGCTTCGCCAAACCGTGCTGATGGAGGCCGGGCAGGAAGACCAACCGGTCGCCCGCAGCGGCGCGATCCAGCACGGCCTGCGGGGAATCTCCAGCACGGATCAGATGCTCAGTGGCCGCGTGCGCGGCGAAGGTCAAAGTGCAAAGGCTCAAGCTCAAGGAAAGGAGCAAGAGCCAGCGGCCAAGGGCCAATCGGCGTTGCGGACGAGGGGAACTTGAATGTTGATGCATGGACTTTTCCTTGAGCTTTGAGTCTTGGGCTTTGAACTTCACGGTGTTTTCTTGCGTTGCTTCTTCTTGCCGCCTTTTCCGTCCTCCGTGGCGCCGGGGGCGAGGTTGGCCTTGTCCCAGGCGTCCCACTGCGCCCGGAGTTCCTTCACCTTGTCGGGCATCGCGGCGGCGAGGTCTTTGTCTTCGTGGATGTCGGTGGCGAGGTTGTAGAGGCGCGCGGCGGTGACGCCCTGGTTGCCGGCGCCGGTGCGCGTGTCGGCGTTCACGTCGTAACGGACGAGCTTCCAATCGCCCGCGCGGATCGCGGTTTGGTCGCCGAAGCGCCAGAACAACGCCTCGTGCGGTGCGCCGGATTTTTCACCGGTAAGGAAGGGGAGCAAGTTCACGCCTTCGAGCTTGGCGATGGATTTCACGTCCACGCCGGCGGCGGCGAGCGCGGTAGCATGAAGGTCGAGTTGGATCGCCGGTTGATCGAACACGCCGGGCTTGAGCCGCGCGGGCCACGAGACGAGGAACGGCACACGCACGCCGCCTTCGAGCGTGGTGCGCTTGCTGCCGCGCAACGGCGTGTTGACCGAGCCATTGACCGTGACGCCGGGCATGGCCGGGCCGCCGTTGTCGCTGATGAACGTCACGAGCGTGTTCTGTTCGAGACCGAGCGCGGCGATCTTGGCGCGCACCTTGCCGATGGCCTCGTCCATGGCGACCATCATCGCCGCGTAAGTGCGGCGCTGGTTGTCGGCGATATGCGCGAACTTGGCGAGCCGCGCGTCCGTGGCGTGCATTGGCGTGTGGACCGCGTTGAAGGCGAGGTAAAGAAACCACGGCCCGTCTTTGTGCCGCTCGACGAACGCCGCCGCCTCGCGCCCGAACGCGTCGGTCAAATACTCCTTCTCGTTCGCCGGCTCGGTGCCGCGCAGCACACCCGACGACTCGAAGTAACTGTGCGCGCCCCCGAGGAAGCCGAAGAACTCGCCGAAACCGCGCTTGAGCGGATGCTGCTCCGGTTTGTCGCCGAGGTGCCACTTGCCGACCATGCCGGTCCGGTAGCCCGCCGCCTTGAGCCGGTCGGGCAAAGTGGTTTCCGTCAGCGGCAAGCCGCCGCCCGCACCGCCGGAATTGAACTCGTGACCAAACCGGTTCTGATACCGACCCGTCATCAACCCCGCGCGCGTCGGCGAACAATACGGCCCGCTGACGTAACCGCTGGTAAAGCGCACGCCCGACTTGGCAAGCGCGTCGAGGTGCGGCGTGGGGATGTCCTTGCACCCGTGAAAGCCCACGTCGGCATAGCCCATGTCGTCGCCGACGATGACGAGGATATTGGGCTTGGCGGGCGCAGCGAGGATGGGGAACGCGCTAGCGAACGCCAACAAGACGGGAAGAAGTCGGTGAAATGATGTGGGCATGCGCAGTGACAGACGGCGGTGGGGGGTGGAAAGGTTAAAGCGTTCGTGCTTTGCGAAGTTCCGCTTCACCACGCGCGGCTTCCGCGCTACATCAGCGCGATGCTGACTTCGGAACTGGTGCCTGCGACGGACAAGAACTCCCACCGCCTCATGGTAGTCCTGCACGGCCTCGGCGACAGCATGGACGGCTACCGCTGGATGCCGGAGGCGATGGGCCTGCCGTGGCTCAACTACCTGCTGGTCAACGCGCCCGATGATTACTTCGGCGGCTACTCGTGGTTCGACTTCCCCGGCGACCCCGCGCCTGGCGCGGCCCGCAGCGCGCGGTTGTTGTTTGAACTGCTCGACGCGCAGCGGGCGAAGGGTTTTCCCACGGAGGAAACCGCGCTGTTCGGGTTCTCGCAGGGCTGCTTGATGACCGTCGAGGTCGGGCTGCGGTACCCGCACCGCTTCGCCGCGCTGGTGGGCGTGAGCGGGTGGGTGGCAGACCCGGCGGCGCTGCTGCGCACCGCGTCGCCCGTGGCGCGCGAGCAATCACTCCTGCTGACGCACGGCCGTTTCGACCCGCTGCTGCCTATCGGCCCGGTGCGGGAACAAGTCGAGCAATTACGCAAGGGTGGGATACAGGTCGAGTGGCGGGAATTTCCGAAGGAGCACACCATCGCAGGCGAAGCGGAACTAGGCGTCATTCGCGACTTCGTGCGCGGAGCATTTGGAGAAGGATTGCCCGACGGGGAAAGCAGGCAAGCTCAACCGTGCTAGCCATATTAGCCTTGCCTTTGATTACTCCTCGCCTGCCGCTATTTTTTATTTTGTGAATCGCGGCGTGGCGGGCTTGGTTGCGGGACCGCTTCAACGCACGGCGAAAGGAAGGGTCAATTCCAAATCCACCGGTGGCAACGGGCGGGAGGTGTTGCGCTGCTCCAAGTTCACCTCAAAAGGCCGCGCGAGGCTATTGCCAGCGTGGTCTTCGATCGCATTAACGATGCGCAATTCGTACGGGCCAGCAATCCATGCCTTGTCTGGCACAAATTGCCACTCCTGTTCGCCGGGCGTGACGGTAATGACGCCAGCGAGGTTCCCAGTCTTGCCTGTCACCCGCAGTAAGCGGTGCAGCGTGGCCCAGTCTAGCGGCAGCGGGAACGTGACACGCAGCGCGTCGCGCGAGCCGGCGACCGGCGGATGGACTTGCCACCTTCGCGTCGTGAGTTGGTCATGCAACGGCTCGATGGCGTGGAAGGCTTTGGTCAAGTCGTTGCCCAGCGGCGTGCCGTGCGCGGATTTCCAACGACCGTCAATCACCAACCGGTAGTGGCCGCCCGCTTGTAGCACGGGGCCAAATTCGACATTAAGATTAACGCCGGTTTTTTGCCGGCCGGGATGAATCCAGAGCGTCAGCCGCCGCCCGTCCGGGGACCACAGTTCCGTTTCGCGGAATGGCGCGTCCACTTCGCGCCCGCGGGCGTCCAGGAGTCGACAGTGCTGAAGGAAGACGCCCGTCTCCATCGGCTCGGAGAAGACAAGGTAGAACTTGAGGTGGTTTGCAGGCAGGCGGTCGCTGGTCGGGTAAATGGCAAGCAACTTAGGCGCGGCAGCGGGTTCATGCGGGGCGGTGCGATACTCGACGCGGAGGCTGAGGCCAGGACGTTCGAGCCGGGCGGTGTATGTCTGGCCGGGCAGCAGCGGCAGGCTGGGGCGGAAGCGAAGTTGCGCGCCAACGAGTGAGTAACTGCCCGCGAGCGGCGGGGAGTTGGTTTTACCTTCGCCAAGCCACATCCCAAACCACGGCTGTGGGGCGCGCGTAAGTTCTTCGGCGGAGTCACGTGGCCATGCGGATCTCTCCGATGCTGCCGCAATGACTGTGACGGTAAGCGGATTGCTCCGGTCAGCCTCGAATCGGAGCAGCGCTGCCGGCTCGGCGGCGGTGACATGCTTTGCCAGCGTTATCGCGAGCCAGAGCAGGCGCGTTGGCGCGCGCAACTTCACGGCAACGGGGCGACTTCCAGCGTGAGCGACGCGCCCTGCTCTCGCAGGACCACGACCTCGGTGTTGCTTAACTTGTCCACATGCACCGCCCCGAAGAGGCTGTCCACGATTTCAATGCCCTCCGGACCTTTCGGTTGCTTGACGTCGCGGCGCACGGCCTTTTGGTTGATCTTTGACTCCTCGCGGACCTTGATGAGCGACATGTCCACGCGCGCGCCCCAATATTTGCTCGGGCCAAAAAGGTTTTGATGGAAGCGTTGCGTGTGCGTCACAAGCCACTGCTTACCGTCCTTCTCATAGGTGAACATGTCGAGCGGGCGGTTACCGGAGCCAAGCTCGACCACGCTGGTGCCCTTGACCTGCGCGTGGGGTTTGAGGTCGTCCAGTTCGAACTTCGCGATCGGCGTGCAGGCGAATGAGCCGACGACGTAATGCTTTCCGTTCTCCTCCATCGGCACGAAGCTCGTGATCGGAGCCTTGGTCTCCCACTTACCGTGCGCGACATGATACGTCTCCGCGCTGACCGGCAATGCGCTGCCGCCGTGCGCGAGCGGGAGTGAGAGGGTGAAAATCTTGCTGGAAAACTCTTCGTTCGAGGAACCGGCCGCGAGCACGCGGTCGCCGGCGAAAGCAACATCGGAGACGTTGCCGACCTTCGCGGTGTCGGCAGCGGGCAGCGAGACACGAGCGTGCCTGGCCTTCGCGTAATCCAGCGGTGCAGCCTGGCCATCGGCAGTGACGACGATGATGAGCGAGGCGTTGTCCGGTTTGCGCGTGACGGAGAGGTAGATTTTACCGCTCGCCGGGTTCACCGCCATGTCGACGATGGTCACACCGCCCTCGGCCGCGCCGAGGCGGGCGGCGAGCAGGGCATTCACATCGCTGACC
>Ga0194123_10004239_pt1 | contig 16389 bp, 14 predicted proteins | sample TA2MahsurfametaG_5_FD_155479 | JGI IMG/M metagenome (GOLD analysis project Ga0194123, IMG submission 155479) | Freshwater microbial communities from Lake Tanganyika, Tanzania - TA2015023 Mahale A surface | ecosystem: Environmental > Aquatic > Freshwater > Lake | place: Tanzania: Lake Tanganyika... | reverse complement strand
ATTGCCGATCAACGGGTCATGCTCGAGGGCTATTACTCGGCCAAAGACTATCCCGAACACATTCGACGTATCCGATTCAAGGACCCGGCCACCGACAAAACACTCATCTTTTTGACCAACAACACCGCACTGCCCGCCACCACCAGTGCCGATCTTTACAAAAGCCGCTGGCAGGTCGAACTGTTTTTCAAATGGATCAAGCAAAACCTGCGCATCAAGCACTTTTTTGGCACCAGCGAAAATGCCGTGAAGACCCAAATCTGGTGCGCCGTGTGCATCTATGTGCTGATTGCGGTCATCAGAAAGGAGCTGCAAATGAACGCCTCGCTTTACACATATTTACAGATTTTGTCGGTCTCCATATTCGAGAAAACCGAGCTCTCATACGCCTTGCAGCTGTCTGAGCCCGCAACAATAATCACCACCAACGCTAACCAATTGATTTTGTTCAATAATTAACCGGACACTAAGGAGTTTTAAAAGCCTTCGTAGGTTCAAATTCGAAGTGCAACTTTGGTTTAGGGAGTTGAGGTAGCCGAGGATGCTTTAGTATCCGAGGCCACTTTAACCGCCAGGTCGAAGTTGCCCTATGATCTATCAAAACCACAGCTATCATGAACGGTATCAGTGGAGCAGCCTCCAATTTGAACGGACATAGTGCTTTTTGATTAAGCCTAGTCATACGACTAGGTTTATGAATGTGTCTTAGGAGTGAGATGGAAGTGATTTCGGTTATTACAGAGGTCTAGCGCCGGCGCCGGTTTTTGATTGCAGCGCCTTAAAAATGAATCGGCTTCTTACCATGTAGCTCCAAAAGAATACTGTTCCCGTAGCTATTAGTTTTGAAACAACTGCATCTATGCCTGCCATTTCAATAAGTAGCCACAAAACAGACTGATTTATTACCAAACCAATTCCGCTTACTAAAAATACTAGCGACACTTCCGCTTGTTTCTGAAACCGAATAGCGCTTTCAAATACATAACGAATTGAAAGTAGATAGTTCACTGCGGTCGCAAGCACGAAACTAAAAAGCGCCACTAAAAACCAATCAAATTCAAGCTCCTTAACTGCGAAGGAAAAAATCCCTATGTCAATAGTCGCAGCCACACCGCCCACAAAAAAGTAGCGAACGATCTTCATCTAAACAGGTTGTACTTGACAATACAGATAAGCGCACGCACACCATCTCTCCATCCGATTTTCTTGCCCTCTTCGTAAGTCCGCCCGTAGTAAGAAATACCCACCTCGTAAATCCTGCAACGCTGCTTAGCAACTTTTGCGGTAATCTCAGGCTCAAAACCAAACCTATTTTCTTCAATTGCTATTGATTGAATGACTTCTCTCCTGAATGCTTTGTAGCAAGTTTCCATATCCGTCAAGTTCAGATTTGTAAACATGTTCGACAAGAGCGTAAGTATCCCATTCCCTACTCTGTGCCAGTAATAGACAACGCGGTGGGGCTGCCCACTCATAAAGCGTGAACCAAACACTACATCGGCTTTGCCCTGAAGTATCGGCTCGATAATCAGCGGGTACTGAACAGGGTCGTACTCTAAGTCTGCGTCTTGCACGATGAAAATATCGCCAGTTGCTGCAGAAAATCCCGTTCTCAGTGCAGCGCCTTTACCCAAATTTTTTTCGTGGTAAAGCACATTAATAACGATTGGCAATTTGGATATTTTGTTTTTAAGCTTTTCTCGTGTACCGTCTGTTGAACGGTCATCAACAATGATAATTTCTTTGTTTGGATATGGTGACTGTGCAACCGCTTTCACAATTTCTTCAATCGTTCCAATTTCGTTGTAACAGGGAATCACAACGGAAAGGAGGGGCAATGAGGATGCCATCGTAGTCATTGTTACAGATTCAGTACTGCTTTGAAATAATCTACTGTTAGCTTAAGTCCATCATCTAACGCGACTTTTGGCTGCCAATTCAGCTTTGCTTTGGCCTTTGATATGTCAGGCTGGCGTTGCTTGGGATCATCCTGTGGCAGTATCTTAAACACCATCTTGCTTTTTGATGCAGTTAGCCGCAGCACTTTCTCTGCAAGCTCCAACATCTTAATTTCGGACGGATTGCCTAAGTTTACAGGGCCCGTAAAGTCCTCGCCTGTGTTCATTACTTTCATCATGCCGTCAATTAGGTCATCCACGTAACAAAAGCTTCTCGTCTGTAAACCATCGCCATAAATCGTAATGTCTTCATTACGCAGCGCCTGCAATATGAAATTGCTTACTACACGCCCGTCGCCAGGATGCATGCGGGGGCCGTAAGTATTGAAGATTCTCACGATCTTAATGGGTAAATTGTGCTGGCGGTGATAGTCAAAAAAGAGAGTCTCTGCGCATCGCTTACCCTCATCGTAGCAGCTGCGTGGGCCAATCGGATTCACGCGGCCCCAATAGCTCTCAGGCTGCGGGTGAACTTCAGGATCACCGTACACTTCACTCGTGCTTGCTTGCAGAATCTTTGCTTTTACCCGCTTAGCCAGCCCAAGCATATTGATTGCGCCATGCACACTGGTCTTTGTTGTTTGCACAGGGTCAAACTGATAATGGATAGGCGACGCCGGACAGGCGAGGTTAAATATCTGGTCCACTTCTACATACAGCGGAAATGTCACATCGTGTCGCATCAGCTCAAAGTTTGGCTTGCCAAATAGCTCTGCGACATTCGTTTTGCTGCCCGTATAGAAGTTATCAACGCACAAAACATCCATACCACTCGCAACTAGACGGTCGCATAAATGGGACCCTAAAAACCCTGCGCCGCCCGTTACCAATATTTTTGACATGTATTCTCTGTTAAACAGTGTGGCGGATTCAACCACGAAGTGCAACGCGGTTTAATGATTGATAAAAGACTTCATGCGGTGTTTTAGATCGCAGTCGTTTTCTGGGTCGACGGTTTAAGCGATGTTCGATCATTTTAAGTTCCTTTTCCGTCACACTGGATAAGGGGCGTTTTTTGGGGATGTACTGGCGCACTAATCCATTGAGGTTTTCATTGCTGCCCCGCTGCCAGCTGGCAAAGGGATCGGCAAAGTAGGCCTTAGAGCCCAGCGCTTGATCAATGACGCCATGATGAGCAAACTCTCTCCCGTTATCAAAGGTGATTGTCTTGACCCGATCCCGCATGGGGATGAGTCGATTGATGATGGCCAGGCTCACCTGCTCGGCGGCTTTTATTGGACACCCTGGCCAGGATTACCAGACCGGACTTTCGCTCCACCAAAGACACAATGGCCTGTTTGTGGCCGGCTCCGATCACCGTGTCGCCTTCCCAGTCACCGACACGGACTCGGGCATCAACAATTGCCGAACGCTCTGTAATCGGCCGTCTGCCAATGATTTGGCCGCGCCGATTGCGACCCGACCCGTAGCGCTTGCGACACCTTCTTTGGCATCGAAGCCCGCGCCAGACAGGGCCACCCATGGCCCGATCTTGGTAGATATGCCGATACAAGGTCTCATGACTGATTGCCAACTTGGCAGCCACCTGCTCGGGACTCCATTGCAGGCCCACCAGATCAAAAACCTGCTTCAGTGTCTCTGGCGTAACTGCCTTGGAATTGCGCGAACCCTGGCTTCTCGCATCAGCAAGCTGACTGGCTTGCCTGGGGCGATATCCCCGAAGTCCGGCATTACGGTGAATCTCACGGCTCACCGTGGATTGATGCCGACCAAGGATGGCAGCAATTTGGGTTTGGTTTTGTCCGGCTTTCATCAGTACTGCAATCTGATACCGTTCATGATGGCTGAGGTGTTGATAGGTCAAAGGGAAACTTCGACTTGGCGGTTAAAGTGGCCTCGGATACTAAAGCATCCTCGGCTACCCCAACTCCCTTAATCAAAGTTGCACTTCGAATTTGAATCTACGAAATTTAACAAAAACTCAGGATTTGTAAATGCGGAATTGGAACATACAAAAAGATCCCAGTATCTTTGTGGATCTAAAGACAGTTCGTAGCCATCAAAATAAAATTAGTTTCAAATATTTTTAGCATTTTGTATAGTGGAAAAAAATTTTTTAATGTTAACTGTCAATCAGCATACTAATAAAAAGTAAATAGTTTTTTTAATCCCTGAAGATGACGCAAAAATTTAGGCGCTTTTTTATGCAGAAAGCTATAGATGACACCCACTATAACCAAAACAAGGTCGGCGATTCGAGGTCTAAAATTGCTGAATGGAGGGAGCCTCCGGTCTGCAAACCCGAATCTTGTCCAACGAATGCTTTCAACTCCGTGCATTCTCAAGGTGATACGAAGACGTCTAAAATATGCAAGCGTAAAGCAAGTCGCCCATGCAGGCTCAAAGGACCACCAGCCCCACGTGCGAATGATATCTTCATACCAAATCTCATGATTTTGCGAAGACTTAAGAAATGCAAGCGCATTTGGGATCGTGTTAAGCAGAAAGCGTTCGTTTCCCCGAGCGGTTACGCCATAAATCTTTCCTTTTCGGATAACAGCAGGCCATGGAATTGGTGCTACAGACGGAACCCTAGATAGTAAACTTAGTAGCCCAATAGAAGCCGATATACGCTGAACATATGTTTCATCGTTCGCCCACACCAAGCCCTCCTCAAAAAATCTATTGATACTAAAAAACCCCCAGTCGCCATGCCCTGCAAAATAAAATATTTTCTGATCTTTGCTGCTCACAAAGTTTCCCTCTGATTCCCACTTATACATCCCGGGACTAGATCCCTTACGCGGAAAGTCTGTAATCACGACAATGCCCTTCTTGAACTCTCCAAGAAGTGATAGGTAGTGATTCACTATCTCCTCATCCCACCACATGAGTTGCATATCAGTTTGCATTAAGTTAATGAATTCATACCCTGAATTTCGCGCTACAGAGAAGAGCGCTGTGTAGCCTTTGTAAAGCGCTCCAGTTTTACTTACCAAATCAGTATCGTGCTCGATATATTCAAAAAATACTAAAGATATGTTTGACCACCGATCTCTCAGAAGTTCGAATTCCCCACGTCCACCTCCTGTTATATACACATAAAGTGGCTCTGTTTTAATACGATTAGTAATAACAGAGTCGATTGCATTACATGTATATTCAGGAATATTCCACCCCACAATCCCGTGAACGACTTTCGACATTTTTGTTTCCATTTCTCCAAGCGCAGAGGTCTGATTTATTTTAAAGGAGGAACAAAATTTTTGGTAATAATACGCGTAAATAAATGGTCCCTAGATGACAGAACTCGCTCCTTATACTTGGTTATATTTTTATCTCCTTCAGTAGGCCGACCAAAAAAAATTTTAAGCCGCCATCAACATAACTTTGACCTTTGGGAAGCGGGGTTTTTACAAGCAATATGGCTGTTCGGAGCTGCCAAACATGGACAAAGAAGCGGGGACGCCTGAGCTTCACTGGCACGTCCTGAATAACTCTTCAAACCTACTAATGATGGGGGTCTCGAAGCATTTTAAGGGGTTAATAATTGCAAGTTTCTGAGATCAGCTCTCCAACTCGAATGTGTCGAACCAGGCTTTGTAAAACTGGTCTGACTGGCTACGTAAACGATCCAATGTGTTGGTATCAAGAGTACATCGATGCACCGCTTCAACAAGTTCTGAAGGCTCTCGAACAACCATGCCCGCATCAAGCAGTGGAGCACTATCAAAATCATGGCCCATATTTGAGAAATACCCGATTCTGGCGCTCGTAACAAAATGTATAATCGGTTTTCGCAACTGAGATAAATGCTTCAAAGCAACACCCAAATAATTCAAACACACTACAAGATCAGCCTTGTCAGCGAAATAAAACAAATCAGCTAATGGAGGCAGGCATCTCGATAAAATCCTTGGATCCGCCAGATGATAAAGCTCGCGTTCCGGGATGCTTGGATGAGGTTTAAATAGGACATCAACATCACAAAAATCTATTAAACTCGAACATGCCTTAAGACCTCGTAACTGAGCAGATAATCCAATATGACTAGCCAAAGTAACAGCGATTCTTTTATCTGTATCAGACGCTGGATCGAAAACAATCAACACCCTAAATTTATTGGTTTTCCATCCAGCAATCGTCGATTGATGCGATGCTACCGGATACTCTCTAGGTGCATCAACCTTGCGGCACAGAGTAATTCTGTCCCTAGGAAATCGTTGGCTATTGAGAGCGTGCACAGAAAAAATTGACCCGACATGATATCTTCCGTAAATATAGCCTGAACGTTGAGCATAACCAAGAAAACCGTGTGGAAGAACCACTAGATCTACATTCATTTTCATACACAAGCGCCTAACGGTCTGAGAGTGACCATCAAGCAAATTAGGCACTATTACTTTGACTTTAGGGAATGCGCTTAGAATACCGCCATAAAAAGTCTCGATTTTTTTTAGAACGATCATGCGCTCGTTAAATAAATTAAAAAACTGCATATCAAGATAACTACCAGCGCAATAAGCCTCTCTTACCGATGATGAAAGCGATTCGACCATGGCGAGTCCAGTCGCTTCAGTTAAAAAAACAGCGGAATCGATAGCAGAGATCATGCGCCCCGAGTAAAATTGGGAGGGGAATTTTCTAGCGAGCGCAAGACTGTTTTCGTCGGTAATTATAATTAAAGCAATCTTCTCGTCAATGAGAGAATCAAAAATGTAATCTTTAGAGTACGAAAAAAACCTTGAATGACAGATCACAATTCCTTCGTGCGGCTTTTGAGAAAGAAAATTCGCCTTCGGGAAGTTATTCAGAACTCTACAGATTGACTGCTTAAGTAGTTTTACAAGTAATTTTTTAAGTGATCTTTTTCTGTAGCTATTATCGATAACAATCTCAGTTGAAGATTTAAGACTTTCTAAAATCGATCCGAATGCGTAATTCGAGTCAGAATTAAGTGACAAAACTTCGGGAATGTGCTTGAGGTATATTAGTTCTCTAATATTCGATTTTTCAAATAGGCTGTAAAGAGAAATTTCTAATAGTAATTCCTGAAAATGTTTTCTGTAATGCAGCAGGTCATAAGAAACGATTTCTTTTGCCTGTTCCGGAACTTCGACGCACGAGCTCCACTGATCTTCGAGGCTAAAAGCAAATGACTTCAGAATGTTAAGCTTATCGGCAGAAAAAATATCATCAATAAATAGGTACTCAACTTTTTCTGCCCTTAAATTCAGAAAATTAAGTGACTTAACATCCAAAAATACAATAAAATCAAATTCCTTTAGTGCAACTTTCTGTAAGATTTCTTGACTGTTTTCCTCATTGAAACCGTTAATCAAAAATACCGACTTACCGGACAATCGTAAATCTGGGTTTAGAGTAGCGTGAACGCTCGTTTTAAGAGTTGCTAACAAATCATGCAAATTCTTCATTTTTCTGACCTCGGGCCCTCTGAAACACTAAAATTATCACTTCGATTCTGTTGAATATGTCAGGGTGCCTGAGAAGGGGCGCCGGTTTTTCGGACAGGGTGTTAGAAGGTGACTGACCTGTCAAAAGATGTAAACGCCCAAAGTCAAGAATTGGGTTTTGCGATTCAAATAAATGCAGGCCTGTCCTACACTCGTTAATGTTACAGAGCCGAGAGCTAAGGTTCGCTGATTCTAGTGTAATGCAGGTATCGTTACAATGTTCATGCAAGAGTATTATCTCAATTAGGTACTGCTGGGCAGACTTAAATATGACGTATAAAATTGCTTTTAATTGGTGTGTTCATCGCTTACTGATAAACTTCTGTGCCATAGCTCAAGATTTACGAGTTGCCATAAAAACATCACTTTTCCGTCATAAGCTGCATTCAAATTTGAAACCTGCTTCTTTTGGTCTAACAGTTCACTCAGGAATTTGCGATTATAAATTCCCCGCTCCAAAAACGAACGTGAGTTTATAAGATCGATTAAATTCGAAAAATTGATTCCGTTGAACCATATGTGTGTCGGCGCATTCCACCCCGACTTCTTTATCCTCATTCGCGTTGCTTCAGGCAGCATCTCCTTTGTTGCCTCTCTCAAAAGGACCTTCGTAACACCGTCACGTATCTTCATTGAGCCCGGCACTCGAAACATAAACTCTATTAATCTGTAATCAAAAAAAGGATCGTAGTGCCGAAGTCCAAACGCGTTCGACTGGCGATCCTCTGCTCGCAGGCAGCACGGGGCAGTCTCTCGAAAAATATCTTGGTAAGTACGATTCTTAAGATAAGATCTAAAAGGTGTATCCATTACGGGTACGTAGCTATGAATATCAAAATACTCCGGGTTCACCGCATCTGCGTAGCGATCAATCCGAAGCCTGTCCGGTAGACACCGGCCCGGGTTGTTTAAATCTACAACACGTTTTAGCGTATGTTCTACAATCCCCATACTTTTTCTAAAGACCGAGTGATCGTGATAACGCACCCAATGCTCCACCTCACTCGCAAGCACATCTTCTTCTCCGGAAAAGCGTAAGTCCGCAAAGTGATAAAAAAAATGCTCGTACTCCCCGGCATTTAGTTCATCGCCACCGAGCCCACCGAAAATTGTTTTAAATCCTAAGCTTTTCGCTTGTTCAGAAACCAGAAAATGTGAGAGCCACGTCGCCGTCGCAACCGGTTCATCATGGGCTCGAACCATCTTATCAATGATGGAAAGTAGGTCGGGAGCCTTTATTTCTACTGCATGCCATTCCTCAACATTACTGTCAAGCATGGAACTAATATCCTCCGACTCATCGTAGGTTCGATCCTCATAAACAGAGGAGAACGCATGTTGTTTTGACCCAAGAATGGAAACAGCACTAGCAAGCACGGAGGAAGAGTCCATACCGCCGGATAGCAGAAAAGCAGGGGAGTCCGCTTGCCTCAGACGAATTCGAACCGAGTCTAGTAGTAACTCCTTGTATTCCTCCGCAAGTATCTTTTCCGATGAGTTGAAGCCTGGCTCATCATTCAAACTCCAATATGATGCGATTCGTGGGCTTTCACCAAAGCGAATCTCGGCAATATGTGCAGCGGGCAACTGGCTTATAGCAGCAAACGGAGACTCGTCTTGGGCGTTATCGAAAGTTCTGTAATGCGAGCCAGCAAATAGTCCGACAAAGCGACGATTCAAATTCTTTGGCACATTTGGCAGTCGAAGTAACGCACCGGGCTGGGAGGCGAATGCAAAAAAGCTCGGCCCTTCGGTGTAATACATTGGCCTTGCTCCCACTCTATCTCTTCCAAGCCAGAGAGTATTTTCCGTTGAATCGTAAAGCGCTATTGCAAAATCGCCATTTAATCTTGATAAGGCTTCTTTGAATCCATATCGTTCGAAAAGGTCAAGCAATATGTCTACAGAGTCCCTTCCTAGTACATCGACTCCTTTTGCTTCAAAGATGCACCCGTCTATAGTAACTGAATGACGACCTCTCTCGATAAAAATCTTTTGACTACCGTGAAAAGACGCCGCGCCCATTGCGCATCGCTCTGTTGTGTACTTCTGAACCTCCACTCCTGCTCGGGTAAAGTGTCTAAGCATCGAGTCTAATAGCGGCGCCGCTCGTGGCCTGGGTAACTCGGAAAGCAATCCAACAATTCTGGACATTAAGCAATCAATCCTTAGATTTCATTAGTCTTACGCGTACAGACAAGAAATTTCCAATAATGTGGATACCCAATAATATATTCAACTTCGTTTTTTGTTCGATCATCACTAATAACTTGAACATCAAAGCCGTAGCTACTAATAAACCTTGTTATATCCCCAATGCCATACGTATTCACATAAACATTTAATAGAACACCTTCGTCGAGGAATTCATCGCGCACATAAGAGTACGACGTGTCGTTGTGGCATGATTCGCGCAATATCAGGGTTTTTTTCGCTGTCATAAGCATGCGCTCAAGGGGCTTATGGTAGTTGTCAATATTCGACAAAACATTAATACAAACAACATGATCGACTTTTGCACGAGTATCTTCAATTCGTAGCTCGTATAATTGAGCGGGGTTTAATCCATGAGCCGGAAGATATTTTTTTGCTAGCGAGATAAACCGTGATGTGGGGTCAATACCAAAATAATCTGCTGGGATCTCGCGTTCTTTTATCGAATGAAAGAAATAACCACTTCCGCACCCTACGTCAAGCAGTGTGTCCCCCGGGCTTATCAAGGGCTGTAATAACTCAGCTGCCTGGGCATGACAGGTCATTTCTTCAACCTCCTTCCGACATCGACGTTCGTAAAGTTCCAGTACCGCTTGACTGTGCTCCCAAATATTGAAGCAGTTCCAGCCGTCTTTGTAGATCACGGTCGGTAGCCGACCAAAATAAACGCAGAAGCCATAAAGTGCCCTCGCCAGTCGCGGGGATTCTCCATAGCCAAGCTCGCCCTGCGAAAAATCGCAGGCGCCGCACTTTCAAGCATAGGCGGCAGGGCGTGATAGTGGTAGAAAAGAACCTCTACATTGCGAAGCCCGACTTGCACGGCCAATTCACGCAGTTCGAACGGGTTGTGTGTCCGCGAAAGGACTTCGTCATAGCCTGGTTCGTTTTCGTAGCCTTTTCGAGTTCGCGGCAAGTCCATACGAAACTGTAGATCAAGGCCCTCCAGAGCCTTTTGAAGTTTCTCCAGCTCAGAAGAATCTCCAGCGGAAGCAAGCAACCCAGGCTCCTCTATTAACCTTGAGCGAAAGAGATCGCGGCTATATCGATTTAGTGTAAACAATGAGAAGAGTTCGTTACGAGCCTCACAGGCAACCATGCCGCCGGAGCGGACTGAGCCAACTAAATTGTTAAGAACGCTGAGATCGGACCCGGCCGGTACATGTGGCAGTACGCCAAAGCAGATCGCTGCGTCGTAATACTCCGGCGCTGCAGATGGCCCTCTGCGGAAGGCGTGGGCGTCGAGCACGCTACCGAGCCAAAGATGGTTTTCCGGCACGCCCTGCTCGCCAAGCACCCTTTGACCTTCCGCTAGCATCTCTGGGGTTAAGTCAAAACCAAATCGTTGCATGTCAGACAGATTAAGATCGCGTAACATTGATGCGGGGCCACAGCCAGCATCAAGCATAGTTCGTGTACCGTTTTCCTCAAGTAGGTCACGAATTATCGCTGTGTGAACAGGAGGGTAGGCTGAGCTGTTCTCGTAATAATCTTTATAGTACCGAGAGCCCCAAGTGCTGTAACAATTCCGGATTGAATCTTCGACGGATTTGCCACTCACGCTCTATAAGCTCCTGCTGACCAGGGGCTAGAGACTCTCTGAGCAGCTATCCATAAATGTGAAAAAAGGCTGTTTTCTCTCAGGAAACTTTTGCAAGAGCCTACGATACCCCCTGTGTTCTCGGGCATACGTAAAGGATAAATCCCACCCTTGTCTATTTTCTGCATAATACATCACGATCTTCTAGACAACAGAATCCGAACGAGTTGCTGATTTGTCTAACACTCATAGCCACCCTGCTCTTCTATCCGAAACTGCGGTCAAAGTAGCCCTGACCCATCGGTTATTCTGAAAGTGCCAAACCCGTGGGTCACGGAATGTATCCGCAATACGGTCAAACTCATCTTCACTCATGCCCACATACTCCAGCCAACGATAGAGATCTCGGGGTTTGATGGGATCGTAATGATTGACTAGTTCAATGGCACGATTGCGATCCATCAAGCCGGCGCGGATGTCCTTACAGGTATGATCGGTCGCCCGACCGTAGCCGAACTTGATGTATTTTAAATAATCATGGACTCCGTTTTCATGCATATCATCTAGGTTTGACATGGTTCTGTATGTACGGTCGAAAGCTTCTTGACTGACCTCGAAACCATAACGCTCGGTGATCAGCTTGATGTGCTCGTTAGCTTCCCAGTAGACGTAGTTACCTAGAAAGATTCCACGCAAATCTAAATCCAGCATGGCTTGATCGGCGGGGTACTTCCAGATATCCATGTCCTGGCTCTTCAGTCCATCGCGATCGACAAAATAGGTCCATTCGTAACCACGGGCAAAATGCTCTAACCGATCGCGATAATTCACCTCAGGAAAATCGTCCATCGAGAACTGTCCACACAGGTCGAGATAGCCGTGCTCGCCGTAGAAAACAAGTGGAATGCCGCGCCGCGCCGCCTCAGCCATGGGCGCAGTCATGATACCCACATGGGCATGCCAGTTCATATCACCCATGATGACGAAGGCCAGTTTGTTTAACTTCTTTAGGGTTGCAACAGAAGGCCTGATAATCACATGATCAACGCGAAACGCTTCACGCATGCGCACCATATTTCGCCAGCCGACATCGGTCCAGTTATTGCCATCGTAGGTGACCAGCAGCGGGTTGAGGCCGAACTCTTCTTTCAATACATGAACCTGGAAATAGGAATCTTTACCGCCAGAAACCGCCACCACTACATCATGGCGGCTGCCGTCCTTGCAGCGATATCGATCTACAATGTCGCGCAGTAGTTCCTTGCGCCGGGCCCATTCCGCCGTCGATATCGCCGCCTTGACCTTGGCCATCTGGCAGCCAGTGCAAACGCCGTTCTCATCGAATTCCATCGGCGCCGCCGAGATCGAAGGATACGTGCACTCGGTACACCAGCGAATATCACGTCGCTTGACGGCCGCCTCAGGGCTAGCCGCAGGATAGTCACAATCCCGCGCTTGGCGCAGTCGCTCCTCTATACGGGCACCCTCGCGCGCTTGATCGTACACCGGCTCCCGCGCAAGAAAACGCGAGCCAAGTCGCCCCGGCCGCATGCGCACGCCCGCGGAAGTTGCTGCCTGCTTGGCATGGGGATAGGCTAACTCGAAAAAGTGGAACAGGTTAGCAACCGCTGCTGCTGCCGCATGACCATCTAGAATGGCCGGGGCGATATGGTCGTAGCGACCAACGCCGCCGCAGGCCACAACCGGAATAAAAATAGCATCAGCAACGCAACGAATAAGATCCAGATCGTAGCCTTTGGCTGAACCATCGCGATCAATCGAATTTAAGAGTATCTCTCCTGCGCCACGCCTTTCCATCTCACGGGCCCAATCAGCCGGAGACCGGCCGGTAGCACGGCGACCGCCGTCGACGAATACTTCCCAGCCCCCCTTTTCGGAGGCGCGAGTGTCGATGCTAACGACAATGCACTGGCTGCCAAAGCGCCGTGCCGCCTGCTCGATTAATGCGGGGTTGTCAAAAGCTGTGGTATTGATGGCCACCTTGTCGGCACCGGCAGCAAGCCGGGTCTCGATATCAACAATGGACTGAATGCGGCCGCCAAAGGTCAGCGGCATGAAGCACACCTTCGTTATAGCCTTGAGTACATCCAGGGCCGAGTTACCAGCGTAGTGCTGCTGCAGGTCGTCCCGACGCAGGTCATGGCGATCCTCACCCCGGCTGATATCGAGAATGATCAGTTCATCCACGTTCCAGTTTGAATAGCGTTCTACAGTGCTCATGGGATTGCCAATGACCTGGTGCACCTTAAATAGCTGACTGCGAACAATGACTCCGTGTTTGAGTAGCAAGACCGGTATTAAGCGGGGATGAGGGCGACTGTAAGTAAGGGCTGAAACAGTCACTTGAGGTCTACCAGGGCGGCAAAGTTGGCAATAACGGCTAAGCCAGCATCCTGGCTTTTTTCAGGGTGAAACTGCGCCCCGAAGATATTGCCTCGCTGACAGGCTGCGGTGACCTTATGGTCACCAAAGTCGATACTGCCTACAATGTTGTCCAAATCGTCGCACTCCATCGCATAAGAGTGGACAAAATAAAACGAAGTGTTGGCCTCTGAGCCAGCAAAAAGTTTGGTGCTATTAGTAACCTGCATATCACACCAGCCAATATTGGGTACCCGCAGACTCGGTACACTTGGTAGTCGCCGAACCCACCCAGGAACCAGTCCTAAGCCTTCATGCGTGCCAAACTCATCGGACCCATCAGCCAGTAATTGCATACCTAGGCATACCCCCAGTAGAGGCTTACCCGCTACCGCGTGAGCCCGAATCGGCTCGACCAGGCTATTACGGCGTAAGGCTTCCATGCCATCAGCGAATGCACCGACACCTGGCAGAAGCAGCGCACTGGCTGAATTAACATGAGCTGGCTCAGTCGTAACGATATAACGGGCGCCAACTCGATCGAGCGCTGTTAACACAGAGCCAATGTTACAAATACCGCTATCAATGATGGTAATCATTATGTGACGCGTCGGGGCAGTCGGCGATCTATTTCAGCCCGCTTTAGTTCGACCAACCCTTTTTCTTCGAAATGACGCAGGTAGCGCGAAAGCCTGTCAAAGGGAAGATCGTGACGGTTTGCGATGTCGAGAATTGTCATGTCGCCTTCCAAATACCTGAACAGATAGTCGAGCAGATGGCCCCACTTTTCTGAGTCCGCATCTAAATCCTTGACCACAGTGGGGTCGGGGCGCTCCATGTAAAGATCATAGTCAGGGTTAGACAGACAGATCAGTCCATCGAAGCGGCGGAATAGAACTGCATTGTCTTCCAGCACCTCGACCACCTTTTTCAGACACTCCAGCATTTCCTCCAACTGGGCAGGCTGCATCAGGTCAGGCGTATCTAAACTGGAATGGTATTCAGGATAGGGGGCCCACTGGTCTTCGCAGCGCGTTAACTCAACGAAAGGCACTTCGTAACCCGGCGCCTCCCAAACAGTCTCGTCGTTGCCTGCTCCCTTACGCCAAGGGGCGAGACGGTAGTTTCGGCTGTAATAACGCAGCACGTTAGCGAAAGCGTCATCGATCATATGCCCGCCAGCAAAAGTGCTGGTCGCAACGATGGGTCCGCCGGTACCCGGCATCTCCTCAAAGATACCGCAGACCATGTTGTCAACCTCATTCCGAGGCAGGTCGCGCAGGTAGAAGACGCTGCCCAGGTGTTCGGGGCCAATGACCAACCGATAGCTATAGTATGTGTCCCTGGTCATCAGCCACTGCATCAGGCGGATTAACACGGCAGTGCCAGCGAATCCATCGTTAGCCATGTGCGGATGGCAGTTATTGGAATTAAAAACAATGGTCTTGTTACTACGTCCAGCCTTGTGGCTATCGGCTACAAGCATTTCGCCTGGCTCGTATTCCGTTTCTAATTCAACTCGGTAGCGGCCGTGGCCCAGAGTACGGAACACGCGATAGGGCATCACCAGACGCCAATCAGCATCCCAAGGGCGATATTGCCACATGCAGTGGAACATGAAAGCATCGGGAAGATCTAGGTTGGTGACTAGGTGCGGCAGCAGATCTTCCCAATCTAATTCGCCGATGAACGACTTGGAGTAATAGCCAACGCCTAGGCTGTTTACCGTGAAATCGAAGACCTCGACCCCCTCGCGAAACAGCTTGGCCCGCTTAACCCGCCAATTGTCTGGAACCCGCCAGCCGTTGTAGGTATCGCCAGAGGCAAAAGCGAACATCCGCAGAGGCAGTTCGCGTCCGATTCTTTCGAAAAGGGCCGCATTGCCGTCAGCTACGACCCCAGTCTTGTAGGCGCACAGGTCGCGGGTCAACTCGATCATACGTGGACTAACAACCTTAAGGCTTACGCGTCACTAAATGACACCATGGCTGAAACAAAGCGCCTCTGAACTGTAAACGCTGTCCATCAGAAGTCTGCCGTGTATGAGTGAGAAACGGATCCGTCGGGTCCTGAAGTTCCAAATCGATTGGGATCTCGAACATCTGAAACCGCATATCTTCAAAGCCGATCTTCTGCAGTTGAGATCTAACAAGATGTTGAGACCAAAAGTTGAGTATCAGCCCCCCCGGATGCATATCTGTTTCCTCAGCAATCCGAAGATTTTGGCGAAAAGGGTTGTACCATTCGAAGGATACAACAAGGCCGCCGGGTCGTAGAAGGTCAAAAAAACGTTTCCAAATATTACTGAACTGCTGCTCATCGAACCGACATAAAACAGCGCTAGCGACAATGATGTCCATTGAAGGGCATTTTAGGTCAGTAACGTCCATAACCTGGAAGTCGATACCAATCAAATCCTGGTCGGCGCGGCATTGGTCGATCACACCCTGGAATAAATCACCCCCAAGCATTTGTAGTTGGGGCATGGCCTGCTTGAGGTGGTACAGTAAGTTCCCGTTGTGGCAGCCGATGTCGAGCAACCGCAAACTCTCCCCTCTTGGCAAATTATCTTGAATTAAAGAGATGGTTACCTTGTCGCTTTCGCGCATGGTTTGACGATACTTTTTTTGATAATCCATATAGGCGGTGTTCATGTATTCCGCCGAGCCGACAATCTGCGCCATTGTTTATCCTTTATGCATCTAAGGGGCGATAACCAGAGACTGCACGCGGGGCCCCGCTACCGCGTGAGCCCGAATCGGCTCGACCAGGCTATTACGGCGTAAGGCTTCCATGCCATCAGCGAATGCACCGACACCTGGCAGAAGCAGCGCACTGGCTGAATTAACATGAGCTGGCTCAG
>Ga0194123_10004236_pt1 | contig 16404 bp, 15 predicted proteins | sample TA2MahsurfametaG_5_FD_155479 | JGI IMG/M metagenome (GOLD analysis project Ga0194123, IMG submission 155479) | Freshwater microbial communities from Lake Tanganyika, Tanzania - TA2015023 Mahale A surface | ecosystem: Environmental > Aquatic > Freshwater > Lake | place: Tanzania: Lake Tanganyika... | reverse complement strand
AATTTTTATTTAGGACAACCGTTGGATGTAAATTATTTAGGTAGAGTGCAAGGAATGCCTGGGGGGAGTGGAATGCCTCCTTTAAATAGATTTAATTAGCTTGAAAATATTTTCTCATGTAAGTTTATAATGCAAAGTACAGGAAGTCGCGCTCAAGTATGGCATGGAACTGCCAAAAAAACATCTGGTGGATTAACCAAAACTAATTTGATGATGAACAAGCATGGACGTATTGTGTCCCGTAAGAAGCATGCTTCTGGAAAGAAAACTATTAAGAACCTTAAAAAGCTTGGATACGTGGCCAAGAAGGGACAATTCAAATTATTCCGTAAAGGAAATAAGAGTAGAAAAATGAAGGGTGGTATGCCTTACGGTGGCCCATTGTCTCCTCATTCATTTGATGGACAAGGTGTAGGCACTTCAGGTGTTGCTCTTCAATTTGTAGCTGGAAATGCCGGTTAAATAAAACAAACTTCGCAAAATTTAAAAAACTTATTAAATAATTATAATGTAGTAAATTATTAAACATTATAATTAACAATCAATCCATTCAGTTCTAATGAATTTTTCATAAACAATATAATCAGTGAATTTATAATATAAATACTTTTCGAAATATCTTTTGCTTACAACAAACTTTATTGCATTTATAGTACAATACTTATTATAAAAATTATATAGATCATCAAAGCTTATAAGGGATAATTTATGATTGTCTTTAATTTCTTGTTTGATAAATTCAGTTGATTTCTCAATATCATTCAATTTATCCCAAATGGTAGATGTAATATTTAACACGTATTTCTCATCAATAATTTCGGTAGAAAAAAAGTGTTTTAATACGCGAATGATGTTCTCTTCAGACAAAACATTTTTATTTTTAGACCATTGTTTAAATAATGAACAAATTTCGTCAATCTCAAGTTCATTTTCAAAATCTGTTGTTGATGAATTCGTTATTGTTGTATCCCAGAATTGAATAAAATCTTTATATATAGGTAAATATTTACTCGTTACACCAATAAATGAATCAGTATCTTCGTTATATGAAATAATCGATTTGAGTATATTCTTGAAGGAATTAGAAAAAATTACAACTGGTAAATTATTACTAGAGAGAAATTGTTTCCAAATGAAATGTATATTTTTCCATTCAATTCTAAAATCATCAGAAGTTTTTTCTATATATTCACCAATAAATTTTTCGACTAATCCATTTTCTGTTGTATTTTTTAAAGTATACACATAATTTACAAGATCATCATCTGCTATTGTACTAATAAAATTATCTGAATTAATATATCTATTAGAATAGTGACACGCGACACATAATAGGTTTAGTCCGATTTTTTTTAAACTTTCTCTCCAATACTCATTAGAATAATTTTCGTTTATTTTAATTAATCTGCAATTATTAAAAGTATGTGTTTCGTGATATTTTGTAACAAATTTATACGAAATATTATTGTTACCAATTGAAGAAGCAGCAACATTTTCCAGTTCATCTAATAATTGCCGCATTTTTTGACTAACTATAAATGTCAAGTCAGTATTTTTCTTTAAAATATTATCACCTATTATCGTAAGAAAATATTTAGCAGTACTTTTAGACGAAAAAATAGAAGGATAAATATAATTTAATACATTTTGAATTGTATCCGTTTCAGGAATTGAAGTGAATAAATTTCTATCTTTAATTTGTTTGATAATCGCAGCCTTAGTTTTATGTTTCCACTGCAAAAGAGTTCTTTCTTTAGATATAGTCGAGAGAAGTTTATGAAGAATTTCATCTTCTTTTACAATAAAATAATCGATACCATTATACTCATAATAGAAGTTGTTGCTTGACAAATAATAATAGTTGTTCTTACTTAGAAAAACTTGCATAAAAATCTGCTGTTCTTCAGATAGATAACTATTAAGGTTGAGCCTTTTCTCATGATTTTTTGCTTCATGTGCTAGAGTGTTTGGTAAATAAACGTGAACATGATTATATATTCTTTGTAACATATAGTCATTATCTTTATAACGTTCATAAAGTTTTTCAACAGTTGATAAACAATCCGTGCGTTTAGGTTGAGCCATTACAATAAGTAATTTAAATGTTTTTAAATATATTTAAATGAAAAACATATAAAATTATGAAACTAATATAATATTAGATACTAAATTGTAAATACAGATTGTAACTACATATACAAATAATATTTATATATTATATGAAAATTAATATACGTTATTTACCCAAAAGACTTACACGAAAAGATAGGAAAAAACAAGGAAATGAACTTATGAAATCTCGACGTCTTTACAGAAAAGGAATTTATCATTCAAGACCAAAAGTCGCCTCTTTTAAATCTAAAAAATCCGACCACATTATAAAAGCAGAAAAAATGTATCATGTGGATAAAATTGGCGCTACAGATGAGCTTGCAAATTCAACGGGATGTTCTAAATCGGCTTTAGCAAAAATAATCAATAAGGGAGCTGGTGCATATTATTCATCCGGTTCAAGACCAAATCAAACCGCACAATCATGGGGTGTAGCACGTTTAGCCAGCGCAATAACATCCGGTAAAGCAGCCGCAGTTGATTATAATATTTTAGAAGAGGGTTGTAAACCAAAATCAAGAGCATTAACTTTGGCAAAAAAAGCAAGAGCAAAACATGGACATGGAACAAGACGTGTTCCTAAAACCAAAATCAATTTAAAAGGCGGAAACAGTCAAATATTTTCAGCAAAAAGATTTAATGAAATTGTACCATATATTAAAAAGATAACTATTGATGATAATATAAAGTATGAAAAATGTGGAACTATTAGCAAAACAAACGATGGATACATTATTAATATTCATGAAAAAGAAAATAATGTAGATGAGTTAAGACATCATTGTAATTTTGAATATTATGATCAAATTATATGGCATAGTCACCCAAAAATAGCAAAATTCTATCCAAGTTTAGAAGATATTTTAAAATCAATTAAATTAAAGAACTCACGAATAAATTATAGTTATATTTTTACACAATTTGGTTTTTGGACATTATACACTATAAATCATATAGATGTCACCGATGAAATGAAAAATAAAATAAATGACTTATTAAATAAATTATATTTTAGTACGGAGAAAGGCCGAACATATAATGGTGTAGCAGTAGATACATTTATTCATGAAATAAATACATTATTACAAGGCACACTTCAAATTTCATTTAATTCTTATTAGATTATATTGTTAATTAGATAATATTGTTAATTTAGATAATTATAAATATATAAATTAATGCGTTAAATATTTTATATTATAAGTATTTAAAGATTTTAAGTTAGAATTTACTATAATGTCCACATTTTCCAATAAGAACCAAATCATGTCATCAACCGAAGGTAATGTTCTTACCATAAAAACTGTCCAAATTGCACCATTTAGAACATTAATGACTGCTCTTAAAGATATTTTGTTAGAAACAAATATTACTTTTGAACCTGATGGTATGAGAATTATCAATATGGATAAGTCACATACTATTTTAGTACATTTATTTTTGTCTGCTCAAAATTTCGAGTTTTATGAATGTAAAAAAGACAAAATCATTATTGGTGTCAATATGTTTCATCTTTTCAAATTAATCAACACCATTGAGAATGATGAAACTTTAACTATTTACATAGAAAATTCAGATTATGTAGATGGTATAGTATCTTATTTATCTCTCAAATATGAAAATGGAGAGATTAAGCAATGTAAGACACAGAAGCTGCGACTGATTGAACCTGACCCAGAGGAGTTGCAATATCCAGATGTTACATTTTCATCGATTATTAATTTACCTTCTGCGGATTTCCAAAAAATTATTCGAGATTTGTCATGTATTTCAGATAAACTTGAGATAAAATCAGTCGGTAATGAATTGATATTTAAGTGCTCTGGACAATTTGCCTCTGCTGAAATTCATCGTGCAGAATCCGATGGTAGTATGGGTTTCATTTCAAAGCAGGATTCATCTAAGATTATACAGGGGGAATTCTCGCTCAAAAACCTCGGGTATTTCATAAAATGCACAAATTTATGCCAACAAATTGAAGTTTACTTGGAAAATGATTTGCCGTTAGTTGTGAAATATAATGTTGCCAGTTTAGGTAGCATAAGACTCTGCTTAGCAGCCCTTCCCTCAGCATAAATGGTCACGAAACTGAGTAAACATTTATCAATAATTCGGTTTTAGATAATAATATAGATTTTATATATATAGTATTAAACAAATATAAAGATATAATATATCTTATTATATAAACCCACATATGCCTCCTAAATATACACACAAACAAGTTCAAGATATTTTTTCTCAAAGAAGTTGTGTCTTATTAAGCACAACATATAATAATCAATTAGAAAAATTATAATATACTGCCGCTTGTGGCCATATAAATCATATTTCAGTAAAAGAAATTCTAGTCGGGCATGGAATCAAATGTAGAAATTGTGCTTTAGAAATTCCAACATACGAATCAATGTCATGTTATTTTGAAAGTAAAAATTGTAAATTATCTTACACCAAAGATGAATTTAATAATTATTATATCAATAATAAACAAAAATTAAATTATATTGCCTCTTGCGGACATGAAAATAATGTAAGTTGGAAAAATTTTCAAACGTTAAATCAAGGAATAAATTGCCCGAAATGTGTCAATAAAAATACGGGTATAAAATTAAAAAATTTATATTCAAATGGAAATAATTTATCATCGTTAAATCAAGAATTTAATTGTATAAATTACTTTAAAGATTTAGTAACCGATAATTTTACAGTGATTAAAACTTTTGATGGTTGTAAAGCCGATATAGTTTTTAAACCAAAAAATGAAGAACAAGATATGTGGTTAGGAATTCAGGTAAAAACAACTAACAAAAAAACGGAACGTAACCAATATTATTTTAGATTAAATAATGGAAAATATGATAATTGTATTCTTTTATGTATTTGTGAAGAAGATAAAAAATGTGGTTGATACCATATGAAGAAGTAAATGGATTAAAAACTATTGGTGTTGCACAAAAATCAAAATATAATAAATATGAGGTTACCATTGAAAATTTAATAGAAAAATTATATTATTTTTATAATTCAACTAACAAATTTAATTTTGATACATTAAACACGCCAACAAATAAATCACAACAACAAGAACAAGAATACCGAAAATTAAGAGAAAGCAAGATTAATTTTATTGAATTCAATGACAATCATATAGAAGGACTAGTTTATGACTTTACAATTGGAGAGAAAAAAGTTCAGGAAAAAGTTCAGGAAAAAGTAGGTTCAATTACACATAAAAATCCTAATTCGTTCTCATTTAATTTATCAAAATATGAATGTAGGGTGGATGGTAAATGTGTAAATCAAAGTTATCAAGAAGGAGATAATGATTTATATTGGCTAAATTGTAAAAACGGTAAATTTTATGTTATACCAGAAGAAGAACTTATTTGTCATGGATATATTGGAAATAATTGTAAAAATAATTTATACGTTTCACCTACAAATATGAATACAGAATGGTGTAATAAATATCTCTTTGAATATGATAATGTAGACAAAGAACGATTATTGAAAATAGTAAATTTATAAATAATTTATTATAATTATATATAAATGTCAAGATACTATGGAAATTATCCTCAATATTTAGGTGCACTAAAATGTTGTGATTTAAGAGGTCAAGGTCCACAAGGAATTCAAGGACCAACCGGTCCATCTGCGATCGGTCAAATTGGACCAACTGGACCAACAGGTCGTTCTGTTACTGGTCCTACTGGTAGAAGTTGTAAAGGAGACACTGGTCCTACTGGTCCAAAATCCTTTATCATTAATCACCCTATTGACGAAGACAAATATTTGGTACATGCTTGTTTAGAAGGTCCTGAAGCAGGTGTTTATTACAGGGGAACTGGGGAAATATTAGATAGTAATTCTACTACTATTGAATTGCCAAATTATGTATCAGCATTTGCAACGGATTTTACTGTTCAAATTACACCAATTTATAATGGGAAAATTAACGTATTAAATGTAAGCGAAGTCGCCAATAATAAATTTCATGTTTACGGTGAAAATTGTAAATTTTATTGGCAAGTAACAGGAAAACGTCTTGAAATTATTACAGAACCATTCAAATCTGATGTTGAAGTAAAGGGTCAAGGACCATACTTGTATATTTAGATGTTTGGTATAATAAAATATTAATTAAAATCGATTTAAATATTAAACTAGTAATTATTTTATGAGTTTAATAAAAATACCGAGAAATATATTTCAAACATGGAAAACAAAAAACATATCAAATGATTTTAATATTTTAACACAAACATGGAAAGATAATAATAAAAATTATTCGCATTTTTTATTTGATGATGATGATTGCAAATCGTTTATTAAAAAAAATTTTGAAGAAAACGTGTATGAAGCATATTGTAGAATAATTCCAGGTGCTTTTAAAGCCGATTTATGGAGATATTGTATTTTATTTATTTATGGTGGTATTTATGTAGATATTGATACAATTTGTTTTAATAATATTGATAATTTTATAGATGAAGATATCGAATTTATGACGCCAATTGATCTAAATAATTGTCCCTATTATGGAACATATAATTTATTTAATTGTTTTATAGCCTCTATACCAAGACACCCTATTTTAATGGAATGTATTAAACGTATCGTTTATAATGTTGAAAATAATAATGTTCCTTTCTCGAATTTAGATTTTTCTGGACCAGGTATACTTGGAAAATCTACAAATTGTTTTATTGGTAATAATGAAAATGAAACTTTTATAGGAAAAGAAGGAAACTATAATAAAACATTAAAGTTTTTGAAATTTGAACATATAACAGAATATGTTAAAGATATTAATAACGATAATATCTTGTTTCAAAATAAAAATGGAAATAAAATAATATCTGATATTTATCAAAATGAAGTTAAAAATATTGATTGTATATGTTGGGGTACTTGTAAAAATCCTATAAAACAACTTGATAATATAAATAATAGTAATAATACTATTGTAAGTATGTTTTATAAAATACGTGAAAAAGAAAATAACACTACTAATACAAATCTAAATCATAGTGTAAATAGATATCTAGAATTTGCAAAAAATTTTATACTTAAATTACCTTATAATTTAATAATATTTACTGATGATAATGAGATTATCAATTTAATTAATGAAGAAAGACAACTATATTCTGATAAGACTTGTATAATAAATAAACCATTTGAAGATACATATTATTACAAACATTTAGATAGATTAAGAGAATTACAAAAAATATATACTATATTAAACGGATATATAGATCATGAAACACCTATGTATATAATATTAAATAACGACAAGTTTGATTTTATGGAACATGCAATCAAATTAAATCCATTTAACAGTTCACACTTTATCTGGATGGATTTTTCAATTAATCATGTTGCTTTAAATTGTGAAAAAATTCATGAATGGATTAATAAAGTTCCTGATAAAATAAAACAATTATGTATTAATCCATATATTGAAAATAAAGATGATAAAGAGATGTTTAAATATATTTACCATCATACAGCAGGTGGACTATTTACAGGTTCTTCTATAAATTTATTGAAGTATTGTGACTTATTTAAACAAAAAACAGAGAAAATTTATAACGAAAATTGGTATCAAATAGATGAAGCTGTAATGACAATGGTACAAAGAGAAAATCCAGATTTATTTGATTTTTTTTATGGGGATTATAAAGGTATAATATCAAATTATTTAACACCAATTCATAATATAGATTTAATTTTAGTTGCTGTACAAAAATATATAAATTATAATAAAACAAGAGAAGCTTTCAATATGTTATGTTATTGTCATAAATATTTCGATAAAAATATTAATAGTCCTCTAATTTTTGATTATATTCAAAAACATATTATTGTAGATTATTATAATAATAATAAATTGTTACTAGATAATGTAATTTCATTGATTAATATATTAAAATCAACCAATAAAACTAATATAACAAACTTGTTAATTTCAAATAAATCAAATATAAATTTTTATTTAAATAAAAATATTTTATTATAAATTAAGTAAATTTTATGATTGAATCTATATATTTTTTATCATAAATACCTATTCGTGTTGTTCTGTCCCAAGTACTGTAATTTATTAATACTCTTTCATCTTCGACTAAAATACTTAAACAATATTCAATTGGTTCTCCTTCAAATTTGAATGGAGCTGAATAACGTAATAGATTCATATTAGCATCAAAAACACTTATTATATGATAATAATGCCTAGGGCTTTCATACGATACAATGTGATTGATAAACCATATTTCACGTTCAAAAATATCAATTGCAATATTTCCATTATTATTTTCTCCAACCTTTTTATTATAAATATATCCACAAGTTGAACCTCTTACTCGAGAGAATAATTTTGGCATGTTTTTTGTTTCAATGACATTCAATATATTATTATCTAATTTACAAATTTTTAAAGGATACCAATCATAAATGATATGTAATTCATTATCATATTCGACAAATACCCAATTTTTCTCACATTGACTATTATTAAATTTTTGCGTTAATTCATTTCCATCTAATTTTTCATTTTCAAGATCATATAATCCTGAAACAATTCCTATTTTATTATTTGAATGATATCCAGTTCCAATAAATAATAATTGGTCTTTCTCTTTATCATGATAAATTTTAACGTCTTCAATACCAATATATAATCGTCCGTCGTATGTTAGTTCCATCCATTTCTCTTTAATAACTTTAAAGTTTTTATCAAATTCAACAAATTTATTAACTGTTATTATGTGCTTATCGCAGCGAGTATAACTACCGTTTGGTTCAATATGATAATTTACATATCGTATATTACATAAATAACCATCAAGACCCAGAGTAGGAATTAGACAACTGGAAGAAGAGATAAACTTAGTATCTTCTCCATTAACAATTCGATTTATTGAATTATCTGCAGTATGTAATGATTGTTTTTGTAAAATATGTTTGTAAAATTTCATATTTGATAAAAGATTACTAATTTCTGAGCCGTTAGATTTGTTAAATATATTTACAACTTGTTTATCAATATTTTTAATACCACAATAGGCAGAAAATATAGTATATTCATAATCTATTTGATATGTATATATATCATTATGTAAAAATAAATAACTATCTCTATTTTCGTTTTTATCAAGTATTACTTTGGCTATATTATAGAAATTCATGCATAATTTATGTTTTGAATTTAGTCTATAATATTTAATTATTTCATATATTGCTTCAAGACGATTAGGATAAAAATCATAACCTTCTAACCAATAATATAATGCATCAGCAAATTTATTTAAATTTTGGTAACATTTTCCGATCCTATAATAACTATACCATACTTCTTCATGCCATCCTCCAAATTCAATACGTTTTTTATATGCTGGAATAGCTTCTTCATATTTCCCTGCATCATGATAACTATTTCCTAGATAAAAATAATAACGTGCAGCATTATTCGGCTCATCTTTTATACCATCTATCAACAATCTAATATCTCTTTCAAACTTATCACTTTTAGAACCTCCATCACCAATATCGCGAATAAATATATCTTTTTTACTGAGATGAATTGTAGTATTTGTTTGTGGAGTATTAATATATTCATGTGTAACACCAACGTATTTATATAATCCATTGTTTTTAATAATTCTTAAATTTTGGTAATAAAAAGAATCATTACCTTGAAGAATATAAAAACTTTGTGCGGTATTCAATAATCTCTTATCAAAATTATTTATTTCAAGTACCATATCTGCATCAAGTAATAAAATATAATCAGATAATCCAATACACGATTGTAATGCAAAATTTCTATTATGACAAAAATTTTTAAATGGTTCTTGAACAATTTTTCCCTGTTTTCCTTTCTCTCTAAAATAATCTTCTATTAGTTGAATAGTATTATCTGTTGATCCGGTATCACATATACAATAAGAATCGATAAAAGATATAACTGAATCAAATAAGCGTGTAATAATACGACTTTCATTTTTGACAATCATATTTAAACATAAAGTAGGAGTTTTTTCACCAAGATCCATTTTATATTAAAATAAATAAGTATTTAAATTAATATTTATTTAAATATTAATTAGACAAATAATTATTAAACAAATAATTAATTATATTATATAATTATAAGATGTCCTTCACAAGATTTAAATATGATGATTGTAGAACAAAAAAATCGTTACAACAAGCAACTGATCCAGGTAGATGGATATTAAATGTTCCAGGGAATGGAGACAAACCTTGTTATATGGAAGATCCACAAATTATTCCACAAAAATGGGGAGCTAATTTAAGAACAAATGTGATAAATTTAGAAAGTGATTTGAGAGGTGTCAATAGAATTTTGAGCAGAGATTGTTTAGGAAAAGACGAATATAAAAATTATAATGTGCCAAATGAAGCTATTCAGTATCCTACATGTTCAACATTAACAACGGAACAATCTAGAGCTACAAATCCTGCATGGTGGTATAGAGATTTACCTCAAACAGATTGGTCATATCCTCCTTTAAATCCGCAGGCAAATGTTGCCATTCCATTTCAAAACAATTTAAGTACAAGAATTTTAGAAAAAGATTACTTCACGCCAAAGAGGGATTGTGTTTTAGATCAGACAAAAAATATGTTGCCTACTAGTTATAATCTAATTAGAGGAAGTTATATAGGTTAATGAAGAGTATGTTGTCAAATCAATTTATGTGAAATTATTTAACGAATATAAAATTTTATTTTGTATTATTTTCTATTATTTTGATATCTTTTAAAGTGGATTTAGATTATTATATATGAATTAAAATATAATACTCTATATATATAAATATGGAAATAGCTGTCCCATTAATAGCATTAGGTGGTATGTATGTAATATCAAATCAAAAAAACGACGATTGTGCTAAAAAAGAAATCAGAAAACTAAGTCAAGAAAATTTTGTAAATATGGGAACTAGAACAAATCTAGCCACAAGACAAAGCGAAGTTCATGGTAATTATTTACCAAATACAAATATTCCTCCACAAAATTTTCCTGTATCAAATATAAATCAATTAGTTGATACAGTTCAAAATTATCCTAATCCAAATACAGCAACTGACAAATACTTTAATCAAAATCTATATCAACAAAAAGAGAGACAAGGTGTTGCAGTTGGTCAAAATCCGCAACAAATATTCTCTCTAACAGGTAACTATTTAGATTCTCAGCAGTTTAAACATAATAATATGATACCTTTTAATGGTGGTAAAGTTAAAGGTAAAGCATATGATATCAATATTGCTGAAACAGTTTTAGATAATATGAATGGATCTGGTTCTCAAACTATAAAAAAAATTGAACAAGCACCACTATTTAAACCTGAAGAGAATATGCAGTGGGCATATGGTATGCCAAATCAAAGTGATTTTTATCAATCACGTGTTAATCCAGCAATGAAAAATAATAATGTAAAACCTTTTGACAGTATAATGGTGGGACCTGGTTTAGATAAAGGTTATGGTATTAATGGGTCCAACGGATATAATTCTGGTATGGAAGCTAGAGATAAATGGTTGCCAAAAACTGTAGATGAATTGCGCGTTGATACTAATCCAAAATTGGAATATCAATTATTAGGTCATGAAGGTCCGGCTGACTCCTTTATCAAAACCGCTGCAACAACTCAGATGTTAGGACGTGTCGAAAAACAGAGACCAGATACGTTTTTTATTAATAGTCAAGATCGTTGGTTAACAACTACTGGTGCATCTAAGGGAGAAACTTTAAGACCAATTCAAGAAATGGGAATTGTAAGAAGAAATGATATTCCAGTCGACTATATGGGTCCTGCAGGAGCAATAGATGTTAAGGCAGCAACAGCTCCTCAGAATTACGAACCATCTAAACGTCACGAAGTAATACCTGGTGGGATTAATCACTCTAGAGCAATTGGTAAAGGAGATCATACAGATAAAGACGCATGCTTACGTAGTCATACCAATTATGAAAATAATCGTTCAACTATTAAACAACCTGACTCAATCAGAAGTGGATTTAGTGCTGCAATCGGTGCAGTTGTTGCTCCCTTAATGGATATTTTAAGGCCAACAAGAAAGGATGAAACTATGAACAATGTAAGAATTTATGGTGACGCTGGTTCAGTTTCCAAGGGTCCCGTTTATAATCCTCAAGATACTACTCAAACAACTGTTAAGGAAACAACCCTTTACTCTCCTACATTTAATATTAATAACCAAAAAGATGGTATATATGTAAATAATTATACAGCACCAGATTTAACACAAAGAGATACTACGAGTTCTGAATATTATACCGCACCTGGTGGTTATGCAACAGGTTATGGTGATATGAATTATGATGCTGCATATAGACAACATAATAATGACATTAAATCGCAAACAATAATGAATAGACCAAATCCTGGAGGAACTCAAATATTTAATCAGCAAATGAATATTCACTGCAGAGATGATTGTGACAGATTTGCTGGAAGAGTTAATCCTGCTTATTCACAATTATCAGCCCTCCCGCCTAGTGTACAAACGTACGGTGCCATTCATGTACCTCAATATTACAATGAATGTAAAGGATGTGATCGTATTAATCCAGATATACTTTCTGCTTTTAAATCAAATCCTTATACTCATTCATTGACTAGTTCTGTGTAAGCCTTCATAAAATATTTATCTATAATCATTAATTAGTTATAGATAAATAGAAATCCTTTCAAATAAATTAATACGTTATATTTAAATATAAAAACACATTGTAAAATATAGTAACTTATATGTCATTAAATATTCATCAAAATATAAAAGAAAAATTAAATTACTTTCATGAAATTCATAAGATACCTAATATCATATTTCATGGACCAACTGGAAGTGGAAAACGCTCCATTGTTAATGAATTTATCCATAAGATTTACAATAATGATAGAGAGAAAATAAAATCATTTGCTATGTATGTTAATTGTTCACATGGTAAAGGTATTAAATTTATTAGAGAAGATCTTAAATTTTTTGCAAAAACACATATTAATTGTAATGGAGGGAACAACTTTAAAAGTATCGTACTATTAAATGCTGACAAACTAACAATGGACGCTCAATCTGCCCTACGTAGATGTATTGAATTATTTAGTCATAATACACGTTTTTTTATTATTGCTGAGGATAAATACAGTTTAATGAAACCGATTATATCTCGGTTTTGTGAAATTTATGTACCTGAACCGGTAGTAAATGGGCAAACTGTAAATCTATATAAATACAATTTAAATCAAGTATTCAAAATGAAAGATATAAAAGCACAAAAATATTATAGTTTGTCAAAAGAGCTAAATAAAATAAATAAAAAAATAACACTAAATGAATTGATGTTGTTATGTACAAAATTTTATGAGAAAGGTTATAGTGCTTTAGATATATTAACATTATTAGAAAACCCTAAATTCCTAGAAAATCTTATTACAAATGAGAAACGGTATGAATTATTAATATGTTTTAATCGTGTAAGGAGGGAATTTAGGAATGAAAAATTATTAATTTTATTTATATTAAATTTTATTTTTTTAAGTTCAGAATTATGTTTAGAAAATATAAGTTTTATGTAAATGGATGACTTTAATGTTAGTGCACTTCACGAATCTAAAAATGAATGGGGAGCTAGATTAGTTACACTATTGACACCTTTAATTATTGATGGATATAAATCAATTCTTGAGGAATCGTTAAAATTATGTAGAGACAATAATGAAATGGATAAATATTTAATGACATTTCAAAATTTAATATCTCGAATTCCTAAGTGGAACCAACAGATAGTAGAAAATGAGAGAAAAAGAATTTGCGAAAAATCTGGTTGCAATTATTTAGAAGATTTAGTAACATGTGTTCATATTATTCAACTCAAAATTTTAACCGCTATGAGGGTTGGACAAAAACAAAAGAAGATTGATATTAATATACCTAAATTGGATGATTTTATTCATAAAGTTTACATTACTGTAGCTAGAAAGATATATAAAAATGTTTATTTGTTTCAAGTTGGAATTGAACCATTACAAATACAAAAAAATTACCGAGAATTAGAGATTATTGTTCAAGAATGTATATTGAATACATTGAGAGAAAGTATTCCTGTTGAAGCTATTTTAAAGGCTTATATGGACGAAACTGTTGAAGAAGATGTTATTGAAGAGGTGAAAGAAGAGATTACACATGAACCAATTATACAACCTACAAATGAAGCGCCTATATTTCAAACAAATCAAAAAAGTGGTGGTGTAAGTTTTAATGATATAGACTATATTAAAACTGATGACGGTCTCTCACAGATTAGCGCACCAAAGAACATTGATAGATTAGAAGAAATAAGTATTATGAGAAATGAACAAAGAAAAAGAGAAGCAGAAGAAGATGACAATAACCTGAAGTTAAATATTTCTGATCAAGACTTTACTTTAGATAGTTTAGATATTAACAATATTGAAGAGCCAAAGTTAGATTTGTTACCCGACTTGTTGATAGATGAAATCGAAGTTTTAGAATAAATTGCGTAAAAATAAAAATAAGATTGTTCTTCAATAAAGTAATACATGACAACAAATATATTTATTATAGCGACAATAATATCAATTACATTTTTAGTAGTAAAATTTTTAGAAATGAGGTATATTGAAAAAGAAAGCAAACCATTAAAGGTTTTAATAAGAGATACTCTTGTCGTTTATTTTAGTGTAATAATAGCACATTTTTTAATTGATCAATTAAATCCAATTATGACAGCTGGTGCAGGAAAAAAGGTAACACCAGTTTTTACTGATAATCCTGCATTCTAACTAATTCTATAATTTAACGACCAGTCCATACTTTCACCACATGACATGGAATAGTGCCTTTTTTTAAGTCACTCATATATTGGTCAAATGTATAACCCCATTTTTGATATTTCATGATGTCGCCTAACAACGATTTTGTTGAGAATAAACTTGGACATTCTGTAAAGAATATAGTACCAAATATTCTCTCTAAAGAACATCTGTCTGTTCTAAATCTTACAGCTTGTACTAAATTAACTATATTATATTTTTCTTGAATTCTCTCCAGAAACGATAGATTTATATATGATTGTACACCAAAACATCCAAACCATTTATCCGTTTTCATTCCAAGCAAATTAAATTCATTTGAAATTTTATTGTTAATAATAACACTATTTTTTAAATAGGAAGTTATACGTTTTGTATTTTCAACATTTTCTTTGTCTGAATAAAAAAACCATAACGGCATAACATTAATTCCATTTAATTTTTCGAAATTTATTCTTTTGTGTAAAAATACACTATCATGAATTATTACTGCATTTTCAAAAAATTTATGTTTTAAAAAATAATAATAAGGTAATAATTCACCTCTTCCTGGAAATTCGGAATGAATAACTTCTACATTTTTATATGAAAATTCGGGTTTTACAAAATTGTAATCACTGTTGTCATCTATAATTACAATTTTTATTAAAGGATATAAACTTTTTAATAATTTTACATTATGGTTCCAATACCTATTTGTTTTTTCAGAGTTAACATGTCTTGTTATTATAAACCCAAAGCTACTCATAATATATATAAATAAAATCTATTATGAGTTTTGTAACGAATAAAAATATTTTTTATATGTGTGATGGAATTTTATCTATATTTATAACTTCATCCATATTCTTAATGTCTCTTTCAGTAATATCTCCGTTATAAAATTTCGAAAATTTATCGAATTCTTTACGTTCTAGCTGAGCTTGAGGTGTATGATGATGAACACATCTCGCTATCATTTTATATAATTTAAAATCAGGATATCTCTCTACTCCATTATTTTTATAAAGCATATTAATACCATTGTCATCTAAACACCATTCGAAAATAAGACGTTTAACAGGTTCTTTTATTTTGCTTAAATCCCTCATTTCGTCAAAATCATCAATAACATAATCGAAAATAGAGCATGCCAACCGACATAAATCAAAACTATAATTTGGTTCTAACCTCGGTTTCTTTTCATTAAAATATGGTTCAGTATTATATTGTGTAGCCGCATCACCTCCATTTTGAAAACTATCACTGCAGAATACTTTACCGTCAAATTTGAAAATACTACGCCCAAAATCTATAATTTTGAATAATCTTCCAAATGTTGGAACCTTATAATATTTTTTCTTATAGCAATAATACAAATATTTCTTATCTGTCTGATTATACATTACAT
>Ga0194123_10004234_pt1 | contig 16406 bp, 8 predicted proteins | sample TA2MahsurfametaG_5_FD_155479 | JGI IMG/M metagenome (GOLD analysis project Ga0194123, IMG submission 155479) | Freshwater microbial communities from Lake Tanganyika, Tanzania - TA2015023 Mahale A surface | ecosystem: Environmental > Aquatic > Freshwater > Lake | place: Tanzania: Lake Tanganyika... | reverse complement strand
CTCTTCTTGAAATTGCTTAAACGTTTTCATCTGGTTTTTGTTGTTTTAAAAGTTTAGCTAGTTCTGCTGTGGATCCAACAAAAAGTGCATTATTTACTGTAGTAGGACCTTTTGGTTTTTCTTCTTCAATATCTTTCAATTTCTTCTGCAAATCCATTAATTTGTCTGTTGCATCCGCAACATTTTTAATAAGTTGGCCTGCAACTTCATATGCTCTGGGCATTTCACTTTCCTGTGCCAATTCAAGAATTCCATTTATTGCTTCCTGACCCTTTTCAATCAGAGAATATAAATTTCCTCTGGTATATTCGTAGTCTTTTTTAACATCATCTGTTGATGATTGTACCCTTTCTATAGATTTTGGTTGTTCATTATTTGGCACTATTTGGGTGTCAACATTAAACGCATCTTCTAATCCATCAAATTTTTTTGTCATTTTCATATTATAGATCCACTAAATCCAAAATCATCCCCATCTTCAATCAATAAATCATCTGCTGCTGTAATTGATTTGACACTAGAACCTCTTAAATGTGAGGTAATAGTCGTTTCATCCCTACCCCTATCTACAGTCAGAACATTTCCAGATACTAACTTGACATATACTTCTTCTCCTTCCAAATCCAAATAAGTATTTGCGGAAATCGAAGAAGCATCATCAACTTCAACAAGAATATCTGTAGTTGTAATATCTTTAGCTAGAACTGTTAAAACTGTTCCTGTATAATTTTTAATAGCCCTTGGTTCTGCAGAGTATACAACTTCTCTTGTTGGTGTAATAGTAGAATCTCCAGTAATATAACTGATTGTGGTTTTTTTGATAATATCTTTGGTTGCTGTGGAAATAGGTCCAAAGAGATAAATTTTAGCAGTAAATCTTAATGTATATAATAAAACTCTTCTGGTTGTAAAGTTTCCTTCATAGTCATCTTGCATTATAATATTTTCCAATATTACGGGTATATCTCTCTTTTCATTTAATTCTTTAACTAAATTAACTGATAATGTATATGCTGGTTGAAAGTAAGGTAAAATTTGCTCAACAATTTGTAAAGCATCATCATTTAATTTTGCCATAATTGACAATTCAAATTGCATATTGTATGGAACAGGCAAATATGCTTTTTTAGTTATTGAACCATCAGTCGAATCTTTTACAGTAAATGTTTGAGTTGTTGTAGACTTTCTTGATGCATCATAAGTTAAACCTGTAAATTCAAAAGACATTCTTGGTAATGTAATTTGAACGGGTTTATTTAAGTCTGGAGACTGTTCTATTCTCGCAAGAAATTTTTGCGTTGGACCATATGCAAGTGGTACTTTTATGACGCTAACAACTTGATCCGAAGAATTTGTATGCTTTATTTTTATATCGTTAAATAAAGAACCAAATGCTATAACGGTTTTTCTAAGAATTTCGTTGTAAAAATACTCAAACATTTTAATTACTTTTATTAAAATCTATTTAGGGCATTCCAAAAGGATTTTTTTCACTGAAATCAATAATATTATCAGCTTCAATCTCTATATTTTCATTATCCGCATATCCATCGTTTATATTATTTTCATTTATTGAAAGTAAAGCATATGATGCTGAAGACGCTGATCCAACAATTGATTCTCCTGCAATAAATGAACCTGTGACATTCGAAATCTCAAGTTTGTTTGTAGTGGCGTTCCAGGATCTCACTCTAGCAGTTACTCCACTTATACTTCCTGTTATTATTTCGTTAAACTGATACGTTCCAACACCAACTAAAGATGGGTTTGATATTGTAATTTCTGGATTGAGAATATATCCGTATCCAGAATCAATTACATTGATTGCAGAAATATTTCCTGAAGAATTGACAGATGCTATTCCAATTGCTGTTGATATTCCTGGTATTATTTCAACATAGTTCTTCTCAGATACGTTGTTTGAAATCGTTACTGTCGGTGGTTGTAAATATCCACCACCACCATATGTAACTGCTATCCCAGTCACAATACCACATTTATCAATTCCAAATTCAAATACAGATGTTGCAATTCCAACATTTGTCGCTGCATTATTGATGAATATTGTGCTTGATCCAATTGAAGTTACGAATGTGTTGTCAGGTATAAAGTTGTAAAGATCACTGTAACCCACTCCAAGTCTTACTCGATCACCAACCACAATGTTTGTTGTATTAATTCCACTAATTTGAGTTGATCCTATTCCCAAAGTACCCGATGATAAAACGGAATTGAATCTAATAGTTGCTATTCCAAGAGCTCTAAATCCTTCAGTTCCTCCTGCAGGCGCTGAAATTGTTACTATTGGTGTTGACGCATAACCAAAACCACTATTTCCAATAGAAAGAGTATTAACCGTACCGGCAATAGATATTGTTGCTGTTGCAGTTGCTTGTACTGGTGAGGGACTTCCTGAGAAGGTTATATTTGGTGGAACAGTATATCCAGAACCAACTGTTGCTCCAGTTCCTACACACCAAGGATCTGCGGTTGAGAATCCTACGGCTGTTACAATTCCAGTGATTGGATCTATTGTTGCAATTCCAACAGCAACTATTGTTGGTGGAACATTTCCATATATACCCCCTGTACTAATAGCAACAATAGGTGCAGTGGTATATGCTCTTCCCGTTGTGCTAAATGCAATTGAATTGGGATTAATCGAAGATCCATCTATTCCACCACCAATGTCTATTGTTGCTGCAGCAAAACTAGTTCCGGGATGAGATATAGTTACTGTTGGGGCACTCGTATAGAATTTTCCTCCGGTTGTAATTGCAACGGATTGTACTGTACCTCCAGTTTGATTATAGTTGGAAAGTGTTGCTGTTGCAGCGGCCGCACTGGCAGATCCTGGTGGTAGTGAGAAAGTAACAGTTGGTGCAGTTTTATAAAATACTCCTCCAGTTGTCCCTCCGGGGAATAGGAATGAAGATGCGCCTATACTTATAGTTGCAGATACAACACTTACTCCACCACCAACTATAGGATAATCGAGCGTGGCGGTTGCTGCAGCACCAACATGTTTCGGAGCACTAAATGTAACTGTCGGTGTTGATGTATATCCAGAACCAACAGAAGTTAAAGTAACAATTCCAACACTACCAGTAGTTCCTATTCCTGCGATAGCAGCTGCCCCTGAGCCTTTTCCTCCAATAAATTTAATTCCTGGAGCAACAGTATATCCATATCCAGGATTAGTAAGTTGTACCGACTGAACAGATTTTGCTTGTGGATTTATATTGTCATTACATACAACTATTCCACCAATCATTATTGCTGTAGCTACACCGGTTAAACCGCCACTTGGAGCAGAAGATATTGCGACTGTTGGTGTTGATATATATCCCCCACCTCTGTTTGTAACTGAAATAAATCGTATAGCACCATTTACAATAGAAGTTACTGCTCGTGCAGTCGATCCTATTCCAGTAAGAGTTAGTGTTTGTGTTATACCTACGCCACTAAACAACTCAGAACCAATTCCAACACCAGCAATTTCATCATCTATTTGATCAATTCCAGTATCGATAACTTCATTTTCATATCTAAACAATTCACATCTAAGTTCATATGTATAGTTGGTGTTTAATTGATAAAATGGTTTTTCGTGTTCAACATATTTAATTTCAAACAATCTATCACCTAAAGGAAAATAAACTAAATCTCCTTCCTTAGGTCTACTGAAAAGTTTTATATTTGGTTGATTTTTGATAAGAGGTGAAATATAATTTTGAAATCTCTCTCTAGAAATTGTTAAAACTATCTCGTTTAATGCTTGAATACCAAATTTTGATAAAATAGTGGGGTTGTCAGAATAACCATCAAAACTATTAATATAAGCCTCTATTGGATAAGTATAATCAAACAAAGATTCTATAACTTCCCTCATAACCGTTTTTTCGGTTATGTATTTTCTGGGCAAATAATAAACATCAGTTCCATACATGCGAAGTTGTTCGTTTATTAAGTCTTGAATAAGACCTTGTTCGCCTGCTGACCCTTGAAGGAAAAAAGGATTTAACATGTATATTACCCTATCATATCAAGAGGTGGTAACTCATAAGTATTGGACATTTTTTCCATTATGAGATCAATTTCTCTCTGAGCATCATCATACATTTGTCTACCATTAAGTTCTACCCCACCAGGTAGTTTTACTCCAGTAAACTTCATCATATTTTGACCCCACTGTCTCTTTATGAGAGATGTTAAGTATGGTTTGATAAAAGAGTCATTCCAAACCCGATAATATTCACTTGGATTTAAAGTTGCAAAACAATCTATAATTATATACTGACCAGGACTTACTGACCCCCAATCAATATCTAGATATAATCTATCTTGTCTCTTATTGAATCTAATTTGTTTTTGTGTATTTAGAAGAAAGTCTAAATCTTCCAAATAAGTTTTTACCATTGCATAAGAAAGAAGTTCTGTACTTCCCCAATAATAAATATCATTCAAAAACAACTGATATTTAACACTAAACATATTGTTTGTAATTGTGTTAGCACCATCAAACAAAAATATTTTAGTGACTCCTATAACAGATGATGGAATTTGCAAGTAATTACTATTCTCTTCATAAGTAAAAGTAGTTGCAGTTCCAACTATTGATGTTGTAACAGAAGTAGTTGCTATTCCTGCAACAGAATTTGCTCCTCTAGCCCTTCCCCTATCAATATCTGCTTGAGTTAATTTATATTTGTAAAACGCATTATAGACACCATCAAAATGTCTTTCTTGAAAAAATTGTATGGCATCATCTACAAGATCTTCTATTTGCTCATCAGCAACGTTTATCTCTAAGACTGGCGCACCAAGTCTTCTTTTACAATAATCAATTAGTTCCTGTCTTGTAGATGGTTGTGCCATTTACTTATTACCTCTTAAACTTATTTATGGTTGAGTGCTAACCAAAGATGAAAAAACTTCCTGTTGTTTTAAATACAATTTGAAGTAACACTTTGCAATATTTTTTATATCTTCGATATTATCAATTTTTTCTATTTCACTACAAAATTTGACGTATTCAAAACTTTTATTTAAATTTTCTAACTCTATATCATTTGGATTCATGCAACAAACTCCTCAGTAAATTTTTAATTTCATTGATATCATCTTTCATACTAGCAAGATCCTCCTCAAAGTTTTGTAACTTTTGACTCTCTTCACGTTTAGCGTCTCTTTTCTTAATATATTCATTGTAGTCATTCATGTTTGTATTGATAATAGTATGTGAATTTTTATCTCTCAATAATCCAGAATGACCTTTTATTTTTAAATAATCCATAGTTCAATCATGCAAGAGTTATGATTCTCAAGTCTCTAAGTCTAGGAACATAAACTTGACTTGTGGATGTTAGTACAATTTTAATTCTACATGCTTTAAATGCAGGAAGATTATCTACAGTAAATTCATAATCTTTATAATCTAGTTTTGATTGCGAGAATTCGATAACATTTGAATTTTCAATTTTTCTGTCAGATCTTCCATCACTATTGCTGAAATCTATAACCTGATTATTTGCATTCAAATTATTGTATCCTGGGAATGGAATGAAAATAGGATCAAAGTTTGGATTTTCGCTAATAGAATAAAATACTCTTATATCACTATAATTGTTGATGTGAGCCGCAGCAAGAACCTTAATAGAGGTTGCTGAGTTTTCTAAAACAATTTCCTTAGAAATATATTGACATGCTGTAGGATCTTCAAAAACACTATTCACTCTATTGTCTGTAGCATAATTTGTGATGACATCATTTACTCTATTTGAAGTTAAAACTAGAGAAACTCTTTGTGCATCTATCACAGGCGAAAGTTTGCTGTTTGATGTTTCAAGTCTCAAAGACATATTAAAGGACTTATTTCCTTTGATATTTTGTAACTTTTGAGTTTCATTAATCTTTGAGCAAATAATTCTTGGAGTGTTTAGATAATTTGCATTATTCAAGGACACTGCTTCAACACCATTGTCAACAAATGGAGATTCTGTTCCACTTAAGCTCTTTCCAGTTACAGTTCTCATTGTTGCACTCAAATTAGTTTCTCTGAGTGTTAAATTATGAACCATTGGTGTTATTACTTCATAAGGCATATTTTGAGTTGCTTTTATGAGATATCCACCAGTAGTTTTTGTTCTACCTGTATAAAGTTTGGGAACAGAAGTGCCTACGCTTCTATCAACACCATCTGAAGACATATCCAATTTGATGTGATACGAATCAAATGTAATTGGATCTGACACAGTAACATCGTCAAGATTATGTGTTTTATTAATTCTTCTTAGAGATACTCCATTGAGTTCATATTTGTAAACTGGAGTACCTGCTGGATATGTTTTTGGATTTGAACCTCTAGTTATAGTTCCACCAATGATATTTGTTGATGATGATGTATAAGAAATGACCTCATCACCAATCAAAATGTAACCGGAATTCGTTGTTCCAACCCCAACATTTTCGAACGTTGAGAATGCTGATCCAAGTACTACGGAAATTGGTGCAGTAGAGTCTGATCTATATTCTGTAGTTGTTGTAGTTGGCTTCGAATCTGGCATAGCACCAGAAATTGTAACGTAATTCTCATCGGAATACATTCCATGATTTTTGTGATTGACTTTTATGTGCAATCCATCTGATACTGTTACTATTGGAGATTGAATAATAACACCACCACCAACAGAATAATTAAGTTCGGTATTAACTCCAACACTATTAATGTAGAAAATTGTTCCACCTGCTCCAGTTGCAAAATCTCCTTGAACATTATCAAGAATTATCTCATTTGTAGCCAATATTGAACTTATTGACAATCTTGCACCAGAACCAACATTAAATGATCCTATTGTAGTGATTCCTAGGACATCGCCTACAACATATCCAACTCCACCGTTAGTGATGGATGCAGAAGAAATTGATCCTGCATTAACTGTTACATTTGCAACTGCATTTCTTCCAGATCCCGTAATAGTGACTAAGTTAACTCCGGTAAAAGTTTGAATTCCTGCGGATGGTGTGTAACCAATACCCGCATTGATAACTCTGAGTGAACCAGTTGCTATTCCAGCACTTCCAACATAATCTCCAGTTGCATTTGTGTTTGCCTGATAGACAGTGTTACCTAAAGTTAATCCAGTATCCTGAACTGTGGTGCCTAGACCTACTCTAATTTTCTTAGCACTCATATTGAGCGAGTCTGGCATTAATTTTGCTATTTGACCATTTCCTTCAGACAACTCTGGGTTATAAAATTCAACAGTACCAGAAGTTAAGAAGTCTGCTCTATAAAGTTTAAACTTCAGATCATCCCACTGACTTGCTTCCCAAGTAGATGCATTTTGCGATTTAAACAAAGATCCCAAGTATGGTTGATTTGAAATATAAGCTTGAGTTAGCAAATCATTTTCACCAACTCTAGAGATAAACACTTGATACTTAGTTGAGGTAGATACAAGTGCTAATGCATATTCTTTTCCACCCTCAAGATAAACAGGTGCTTTAAATTGAACAGTCGTTGCAACGGATCCATCACTTGAAGTATTAACTTGGGATGGCGATAGATCAACTTCAGAGAATGGAACAATTGTTGTAGTTGGATATCCATTAGACATTGTTCTTATCTGAACAGTCACTGGAGTATTCTCATCATCTTTTGATTCAAAATAAACTTGACATTTTGTTAGGAAAACTCCTTCTGCATCATCAACGAAGAATGATTGTGCTAGAGGATCATACCATCCAACGATACCAACTCCTCCGACAGTACTGGAACTAACTGATGATGAAGAACTTGTTGATGAAGAAGTTAAAGTGCGAGTATCAAATTCTTGTCTAGATTCAATAGTTGCATTTCTAACTGATAGAACATTTTCTTGTACAGTTTCTAGTGTTCCGCTAGAAACAAAAGATGATTCTGCTATGGTAGTTGCGGAATTTTGATCGTTAATATTGCTATTGACTAAAGTAAATACTTTAGTTCCTGTTTCAAATCTTGGATGTACATCTATGTTTGGATTTGGTACATAGAAACTTCCAATTAAAGTTGCGGATAAGTCTGAAACCAATCTAACATTAGTGATTGTAGCTTGAGCACCACTTGTTTGCCCAATCAAAGACATTCCAGATGAGACCCAACCAGAATATAATCCTTCTGGTTGATCTGCAAGAGAATATGTGTCAACATTTAAAATATTGGAAGTTGAAGAATAATTTGCAGAAAGAACCTGGTTAGTGTATGGATTTTCTGGGAAAATTGCTGTAGGCGAATCATATGATCCTTCCATATGATTTGATTGAGCAACTCTGAAAGATATTGTAGGTGTAGTTTGGCCAAGATTCTCATTTATACCAATTTCAGGCATTGTTCCAACTACAGTTTCTCCAACTTGGAAAACTCCAGAAACCATACTAATTTCTAGTAGTTTTGGAATACAATAGGAAGTTACATCGATACCATCAAAGAAAGCATACAGTTGTGTATTTGGTTTTACTCTCTTAGAAACAAATTCAATGTTTCTGGATCTCATATATGAGATAATTTCTGTAGAAACTACATTATCTCCCAAAGATACTTGATCAAGAGATTCTGTTATGTAATAAGTTGTTCCAGTTCTACTTTGTTCTGTGGTTGTAGTTGTAGTAACTGAGGATGTTGTTTCAAAAAATGTTGTCTCAGTAATTCTTCCAAATTGAGGTGATCCTGAAGTTTGTCCAGGAGACCAAGCTTGAGCTCTGCTATGTTCTGTCCAAGATGAAGTGGATGATGATGTAGAAACATCAGTCACTCCAGTCCAATCAGTTTGCCAAGAATCCCAGATAGTTGGTGCAAATCCAGTTTGTGGATCTAAATCATAAGTTTCCTGAGCTGAGAATAAAGTGCTCTGGTAATTTCCTTCAACATCAATAATGTTGGAATCAATTCTTGCAGTATCAACCCAAGTGTCGGAAGATGGGGTAAGAGTAACATCTCCACTCCAGAAACTGATCATAAATGGTGTTACACTTTCAGTTCTAGTTGCAAAAGTTTGTGCTAACCATTCAATTTCAGAATAATCAAGAGTAATAATGTCATTAGATCTTCTTACATTAATACCTTCAACTGTAGAAAATTCTTTATCTTCATTTGGATTTACATTTACAACGGGTCCAAGAGATAGGTCAATCGAATTTGTATAGTGTTGAGGTCTTAATTCCCTGTTTGCTCTGTCTGTGCTATTTTTAATGCCAAACTTAGACTCTTGTATTAAAGAAGATGTGAAATTATCTACCAAAAATCCAGATTTAAATCTATTAAGTCCATTTTCATCTGGAATAAACAAATTAGAAGTATTTGTCTCAAGTAAGGATAATGTTGTATAATACTCTAAGTTTTTAACTCTGTCTTCAATTTTTTTAATATCAGACATTCTATATCTTTTGTGATCCAGGAATCTAACATTTACCTGAGCAACATTGTAGAGATATGGTGGTAATGTGATAGTTGCTATTTCAAGAGCATCATCAATAACTAAAGGTTTTTCTGGTTTTTCTGAAGGATCTCCATATCTTATTTGGAATAGACCATCCTTTGTCAAGAAAATTCTATCTATTCTTCCTAGGTAGAAAGAATAGTTGATGATCATAGATTCATCTGATGCTAGAACATTAGCTGCAGAATTTCCAGACTGATTAAAGGATCTTCCATAAAATTCTAAAGGAGATCTTGAGTTTTCTGAAACAGTATAGTTGGATGTTCTTGGTCTTATATCAATAAGATCAGTAGTTCTAACTCCATCAACCGTTTTAATTTCTGTAGAATAATCGAACGAACTATAAGAATTTACCGTTGTAATGTCACCATCATCTGTTGAATCATAATATGCACTATCAAAGTAAATTTTTAATTTTCTTGAAGGTTCAAAAGAATCTGATTTTCTAGTTATAAAACTGTAATCGTATAGAGTGCCCTTTTGATTTGGTGAGAAAGTATAATTTGCTGCGATATTAAAACTCGTGGAACCTAGAGTTGTAATAACTGCTTGTATTCCAGATTCTTCAAATGTTACAGTTTCTCCTTGTTGGAAAAGATTTGAGTTCTTATTGATATATGAAATTTGGGTTGCTGAAGTTTTTTCTGCCAATACTGCAACAGCACCACTTGTAGATCCTGTTATTTTTTCTCCTATCAATAGATCACTTGTTGTTAATGTTGGCCCATTGATATTTGACAAGATCATAGTTGGGGCAGAAGGATCTGCTGTCCCCGATGATTCGTAAATTGCCAAGACTGACATAACATCTGGAACATTTAATGATATGGTTTCATCTTGAACTCTGGTTCCATATGGATAATTACCATAAGTTAATCCATCATTCAAAGTAGTTGCACCTATACCAGAACCAGAATACTTTGATTTGTCAACTAAAATACTGTTTACTCTGTTCTTTCTCTTAATTTTTGCTTTTGGATTTAACTTCTTAAGAGTTGTTATTAATTTAGCACCAGTATCGTTAGAACCTAGATTATAAATCTGAAGTTCTGTTCCACCATTAATAAATGCAAATTTATCTGCTGTTAATACTTCAATTTTTCCGTCTGATCTTACTAAGGAGTATCTTTCTTCATCAAATGGTAAAAATGTTTCATTTGCTCCAGCAAGAACGTTTGTTGAAAGTTGATTTGAAGAAATACTTACAGTGTATATTTTTCTAATATTTAAATAACCATCAACCAAATCGATATTTGAAATATTTGATTTTGATAATTGTGTGTAGAGTGTATTATCTTTAGAACCTGCTAGATTTGTACTTAAGATTGATAAATCTGTCGCTGTGGTTGCAGTTGTTGGAAGTGCTCCACTATTAATACCCGATACAGCAGTAACTGCTTCTATTCTTAGAGAAGATGTGGCTACGTTTGTGACCTTCGAATATATTGGATCTGATGTTACTGAGGAATTGCTATATGAAATTAAGTTTCCTAGTTTGAAAACCTTTGTTAGATCTACAATAGAAGAAATGGTTACTGTACTAATTCCACCACTCCCTGCAGAAATAGTAGATTGTCCTAAAACAATTCCTGTGCTTTGAATAGTATCCGCATTAAAAGTTGATCCGGATCCAACTACTCCATATACTGATTTTACATCAGAAATTCCATACGAAGTAACTGCAATAGAAACTAAACCAGTTTCTATGCCATCGACGATTAGTTGTTCGTTGGCAACAAAATTTCCTTTTGTTTCATAGACTGTAACTGCAGTTCCCGCAACAACTGCATCTTTTATGAAAGCAGTAGCTCCACTATTTTTACCTTTTATAAAGGTAGGAACAGAAAAACTAGTGGGCTCATTGATTAAAATTTCTGTAGTTGTTTGGATATCATAGAGTGATATATTCCACTCATTCAAATCAGACAAACTATCATATGATCCGGACTCCAATCTGTAATCATATACTCTTGCTACTCCGATTTCTTTTCCAGCAGCAGTAAATGAAGTTACTCCAATTCTAGAATCTCTAAGACTCAATACATATGTATTTCCTACTCCAATAACAGGAGCTCCGTTTGCCCTATTTAAACGAAGTGTTGGTCCCGTTTTATAATTAATTGCTTGATTTTCTAAAGTTTTTGTTGTTCTTGGTTTTTGTAAATCTAAAAAAGTAGAACTTGTTGTCTTAAGTTCGTAACCCCTAACATAAGCTTTACCAGGAGAAATTTGGCATATAGCTAAATTTTCTGAAGGTATTGAGCCATTTGCTGTAAACTGACCTGAGTTGTATATGCCTTCATTCCCCATTCCGTTGTTTAGGGACTCTTTAAGAGCAACTTTAAATGGTTTTACATAATAATCACCAGATTCTTCATAAGTTCTTCGTGCTAGTTCGTTGGCAAATTCATTATATTGTGTTCCCTGAACAACAGTTCTTATTGTTCCATTTTCAATGGTTGCTAATTCTATGAAATTGTTATCATTAAAGTCATCTAAACTTTTTTTAAACAATGATACGGATATTCTTAATCTATCAGCACCTGGTGCTGAGTAATTATTAAATCCTTGTGAGTTGTCTGTCAGAGTCTCGTCAATATCTGAGTTTATAATTTGCTCATTTATATTGAGACCAACTCTGTAATTTGGTTTATTATTATACTGATCTAGAATTAAAGTTTCTTTATTTACGTTTACAAACTGCCCCCTAACAAAATAAATTCCTTCTTGAATGTTGAAAGAACAACCAGTTGCAGTTGCAGCTGATGCCAGTGTAGATGCAAAAGGTGTTCCTGCTGGAATAGTTGTATTTCCAAGTAAACCTGAAGAGATATTGATATTACAGGTCAGCGGCTCATTATCAAAAAATGTCTGAGAAGAATTATTTGCAGTGCTTGAAGAAATATAACTTACATATAAAGTAGTTGTTGATCTTATAGACTGAGAAGATGTGATAACATTATCTACATATGCAGTAACACCAGAAGTTTGACCAGTAATCGTGGTTCCAATTAATTGATTTACGTATGCATCAACTGGAACACCAAGATACAAGTTTTGAACTTGAACTGCATAATAGAGTTGATTATATGACGTGTTACCGGGAATAACCTTAGCACCTTCTTTAAAGAAGTGTTGACCAAACCTCTCAATTTGATTCTGAAGTATAGACTGTAAAGTCGTTAACTCTCTTGCCTGAACAGCATATCCTGGTTTAAATAAAACCCTATGATAATCACTATCGGGATTAAAGTCATCAAAATATGGTGCTACGTTGAGGTTGGTTTGTTGAGCCATAATTCTTTAGAACTGCAAAATAACTTTGATATCTTCTTTTTGGTTTGATGACCTTGTTATTGATGGTCTGTTGTCAGCATATATGATGTTTCCAGAATATTTTTTAACTTCTGGATTTGACACGCCACTAGTGAAAGATTGACCAAGATAGTATGTCCTACTATTTATTGTGGTTGAGACACCTGTAAAAGTGCTATCAATGGACAAACTTACCGTTCCTCCGGATATTGCTAATCCACCACCAGTCCCTGGGGAACTTGTAAATCTGTTTTGTTTAAATCCATATGTTGGAGTTGTGATTGCTACTCCAACAGTTGTAAAACCGGCATTTGATCTGTCTTGCCAATACTTCAAAACACCTGTAATTTGATCATAGTTAATAACCCTACCTACTGCAGTTGTTCCAGTAGAAATAGTTTGTGTTATATAAGCGTCTGCAGCGAACGCTGCTGTGCTATATCCTGCACCTGTCAATTTTAATGCATAAACTGCGCTAGCTTTATCTAAGGAAAGTAAATCGGTTGATCCAAATGCTTGTGGGTTTTGAACAATACCTATTCTAGAAATTTGGTTACCTGTTATAAAGTCTGGATTTTCTATATCATTTTCAATTCTTGAATAAAGAAGAACATTATATGCTCCCAACTCTCTGTAAATGTCTTTTCCATGGCCACCTTTTGGTGAAATTATAACATTAAATGTTGGTCTCGTTGTTCCTGTGGGAACATTACCTGCTTCTAAATCTACACTGCCATATGTGTATCCAGATCCTTGATTGGATACTGTAATAGATTCTACTTTTTGATCATTATTGATGATTATAGTACATTCGGCACCAGTTCCATCTCCCTTGATTGGAACTCTAGTATAAGTTGAGTTTGCTGTCCCAAGACCAACTCCTCTATTGGTAATGGTAACTATCTTAATAGAACCATCTACCGCATTATCTCTAACTGCTGAATTATCTGCGTTAGTTGTAGTTGCCCAGTTTACTGAAACGGGAATAAAATCAGTTGATTCAAATTTTACAAGATCTGATGGGTTAATTGTGTATAAATATTTCCATACATAACCATCTCCACTGGAACCTGCAACTCTAGGTTCTAAGTCAGTGAAAGTTGGTTCATCTAAAGAAGGTCTTCCGTTGGGATTATCTGGACTAGTTCCATTTTGCAGGCAAATATAAACTTTATACTCACTATTCATCACATAGAAAAGTGATGAATATAAATTTGTTGCACCAGAAACCTTAGCAGTGTTTGATCTGCTGTAATCATGGCGATACATATCATAAGTATTTCCTGATACCCAGGTTATCCTTGGAATAACTTGTCTAACATCAGATGCATTGATTTTTTTCAATGCAATCATAGTATCCCAATAATTATTCTCTTCATCAAAATTATCTTTTGGTGAAGGTGGATTAGAATCCCAATCAGATTGTACCTCTGTGGCATTTGGTAGACCAATAAAAGAATAATATACGTTGTCTGTAGTAGTTACTCCAGCAACAAAATTTTTGGCGTTTAATATTCTAATCTGATCGGTTATAATTGCAGCCATTTGACGGTATTTTTTTAGTTATTTATTAAGCATTTTAGATGGTGTTTGGATAAATGCTTATTGTGTTACCCATACCAGAATGACTTGTGCATTGATAAAATAGAGTATTTGGTGCGTTAAAAGGAACTTCAAATCTTAAGGTTCCACTTGTTGCACCATTATTGGTAATTCCATTATTGTATGCAGCACCGCCATTACTTACACGAATTTGGAATGGATGAGAACCACCAGAGGTGATTACAAACTCATAAACTCCACCTCTTGCAAGATACAAAATGGGATCGTTAGTTGTCTCTGTAAATCCAATTCCAGTGAAAGTATAATCACTAGCTCCATTATTACCCACGGTCCACTTGCCGCTTACAACATAAGAGGCATCGCCATAATACGTGGCACCAGTTACGACACCAACAGTAGAAACACCAGAAACACTTAACTGATTTGTAAAAGTAGTTCCAGTGATTGTTACACCAGTTCCAAGAGTTTCAAATTTTTTAGAGTTATTATAATAAAGATTTACGGCACCATCTGTAACAAATTCTGCCATATATTCGCTGCTAGAACTTATAATATCAAGTTTACTAGTTTGAACCTCTAAATTTCCAGTTCCAGTTTCTGAGATAATACTCTTAGTTCCATCATGGTAGATATTTAAATCATTACTGTCACCCATTCTAATCATGTTTGCGCCACCAACTTGCCAATCGGCAAAAGTCATAACGCCATTAGCACTAATTGAAATATCTCTTGAGCCACCTGTAAAATAAGTGATTCCATTAAAAGTAGAAACACCAGAAACATTTAACTGATTTGTAAATGTGGTTCCAGTGACTGTTACGCCAGTTCCAAGAGTTTCAAATTTTTGATCAAGTATTCCACTAGCACTACTTGGATGATAAAGTTTTACTGATCCGTTATTAAATAATGCATAATACTCAGATCCAGTTTGAGTAAATGTATGCGTTGGAGCCCTATGATTATTGTCTCCAGCAGGGTGTGCATTAGTAATGTTAACTTGACCGGCATTAGTACGAGTTAAAGTAAAATATCTTGCACTTCCACTATTACCGATCCAAATTTTGATTGGTTCATCAGATCCAGAGTATGACTCAACATCAAAAAGAATTCCATTAGCACTACCATTTATTCTTCCATTAAAAGTAGAAACACCAGAAACATTTAGTTGTTTAGCAAATAATGTTGTCCCAGTGACCGTTGTAATACCAGCAAAAGTAGAGACACCAGAAACATTTAATGTGGTAACTGAGGTGATTCCAATATTATATTTTTCAGTGCCTGTGCCTACAGTCCCATCAGCTTCAGTATTAACTAACTCTACCCAACGTGTATGAGCATAATATAACTTACCAGTGTCATGTGCATGAGCAACCGCACCGTGATAGGTAGAATATGATGGAAGACTTGCGTATGTATCGTAATAGAAAGGTATGATACTACTAGTCAGTCCTGCAGTGATTCTACCAGATGTAATCAAACCAACAAAGGTTGAGACACCAGTAACAAAAAGTTGAGATGTTGATGTTCCACTACCAATTACAGTAAGAGCACTGGTGGGATTCGTGGTTCCTATACCAACATTAGAAAGTGTATGAATTCCTGCTGCTGTGGTTACAAATTGAGAAGATCCTCCACCACCAGCAGATCCTGTAACCGTAACAATGCCTGCAGAGATTGCGGATACTGTTAGATTGTCTCCAAAGTCAATCGTTCCTGCTGTTCCTACGGTAGTTCCAGAGTCTTTTATGATAACTCCACTACCACTACCAACAACACCTGTTAGAGCACTACCATCAAGAGCAGGAAGCACCCCCGTGAGTTGTCCTGCAGGAATACTCGTAAGACCTGTTCCAGCTCCACTGAACGATGATGCTGTAACAACACCAGTGAAAGTTCCATCACCAGTTACAGTGAGTTTTGATGTTGGATTCGTGGTTCCTATACCAACAGAATATCCAGTTCCAACTAATATATTTGAAACAACCTGATTTCCAATACTTACATCAGTACTAATGGAAACCTGAGTTGCATTGATTGTTAAATTATTTGGAC
>Ga0194123_10004224_pt1 | contig 16441 bp, 17 predicted proteins | sample TA2MahsurfametaG_5_FD_155479 | JGI IMG/M metagenome (GOLD analysis project Ga0194123, IMG submission 155479) | Freshwater microbial communities from Lake Tanganyika, Tanzania - TA2015023 Mahale A surface | ecosystem: Environmental > Aquatic > Freshwater > Lake | place: Tanzania: Lake Tanganyika... | reverse complement strand
TTATTAACTATTATTAAAAAAAACTAGATAACGCATAATAATATTTTTTTTATTAATTTTTAATAAAATAATAAAAAAAAAATTGAAAAAAAAAGTATTTAAAGACTATTTTATATAAATATATAGTATTAATCATGCCCGCAGCCAAAGTAAGTCCAGCCAAGTTTGACGCCAAATTAGTAACTCTTTCAGCACCTATGAAGAAGCAAAAGAAATCTAAAGATGGTAAAACAAGTTCTACAATAGCCTCAACATTATTATATAATGGAAATACAGTTATTATTGAAGCCCCTTATTTGATTGCACCTTTTGGTGTAACTCAATATGAAAAAGGAGATAGTGGATCTAAAGATTGGTCATTGAACCTTCAACAAAGTCCTCATTTTGATTCAAGTATGTCTGAAAAAGACAAAGAATCAGAAAGAGCATTAGTTGAAAAATGGTTTGATCAATGGAGATCAATTGATGAAATGATGATTGATTTCGGATTACAACATTCAAAAATGTTATTTGGAAAGGAATATAATAAAGATCAGCGTGGAAACGTTGAAGATAGATATACACCAATTGTTAAGAAATCAACATCTGAATCAGGAGCTTATCCTGATAGAATTCAACCAAAGATTTATGCGAATCGTGAAGATATGAAAAAACCTGATATGAACTGTTTTAATACAGATTTAGAGAAGGTTGAGATTGAATCTTTTGAAGAATTGACAAAATTACTTCCAAAGGGTTCAGCACCTAAGACGATGTTAATTCCTCGTATTTGGTTTATTTCTGGAAAATTCGGTTTAACTCTTTCTGTTAATCAGATGGTTTTACCAATCGTTCATCAAATTGACATGAGTCAGCCTTTGTTCTCAGATATTGTTCCTAAGAAGAAACCAGCACCTGAACCAGAAATGGTTAATGATAGTGATGAAGAAGAAGTAGAAACATCTGAGATTAAAGTAGAAGATGAAGAAGAAGAGGAAGAGGCTCTTGTTAAAGAACCAACACCAGAACCTGAACCAGTTCCAGAACCGGAACCAGTTGTTTCAAAGACAGCTAGAAAAGGTCCAGCTAAGAAGAAGTAAATATATAGATTTAATATAAAAATTAATATAAAAATATATTTTACTAAAAATAAAAAAACTTATAATAAAATAATAATAATATAAAAAAAAATAATAATATTAAAATTAATATTATTATGATAAAAAATCAAAGATTATTTACAATTAAAGATATGACAATATAATACTATCTACAACTGCCATTATAGTTCCATACATAACAGCATACCAATTAAACATTATAGAATAATAGAAATTTAATATTTATATATATAAAATATATATAAATTTGAAAATAATTAAATATAATAATAACTAAATAAATATGATTGAAAATAAATATATAATTGTAAAATACAATAATTCAAATAATAACTTAGATAATAATGAATGTATAATATGTTTAGAAAATTTACAAGAATGTGATACAATAACTATAATCAATAATAAATGCAAATGTTATAATAATTTAAATATTCATTTTAAATGTTTAAATAATTGGCTAAATTTATATAAAAATTGTATAATATGCACAATAAATATAGATAAAAAAGATATAGAAAATAAAAGTGAATTTGAAATAACATATTTAAAAAAAATAAATTTATTAAATTATAATATTGAAAAAATAAATCATAATTATAGAATAAATAATTTATATGATCAAAAACAAATAGCAAAAATAACTATATTAATTATTGTATTAATCTTTGCTCTTATTTTAAGTAATATTATAATTTAGAATATAATATCTTCAAGACTTTACATAAATAATATAATTTATTATATTATTTATATATTATTCTAAATCTAAATTAATTTGTTTTATTTTACCTAAATAAAAATTAAAATCTTTTTTAGAAATACTATATGAACTATCTTTTATAATATTTAATAATAATCCAATATTATCTAAATTTACATAATAAATATTATTATTCAAAAAATCATTTGTTATAGAATTATTTTTAGTAAATAAATTAATACCTATAAATTTACTCTGATTATCTATTATATAAGAAATATTTTTCCAAAATAAATTAAAATCACAATCACAAAAAAATTTATTATATCTATCATTATCTTTATTATTTCTTATTATCATAATACGATTACCATACTTATTATTAATTATACTAGTATAAACAATAAAATCATTAATCAAATCAATATAATTATCATTATATTTAATAAGATTCGTTTTAAGTATATATTCTATCGTATTTTTATCAAATTTTGTAAATTTTTTTATTGAATCATTTGATACATATTTTCTAATATTATTTACTATAGGATTAAAAAAATTATCATTATCTTCGTTATCAGATAATAAAATAATACAATCTAATAAATATAAAGAATTTGAAAAATTATTCTTTAAATTATTAAAATTAAAATTATCTATAATATTTAAATAACATCTATCGAAATTATTAAGTAATAATTTATTTTTTATTAATATAAAATTATCATAAAAATATATTCCATTACTTAATGTATTAAAATTATAATCTATTTCATTCATATTAAAATTTTTATCAGTTATAATAATATTATTTTTTAAAGAATTTATATTGAAATTAAAATAAAAAGAGCATAATTTATAAATTTTATTATTTATATTTTGTGAATTATTAGAATTGTATGTAATATTATTAATAGATTTTTCAAATATTTTTTTTATAATTGATAAATTTTGATTATTAATCGTTTCATTAAATTTATATTCTATTATATCATAATTTTGTTTAATAATATTTACATCAATATTTTTTGAATAAATAATATTAATCCATTCTAAAGCTATATCTTCCCAAGATTTAAAAGGATATTTTTCAATTTGTGGTATATTATTATTCATTATAATATCACATATCAATTTAGCAGCATCTAATTGAGTAGATTCTTCATTTGGATCACCATCAATAATATTTAAATATTTTTTTCTTTCATTAAAAACATTAATATTTGAGACAACAGGAATACAACCACAATATAAAGATTCTTTAATACTAATACAATCTACTTCATCAAAATTACTCATATAATAATGAATACCAGAACTTAATTTTTCCTTAAATAAATCAGACTGATTAATGAAACCATGATTAATAATACCTTTATCTTCAATTAAATCATATATTTGTTTTTTTAATTTTTCATCCTTAATTAAATGATCTCCATAAAAAACATGTAATTCTATATCAGGTATTCTTTCTTTAATATAATCATAACCATATTTTAACATCTCTATTAAACCTCGTCTATAATCAGAAGCATAAATTAACTTTTTCATATTTCTTGTAATATTATTACTATTTTTAATCTTATCTATAATTTCAAAATCTAAACCATTTTCTATTATAATAATTTTATCATTTAATAAATTATCATTATTAAATAAATGAAGAAATATATTTTTATGATAATTACTTTTTACAAATATTTTAGATATTTTATTAATATATGGTTTAAATTCAGAATATATATGAGAACGTATATCATGAAAATCAACAAAAATATTTTTTGAATTAACATGAGATAAAATTTTAAGTCCAGAATTTCTCCATAAAATAATATTTGAAAATTTATCATTAATATTAAATTTACTAATATGAATAAAATTTACTCCTTTATAATTAATATCATTTGTATTTGTATAAACAGTAACATTATATCCCATTTTTTTCCATAATGTGCTCAAATAAACAACTGCTGTCTCTGAACCACCTAAACCCTTTGTTTCTATATCTAATGGTGACCATGGTATTGAAACCCCTAAATAATAAACAATATCTAAATCTGTCCATGTCTTTAAATTACTTATTTCTTTAGGATAAAAATATTTAACAGTTGTAACTTCATGTCCTATTGTTGGACTCATAAAACCTCTTATTTTTCCACCAACTTTTCTAACTAACCAACAAAAAGCAAAATCTTCTCCTAACCAATCTCTTTTATTTAAATCACCTAATTCTGTATCAACAAATCTTTGTGTAAAAAATGGTATAACATTTCTATGATTAACATCTATCCAAAATCTCGGACTATCCATTTTAAATTCATTTGCTAAATATTTTTCTATTTTTTTTAATATATTTCTTGTAATCATCATTACACCTGTTCCAGCATATAATATTAAATCTTCTTGACCAGTAAAAAATTTTTCTCTATCTACAGGAAAAGATGTTGGTTTATCTAATCTATTAGAATAAATTCCTATGCTGACATCAGCTTTTTTTAAAACAATAAGATCAAGTAATTTTTTAATATCCATAACTTCAAAAGATTGATCAGAATCTAAAAACATAAATAAATCATCATCAACTGAATCATCATACCATTTTGTTATTAACATTGATCTTGCTTGATCAATATTCGATTTACCTGGCAATATCTCAAATACTATTTCATAATTATCTAATACCCCTTTAATAATTTTTTGAATTGATAAAAAAGTAACAGCATTTATTGAACATTTCGTTGGTATTGCTATAGTTAATTTTTTCATAATTATAATATAATATATTATATTATAACTAATTTTTAAACTTATTATTGTTCTTTCTATTACATATTTTATTCTTTTTTTTTTCTAAATTGATATGTATTCTTTCTTTTCATATATATTATTGTTTTACCTGTTAATGGACAATCTGATCTATTATCACACATTCCTCTTTTATATGATCTAGCTCTTGATCTATAATTTTCTACATATTTAATAAAAATTATTAATATTATAATGATAATAATAATCATATAAAATAAAAATCTATATTTATTCATCTTTTATATTATATTAAATCTATATTAAATCTATATTAATTATAAATTTAATTAATTAAATATTTTATTGATATTTTTATTATTATCTAAAAACCAATAATGTGAAGACTTATATATATATTTAATCCTTTTTAATTTTGGTTTTATAAATAACTTTGAACTATTTACTATTTTTTTCTTATTTTCTAAATTAATACATATATGAATAATATTTTTATCATTTTCTAAATATATTCCAGTTGAATATATTAAATATATTTTTGTATTATATTTATTAATTAATCTAATTAATTTATTATTAAATGTTTTCTTAAATTTTATATTTTTAGATATCACTTTAATATTTTTTAAAATTATAGATCTATAAACTTTATTATAACTTTTTTTCTTATAGATAGAACATTTTGGAAAAAATCCATCAACCAAATCTTTTTTAGATATATTAGAATCTAAAATATTATATAAAGGATGATAATCTAGTAAAATAATTTTATCTATATTTTTATAATAATAATTATAAAATTTAAATGCTATTTGACAACCCCAACTATGTGCAATTAATATATATCTATTATTAGTATCAATTTTATATAAATCTCTTATGTTTTTTAATTTATTAATTTTTTTATTCCAATTAATAAAATGAAAATTTAATCCTAAACTATCTGCATATTTTTTTATATTTTTATATAAATTATTATTAGAAGAAAAACCATTAAAAAATAAATATTCAATCATAAATATATAAAATTAAGTAAATATATATTAAATACATATATAATTGTAATACATAATTATATATATAATTAAATAATTGTAAATTTATAAAAATCATATTTTTTGAAAAAAAATATTAAAATATAAATGTTTTATCAGTTGTATAAGGTATAGAATATGTATATGTATCATATTTTTCAAAATAATTGTTATTAACATTTAAAAAGTTATATCTATCTTCAAGAAATCTTCTAAAGTCATTATTATATATAAATCTATTAACTCTCCAATATTCATAAAATGCACTATTTTCAATATATAATTTAATTTTAACACCCAATTTATCTAAATCAAATAATGTTTTATCTATTAAATATGTTTTCTCTAATAAATATGATACTTTATTAAATAATACAAATGTTAAATCTTTTTGTTTATTTGGTTCCTTATCAAATAAAAATTTAATATTCATTACATCTGATGTTGGAAATTGAACCTTATTATACATTAATTGAAAGACATATTTTAGATCATCATAATTATCCATTAAAAATTTATCAATTTCATTAAAATCTACTATTAACAAGTCAATATATTTTTGATTCTGTTCTAATCTTCTTTTATTACTTTCATATAAATATCCATAAATACCAGCTATAGATAATAATATAAAAGCAAGTTGATTTATAATTTGTGTTGTTCTATAATATTTTACAGGAATTAATTGATAAAACCATGTATAAAAAAGTATAAAAATAATAAATAATAATATTAATATATTTCTTATCGTTTCTATTCTTGAAAAAATAAAACTAAAAAATATATTATCTTTGATAGCTTGATTATCTTTAAATTCATTATATAAAATATAAAGAACAATAAATACAATAATAATAATAACAAATATATATCTAATATTTTGAATATTCATATAAATAATATAATAAGTATATTATTAATATATAAAAAATTTATAATTTATATTATTTTATTTAAGGTATAAGGGAGTATAATAAATTAAGTAATTATTTACTACTATTTCTTATAAATATATCCTTACCTTCACAATATACATTATATTTACTACTAACTGCTATATCATAAAATGGATCAGGATCAACAAATTTAAGACTATCATATTCAGTAAAAAATTTATTATTTTCATCAAAATAACCACAATAAAAAGGTTTATTAATATGATTATTTTTTAAAAAAGAATGTTCTCCAGTAACAGTTATAATATCAACTAATCTATTTTTATGATAAATATTTACATCATTTATATCTTCATTATTATTCATTATTTTTTTTAAAGCTGTAACAAAAAATAATACTGAAAGAAAAGTGCAATATTGAGTATCACCTATAATTTGATTATTAATACTTTTTAAAAATTTTATATCATTTCTAACTTTCTTATTTTCTATATTAACAACATATAACTTAGGATTAATAATAACATCACTCATAAAACTCCAACAAGATGATGTAGCATATAAATATTTACTAAATTTTTTATTAATATTATTTTCAGGCAAACTAAATGATATGATGGGATATTTATTATATATCTTGAAATTTAAATCAAATTTTTTATCATTTTTATTATTTAAAACATTCATAGAAAATGGATCAAAATTTTCATATAATTTTTCATTACTATTATTTTTTTCAGAACGTTTATCATTCCAACTGTTAAAGTAATTTATAAATTTTAAAGGATCTTCTCTAAATTTTTTATCAAATGTGGTATCATTATTTTTGTAATAAATAGTATAAAACTGTTCAAAAAATTTATATAAACTATCACCATTAATATTATTTATGATAATTGCTCCATTAGGACTATCATTAAATATTTTATTTATTATATCACTAAAATTATTTTCATCAAGAGGATGAAATGTAATATATTTTAAATTTTTTTTTAATATATCATTGTATTTTTCCATATAATTTTCAATAATATCGGTAACAACTCTAGGATAAACATAATCACTACCAATAATATAAACATCTTTAATTTTTTCATATTTAGAAAAATAATAATCAATAGCAGGAACTATTTGTTGATTAGGAGTAGAACCAAAATAATAAACATTTTGATCACATTCAACACCCTCATACTGTAAAGGATAAAATAAACGAACATTATATTTTTTCAATGTATCTAATACAGCCTTTCTAGTGCTACTTTTCCAACAACCAAAAAAATATTTAACATTATAATTTTTAACACAATGTTCAATCCATTTAATATAATTATTATCATCAGATTTTAAATCCATATATAAAGGAATAATTTTAATATTAACATTTTCTCTATCTACAACATATTTTAAACTTTTAATTAATATATCATAATTAGGTTTTTCAAATTCACCCATAATACCAGTTTCAGAATATAAACAACCAATATATAATTTTTTTTTAGTAGTTTTTTTATAGAAAAAATTAATAACAATAATAATAATAAATGCAATAATTAAAATTAGAAATGGAGTTGATTTATAATTTTTTTTTATATAATTTAAATTAAAATTTTTATAAAAAGAAGTTTTCATTATATATTATTATATATAATTAAAAGATAATTAATATTTAAGATATTTCATTAATAGATCCCACTCATATTTATATAACATTAAATTTAATCTAGAATACATTCCACTTTTTAAACCAAATTCTAAACCATCACGTGCTATAATATTTCTTTTTTTAAAATATTCAGTAGGTATTTTAGTCATTAAAAAAGGAACTTCATTTCTATTATCAATAATTAAGTTTTTATTAATAATATTTTTTATAGATAATTTTCTATTATATAAAGTATTAGCAATATCTTTACAAATTGAAATATTATTTTTATAAAAATCAGCATAAGCATTAAAATATTCAAAACTAATTTGATTTGTTCCTTTATTATTAAATTTAATATATTTCCAAATATCATCATCAAGAATAGGGTTATTAATAATACACCAACCGAATCTAGCAGATGGTATTCCAAATTTACTTATACTATCAAATAATATTAAGTTATTAGGATTAATATATTTTTTTATAGGTTGTTCAGTAAATTTATTTATATTAAAAATAGGAACATTATATACTTCATCAATCAACCAAAAACAATTTTTTTTATTTTCAATAGATGATCTAGCTCTCTGAGTAATAGTATCAATATTAGCATATTCACCCGTAGGATTATTAGGACTAATAGCAACAAAAACATCAGGATTCGTTTTATAATAATTATTATAAGATAAATCATTATAATTCCATTCAGTTGGTAAATCATCATTAAAATATAAATTATCAGGTTTAGAAAATGTATAATGATAATTAGAAGAAGTAGATGCAGCTTCATAAAGTAAAATATAAGAAGGAATTTGAGAAGCGTGATCAATCCATAATCGATTATTACCTAATCGCTTATAAATAGAATATAAAACAGCCATATAAGTCGCAGGAATACCATTACCCCATATAATTCTATCAGTTTGAGTTAAAGGCATATTAATAACATATTTATAAAAATCTCTAATTTTACCTTCAACAATACTACTTCTTTCAAATTGATAATTCATTTCAGATAATGTTAATGATGCAGACAATTTAGGGAGTTGTTCTGATATATATTTAGGATTACCAATCATTGCATCAACATATTTTATATTATCGTTTGACATTCTTATTAAATTATTTTATATAATTCATTTATATATTTTATTATAAATAATAGTAAATTATAAAAAATTTATATGTAATGGTTTATCTTTAACTATATTAAAACTTTTTCTATGAAATGGTGTAATACCATATAAATTAATAGCTTCAATATGATTAGCAGTTCCATAACCCATATTATTATGTATATCATAAATTTTAAGTTCAGGATAAGCTTCAATTAAATTTAACATAAAAATATCATGATAAGTTTTAGCAAGAATAGATGCAGCAGCAATAGAAGTATATGTAGCATCACCACTAACAACACATTCATAATCAATATATTCAATTTCATTAAATTTTAAATTTTTTTTATTATTAGGATTATAAATACAAGGTTTAAAATTATTACCATCAATTAATAAATAATCAGGTTTAACTAATAATTTATTAATACAATTATGCATTGATAAAATAGTTGCATTTAAAATATTAATTCTATCTATTTCAATAGAATCAACGTAATCAACACTATAACATATCGCATTATCTTCTATATAATCTTTAACTAAATATCTCTTATTTTTAGATAATTTTTTACTATCTTTTATAGGAAATTTAGGATTATAATCTAAATATTTAGGCCATATAACAGCAGCACTAAAAACAGGTCCAATTAATGTTCCTCTTCCAGCTTCATCAATACCAACTTCATAAACATTATTTTCATCTTTAAATTTCAACATCCTTTACTTTTAGAAAAATAAATTATATAATAAATATAATTTATATTTTTTAAATAATTTTTAATCTTCAGGAATACCAATACTATATTCATTAATTCTTAAAAATTTAGCTTTAGAAATAATACATTTTAATCTATATTTTAATGGAATTATATAATAAAGATAATTTTTTAATTCTTTTTCTGTTCCATCTAATAACCATAAATATTTTTTTTCAACATTATCTTCATATTCAATATCACTTTCCATTAAAAGTGCTAACCTAATTTCTCCTATTTTAGGTTCTTCATTATGACTTTCTATATCACTTTCAGATTCATTTTCTATATTATTATCTGTTAAAACTTTTTCTAAAGGTTTATTATTATTATTATTAGGATCATTAAAATTGTCTTCATCAATTATTTTTCTTCTTTTTGATGAAATATTTTCAATATAATTTGTAAATCTCATTTTCAGATTATTTTTTTCGTGTATTATATATATTCTAATTATATCTTTAAATATATTTTTATTTTTTTTTATAAATAAATTAATATTGATTTATTTATTTTTTTTATATTTTTTATTATTATAATTTTTTTTGTTTTTTTTAATTTCTATATTTTTATATTTTTAATATTTCTATATTGTAAAAACTAAATTAAACGGTTTTAGCTGATGGGAAATGAGATCCTAATGCTGGCATAATACCAGTATATTGGAGACGATCTTCACCAGTTCTACCAGCAAGATGAGGGAAAAGTGCAGTAAGAGAACTATCTAAATTAATATACTTTCTTCCTTCAGCATCCTGAAGCTTATTCTTCTTAACATAAGCAGAGATAGCCTTCAAAGCATCAACTCTACTATAAGTTCCGTCAGCACGAGGTGGTTCGTCTTCAGGAACAGTAGGAAGAGTCCAGAGATCATTTTCCTGACATTTCTTCATGAAAGCACGGAGAGAATCACTTACTTGATGAGGTTGCATAATACCACTTCTATTCTTAGAAGAAGCCTTACGCTCACCCTTACGCTTCTTTTGACGACTGTCATTCTTATCAGCACGACGTGCTAAACGAGTAAGTTCATTAACTTCCTTAACAATTTCAACAAAAGATTCCTTTAATTCCTTCAACTTATTCAATACTGATTCCACTCTCGTAGAAAATACATTTTCTGAAACAGAAGCTTCAGTAGTAGCAGGAGTCTCTTCGACAACTTGAGGAACCACAGCAACAGGTGTTGGTGCAGTTTCAGTGGTCTTCTTACCTCCTTTCTTAACAGCTACAGATTTAGATTCAGATGAACTTTCACCACCAGAGGTAGCTGAAGCTTCAGAATCACTAACTGGTTGTTGAGTCTTCTTAGTATTCTTCTTAGTAGTAACTTCTTCTACAGGTGTAGGTGTCACAACAGCAGGAGTAGTAGCAACTGGCTTCTTTGATTTAGTAGCAGTTGTATCCTTAGGTGTAGCAACAGGAACACTAGCAGGAGCAGCATTTGAAGCCGCATTCTTAGTATTAGTCTTGGTTGTCTGATTAGCAGGCATAGTAACTATATGATTATATATATGAAATGTCTTTAAATACTTTTTTCAATTTTTTTTTTTCAACGAAATTATAAAAGAAAAGTATTTAAAGGATCTTGAAAAAACTATAACATTTTTTTTTTATATAATTATAAAAAAAATTTATATGTATTTTTTTTATTTTTTTTATTTTTTTTATAATTTTTATATTTATTTTCTGAAAAAACCTAATTAATTATCAATAATAATCATTTCTTCAATTCTCCAATCTTCATATTTACCATTAGGTAACCATCTACGTATAATAAAGGGTAATTTTCTTTCCATTAATTCAAGCTTAGCTATATCTAGTTCGCTTTTAATATTATTAGGGACTTTAATAAGAGGTTTAGCACCATTAGATATTTGATTAGCCCTTTCACCAAGTATTCTAGCTTTTTCATATTTAGTCATTATAGGTGCTGTATTTTTTTCAGTTGAAACTAAATTATCATAAAATTGATTATGATCAGTAATACATGTAAAATCATCTTCTTGGTCAATATCATCTATTAAATCTTCTTGGTCAGAAAATTCATCATCTCCATTAATCGAAGCTACTTCAATATCAAGTTCATCCATAATATCAATATTATATAATATTATTATATAATATTATTTATAATTACTTTTTTTCAATTTTTTATTAACCCCATTGTGTTCTACAAATAGTGCAAACAAAAAAATGTTTTAAATCAACTCCTGTTAAAATAATACATTCTTGTAAATCTTTATTAGATCTACTAGGACAATTATCATTCGGACATTGTTTAATATTTGTTCGTGGATATGATGGATCATATATAATATCTCTAACATTAACAGCAGCAATATTTTTAGTTTTATAGTTTTTTTTATCAATCAGAAAATCAGTGCAATCTTCTTTATTTCCACAATTTTTACAGTTCCATATTAAAATACCATCATCTTCAATTTGATAATATTTATTATTACAATTAGGACAGAACTTCATTTATAATTAATATATTTAATATTAATAATCTTTTTATAAATCAATTTTTTTATTATTTAATAAAATTTATTTTTTTTCTAAAAATTCTTTAATATCTTTTATTAAATCCTCTTTATTTTTTTTAATCAATTTACCAGATTTCCCTTCCTTAAATACTAAAATATCTAAATCAATAGCAATATCTCTTAATTCATTTAATTTAAATTTCTTATTTTTACAAAAAGAATTGTAATCATATTTAATTTTTTTTGATTTTTCATCTTGTTCTTCATCAGAATTTAAATCACTTGAATAATTTTTATCAATTAATTCTAAATCATTAGGATTAATAACTGGTTTATCAATTGATTTATTAAGTATGGGTGATATAGTTTTTGATTCTTCTTTATTAGATTCATCAACAATAATATCAATTTCAGGTAATTCTAATTTTTTATCAAATAATTCATGAAATTTATCAATCATTTTTTGTTTCAAAGAAGAATAATGTAAAGTGCATTTACAAGAATAAGCAGTATTAATGTTTAAACCTTCTTTACTCAAATTTTTATTAATAATTTTAATATAATTCAATGAATATTTATTAAATTTATCAAGAACAATATTTTTAAATTGATCTCTATATGTAATAGAAATAGGAATAGGTAGGTTATCAACAAAATGTAATACACCAACTAATAAATTTTGATAAATAATATAGTCGGTATAATCATCAATCGTTTTTTTATTACTTCCATTTGAATATCCTGGTTCATTAAGGAGTGGATCATTAATAAGAACTAATCCTTTAATACTAACTAGAACACTGGTAAGAGTATTGCAAGGAGTCCAACTAGGACCAGTCCAAGTATTAATAATAGATAAACAAACTTTACCATTGGTATATAAATTAGGATTAAATCGAATATCATTATATGTGCTCAAAAAATCAACTTGAGGAGGATAAATAGGATAATTTTCAGGGAACTTAATTTTAAAGAAATAAAAACCACCTTCATAAGGTGTATCTTCAGGTCCAATAATTAAAGCATAACCTTGAGTAATATCATTATCATCATATAAATAATATATCTCTTCCGAATCAAGAGGATCTTTAGATAATAATTTAAGATCATTGGCGATTCTTTTCATAACATTTGGTAAATATTCCTTACTCATATTATTATTTGTTAAATACATAATAAATAATTTTTATATACATATTTATTTCAATTTTTATAAAGAAATCTATAATAAAAAATTGATTATATAAAAAAAAACTATCTAAAATGATGAATTTAAAATATAGATAAAAATAAATGATAACACATCAACAAAGAATACAACAAAGAAGACAATTTTTTCATAATATTTATTTACAGAATTGTAAGTATGGTGATTTACCAAATTTAAAAACAATAATAATATTAGTAGATATTTCATATAATGAAGAAGAAGGATTTAGAACAGCATGCAAACATGGTCACCTAAATATAGTAAAATATTTATTAGAAATGAAACCAGATATAAACATATCAGCACACAATGATGAAGCATTTTTTTCAAGTTGTTGTAATAATGATTTAGAAATGATGAGATATTTAGTAGATTTAAAACCTAGTTTAAAAAATGAAATATCATATAATAATGAAATGTTATTTAAGTTTGCATGTCAGAGTGGAAAAATAGAAGTAGTAAAACAATTATTAGAATGGAAACCAAATATAAATATATCAATCAATAATGAAGAACCATTCAGACTAGCTTGCACAAAAAGTTTAGAAATAGTAGAATATTTATATGAATTAAAACCAGATATCAATATATCAATATTAAATGAAGAACCATTATTAAATGCAGCAATATTCTGTCATTTAAATATAATAGAATGGTTAATAACAAAAAAAACAGATATAAATATAACGGTAAATGATAATAAAATATTAAAGATATGTGTAAAACATAATTATATAAATATATTAAAATATTTAAAAAGTATAAAACCAGATTTGGATTTATCAATAGAGAATCATATATTATATAAAGATGCAGTATATTATGGAAAATCAGAAGTTTTAGAAGTTCTCTTAGAATTACAATATATAGATTTATCATTTGATGAAGAATATTTATTCAGATTAGCATGTAAAAATGGTCAAATAATAATAGTATCTCTATTATTAAATTTAAAACCAGATATAAATATATCAGCAAATTTTGAAGAAGGATTTAGGAGTGCATGTAGTTTTGGATCATTAAATATAATAAGATATTTAATGAGAAAGAAACCAAATATAGATATATCAGCAAATAATAATGATGCATTTAAAGCAGCAATGGCATATGGTCATTATAGAATAATAGAACAATTATTACAATGGAAACCAGAAATATTAAAAGAAAAGATATTACTATCAGAAGAATTAAGAGAAAAATTAATAAATGATGGATATGATATACCATTAAATTGGTATGAAAAAGAGACATATACAAATGAATGTATAGAATGTTCAATATGTTCAGAGAAATATAATAAATATTTAATAACACCATGTGATCATAAATTTTGTAAAGAATGTATATTAAAATGGATGAATATCAATAAAATATGTCCATATTGTAGGCAATCAATATAAAAATATAATTTATTATATATTATAAAAAATAAAAAATATAATTAAAAATATAATTAAAAATATAAAAATAGTATATTATATAGTGGATATGTATATAAATAAAGATACTGTAAATATTAATAATAAAGAATTAAGTGAAGATAATGAAGTAGAAGAAAATGAATATGATTTATTAAAAATAAGAAATTATTGTAGAGAAGGAAATATTAATAAAATAAGAGAATTATATAATAGAAATAGAGAGATAAATATATTAGAAGATATTGATATATATGTAAATATATGTTGTAAAAATGGTTATATACAATTATTAAAACAATTATTGGAATGGTCACCAGATTTTGATATATCAATAGATAATGATTATGCATTTACATTAGCTTGTGAGAATGGACATTTACATATAGTAAAATATTTATTAGAAATAAAATCGGATATAGATATATCAACATTTAATGATTATTCATTTAGAATGGCTTGTAAATCAGGATATTATGATTTAGTAAAATATTTATTAGAAAAGAAACCAGATATAAATATATCAGCATATAATGAAGAAGCATTTAGATTAGCATGTCAAAATGGTCATGTAAATATAATAAAATATTTGAAAGAAATAAAACCGAATATAAATATAAATTCAGAAAAATATAGTGCATTCAAGATAGCATGTCAAAATAAACATTTCCATGTAATAAAACAATTATTAGAATGGGATTTAACATTATTAAAAAAAATAAATATATATTTATATTCTTCAAATGAAACAGTAAAATATATAAATGATTTAGGATATAATACTAAATATTAATATTTTTCAGTGAAAAAGGTGTAATATTTATACGATAAGGAATATAAAATAAAAAAATGAAAAATAATATATAAAAAATATATAATAATTAATAATAATTATTAAATAAAATGTTAGAAATGTTTGGAGAAGATGAAGAATTAGAAGAAATTATGAAAACTCCGGAATGGAAAATTAAATGTAAATTACAGAAATATTGTAGTAGGGGATATCTAGAAAAATTAAAAAAGTTATATGAGAGAGTAGAATATTTAGATATATCAGAGGATGATGAACATGCATTTAGATTAGCAAGTAGAAAGAATCATATAGATATAATGAAACAATTATTAGAATGGAAACCAGATATAAATATATCAGCAAATAATGAAGAAGTTTTACACCTTTGCACATTTAAAACGCCGACTTATACATCTTTGAATATTTAAAATAACTATATATAAAAATAATTATATATATATATTTATATCTAAATGAATTTAGAAGAACTTATTAAAGAAAATATATTACT
>Ga0194123_10004217_pt1 | contig 16459 bp, 15 predicted proteins | sample TA2MahsurfametaG_5_FD_155479 | JGI IMG/M metagenome (GOLD analysis project Ga0194123, IMG submission 155479) | Freshwater microbial communities from Lake Tanganyika, Tanzania - TA2015023 Mahale A surface | ecosystem: Environmental > Aquatic > Freshwater > Lake | place: Tanzania: Lake Tanganyika... | reverse complement strand
GCTGAAGTTGACTGCGATCTCCACTCTTGTTGTTTTTCGCTGCGATGCCTCCCTGCAGATCGGCAGTGGCCATGTGATGCGCTGCCGCGCCTTGGCGCGTGCTCTGCAGCGTCGTGGTGCCGAGATTGTTTTTCTGTGTCGGCGTCAGCCTGGCGATCTGATTGCGTTGCTGGAGCATGAGTTCCGGGTTTTGGTGCTTCCAGGCCCTACTTCACACTCAGCGGGTCAGGAGAACCCCACTCCATGCTTGAGCGGTCGGGATCTCTACGCCTCTTGGTTGGGTCTGCCGGAAGAGCAAGATGCCCAGGACAGCATTTCGGCGTTGCTGGATCTGATCCAGCCTCAGTCCCCTGCCTGGTTGGTGCTTGATCACTACGGGCTTGGAGCCCTCTGGCAGCAACTGCTGCAAGAGGGGCTGCGGCTGGCTTGTGGCTCATCACCACAGATTCTGGTGCTGGATGATCTGGCGGATCGATTTCATCAGGCCAGCGTGTTGATGGATGCCAACCGGCTGGATCCCATGGCTCCTGATCCGTATCGGCATTGGGTGCCCGAGGCCTGCACAACTCTGCTTGGGCCTCCTTATGCCTTACTGGAGCCTCTCTACCCCCGGATGCAGCCTCTGTTGCCGACCCGCTCGCAGTTGGCCCGCGTGTTGGTTTTTTTCGGAGGGGTGGATGCCGCCAACCATGCCGCCGTTGCTCTGGAAGCACTCAGCGATTCCCGGCTGCGGCATCTCGCTGTCGACGTTGTGCTGGGCAGTGCAGCCCCCCACCTCGCTGATCTGCAGAGCCGCGTGGGCCAACGCCCCAACACTTGTCTGCACGTGGGTCTGTCATCTCTGGTCGGCCTGATGGCCCGGGCCGATCTGGCGCTGGGTGCGGCCGGTACCGCCAGCTGGGAGCGCGCTTGCCTTGGCCTGCCCTGTCTAGTGGTGCCGGTTGCGGAGAACCAGCAGCAGGGTGCCCGCGCCCTCGAGGCGGCTGGGGTGGCCCGTTGCTTGAACCTGGAGGCTGCGGCGGATCCAGTCGCCATCCTGCAGGCGGCCCTTTTGGAGCTTCTCGATGCTCCCGATGCCCTTCAGGCGATGAGTGAAGCCTGTGTGCTGCTCGGTGATGGTCGTGGTGTGTCTCGTGTGGCAGCAGCCATGCTCGGGCCCGCGCCTGGGTTGCGCCTCCGTCCTGCTCAGGCAGCTGATCTTTGGCTATACCACTGGTGGGCTAGCGATCCGCAGGTGCGTAGCCAGAGCTTCAACAGCGATCCGATTCCGCTGGCGCAGCATTCCAGCTGGTTCACAGGGCGCCTCAGCTCGACCCTGGCGCTGCTGCGGGTGCTGGAGGACGGTAATGGTTTGCCACTTGGCCAGATTCGCTTTGAGCGAGCTGTCGAGGCCGATCCGCGTGCTGTGATCGGTTTTTCCCTTGATCGCCTGGCTCGAGGCCGTGGCCTGGCTTCTCAGCTCCTGCAGCTGGGGCTCCAGGAGCTGGCGCGTTGTTGGGGAAGCAGCTGTGAGGCCTATGGCGAGGTGCGTGCCGATAATCCGGCCAGCTGCCGTGCCTTCCTGCGGGCTGGGTTCCAGGAGGGCCATCCTCCACGTCCGGGGGTGCGATGCTTCGCAAGCAAAGCCTGCATCAAACCTTGAGGTTGTGCCTGTGACGACTGCAGCCATCCAGATCGGCGACCGCTGGATCGGCCCCGATCATCCGCCACTGGTGATCGCGGAGATGAGCGGCAACCACAACCAGAGCCTGGATCGGGCCCTGGAGATTGTGGATGCGGCGGCCGAAGCCGGCGCCCACGCCCTCAAGCTGCAGACCTACACCGCCGACACGATCACCCTCAACGTTCGCGGTGGCGATTTTGAGATTCGCGATCAGGGCAGCCTCTGGGCTGGGCAGAATCTGCACGATCTCTATGTCAAGGCCCACACCCCCTGGGAATGGCACGGGCCGATCATGGAACGGGCGCAGCAGCGCGGCATGCTTTGTTTCAGTTCACCCTTTGATGAGAGTGCTGTAGATTTCTTAGAAGGGCTTGGGACGCCGGCATACAAGATCGCCAGCTTCGAGAACAATCATCTGCCACTGATTCGCAAAGCAGCAGCGACCAACAAGCCCGTTATTATCTCAACTGGCATGGCTAGTCTTGGTGAGCTGGAACAAGCCGTTGCTGCTGCTCGTCAGGCGGGCTGCCGTGATCTAGTACTGCTCAAGTGCACTAGCACATACCCTGCTAGTCCAGCCAACACAAACATCCGGACCATTCCCCACCTTCGGGATTTGTTTGGTTGTGAGGTCGGACTGTCTGATCACACCATGGGTGTGGGTGTTGCGGTGGCTGCCGTTGGGCTTGGAGCCACAGTGATCGAGAAACACTTCACCCTGTCTCGAGCGGATGGTGGTGTGGATAGCAATTTTTCCCTAGAACCAGTAGAGCTTAAAGCGCTCGTTGAAGAATGTCATAGAGGATGGGAGGCCCTCGGGAAAATAGCTTACGGACCAACAGAAGCAGAGCTAGAAAGCGTAAGCTTGAGAAGGTCTATCTATGTAGCTGAAGAGATCGAGGTAGGCGAAGCCTTTACATCAAGAAATCTACGAATTGTACGTCCTGGCCATGGCGCGCCGCCATTCTTTATGGATTCAGTAATTGGCAATGTCGCGAGAAAGAAGTTTCGCGCAGGTGAACCCCTCAAGATCGAGGATCTGTTATGAAGCATAAACAAGCCAGCAGCCAGCATGGCAATATGGAATTATACGCAAGAGGAGAGAACTCACCAGGAGCTATGTTTGCATGGCAGCCAGAGAGCACATCCAGTCAGTATTTACGGAGGCGAATATGAACACCAAGAATGAATGCATGATCCCAAATCGCCTAAATCTCAAAAGCCTGATACTCTGGAATGCCAAGGGTAACCTTTCAGTATGGGCATTGGACAGGTTTCGCTTCAGAAAGAGACGGGCAATCAATAGGTCCTGGAAAGGGGTTGATAACAAAGAAGGAAAAGAATGCTTGATTATTGCTGGAGGCCCAAGCTATACAGAAGAGCTCGCGAATGAGTTGATAAGGAATCGCCAAGGTCTAGAGGTAATAGCAATCAATCATTATCACCTATCACGCTTTAAAGATGATTTGGTTCCCAACTATTACGTCCTCAGTGATCCAGATACGTTTGATCTAGAACTAGAGGCGGGGAATAAACTAAAATCATACATAGATTTACACAATATCACTACGTTTACACCGTATGGAGCAGATTGGGTGGATACTTCGTGGGAGACAATCGTTTTTAATGACAGCGAGAATGTATATTCAAGAAACATCAACCCTAGGGGGCCAAGAGGATACACATCAAATACTGCTTTTAAAGCAATTGCAATTGCATTGGAGCTTGGGTATGAAAAGATATACATCGCTGGGCTGGATCACGACTACCCAAGAAGACTAGGCGTCACAAAAGACCTAAGACTGACATTAGACGATGCACACCACTACGGGATGACAACGGAAGGGCCACAGGTCTACCCTTATTTTGAATGTATGGCACATGCACTACACTGTTACGCGTTAAACTTATGGCATCTAAGGAAGCTCCGATCGCCAAAGGTAGTCAATGTAACCGATTGCTCAATGGTTGATGTGTTTAGAAGGATTAGTCACAAAGACTTCATTGAATACTTAGCTGGAGAGAGAAGATTACAGCATCAGAGAGTTGGTGAGGCAAATAGACGTGCTTATGAGGATTAGCACAATGCTGTTTCAGGTAAAAAGGCAATTATACTTGCCAGCTAGAAGAATTAATGAGTCCATGGCCAGGCATCATGCAGAGGAAAGGAACATCGGGTATAGTCCTAAAAAGGTATGGTTTTAGTCACAGTTATTATCGCCTCGTTCAACAGAGGCAGACTGCTTGAGGAAACACTAAAGTCGATAAGGGACCAACGTTCTAAGTTGCGCTATGAAGTGCTAATAGCAGACAATATGTCGACTGACTGCACAATGGATGTTGTATCGAGTTTTTGTAGTCTTCCAATTGTCTTAATTAGAGAGAGAGACAGTGGGATGTATTCGGCAATCGCAAAAGGCATTCGCCGGAGCTCAGGAGAATACATTTGTTACATCAACTGTGGCGACGTATTTGACCCCTACTTTTTTGCAGCGATTGATAACGCCAACAAGAGCCGTCCAGGCGAGTGGTATGTAGGGTTGCCAACAAGTAGGTATGAAGACTATACAACTAGTTTTATTAGGTCGGACTTCTGCACATCGTCAAGGCTGATCATGATGGGCTATCATAATGGTCGTCATGATCATTTTCTTCAGCAGGAGTCTATTTTTTGGCACAAGCGTTTTAATAAGGAGATAGACTTGGAGAGGTTAGCTTCTTTCAGGCTGGCTGGAGACGCGTATATTTGGCTAAACTTTGCGAGAGTTGCCGAACCGGTTCAACTAGGGATCTCTATCAGTGGGTATACACATCACGCAAACCCACTCTCAAGCAATATACAGTTATACAAACAAGAGTTTGATTCACTCTACGCTAGTAACCGTAGTATTCCTATCTTGCTTCTTGTTTTGAGTGCTGCCAAGAAGAGTATTACCTTCTTGGACAAATGGGTGACAAAGGCAATTCAGCGAGTAGCCCGATGAAAAGCTTTACTGTATATACATCTATAAACACCAGGAATATCGACAGCTCTATCGAAGCTATAAGAAGCTGGAAGAGATATGCTGAGGTAGAAGGTATAAGGCTCATTCAGAATGAACGAGAATGCGTAGAGGTTTCGGGTTACATTAAGAGTCTTCCATGGGTGAGGATCATAAATACGCGTGAGATAGGTGGCAGTCCAAGGTGTTTAGAAAATCCCAAAGAACTCCCCAGCTTAAGACAACTCTTATTATGCATGAGGCGCGAATCACTGAGAGATAAGAATAGTTCACTACATATTTATCTAAATTCGGACATAGCAATAACAGATAGTAGGTTCTTCCAAGATCTTGGATCGGTAGATGGATATATAGCGCTACTGCATAGGAAAGACATTTCATGCCACCAACAATGACGCTGAGAAAAGGGATTTTATATCCACGGCGTTGACGGGTTTTGTCTCAACTCCCTGATGATAGAAGGCATAGTATATGGGTCAAGCAATATGTTCTACTTGGGTCTTCCAGGCTGGGATCAATACTTACCATTGCTGTGCTGGTTGAATGGATGGCGACAAAGGTTTATCACCTCAAGATTTGCAATTCACATGATGCATAGCACAAGCAACCCAGGCAGCTATAATCTTTTCGCCAATCGACTTATAGTCTTATATATATGTGAGTACTATATGAAGATGCGATCAAGGTATATACGACGGATGCTACGCATCACCTGGTGGATCAGAGGTAATGGCTGGATGACATCAATATGTCATAAGGTAGTGGTCTTCCCGGCACTCAGGTCTCTTGGCTGGAAGATTCAAAGAAAGAGTCACTTAAGAACAGATTAGGATATCTGGTGATTTAGGTCACAGTATGCGTAGGTTTAGTGTTCGAGACCATTACACTTATCTGCTATGGACCTTGAATGATATCCTTCAGGACAAGATCTAGCTGAGCAGCTCCATGATGGGGGTCTGGCGAGAGACGTATATGATTTCGTATGGTACTAACTTCGGCTTCGTATCCAAATGAGGTGGATACAGTAGCTACGTTACGGTTGGATTGTGAACTCTTAATGAGAGCACCCTCGATAGGCGCCGACCACTGACTGGGGTGCAAAACTATTTTTGCATTGACAACATAGTCATGAAGCCCGGTTTCCCAAGTCATAGGTAAGCAAATAATATTAGAAGACAAAGCGGGGAGCTTAAGGTACGTGCAGATGTTAGTGGCTGAGTCTGGTATCAAAAACGTATATGACGGCATTAATCCAGCAAGAACGACAATGTAATTAACACCCTTAGCGTAAGATGTGACTCCATGGAAGACGACATCCGGATAAGATCCATGGTGGGTCGAAACATGTGCAACAGATGAAGATGATGTGTCAACAGGCAGGCCCACTAGTGATGTTTTGATAGAAGGTCCGAAGTGAAGACGCAACAGTTCAGATTGTTTATTGTTTTGAACAAGGAATAGGATTTCCCGAGATATCGTTGCAAGACGCTTCAGGTCAGAAACAGCTTGTTTTTTGGAAATGCTTACCGGATATGCATCACACTCTGAAAGGGGCGAAGGATTTGCCACACAATGAAGACACTCACGTGAAGTAACCGGATGACAGTTATAGGATCTAATGCAGAAATACGAGTTATCCATAACGTAGATAGAGATAGAATTAGTCCTACAAAGCCAGAATAGAAGTCGAAAGCCTATGGTTTGGGGATGAATAAGTGTAATGCTAGATTGACGGATCGGAAGACATTTGAGAATGAAGACAAGTCTGTCGACGGGGCGTAGAAGCAGCTCTACCACCAAGGACCAATACCTCGACTGATCAAAAAGCACACGTCCTGACTGGCGAGGACGTGGAGTGATAATGCGATATCCTTTAGATCGATATTCTGAAGCAGCCGCAAGAAGAAGTCTTCCCACTCCACTCTCCAAACCAGGAGGTAAGCCGCAAATAAGGTGAGGCTTCGACATATCCCTAGGAACTGCTGATGGAGTACAACAAAGATAGCCTAAAGATGATGCTGGATTGCACGGATGCAATGTTCGATGGATGAGTCTACGCCTGAAACATGGAGAATAGGTTCTGGCTTAGGAAGTTACTACAGTTTAGAGGTGTCCTGGGTGGATGGTTAAGCCTGATGTGCATTAGAGTTTGTTGTGCTGAGGTGCCATGAGAGTGCGCGGTTTACTATCGTCCAGACCCAAATTCGGAGATATCCATCGAGTGCTATGTGGGACATTGCTTTGCCTTGCCTTACTTTATGTCGGGTCCAATCTACTTGCGTCGCTTAGAGGTGATGCTGGAGGCGGATTCGGAATACTAAGTAGCCTAAGAATGACTCCAGCATTTGCAGATCTGAGGCATCTAACAACCTTGTCTGGCTGCTCAGACGCAATCGTGGACATAGATCGCGGTACTGCGATGGGATGTGATCATTGGGGTCGACAGGGCTTGGGATATCCGCCAATGATTTTTTTTATCACGAGGGCACTAGGGGTCAATGAATCGGAAACTGAGCTCATCGCTTTAGTGGTTGGTTTTTCTTTTTTGCTAATTATAGTTAGGAGATACTGGAGAGTCTTTATAGATCAGGGTTGGCTTGGAATATGGTTGTGCATTGGTATTTTTATAGGAATGCCAGTCCAACTCGGTTTAGAAAGAATGAACCTTGATTTGGCTGTATTTAGTCTGATGTATCTGTTGTGTAGGGTCATTGCCAGACCTGAAAGTGAAGGTACTTTGGGGCCAGGAGGAAAGCTAGGAAAATCAATGCTAGTGGTACTAGTTTCATTGATTATTTCTGGCGCCAAGATTTACCCTGGGGGCGGCCTATTGCTCTGGCTAGCTTACAATAGAGATCGCAGGAACATCACGAGGTTGGACGCGGCAAGCTGCTCTGTGGGTGCAGTTGGTGGCCTTATTGTCGGAATAGTTTGGCTATTGAATGGATCTAGGACAGCGGCACCAGGAATAGGCCTAATAACTCATGGCTTGTACTTGGGTCATGGTCAAAGTCCATTGTCTATCGCAGAGGTGGTATTAGCATTAGCAAGCTTCTCTATTGCACTTGCGACTGGAGTATATTTTTGCGGTGCACAGCATACAAAAGAATACAGGGGCTACCTATCGCAATTTGCAACGTTAACATGTCTTACGTGGATCGCATGCTTTATTATTGGTCCTAGCTTTGACTACAGGCTGATATTGCTAATTCCGTCGGTTTGCGAGCTTTCAGTTTATGGATTTAGAAGATATCGCAAAGAACAAGTGAACTCGAAAGAAGCCAGATGTAGACGTTTGCTTTGCGGGTCAATCCCGATAGTTTACATAGTATTATGCTTGTCGCCAATAGTGTACTTTGCCAATGAGCACTATACAAAGGCTTCAGTACTGGGCTCCCATAGTATTTTAGCAGTTGCAGGTTTGTTATTTAAGTACATTGCTTTTTATGCGACACGGCTCGGGGATATTTGCGGCTTGCCGTTTGTTTGCGCTTCACTGCTGGTAGTAGTATTTTCAGGCAAGGTGAATAATGAGAAGTTCCAAATAACCTCTAGTGATCGGCTGAAGAGCAAGAGATGATGTAGGGATAGAGCGCCAATGTGATTTCAGGGTCACTTTTGCGGTCAACCACAATAAAACTTGGAAGCCTCAGTGAGCGGCCGGTCAGTATGTTTAGCAGCTTATATGTAAATAGAAAGCCAAATGTGCATATAGTGATATTGAAGAGTGTGGCGAGGATTGTTGAAGTCCAGCCGGGCTGACTTTCAAGGACGCCATCGTAATAGCCATAGACGATTAGCAGCATAAATGATGCGATTAAGGTCAGCGTGACTCCAAGAAGCGCAGCGGTTAACTTAGTAAAGCGAACATCTGAACTTGTCAAGAAGCGTACAAAGTGCTGAACTAAACGCTTAATGGAATACGATGATTGATTAGCGCGTAAGTCAGACATAGGCTTGTAGATAGTAAGCCTGCGCTTTTCAGATGTTACCCGAAACAGAAGTGAGTCAAAGTAAAGGGTCGAGTCCATTGAGATTGCGGCAGCTTTCGCAATTTCTGATCGTATAAGTCTGAAACTAGAGACGCCTGTGAAGTCGGCATTGGTGAGCTGGCTAATAACAGACTTGCTAATCTTTGAAGTAAGATCTCTATATGCTAGTCCACGATGGACTTGGCTGCGGCTCTTACAGTAGACAAGGTCAAAAGACCTCTCAACAGCCCTGTAAAGCATTAATGGAATCAGGGCAGGTGCATGCTGAAGATCCTCATCCATCGTTATAATCCACTCTGTACCTGCAGACAGTATCCCCACAGAGGTCGCTTGATGTTGACCTACATTTGATGCCAAGGTAATCGAACGCAGAAAGTCATATTTCTGCATTGATTGCTGAAGCACGGCGAGTGAATCATCTTTAGCATCATCAACAACGGCTATGACGTCACAGAGACTAATCCCGACAACTACTAAAGACTCTCGCAAGCACGCAATCTGCTCAATGAGAGAAGCAAGGTATCTCTCACCTGAATAAACAGGTATGACGATTGCTAAAGTTGTTAATGGTAGTTTGGCCATGAAGGTATTCGAATGTCGAGGGATTCTCGAACGAAAAGGTTCTTGCCGTCTAGAGTAGCAAGAGAATGGGATTCACGATCTGCCGCCGCTCCTGGGATCAGTCTAAACGAGACTGGCTTATCAAGACTACTTGATATTAAAGCAATAAGCGAGTTGATATCCAGTTTCCATAAAGGCACTAGGTTAATAATAAAGGGAACATCCCGACCGTCAAGATGCTCGACGACAAGCTCAAGAACTTGCCTAGAGACAGTTTTAACATTCAGATAATAGCGAGATGTCAACATTTCAGCGTAAATATCTACTTGGGCTTGGCGAGATGTGCGATCGATTAGATGGCCAATAACGCCACGTGGAGAATAGGCTCCAGAAGAGGTCTTCAAGAATCCCCAGATCCCAGGAAGACGCAAAATGTAGCCTGCTTCTTGTGAGGTGATTGCATCTTCTTTAAGTTGAACAAGTTGCTTGTATCCTGAGTCAAGAGTTGAAGACATAGCGCCAAGGGAAGAAATATGTATTGACGTCGCATTAGGATAAGAAGCCTGGAATTGTTTTAAGAATTTGAGGAATACCCTAATCTGATGATTAGCTTCACTCTCAGTCAAGGAAAAACCACCTGAGCCAAAAGCAAAGATAAATAATTGAGCATCTCTGCATCCATCGGAATCAGGATGGGAGCTCAATAACTGATGTATCGAGGATTGAAAGAAGTCAGTATCGTAGCTTGAGTTTGGGACTAGATCAACAATTCTTTGCCAGTCTTTGATATTGTTTCGCAGGTATTCGTGTATTTCGTGACTGATCTCACGCCCAACAAACCCATTGCTTCCGAGTACTGTGATGGTGCCAATGCCAGAGAAAAATGAATCAACTTGCATGGTATAATTAGTAAATAGCAAGAGTTGTCATGACCCCAAAGCAAAGGATTGATATTTGTATTCCATGCTTAAATGGAGAAGAAGTAATCGAGGATACGATCAAGAGCTGCAATAGTAGTCATCCCGTTCGGATCATTGTAGGGTTGAATGCGTGTACTGACGGCACCAAGCAGAGATTAGAAAGTCTTGGTCTTGACAATTTGATCATCAGGGACTTTACGAGTCGTGTTGATATGGTCGAAAACTGGGTGAGAACTCTGAAGCTTTGCGATTCAGAATACGTGAAGCTTCTGCCTGCTGGCGACAAGCTGTTACCAGGAGCTCTGGACCATCAGCTAAAAGTCCTAACCTCTGGAGAACATACTGATGATGTGGGATTAGTTGCATCACAGAAGGCCATCTCACATAAGTCTTCGATAGTGGGCTGGCTGGTCAATAAAGTCTTAGAGCCAAATAATGCTAGAACACGATCTAGAAGTACAGGAGAGGTCTTGAATGAATTGGAAAGACTCCCCCGGAATCTCTTTGGCGAACCTGGGTGTGTACTGTTCAAGCGGAGCGCATTGCGTTGTCTGCTCAGCAGAGATGAATCCTTTATTAGGTTGGGACGTTTATATCCATATGTAGTCGACCTAATTATGTATATCGAGACGATTAGGTCTAGTCCAGATCTTACAAAGTGCCTGTTCGATTCACGCACAGTTTGTTTCTTTGAAGTATCCCGCAGCAGCGGTACTTGGAAAATGAGGGATCGCCAGTTTTCCGATCTACTGGGATACTGTAAATATCTTGGCCTAATGCCAGGATTAAGAGCGAAGATAATTGCCAAGTCGATCAGCTTGGCAAGAGAGTTGATTTACTTTTTGGCATAATAGGATGCGTGCACATTTGAATATACTAAGGTTTCTATTGGCCGGTGCAGTAAATACAGCGGTGGGCTACATATCATTCTTGCTTATATATGGCTTACTTGATAGTTTATTCGCGGTAGCCAGTATTGCCACTTCTGTGGTGATGTCACTATTGATCTCGCTTGCATTCTCCTACCAAATGCAAAAGCGATTTGTCTGGAGAAAAGAAAGGCGAAAAAATCGATCAGGGATTTCTAGGGAGTCTTCAACGCGGATGAGCGCACATGAAAAGCGAATGAGTCGTAATAGTCAGAAGACAATTTACACAACATACTATTTATCAGTAGCAGCTCTCAATATTGTAAGTGTCAGGCTACTAAAAGAATTTTTCTCTGTGGATCCACGGTTCGGGCAAGCTATTTTTATGCTTACAAGTTCGATCATAAGCTTTTTTTTCTTGAGGTGGTTATTTAGTAAGGTAGAGAGGTAAAAGGTGCGGAACGTATCTCATGATCTCATCAGGTCGATAAGAGATCTCTCCAAACTTGAGTTGAGCTGAAGTATCAAGATCATCCCATATCTCTTGAGCAAAAGAACGCAGGGTCTTTGGTTTACCTGACCCAAGATTTTGAATTTTTATGGATTGCTCTTGCTCATACAATTGCTCAGCCTCATCCACAAGACGTGTTGCTAGATCTTGAACAAAGATAAAGTCGCGAACTTGCTCACCTAGTGTCATTGGAAAGTCTTTTCCACTGTCACCTGCTCGTATAAGAGTTGGCCAAAATCGAGTAGGTTCTTCACCCGGACCGTAGACTTGAAAGATTCGCAGTAAGCTCATCGAAACCTTTCTTTCATAAGCCCATTGAATAAATGAAACTGAAGCGGCTGCCTTAGATGTTGGATATGTGTGGACAGGAAGCAGTGGTGCGCTCGCAGGAATAAAGTCGTAGTTTTGTGCGGCGAGGCCGTACTCAAAACAAGAGCCTGCAACCAAATATTTACTAATATTTGCTTCATAGGCAGCTTTAAAAAGAAGCAAGGGTGCGTTTAGATTCCATTTTAGGCAGTTATCAAGTGTGTCGTAAGGGTAATTAGCACTATGAGCGGCTAAATGTAAGAGTACATCAATATCTCGTAGAAGATTAGAATCTAGTTGATCGAGAGGACGAACTATCCAGTTCGGTTCTCTGGCCAGAGGGACTCTAGGGTAGGACTTGGAACTCCTCTTTAGTGCTAGAACCGAATGACCACGGTCTAACAGGGTATTTATAACGTGGCTTCCGATGAAGCCCGTACCACCTGTGAGAAAGACATTCATGCGAGTAGGTGAATAGGGGGATGACTTTGATCCCGCTCGGAGAGAATCGGTCTCTGAATTGGCCAGTCAAAGGAAATACTGCTCCAAAGAACGCCAGTATCTGCAGAAGGATCGTGGATAGTACTAGTCATATAGCTCACCAATGAGTTATCTTGTAAAGACAAGAATCCGTGCGCATAACCTTTTCCAATTAAAAGTGACTGACCGCAGTCAGCATCAAGTTTGATGGCAAAGCATTTATTGAAGCTACTCTTTTTGGGTTCAATTCCTACAACAACATCCAAAATGGAACCAGAAAGGCAGTAGACTAACTTTGAATGCGAAGAATGACCTATCTGATAGTGCATGCCACGGAGGACATTTGCGGCAGAAACCGAATGAAAGGACTCCAGGACTTGAAAGTCTAAGCCAAGACCTTTAAAAAGCTGGAAGTTGTATGTCTTTACGAAGCTTCCGCGTGCATCGTTGTGGGCCGGAAGATTGAGAACGTAGACATCAGGAAGCGGATTATCACGTATACTCAGATTCATTCAAGGCGCTCCCGAGCGAACAGAATATATATTAGACTGAACTGGGGTTGAAACCAGTCAAATGGCAAGAGAGATTTTCCTTTTTCTTGATCCATAGATTTGCTAGAGAGTACTGAACCTTGTAGGGGTTAATTGCCTATCTGCGTGATTATACTTTCAGAGTTTGCAGAAATTAGTGATAACGTCGACCTCGTGAGCAAGCATCTGATCAGTCAGTCCTGGATAGGTACCCAAAAAGAGAGTGTTGTTCATTATCTCGTCAGATCCTTCCATCTTGCCAACAACGCGCAATGAGTCTGGATTGTCCTTGAATAGTTGGACAAAAGCTGGTTGGCGCAAAAGATTGCCGCCGAAAAGCATGCGGTTGCCAATCTGATGGCGATCAAGCTCCTGGGCTAAATCTGTACGAGTGAACGCAGCATTTGGCTTCACAGCAATTTTGAAGCCAAACCAGGAGCAGTCTGAACGGCAACCTGTCTCATCCCACGAGAAGCCGAAATCGGGATCCCACCCAACCGCATGGGTAGGAAGCGCAAATGAAAGTAAATGAGCTTGGGATGCAAGACCACGGCGAAGGACTTCCCAGTTTTGCTTTCGGGATTGGATAAACTCGGGCAAGCGCCGCAGCTGAACTCGACCGATTGCGGCCTGAGGATCAAGTGGCTTCAGATTAAAACCAAGATGGCTGTACGTGTACTTATGGTCGTAACCCCTTGGCAAGTCACCAAGCTGCCAGCCGAAACGCTTATTGCATGTGTTGTCAATGCCGCTGGGACACCAACAGTCTCGCCCCCAATCACGAAAACTCTCGGCAATCACTTTGAGCTTCTGGTCAACGACGATATTGACCGCGCCACCCTCGCCCATGGTGAGGTGATGGGGTGGATAGAAACTTTGAGTACTGATGTCACCCCATGAGCCCGTCCATCGGCTCACACGATCCGGCCCTTCATCAAGACCAGGGCTATTTTCACTAAACCCCAGGCTCTCAGCTAATTGGCGGGGCATGGAGTAGCTACACCCCAAGGCGTCGCAATTGTCTTCTACCAACCACAAGTCGTACTTGCGGCAGAAAGCAAGTGTGGTAGCTAAATCAAAGGGATTACCTAAAGCGTGTGCCATCATCACAGCCTTGGTTTTCCCTGGGCTGTAGGCCGCTTCGAGCTGATCGCAACGGCCATTGCCTGTGACAGGGTCAGCATCGATGAACACCGGCACGGCACCCACCTGGACAATCGGCGCAACGGTTGTGGGGAAGCCGGCTGCCACGGTGATGACCTCATCTCCGGGGTGGATCCGACGTTGTTCGGGCAACTTGGCTGAAGTCAGCGCTGAGATCGCCACCAAATTGGCGCTCGATCCAGAGTTGACAAGGAGCGAGTGGCGAACACCGAGAAAAGCAGCTAGCTCCCTCTGAAAGGCCTCGCCTTCTGAGCCCAAAGTGAGCCAGAAATCGAGGGTGCAGCTAACAGCAGCCTCGACCTCGTCTTCCGTGAACACCCGACCGGCATAGGGAATTGTTGTTCCCTCTGCCCAAGGCTGGCGATGTTGGTCAGCAGCAGGGCGGAATGCACCGTGCACCTGGCGTGAGTACTCACGAGTCAGACGAAGTATTTCTCGCTTCAGAGCCTGGAGATCGCTACTCATGGAGCTACTAACAAGATTGGGTGTAAAAATCGAGATCTGCCAAGCAGCAATCCAGAGGACTGGCACCGCTGTGTACAGCCTGATACCAACCCACCGTTCTGGATACGGTAGTTGAGTAGTGCCAACAGGGCTGCCACCCCAATCGATTATGAGCCTTATCGATCTGGAGATGCAGCAGGTTCGCCTCGTGAGGAGAAGTCGGATCGCTTTGATCGATCCACTCTCCAGGCCAATACTCAAGCATCGTGGCTACCAGCTCACCTACTGTGCGATTACTGGACAGGTTTGGACCAAAATTGAAGGCTTCGCAAGGGGGGCATAGATCCCTCGCTAAAGCTTCGGCCAACAGAAGATAACCACTTAAAGGTTCAATTACATGTTGCCATGGCCTGGTCGCAGCAGGGTTGCGAACGGAGATAGGCTCACCCTGAGATAAAGACCGGATTGCGTCAGGAACGATTCGATCCTGAGCCCAATCTCCGCCACCAATGACATTGCCCGCACGGGCTGTGGCGATCCTTAAATTTGACATTTGGTGGGATTGTTCACCACAGAAGCTTGAACGCCAACTAGCAATAGCGATTTCAGCAGCTGCTTTGCTGGCGCTGTATGGATCGTGTCCGCCTAAACGGTCTGGCTCTCGATAGCCATAAGACCATTCCCTGTTCTCATAGACCTTGTCAGTAGTCACCATGACCACTGCACACTGGTGATCTAGTGGACGAAGAGCCTCCAAGAGATGAAGGCTTCCCATCACGTTAGTAGCCCATGTACCGAGGGGATCTTGGTAACTGCGGCGCACTAATGGCTGAGCCGCCAAATGCAGCACCACCTCAGGCTGAGCACTTTGAACAACTGACTTGAGGGCATCAAGGTCAGCCAAATCTCCGATCTGGTGATGCCAACTCTCACCGGGTGGACGAGCTTGGGCTAACTCACGAAACAAGTTCGGGGACGGTTCCGGCTCCCGCGAAAAGGTCCACACCTCTGCACCAAGCTCCTGGAGCCAAAGCATGAGCCAGCTTCCCTTGAAGCCAGTGTGACCGGTGATCAGAACACGACGTCCGCACCAGAAGGTTGGATCCACCATCACCAGACTTTCCAGGGTGCTCTGGATTTAGTAGCCCAGAGCTCTTCGAGTTGTAATCGATCCCGGAGAGTATCCATTGGCTGCCAGAAGCCATGGTGGTAAAAAGCGGTGAGCTGGCCATCTGCAGCCAAGCCACAGAGAGGTTGCTGCTCCCAAACCGTCGCGTCTCCTTCGATCCGGTCAATCACCTCGGGCTCTAAGACAAAGAAACCTCCGTTGATCCAGCCACCGTCGCCCTGAGGCTTCTCCTGAAAACCACTCACTGCGGAATCATTCCCAAACTGCAATGCGCCATAGCGACCAGGAGGCTGTACAGCGGTGACGGTTGCTTGACGACCGTGACTCTTATGGTGAGCGATTAATGCTTTGATATCGACATCTGCTAATCCATCACCATAGGTGAAACAAAAAGCTTCGTCACGCACAAACTCGCGGATCCGCTTGAGTCGGCCACCAGTCATAGATGTTTCCCCAGTATCCACCAATGTGACTTTCCATGGCTCAGCCTTCTTATAATGCACGTCCATTGAGTTGGCGGTCATATCGAAAGTCACATCACTCATATGCAGGAAATAATTTGCAAAATACTCCTTAATAATATAGCCTTTGTAGCCACAGCAAATTACAAAGTCATTGATTCCATATGCGCTAAAGATTTTGAGTATGTGCCAGAGAATTGGCCTTCCGCCAATTTCCACCATAGGCTTGGGCTTAATGGTGGTTTCTTCACTGATTCGGGTTCCAAGGCCACCAGCCAGAATGACTGCTTTCACTGGGATCAAACCTTAGAGACTTTCTGCTGCTCTGCCAGAGCTTTCTCTAGCCCCTCAAGGTCTTCTTCGGTGATCTTGGTCTGCATCGGGCAATGCTTGGGTCCACACATCGAGCAGAACTCGGCCTGCT